>Ga0207694_10001222_pt1 | contig 22256 bp, 16 predicted proteins | sample KBSC34metaG_FD_184353 | JGI IMG/M metagenome (GOLD analysis project Ga0207694, IMG submission 184353) | Corn rhizosphere microbial communities from Kellogg Biological Station, Michigan, USA - KBS C3-4 metaG (SPAdes) (version 2) | ecosystem: Host-associated > Plants > Roots > Rhizosphere > Soil... | reverse complement strand
GAGGACGTCTTCTAAGTGTGGTCCGGGGCGCGCTTTGATGGCGCGCCCCGGGATGATTGCTCTAGAAGGTGAACCGAGTCCACAGCTGCAGGGAGCGTGCGGCCTGGTAGTTGTTGGCGACGCCGAAACCTGCATTCTTCGGCAGGTTTCTTGCGGTAGTGGTCGGCAGATTGGTGATGGTGCTATTGGATAAGCTGGTGAACTGCACGTTCGAACTCACGCCGGTGATGTGCGCCTGGTTGAACGCATTGAAGGCATCAAGCCGAATCACGAACGCACGCGACTCGCCAAGCTTGAACGAGCGCTGCAACGACATGTCCCACTGCTGGAAGAAACAGCCGCGCATGTAGTCCGCGCCGGACTCCAGCCCCACGCTGTTCTGCGCGGGTGGCCCAAATGCGGCCGTGTTGAACATCGCAAGTCTGTTGCCGCTGCACCCGGAGCCGGGACTGTTGAGGACCACTACGCGGCCGCCGTAGTCCGGGGAGCCGGTGACAGCCTGGTTGTTGGTGCCGTCCTGGAAGCTGTAGCCGGCGGTGAATGCGGTACCGCTATGTGCCTGCCAGATCCCGGACAACTGAAAGTCTCTGGTAAGCAGGTTGAGCGCTTTCGTTGGCACTGAATCCTTGTTCCATTTCACGAATGGAATGGCATACACGAAGTCGCCTTTGAACGTATGCCGGGTGGGAACGAAGTTGCCCAGCAGAGCATCGGCCTGGGCCTGGTCGGCCCGCTCCGCGAACGTGCCATCTGGGTTGTGCTGGTAACGGACTCCCGTGCTGCCCTTGGAGACAAGGACCACGGTATCGTTCAACACAAAGCTGACGCCGTGGCTGAAGCGGCGATTGACTCCGAACTGCACCGTGTGAGAGGTGAACCAGCCGCGTGCCAGGCTGGAGCTGATAGAGCCGAAGCCCTTGAAAGAGCGCATCAGGTTGGCTGAGACTGCGCTATTACCGAGGATCGGGCTGGCAGTGACCGTCGGGTCCTGATTCTGCGGCAGGTACGCCGCGCCGAAGTCGATAGCGTTGATGTTGGAGAACTCGACGAGGTTATAGGAGTGCTGGCCGTTGTAGGAGAAGTCGAAGATCTGCGCGCCAAGCTGGTACTGCAGGCCGCCGCTCCACGTCCAGGTGCTGGGAAGGCCAGCGTTGAGTTGGTAGGGGCTAAGATTCGGCGCGGCCAGTACGGCCTGTCCGGTGCTTAGCCCGGTCAAGGGGGCGAAGTTGAGAGTTTCGCTCACCAGATTCGGCGGGTTTTGAATCTGGTTGTAGACGGCGTTGCCGGCGGACCGGTCAAAAGAGAGGCCCATGCCGCTCCGCACAACCAGCCTCCTCGTCGGCGTATAGGCGACTCCGAAGCGGGGCGCCGGCATCAGCGTCGGGGAATTGAACGTTGTGGAGGGAACGGGATTCTGTCCCGATTGGTACAGACCGTTGAGGAAGTTCTTGCCGTAGGCCGGCGTGATCGTGCCGGGGGTTGTCACGATCGTGCCGATAAAGGCGGTGGTATTCGGTCCCAGCAGGTTCCCAGAGACGGGGTCTTTCGCCTGGCGGTTCGTACCGGTGCAAGGGGTGGCCGCGCAACCGGCTACATACAGGACCGGCGCAGCGGATTGGCTCCAGTGGTCAGGCAGGAAGTTGACACCCTGTCCCAGTGCATCGTATTGCGGCTGGAGGTAGGAGAGCCGCAGTCCATAATCCAGCGTAAGGTTGCGCCTGATCTTCCAGTTGTCCTGGAGGTAGCCCTCGATGGTGTGGTAGATGAAGTCGCCCTCGATGTACTTGGAGTTCTGGCTGTAGCTGTTGAAGTTTCCCAGAAAGGCATTCGCGAATCCAAACTGAGCATCCAGAGGATTCGAGGTGTTGTCGCCAAAGTTGATCGATGGCAGCCACCCCTGCCGCTGCTGTGCCTTGAAGCTGTAGTTATAGTAGATGCCTGCTTTTGCGGTATGGCTGCGAATCGTTTTGGTGACACTGCCGGAGATATCGCGGGTCCGGTTGGTGTTCAGGAAGCCCGGGAATGGGAAATTCGGGGGAGCATTGGCGATACGGCCTCCCCAGTTGAAGCTGGGAACCATACTGATGGCTGAATTTGCCTTATCCCAGATTGGGGGCGCCAGGGAACTGATCGCCTGGTATGCGTAATAGTCTTTGTTGATCGGAACTGGGCTCGCGAAGAGAGAGGGGAGCCCGGTCAAACCGGCCCCCGCCAGACTGGCCACTTTATCCGTGGGAATGCCGCTCTGGCAGAAGACAGGCCCTGAACTGCCGCCGCCCTGGACGCATCCAGTGAAGTCGTTACGCGAACCGCCGAAGGTGACCTCTACGAACAGAGTCGGATTGACGGTGTAATCGATTGTGCTGGCCCACAGGTAGTACCACTTTTTGTATTCCTGAGAGTCGTTGAAGCCGGGCAGGGTACCCTTGATTACGTCAGTCGGCTGGCCCCACAGGCCCAGCTTGGCCGAGCCTCTCAGCTTGCTCATGGGCTGGTAGTCGATCTTGAGAACCGGGACTTGCGACGTCAGCGATTGATTCGGCGAGTTGATCTGGTAGTTGTAATTATTCCCGGGAAGCATATTTCCATTTGAATCCAGATTCACGTTCGCGGCGGGATAGAGACCAAGGATTGTCTGGCCGAAGCCGTAGACGCGGGCGGGATCAATCCTGCCAAGCACTCCTTGATATTGAAAGCAGCCGGTGGTGTTGGAAGACGAACATGGCTTGCCCGTTTGGGGATCGCGAACGTACGGAAAAGCATTGCCGTTGTTGTCGAGGGTCTTCGAGAAGTCGCCGGCGCGTTCCAGGGTGGTGGGGACGCGGTACCGACTGACAACGCCAGCCAGTGAGCGGGGATCGAATTCGTCGCTTAAGAAGAAGAACAGCTTATTGTTGTGGCCTGGCTTTCCGATGGGACCGCCGACCGAGAAGCCCCAGTCCTTCTCCTTGAGGTATGACCTTACGTCGCCGTTTATCTTAGCGGTGTGGCTGGTGGCATTCCATCCCGACTGGCGCATGACGAGAAAGCCGCTGCCGTGAAATTGGTTTGTGCCGCTCTTGGTGACGGCGGTGAGCTGGAGGCCACTCGACCGGCCGTACTCGGCCTGGTAGTCAGAAACCAGAACCTTGATCTCGGCGACAGACTCAGTGTTCACCGCGACGCTCTGGGCATTGTTGCCGGTGTCGATCGCTGAGACACCGTCCACCATGATGTTGTTGTCGGCCCCTTGCCCGGCCGGGGTGGAGGAGCGATCGCCAGCACGGTTGCCGTTGATAATCCCCGGTAGGACCGTGGTCAATGATGTGAAGTTGCGATTCAGCAGCGGCAGGTTCTTCACCTCCGTGGACGTAACGGTAGCCGACCGCTCCGCGCTTTCAGTCTGCATCGATGCTGCATTCGTGGAGACCGTGACGGTAGAGCTGACTGTGCCCAGCTCGAGGGCAAGCTGCCCGAGCGCTACGCGATCTCCGGGTGCTACTTCGACGCCGGTGCGCTTGAAGGTTTTGAATCCTTCGCCGGTAATCTGAACCGTATATGTGTCAGGAGGGATGTTGGGGATGACGAACTCGCCGTTGCTCTTGGTGGTCACCTCGGGAAGGTGCGTGCCCCGACTTTCGTTGATGAGGGTGACGGTAGCATTCGGCACCATTGCCGCAGCCGGATCTGTAACTGTTCCTGAAACCGTGCCCGACGCTAACTGCGCTTCGGCGTGAGGAGGCGCAATCCCGGCGATAAGCACAATGGCGATTACCGCGATTAAAGAAAACGCTTTCCGCAAAGGGACCAACGAACGCAGTACATACCAACGCACATGCTCAACCATCGACTGCCTCCTGAAATGTGGTTCGCGGACCAGCAATACTTGTTCGCTCGCCGCTAGAAACAAGCAAGACGCTACAGTGCGACTACACCAAAGTCGGAATACGGCGTATGTCTTAACGTCTGTTTGATTTCAGCGATGGTTTTTACAGGCAGCAGAACCTAATTGTCAATGAACTAATACATGGATATTTACGCGCTAAACATTTTTAGAGATGCGCACAGCTGGGAGCAATGCGAATCGACACGAGGTCGAGACGTTGGATTCAACGTGCGGTCTGACCACTAGAAGTCCAGAACATACAAACGCACTAATTGTCGACTATCAGTCAAAGCACTAAGTGCTAATTGAGAACTGAGTCGCAGCTCGCCGACAGGTTCCGGCAGTATCGTCGGCAACTCTGAACTGAAGAACTTCTATCGTTCGCCATGTCGACGCGCAAAGACGCGCTCGCGTTCATGTTCGCGGTGCATGGCGCGGCGGCGGCCGAGAAGCAGGTCCTGCAGGCTGACGCTGCCGCAGACGCACTGGGTCTCGCGGTCGACGACGGGGAGTTCATTCAGGGTGAGCGTCGCCATCTTCTCCACCGCGGAGCGTGAGGTCTCATCGGAGTAAGCAAAGACCTTCGGCAGTTTCTTGCTGCCAGGGGAGACTGGTGCGCCGTCTTCATCGCCACACTCGCCTTCGCCGATCTCGTCCATCACCTCGCGCAGGCTGACGGTTTCCAGCGGATCCGTGCCGTACTCACGCGTAAGGTGTGTGCCGCGGCGCGCAATCTTCTCCGTGAGAATGCTGCGCGGCATGATGAGTGACGTGATGGTGTAAGCGGCGATGCAGCCCAGCATTACAGGAAGCGTGGAGGGAAGCGAACGAGTGATCTCTAGGCAGAAGACCGCAGCGGTGAGCGGCACACCCAGCGAGCCCGAGAGCATCGCGCCCATGCCGACCGCCGCCCAAAGCGCCTGTTGTTCTGCTGATACATGTGCGTAGTGTGCAGCGATTTCGCCCAGTGCACCGCCAATCATCAGGAGCGGGGCCAGCACACCGCCGGATGTGCCGGAGCCGAGCGAGAAGGCCCACATCAGCGACTTGGCGAAGATGAGCCCCAGCAGCAGGTTCAGCGGCGCATTGCCTTTCAGCAGCGCGGCGATATTGTCATATCCCACGCCGAGGCCGTGCGGGAAGATGATGCCGCCGATGCCGATGCCGACGCCGCCGATGGCCGGCCACCACATCCAGTGCACCGGAAGGTGATCGAATATGTCTTCGATGCCATACATAAGCCGGCTGAGGCCCGCGCCCACCACGCCGACAGCCATGCCGAGCAACAGTGCGAAGACGCCGATGCGCGCGCTGAGTTGCATTGCCATTTCCGGCATGGGAAAAAGCGGCTGCGCGCCGAGCCAGAAGACGCGCACGATCTCCGCAGTGATGCTGGCGAAGGCGACCGGAATGAGGCTGCGCGGCCGCCACTCGAAGAGCAGCAGTTCGACAGCGAGAAGAATGGCCGCCAGCGGTGCGGAAAACGTGGCCGACATGCCCGCAGCAGCGCCGGCAACAAGCAGCGTGGTTCTCTCGGCGTCGGTCAGGTGCAACCACTGTGCGACCAGCGAACCGAAGGCGCCGCCAGTCATGATGATGGGGCCTTCCGCGCCGAACGGCCCGCCTGAGCCGATGGAGATAGCCGCGGAGATGGGCTTTAGCACAGCGACCTTGGGGTCGACGCGCGCACCGTTCAGCAGGATGGATTCGATAGCCTCGGGAATGCCGTGGCCACGGATCTTGTCCGAGCCGTAGCGCGCCATTACGCCGATGATTAGTCCGCCGACGATGGGCGCGAGCAACATTAGCCAGCGCGGCATTGTGCTCATCGCCGGGCCTACACTTGCGTCCATGCTGAGGCGGTGGAAGTAAAAGATGTTGGTGCAGAGCGCGATGGCCTTTAGCAGCAGCACGGCCAGCGCCGCGCCGCAGCAGCCGATGACAATCGCCATGGCTGAGAGCAGCCACACGCGGCGGTCTACAGTGAAATCGCGCAGGGCAGAGGAGTTCGCCTTCACGCCGTCCTCCGAGGTGCAGGCGGCTTGGCTCCGCGCTTCTTTGAGACGGATTTCGAGGAGAGCTTTCGCGTGCTGATTTTTCCCGCAGTTCCGCGCGCCCTTTCAATCTGCTTCAAGGCTTCGATCAGCCGTGGGCCGAACTCATCCAGCTCGCGCGCATGGCTCGCGGAGAGCGCATCGAGCAGACGCGAACCCTTTGCCGTGAGCGCGAGGACGACGCGGCGGCGATCGGCGGTGTCTTCTGTGCGGCGGACCAGTCCTTCAGCGACGGAACGGTCGGCAAGCTCGACGACGCTGTTCTGCTGAAGGCACAGGCGCTCTGCCAGGAAGCCGATCGTACCCTTTGCGCCTGCAGGCAGGCCCGCAATCTGCAGCAGAAGCTGATGCTGGCGCGGTTGGAGGCCACGGCCGTGGGCGGCCTGCTCACTGAAGCGCTGAAAGCTGCGCAGCGCGTAGCGAAACTCGGCAAGCGCCTCAAGCAGACCAGGAGTTGAGTATGCTTCGGTCGAAAACTGTTCCACAAATACATCGTAACACGATGTATTTGGAAAGACAGTTTATCGGCGCCCGCCGGCGGTTCGTTGTTAAGCTTTTCTTAAGGTTCTCGTAGTAAGTATCCGTAAGGGCCATAGAGCAGGAAGCCATCTCCATCACGAGCAACTTATTCCTGCCGGGCTGCCACAGACTCTTCGTGTCGCGCTGCAGTCAATCAAATCCAGTCCGGAGTTCGACCTGCAGCATCCGGCCGCAGCGAAGTTTCAGCGATCGTTATTCCATTCGATCGCCGAGCTTGAGGCACAGGGCCCTGACGCGACATAGGACGCTTCCAAGAAGAGAAAGTTCAAAGTTCAAATTTATTCACCGGCTCGCAGACGCTGAATACGAATCCGTCTGCCTGCTGTGCGAGCGCACTGTGGGAACAGCGGAGCGGGAATCAGACCTGGCTTCTGCTGAACAAGTCCATATCTGCGAGAAAAAACAGAGCTGAACCAGCCGAATGGCCGACTTTGCGTGAAGGTATCTGCAGCCGATGGATCAGGCGACTGGCGCGTGGCCACTTACTCGCGGAAGTTCCATTTGTGCCGCCTCCGGCATGTCGAGGTACGGCCGGAAGCAGGTGCGGCAACGAGCTTCATAGACGCCGGCGGCGCCGACAACGACGAGTTCGCGACTGGCGCCGAGGCGTTGCGTGTGGACGGCGGGAGCGCCGCACACCATGCAGACCGCGCTGAGCTTGGTGACCTCATCGGCGATAGCCATCAGCGCGGGAATAGGACCAAAGGGCTCGCCGGTAAAAGTGGTGTCCAGGCCGGCCACCACTACGCGCTTGCCCAGGTGCACCAGCTCGCCGGCAAGCTGGACGATTGCGTCGTCCAGGAACTGCGCCTCGTCGATTCCGACGACTTCGATCTCCGGCATCTGCCGGTTGAGGATGCGGCGCAGGTCGGCCACGTTGGTGATGGTTTCGGCATCATGTGTCTGCGAGCTGTGCGAGGCGATGGCGGTGCGGTGGTAACGGAGGTCGATGTCCGGCTTGAAGCAGGCGACGCGCTGCCGGGCGATGCGCGCGCGCTTCAGGCGGCGAATCAGCTCTTCGCTCTTGCCGGAGAACATGGGACCGACCACGACTTCGATGCGACCCACTTCAACGCGATTGGCGTGGCTGTGGGCGCCATCATTTGCAGGTTGTTCCAAGGTCTTTTCGGGATGGCCATTGGTTGCCATGTTCCTCCCAATGGTACGCAAGCGGCATATGTGGATTTTGCGACGCCTGTGAGCATGCCGCGGTGCGGTTAGCGGCGCGTCGGCGTTTTGGCCGGGCTTCATAAGATGATCCCTCTTGTAGAATCGAAGTGAGGCACCAGCGGCACGGGTCCCCATCGTTCAATGGTTAGGACATCGCCCTTTCACGGCGGTAATACGGGTTCGAATCCCGTTGGGGACACCATTCAGGTCCGTATCGCAAACGCTCATCTGATATAGCTTGTTCTGCCTGAAAGCCGTGACACGCGCGCGGAAGGCCTTGGGAGGTTGGGTTGTTTCGCTCCGTAGTAGTCGCTGCTGCAATCGCGCTCCCGCTCGGCCTCGCCGGCTGTCGTCAGGATATGCATGACCAGCCCAAGGTTGTTCCCCTCCGCAGCAGCGCTTTTTTTGAGGATGGGCGGTCGGCGCGCGCGCAAGTTGCCGGAACTGTCGCGCGTGGGCAAGAGCACACCGACGATTACTTCATGACTGGCATGAGCGGCGGCAAGGAGGGCGAGGCGCTGCCATTTCCAGCCACACTGCAGGTTTTGCAACGCGGCCAGGAGCGGTTCAACATCTATTGCGCGCCGTGCCACTCTCGCGTGGGCAACGGGCAAGGCCGCATCGTAGAACGGGGCTACTATCGCGCTGCTGACTTCCAGTCAGAGCGACTGCGCCAGGCGCCTTTGGGACACTTCTTCAATGTGATAACACGCGGCTTCGGCGCCATGCCGGACTATCATGCCGAGCTTACCCCGGCTGACCGTTGGGCCGTCGTGGCGTACATCCGAGCTTTACAACTGAGCCAGAATGCGAAGGCTGCGGACGCTGCGCCGGGAGCGAAGATCGCAAGTCTCGCCCAGATGACGAAAGAGCAAGGGCTTCCGGCGGGCTTCGCGGAAAGTGATTGGACTGGAGCTACAACGCCTGCGTTCCCCGGTACGTCTGTCTACGCTACTGCGCCGCGTGCGGCGGCCGCGGCTTCAGCGACACAGCAACCGACCGGTTTAGGTAGCCCCGCAGCTTCGCAGTCTGAGCCGGATGCTGCGAATCAATCGTCCACTGCGGGCGATCCTGCTGCTGGAAAGCAGCTCTATCTGGACAACTGCGCAGTGTGCCATCAGACCGGACGACAGGGGCTTCCACCCATCTTTCCGTCGCTGATAGGGATCGTTGACAAGGTTGGCGCGACGAAGATCCGTCAGACCGTCATGACCGGCGTACCAACAGGAAAGCCTCCCATGCCGTCCTTCGCGAGCAAGTTCTCATCGGCCGACTTCGACAATCTGATCGCGTTCCTGAAGACCAAGCCCTAGCTGGCAACTACAAGTCGATTCGGATGTGGGCGCCTGACGCATCGATGAACGAAATGTGTCTTCCGTTCATGCTGGCGTGCGGATCGTAGTTCGGGTTGCCGGTGAGATCTGGCGCCAGGACAGGCGCGTGGTCAGCCGACGTCAGACATCCAATCCAGCGCAGGCATATCAAACTGGCCGGTGTCCCGGGCATCAAGCTCCAATGCTGCAGGATGATGCGCTGTCCGGAGAGATCGCCTGTGGGCTGAAGCAGGATGTCATTGGAGAAGTTGAAGTCGACCTCAACCCCTCCCTGTTTGACGTCATTCCGGTAGACCGATGCAAAGGGATCATGCACGTAGAGCCGCTCGCGATGGAAGATGATCCATGCGATCAGTAGGGCTGCGAGCACAGTTGCGACAAACTTCATCGGGCCTCAGGGTGAGTTTGCGTGAAAGCTACACCTTTGCTGCTTCGTCTTTCTGCTTTTCTTCGTGGTATTCCTGCTCGGTGTTGATCTCCCAGAGCGACTTTTTGTTCACATGTCCGGCGGCCAGACCATCCACCGCGTGCATTGCGGTCAACATGCTGTGGTCCTGGTTGTTGTACTTGTGCATGCCGTTGCGGCCGACGAGGAAGAGATTGTCGATGCGGTCGGTGAAGTCCTTGAGCTCATCGAAGCGGCTGTAGGTGCCAAAGTAGGCAGGGTAAGTCTTAGGAACGCGGACTACGTGGGCATCGCTGACAGCATCCGCGTCGAGGATTCCGATCTTCGCGACCTCGGCGATGGCGTACTTCTTGAGATCATTGTCAGCCATCTTCCACAGATCGTCTGTCTCGTAGCAGAAGTACTCGAGACCGATCCAAACCTTGGTCGGGTCGCTGACCAGGTAAGGGCTCCAGTTGTTGAAGATCTGCAGCCGGCCAAGCGTGACGTCCGGCTCCTGGATGTAGATCCAAGTGTCCTTCAACAGGCCGCCGTCTGGCTCCTTTACCTTCAGGCGATCAGCCAGCAGTCCTACAGTGATAAAGTCGCGATACTGGAGGCCTTCGCTCACCTCGCGCACGTTGTCAGGAACTGGAGTGCGCATGGCGCGGACGAGATCGCGCATGGGCATGGTGGAGAAGAAGAAGTCGCCGGAGAAGGTGTGTCGCTCACCTGTGTCGCTGATGGCCTCGATCGATTCAACATGCGTGCCGCCGGGTGCAAAGTTGATTCCGTCGACGTGCCAGCCCATGTGGATCTCGCCACCCTTTTGCTGGATCAGCTCAGCGACGTGTTCCCACAACTGGCCCGGGCCGAACTTGGGATACATAAACTGTTCGATCAGCGAGGTCTCGGTGCCCTTCTGGGCGATGTCGCCGCCTTTGGGCTTACTGCCGGAGAACATCTTTTTGACGAAGTGTTTCACTGCGGTAGTAAGCGATAGACCCTTGATGCGCTGCGCGCCCCACTCGGCCGAGATTTCATTGCAGGGCGTGCCCCACACCTTCTCCGTATAGCTCTTGAAGAAGGTGAGGTACAGCTCGCGGCCGAAGCGGTTGATGAGAAAGTCTTCAAGGCTCTTCTCCGGCTTGATCTGCTTGACGCGGCTGAGGCCATAACTGACGCCGACCTTTGCCATGCGGGGAATGCCGAGGTTCTTGATGGTGTTGCCAGTGAGTGTGATGGGGTAGTCAAAGAATTTGCGCAGATAGTAGATGCGACTGCGGCGCGGACGGATAAGCATCACGAGGTCAGGGTCGGCGGGCGGGTCCACTTCTACGGTCTCCGCGACCGCAACTCCATCATGTGCGCCATCTGGCTCAGAGTCTTCTTCATCAGCGTCGCCGAGTAACGGACCCATGCCGCGCAGCGGCGGCTCCTGCTCTAAATGCGCAGGTACGGTGACCGCGCGCTTCTTGCCCTGATAGCTGATCTCGATAGGGGGCTGCGATGTTCCGGCGTGTCCGGTTGCAGCGCCTGCGGCCATCTCCGGCGGCAGAAGCTCCATCCACCATTGCATTACGCGGTCTGACTTCGAGAAGAAGCGGTGCCCGCCGATGTCCATGCGGTTACCCTTGTAGCGAATGGTGCGCGAGATGCCGCCGATCTCATGGCTCGCTTCGAGAATGATGGGAACGATGTCCGTGCGCCGCAAAAGTTCCAGGCCGGCGGTCAGTCCTGCCGGGCCAGCGCCAATGATGATTGCTTTCCTTGCCATTTCACCTCACGTCCATCGGTATTCGCGTCGTCAACAAGCTAGCCAGTTACGTTGGGATACATCCTTGGGATGCAAAACAGCTCACAAAATGACGTAGATTGCGCAAAACTGCTGTGCCGGCCACCCTTGGTTCCCGCCTCAGGCTAATTGATTCAGGGCAGGAAACCGGCCTCGAATCGGCGAACGAACCACTATGGAAACTCCCCGCTGAAGGCAGGTTAAAAGACGCCGATTGTGTATTGACATGCGTGCTGCAAAGGGCGCAGAATCACTGGCCGTTAGAGGAGGTATGCAATGTTCATACCCATTCCCCGTCGGCCCTCGGTGTCTTTCGCGCACAAGCAATGCTCTATTTCCATCGCGACATTGTTTTTGTTTGCGATGGCGTTTGCGGCTCCCAATCCGGTGAGGTCGCAAAACTTCGCAACGGTCACTGCTCCCACGCCAGGACGCGCGCAGCTGCATGACACAGACCAGTGGCGCGAGGTGCAAAAGCACCTACCCGATCCGGCTACTGCCTCGGCAGAGTCATTAGAGGAGCAGGCGGACATCCTGCGGGCGCGGCGCTTCCCCGAAGATGCGATGGATTATTACAACTACGCCATGGCCCGCGGCGGCAACCCTCCGGCGTTGCTGAACAAGCTAGGCCTTGCGGAGCTGGAGATGCACCATATTCAGCTGGGCCGTTTGTACTTCCAGCGCGTGGTCAAGATGGACAAGAACAACGCCGAGGCCTGGAACAACCTGGGCGCCAGCGAATATATGGATGGCCGCACAGGGGCTGCTGTCTCCGCCTATAAGAAGGCCATCAAGTTGAGCCGCAAGTCCGCAGTGTTCCATGCCAACCTCGCTGATGCGTACTTCGAGGAGCACAACTACGGTGGTTCCCGGCATGAGATCGCCACCGCGCTGGAGCTCGACCCGCATGTATTCGAAAACGAAGGCAACGGCGGCGTTGCAGCGCACGTGCTCTCCGCAGCGGACCAGGCGCGCTTCGCCTTTGAGATGGCGAAGATGTACGCCCGCACCAACATGGAAGATGCAATGCTGCGCTCTCTCGACAAGGCCGCGACGGCCGGTATGGACATCCGCAAGGAGATGGAGCGGGATGAGGCTCTTGCGAGGTATTCGCCCGATCCTCGCGTGATGGAGATTGTGCGCAAGGCGGAACTGGTGCGCGCCACGCGCACGCCAGTCATCAGTTCGACCGATATGAGAGATATGAGTACTGTGACCTTCGGCAACCCGGTTGCGAAATAGTCTCAGCTCGCGATAACCGCAATCTCCAGGTTGCGCCCCAGCCAGTGACCATCTCCCGGCCAATAAAGGGTCAGGATAATCTTGCCGTCGTGGCCTGTGCTTGTGGGAATGTCGCAGAAGAAGCCGACATAGCCGACGGGGTGCGACTCGAGCGTCGTTTGCGTGGCCCAGTTATCGACGGTGTAGACGACGCGGAAGCGCGCAGGATCCACCAAGCGCAGCCGCTGTCCGGCGATCATCGAGGTTGTAGGGCGAATGTGCTTGCAGATCTCAACCATGCTGGTGAAGCCGCGCTTTGCCGGGTCGACTGCGTATCGTTCCCGCACAGACGAGATACAGTCGAAGGTCTCGCCATCCACCGCGGACTTCAACAGCTTCAGATACTCGGCATGCGCCCACACCAGCGGCTGTGCTGAGCCCGCCGATTTACCCTTGAAGAGATCGAGCGCGGGCATGTCCTCGTGGTCCCACACCTGCTCGGGCAGCATGCCGCCGACAGAGGCGAAGCGTTCCATCGTCGCGATATACGGCGCTGGATCGCGGCCGGCGGCGAGCTCATAATGTCCGCGTTCGCCGGTGAGCAGCGGCCACGCGCGGCCCTGCCCCCAGCCTTCATACGGCCCGCCATCTTTGCGCTGGCCATATCCATCGTGGTTGTAGCGCCGCCAGCAGGGGCCGTAGGGCGTTTCGATCTTCAGTACGTGATCGATAACTTTCAAGGTGTCGACGATCAGCGGATCATCCGCGCGGCGCACACCATAACGCACAAGCTCCAGGAAGCCGCCGTCAACGATCTCGCGGTATTCAAAGTCCACACGCTCGCCCGGTTCGCGGTTAGCGAGGACAAGATGGCCAGGCGGGACGTTCGGGTTGTTGAACGGCTCACCCGGCGCAGGCGGGCGCAGGCGGATGTAGTGCCGCGGCATGCCCGGCAGGAGTATGCCGGTGTCGGTCGTCGTCCACTCATCGAGATGCGCCTCGATCCAGTCGGCGTACTCCTCAAGGAACTGGCCCATCTCCGGCGCCTGGTGCGCGCGGGCCAGGTCTGCCGCGCAGACTAACGCGGCGATAACAGCAGCGAGCGTGGACGGCGAGTAGCCGGCGTTTTCTTCCCAGCGTTCCTGCTGCGTGATGGGCGCATAGCGCACGAGAAATGCAGCGGCGCGCTCCACGAATGGGAAGACCTCAAACTTGCCCAGCTTGCCGTGCTTCCACAGCCGCCACGCCAGAAGGATAGGGAACGCGACTTCATCGAGCTGAATACCCTGCCAGTAAGGAGTTCCGTCAATCCAGAAGTTCTGAGCGAAGCTGCCATCGGCGCGCTGCGTACAGGCAAGGTAGACCAGCGCGCGCAACGCAGTCTCCGCGTGTCCGCAGGCCAGCAACGCCGTGGCAGACTGAACCATATCGCGCGTCCACACCAGGTGATAGCCGCCAAGGTCATCGTCACCCTTGGAAGCGCCCCACGGAATCGATGCCGACGCGATGAATGCGCCGGAGAAGGTCTTGTCCTCGTGCGTCAACACCACATCGTGGCTGACGCGCGAGAGCCGTCCGCCATCGCCGGACTTTGTCGCCAGCTCCTTCGGCGCCAGCGCACGCAGCCACTGCTCAATAAAACGGTGGCAGTGCAGCTCGTACGGTACGGCGAGTGCCTGCGCCATCTCGCTGAGTGCTGCATGGTGGCCATTGCCCAGGCCGATTGCGATGGTGAACTCCGGGCTGCGCGCTACGTCCACTTCGCCCATCATGGCGATGTTGCCGTCTAGCGCCTGGCCGAAGCACCAGGTCATCTTCATGTCGGTCATCAGATCCTGGAAGCCGTCGCTCGCGCCCACATAGCCGCAACTGGTGCGGGTGAAGCCGCCATTGTCCATGCCCATGGCGAGCGAGATGCCGTTCTTCCACGCCAGCAGCACGCGCTTGCCCGCTACCAGCACGCTGCGCGCGGAGTTGCCCTTGCCTCCACCATCGAGATGCGGCGCGAGCAGGGCATAGACCTTCATGCGCTTCAGGATGGCCTCGTCGCCTGAGAGCTTCACATGCATCAGCACAGTGGAGTGGTGCGGGTCCGTGATGAATTCTTTGGTGATGGAGTAACGGCCCTTCGGGTCGCTGGCAGTCACGCGGACAGCGGGCGCATCGGGGTCGACGCGGTGGAACTCATAAACCAGATCACGTTTCTCTTCGTGGAAGAAGGTCTCGCCATCCGTCAGAAGCAGCTCCATGTCGCGCGTCTGCGGGCGATCGATAGTGGGGAAGTAGATCTCGTTCATCGTGCCGTGCGAGACGGTGAACCAGACGCGGCTCGAGGCGGAATACGCCGTCAGCACCGCATCTTTTAGGCTGGAGGTCCAGCGTGGGTCCAGGCCCGGTGCGCCAAAGGCAGGGCCGTCGTCATTCAGCCATTGATAGCTCAGTTCCGCCATAGCCTTCCATTACACCGCAAAGGCGCCGTGGCTGTCTGTTTCACCGCGATGAACATCGCGATTCGCGCGTGTGTGGCGGCTGCGCTATCATCGGCTTTGTGTCTGTGTGCAGGTCGCTGACTTGCTAACTTGCTGACTCGCTTTCGCGCCCTCGCGCATCTGATCCAGAACAGGAGACTTTCTTTTATGGCCTACGAACTTCCTCCGCTCCCTTATGACTACGCCGGCCTCGAGCCCACTATCGACGAGGCGACCATGAAGCTGCATCACGACAAGCACCATCAGACCTACGTCACCAACCTGAACGGCGCGATTGAGAAGCATCCCGAACTGGGCTCGAAGTCGCCCGAGGAGCTGGTGAAGGACCTCGCCTCCATCCCTGAGGACATTCGCAAGGTCGTGCAGAACAATGGCGGTGGCCACGTAAACCACACCATGTTCTGGCAGATTATGAAGCCGCAGGGCGGCGGCGCACCCACCGGCGAGATCGCCGCGCAGATCACCAAAGACTTTGGCGATTTCGAGGCGTTCAAGAAGCAGTTCAACGAGACCACCGCGAAGCAGTTCGGCTCCGGCTGGGGCTGGCTGGTCTACAAGGGCGGCAAGCTGGAGATCGTTACATCAGCGAACCAGGACAACCCGCTCTCGCAGGGCCTCTATCCCATCCTCGGTAACGATGTGTGGGAGCACGCGTACTACCTGAAGTACCAGAATAAGCGGCCTGACTATCTTGCCGCATGGTGGAACGTCGTCAACTGGGACGAGATTAACAAGCGTTTCGCCACGGCCAAGAGCTACAAGTAAGCAGCAGCATTAAAACCTGCCCCGCGTTCCTCTGAGGCGGGGCAGTTCTGTTTATGGTGTCGGCGCAGTCTCTGCGGCTTCATTGCTGCGCTGAGATTCCTGCCCATTGAGTCCGACAGCGGTCACGCGATAGGTATAACGCTGGCTAGCGCTTACGAACGCATCACGATATGCGGTTGTGGAGAGCAGCTGCGCACCGCTGATCATCCGCCATTCGCCTGACTCCTGTCGGTAGACGCGATAGCCGGCGATACGCGGCTCATTGTTGGGGTCCCACGAGAGATCAATGGCCGGCTTTGCCGCGCTGCCTTCGCCGGTAAAGCCCGGCACAGCTACCAGCCCTGTGGGCGTGTCGGGAGCAAAGGTGTCTTGCATCGTCACTGTCGTTGCCGGCGACCCAGCACTGCGCAACTCAAGCTTTTGCCCGCCGATCTCTACCGCGCGTACGCGCCACGCGGTGTAGGTATAGGTGTGTCCAATCTCCGCGCTGCGGTCGATGGTTCCGCCGGCATCTGCGGCGCCGCTCTCGCCGGCGCGTAGGCGAATGACTGCAGGCTCCTTCGCTGAAAGCGTGCTGACCGGATCGACAGACTTCTTCGCGGGTGCGGTGTTCGACTGAATCATCGCGCGCTCAATCTCGACGGCGTCGCCGCTGGAGGTTGACTCTGCAGTCCACTCCAGCACTGCGCCGCGCTTGCCGTCGTGTGCGCGGAAGTTCGCCACGGCGCCGGGTGCGTCGCCCGCAGCTGCGAATATTTCTTTGGATGCACCCGCTGTCCGCCCCGCGGCATTCTTCAATTGCACGCGATAGGCGAGCAGACGCGGCGGGCCGCTGGCAAGATCAGCAGGCAATGTATCAGTAGCTTCGCCTGCAGCTCCAGGCTTTGCCCGCACTGTGACCACCGTGGGAGAACAGGCTGTTGTGCGAGGGGCGGATGGGGCACTCCCTACCTCACGGCAAATTTCGGCGGTCACTGCACCCCGAATGAGGAGCTTGTCAGTTGATTTCTCTGGCGTGGCCCACCGGAGCCTCACTGTTGTGCCGTTACGCACCGCACTCAGGCTGTTTGCCTTGGGAATCTCGGGCAGATTGAGCGTGGGTGGCATAGGAGGGCCGGGGCTGGCGCAACCGCCAAGCAATGCAAGCAGCGCGAATGTCGCACAACCCACGGAGTTCCAGTGGCGGAGAATCATCTTTCGAACTCCTGGCTGCGTTATCGCACAATTTTGCATCCTACCAAAAAGCTAAAGCATTTCTTCGCACGACGGAAACCACAGCCAGTCGCAGCCCCACGGGCGCACGTCCTTCCCTGCAAGACCCCGAGCTGTTTGACGTAACTAAAACCGAGCTTGACAGGACAAACAATGGCGACTTCCAGCATTCTTAACGCACCGTCTCCGCAATCCATGCTTCGTTCCGGCCTGCATACAGTGCCAGACCTCTCAGCTATTCAGGTGGATGGCGAGGCCGCCGAATCCGTCATCGCGGAGAAAAAGATCGGCGAGCGCATCAAACACCTGCGTCTTAAGAAGTCGATGGGGCTTGTGGAGCTGGGCAAGCACACCGGCCTCTCGGCCAGCTTCCTCTCGCAGCTGGAGACGGGTCGCGTAGTTCCGACGCTACGCAACCTGGCCCGCATCGCCATGGTCTTCTCCAAAGACCTGAATTACTTTTTTGAGCCAGAGCCACAGACGCTGTTCCGCGTGCATCGCGGCAAAGACCGCGTGCGTATGCCGCAATCCGGCGTGGACGATCCCTGCTACTTCTTTGAGAGCCTGGGCTATCTTGTGCCGGACCGCCAGCTCGACCCTTACTTTGCGGAGTTCCTGCCTGCTGCCGCCGGACGCCAGGCGCGCAGCCATCAGCACTTCGGTTGCGAGTTTCTCTACGTGCTTTCCGGGCGGCTGAAGGTGCAGCATGGCGCCGCGACGCATGAGATCGGTCCCGGCGACGCTATCTACTTCGACGCATCAACCACGCACAGCTATGAGTGCGCAGGAACTGAGCCATGCAGCGCGCTGATCGTCACGCTACAGCAGCCGGTAGCTGTGCCTAACACCTCGCGTACGACTGGTACTAGCACCGGCGCTCCTGGTACAAACCGATCGCCTCGCCCCTTAGCGCCTCTTGCAGCACAGGATCGCAAAGCGGGGTGACGCGGATCAGGTGAGCAGGTATGCAGGGGAGTTTGGATCGCGGTATCGTGGAAAGCGATTACCCGAGGCCATTCTGAAGATGATATTCCGCAAACTTAGCGCCCTGTTCTTGCTCTTTCCGTTCCTGCTTGCCTCATCGCGTCCCTTCGCCCACGCATCGCGGTCTGCTTCAGTTGCCGCTACTCCGCCCATGGGTTGGAACAGCTGGGACGCCTACGGCCTCACCATCACTGAGGAGCAGTTTCGTGGCGACGTCAGCGCGTTGGCGAAGGACCTGAAGCCTTACGGCTGGAACTACGCCGTCATCGACGAGGGCTGGTTCTTCTTCAATCCGCAGGATCGCCTACGGCCCGACACACTGCACTACGCAATCGATGCGAACGGTCGTTACGTTCCAGTACCGGAACGCTTTCCTTCGGTAGGAACAATGTCTGCGAACCAGCCGACAACTGCGGGCACTAGCGCACCGAAGCTCGCCGCAACTATCGGAGACACGAGCTTTAAATCTCTCGGAGACTTCGTTCACGCGCAGGGCCTCAAGTTCGGCATCCATATTGTGCGCGGCATTCCGCGCGCCTCGGTAGAACGCAACCTGCCCATCGCCGACAGCTCATTCAGGGTAACGGACGCCGCCGATACTGCGGACGCGTGCCCGTGGGACCCGACGAACTGGGGCGTCAAGGACAATGCAGCCGGGCAGGCCTGGTATGACTCGCTGCTGAAGCAGTATGCCGCATGGGGCGTAGATCTGCTGAAAGTGGACTGCATCTCTAACAATCCCTACAAGGTCGACGAGATTCGCATGATTCGCCGTGCCATCGACAAGACAGGCCGGCCCATCGTGCTCTCGCTGTCGCCCGGGCCTACGAACCTCTCGCACGCCGAAGAGGTCGGCGGCCTGGCGCAGATGTGGCGCATCTCGAACGACGTGTGGGACTACTGGACCAACACGCGCGGCTTTCCCATCGCCGTCTCGAGCCAGTTCGCGCGGCTCGCCTCATGGGCAAAGTACGCAAAGCCCGGCAACTGGCCGGACGCCGACATGCTCCCGCTTGGTGAGCTGCGCCCTTCGCCCGGCGACGGCCGCGCGCGCACCACACGCCTTACTCCGGATGAGCAGCGCACTTTGATGACCCTGTGGTCGATGGGGCGCTCTCCGCTAATACTTGGGGCAAATCTCACGCTGCTGGATGATGCGACCCGCAAGCTGCTGACGGCGCCGGATGTGCTGCGCGTGGACCAGGCGGCAACCGCCTCGCGCGAGGCCTTGCACAACGGCAGCACAATTGCGTGGACTGCAGACCTGCCCGCGAAGCTGCCCTCCGGACTGCCACCCGGTCTGAGCCCGGCGAAGCACTCCGATGCCGACGGCGCAACCACAGCACTGGCGCTGTTCAACACTGGCGATATGCCCGTGACGATCAGCAACAGCTTCTCCGCCTACGGATTGGATGGAGCAGCTTACAAAGTCACCGACGCGTGGACCGGCAAGCCGCTGGGCAGGATGAAGTCGGTAGAGAACATTACGCTTGCTCCGCATGCGAGTGTGATGTGGCTGCTGAAGAAGTAAAGCTCGGCTCTTTTGTGCTGAATAGGTTGACCGCCCCGGCTCCTCTAACGTCACATAGTGGCCTATGAACTCAACTGCACCGTTGAACCGGTGGCCTTTGTGAACAAGGCGCACCATTTGCCGCGCCAAACTGTGCTTGTTTGGATCATCCTGACCAGTTTGATTGCGCTTGGTGGCACGATCGCAGTGTTGGCGATCGGCGGCCGCCCTGACCCTACGGCACTGCGCGCCGTAGCTCCGTTGCTCGGTGGCCCCTGGCGGTTCCACACTGGCGATGATCCGCACTGGGCAAGCCCGGACGCGGATGACAGCAGCTGGGAAACGATAGACCTGAGTGCGCCTGCCAGCAGCCACGACGGCGATGTTGGTCTGCCCAACTACGTCAGCGGATGGATGGCGCACGGCTATTCTGGATATCAGGGGTACGCCTGGTATCGCCGCACGGTCACAGTGCCACCTCGCAATCAAACATGGGAAATCCTAGGTCCGACGGCAGTCGATCACGCGTATGAAATGTATTGGAACGGCGTACTGATCGGCGGCTCAGGCCGACTGGGCGTATCCCCGCGTGTCGTCGGCACGCGGCCCATGATGTTTGCTCTTCCTGCAGATGCGGCCGGCAGTCGGGGCGTGCTTGCTATTCGTGTTTTCATGCTGCCGGGCGGTGCCAGCCCCGATGCCGGCGGCATTCATGTGGCGCCCACGCTTGCGCCCGCTCCTGAGGCTGGCGAGTTGTATAGGGTGGAATGGTGGCGAACCATCGCGGGCTATATCGTGGAGGTGATTGAGCCTCTCGCGATGTTTGCGGTGATCGCCTTGGCGCTTGCGACTCTGTCGCACAGTAGCCGCCGCGCTTTTATTCGGTTTGCATGCGTTGCGCTTGTATTCTCCGCTGCAAAACGCCTCGATAATGCGATCGTTGCCTGGACCGATCTGCTCAGTCTTCCCGCCTACGCTTGGTTGTCGAGCGTGCTTTGGATGCCGTTCAGTCTCGCGGCATGGGCGCTTGCCTGGAACCGCTGGTGTACTCGGGCGTCTCGTTTTGTCAATATAGCGGCGATAGTGTTGCTTGCGGCAGGAATCTACGGCGCTGCGGCGCATATCGCACCGATTATCCGATTCCATCGGTATGGATTTTTGGCCTTATTTGTTCTGATCGCGGTGCGAATGGTCGGCCAAGGGATCATGCGCATTATGGCTCTCGCCACTATGTTTTGGGTTCTGGTCGCACAATTCGCAGGCGAACTGAGCTCAATCGGTGTACCCGGAATCTGGTTCCCATTCGGCATTGGCGTATCGCGTACGCAGTACGCTTATGCGATAGCACTGCCGTTGCTGGCCCTCCTGATTGTGAGAACGACAGCGGAAATGACCGCGCAGAGCTCTAGAGGCTAGGCATCCAGCTAAGGCCCAGACGCGCAATGGTAGCCGGAGCGCGCTGCATCTGGAGTACCGGATATTCGAGGCCTGACCGTTTGCCTGCGTTCGGCGAGAGCGTCAGGGTCTGCTCCTTCTTGTCGCGCAGCACCACGACAGCCACCGGTTTGCCCTTCGCACTCTTGATGGCCTTGGTCCAGTCGTTGGTTGAAGCGACTGGCTTACCGTCGGCGCGTACGACAACGTCACCCGCGCGCATGCCTGCAAGCGCCGCCGGTGACTCCGGCTTCACACTGGAAACCAGCAAGCCATGTCCTGCGCTCGCGCCAAAGTAGCCCGCGAGTTGTGCCGGCATCTTTTCCATCATGGCGCCGGTATTGGTAGAGCTGGTCAGGAGGGACCCGATGAAGCTGTTGCCTCCACGCACCTGCGGTGAAGGCTGCGACGCTGCCGCTGTCCGGGAATCTGCCGCGCCGGCATCGAAGTCCAGGTCAGGAGCGACGACATGATGTTCCCAGGCCTCGCGGTCTACCTCTTCGTGGGTGGACATCTGTGCGGTGACCGTCATCTGTTGACCATCGCGGCTGATCAGCAGCGTGATGATGCGGCCGGGAGAGCATTCCCGAAGCATGCGACTGATCTGATCCTTGGTTGCAATGGCCATTCCATTCATCTGCAGCACTACGTCGCGTTCGCGCAGCCCTGCCTTGCCCGCGGGAGCGTCGTGGTCCACCATTACGATCTCCGCGCCATGCGCGTCCTTCAGCTTCAGCGCGCTCAGTTCGTCCTGCGAGATGTCGCGCAGGTCCACGCCGAGGTAGCCTGAGGCGGAACTCCCCCCGCCGTGCGCGCCGGCTTCGGCCAGTAGCGCATTCTGCGCACCGAGCGCCGTACCGCTCGATGCGAAGGACACTGATGCCCCGGCCGTCATTGCCGCCAGCGCTACACCGATCTGCATTGCCAACTTCATTGCACTGCCTCGCATCTTGCTGCGCTCGCTCTCTGGCATTTATTGAATGCCAGAAGCGCCTTCCAACACTTGCATGCTGGTGTTGCGGATATAGGGGTTCTCGTCTGTGGTAGAAACGGTGCGCATGGCCTGACGGACGCTGGAGTCGGAATCGACCGGCTGCAGCAAGTTGATTGCCTGCGTGCGCACATTCGCGTTTGCATCATGCATCAGCGCCTGCAGCACGGCGTCGCGCACCCGCTCATCCGCGGCCACATACGGTTGCAGGCCTTCGAGCGCTGCCAGCCGCACATTGGGGTTCTTGTCGTTACGCAGGCTCGCCATCAGCGCATTGCGGATGCTGCCCGAGCCGGAGACGCATTCGTGTCCAACTTTGCACTCATTGGCCAGCAATGAGACTGAGTCTGTGCGCACTCCGTTATTCGCGGCCGCCTTTGCTCCCATCATCAACAACTGCCGGATCTCAGGATCGTCCAGCGATCCCTCCACTGACTCCGGTGTCACGCGCTCATAGCTTACTTACACGGTCTCGGAGTTCGGCTTCGCGGTAATGCTGGTGATGTC
>Ga0207694_10001221_pt1 | contig 22261 bp, 22 predicted proteins | sample KBSC34metaG_FD_184353 | JGI IMG/M metagenome (GOLD analysis project Ga0207694, IMG submission 184353) | Corn rhizosphere microbial communities from Kellogg Biological Station, Michigan, USA - KBS C3-4 metaG (SPAdes) (version 2) | ecosystem: Host-associated > Plants > Roots > Rhizosphere > Soil... | reverse complement strand
GGGCTTGTCATGGTGCTGATGATGGGCGAGGTGATGCGCTGGGAGGCAACGGCGCGGGCGTTTCCGGGCAGCACATTCTGGAGAATCCTCGGGTACAACCAGTCGCATGTCGAATGGGCAGGGATGAGTCTGCACGACACGATTCAGCCGGGGTTCACGTTTCTGGCGGGCGTGGCGCTGCCGTACTCCATCATGAGCAGGCAGCGGAAAGGCGAGAGCTTTCCGCACATGCTGTTCCACACCATGTGGCGGAGCCTGCTGCTGATTGCGCTCGGAGTTTTTCTGCGGTCGACCGACAGCCCGATTACCTACTACACGTTTGAAGACACGTTGAGCCAGATTGGGCTTGGATATACGTTCGCGTTTCTGATTGCGTTCCTGAAGCCGCGGTGGCAGTGGATCTGGCTGGGAGTGATTCTGTTCGGGTACTGGCTGGCGTGGGCCCTGTATCCCGCGCCGGGGCCTAACTACAATTGGGCCGCGGTGGGTGTTTCGCCGGAGTTCGTGCAGAAGTACCTGTACCACGGGTTTGCAGCGCACTGGAACAAGAACAGCAATCTTGGCAATGCGTTTGACATCTGGTTCCTGAACTTGTTCCCGCGGACGAGCAGATTTGCATTCAACGAGGGCGGGTACCTGACGTTGAGTTTCATTCCGACGCTGGGGACGATGTTGCTGGGGCTCATCGCGGGGCGGTGGTTTCACGAGAATAAGCCGAATATCCCGCTGAAAAAGTTTGGAATCGCGGCCGTTGCGTTGATGGCGGCGGGACTGCTGCTGCACTTCACGGGAATCAACCCGATTGTGAAGCGCATCTGGACTCCGGCCTGGACACTGTGGAGCGGCGGCGTGTGCTTTGCGTTCCTGGCGGCCTTCTCGTGGGTGATTGATGTAAAGGGCTACCGGAAGGTTGCGTTTCCGCTGGTCGTGGTCGGCATGAACTCGATTGCGGCGTATCTGATGGCGCATCTCTGGGAGGAGTTCATCCTGAGCAGCTTCAAGATTCACCTGGGGATCCGGTTCCTGAATGTGTTCGGGACTGGACTGGAGCCGTTCTTCCTGGGTGTGCTGACGATGGCGGCCTACTGGGTGATGCTGTACTGGATGTACAAGAAGAAGATCTTCATTCGGATTTGACTCCATTCATCGGGCAAAGAACGCGCGATGAATGGGGCACAGTGGATGCTATCTGCGGATCGGGCGGCTCTACGGGACGCAAATCCTGACCGTCCTGCAACGCCCCGGGTTTTACCCGGGGCTATTTTTCGTGCAGTCCCTCCGGGACGCGAGGCGGGCTGAGCCCGCGAGATTTTCTTTAGAGAGTGCGTCTATCGGCACGACTGAGGTCGTGCCCTTTCCAATCAGGACTGTTTCGTGGGAGAGAGGCTTTGGCTGACTGTGTGGACTTGTGCGTGTAAGGGGCAGGATTTAGTCTGGCTGCGCTGGGTTCAAACGTTTTTATCGGGGGTTTCTGATGCGTTTCGGCGTGATGGCTGCTTCTTGTGTTTTGGCTTTTGCGGTGGTGGGGATTTCGGCGCAAAGCGCGCCGGGTTGCTCGGATTTGAAGCTGGTGCCGGCGCCTCGGGAGTGCAAGGCAGTGAAGTCTGTCGAGCTGGGAGCGGGCGGAGTGCGGGTAGTCTCCGGCACCAACAGCGAGGATCAGTTCGCGGCAAAGGACCTTGAGCAGTCGCTCAAGGATCGCGGATTTGCGGCAGGGAAAGCGGGCGGGGCTGTTGTCCGTTTCGAGCGCGTGAGCGGCGAGCGGGCAAAACAGCTTTCGGAGTCGCCGGAGGAGGCGTATGAGATCGCGCCGGTGGGTGCGCGCGAACTTGTGGTTCGGGCCGGAACATCGGCGGGTATCTTTTACGGTGCACAGACGGTGAAGCAGCTGGTTCGCGGGTCGGGGAAAGATGCGGTTCTGCTGGTGCCGACGATCCGGGATTGGCCGGCAATGGCGCATCGAGGACTCAGCGATGACTGGTCGCGCGGGCCGCTGCCCAATATTGATTTTATGAAGCGCGAGATCCGAACGCTCGCGGCTTTCAAGTACAACATCTTCTCGCCTTACTTCGAGCACACTTTTGCTTACGCCAGCACGCCGGTTGCGGCGTTTCCGGGCGGCTCGATGACTGCGGCGGAGGGGAAGGAGTTGGTCGAGTATGCAGCAAAGTATCACATCACGATTATTCCGGAGCAGGAGGCGTTCGGGCATCTGCATCATGTGCTGAAGTTTGAGGAGTACGCGAAGCTGAGCGAGACGCCGCATGGCGAAGTGCTGGCGCCCGGCGATCCGCGCAGCCTGCCGCAGATCGGGGAGTGGTTCGGCGAACTTGCGAAAGTATTTCCGGGACCGTATGCGCATATCGGAGCGGATGAGACCCAGCAACTCGGACTGGGAAGGACGCACGATGAGGTAGCGCAGCAGGGGCTGGGAAAGGTGTACCTGGCTTTTCTGGGAAAGATTCATGAACAGCTCGCACCGCTGCACAAGCAATTGCTGTTCTGGGGAGACATTGCAGAGAACTCGCCGGAGCTGGTGGGCACGCTGCCGAAAGACATGATTGCGGTTTCGTGGCACTACGACAACCGGCCGGACTTTACGAAGAATCTGGAGCCGTTTTTGAAGTCGGGCCTGGAGACGTGGGTGGCGCCGGGAGTGAACAACTGGAACCGCGTTTATCCCGACAACAACGAGGCACTGGGGAACATCAAGAACTTCGTGCGCGACGGTCAGAAGCTGGGCGCGAAGGGAATGCTGAATACCGACTGGAACGATGACGGCGAGGGCATCTACGACGCGAACTGGTTTGGGTTGCTCTTCGGCGGAGCGGCAGCGTGGCAGCAGGGCGAGAGCTCGGCGGAGACTTTCACCGCTTCGTATGGTCAGGCGTTCCACGGCGACGCGACGGGCAAGGTGAGCGAGGCGCAGCAGGAAATCATGGCTGCGCACGCGGTGCTGCGCAAGGTCGATCTCGAAGATGCGGAGGATCGCTACTTCTGGGCTGATCCCTATTCGTCGGACGGCAAGGAGATTGCAGCGAAACTGATGCCTGTTGTTTCCGAGTACCGGTTGCACGTAGAGAAGGCGATCACATTGCTGGCCCAGGCGCGCGCAGCAGGGAAACTCGAGAACCAGGAAACGCTGGATGCAATGGAGCTTGGCGCGCGAAGAATGGATTTCATCGGCGCAAAATTCCAGTTTGCGCAGGAATGCGCCGATCTCTATGCAAAGGCGCAGGCGGCTGCTGCGTCGGGAGACAAGAATCGCTGGGAAGAAGTGGGCGAATCGATGTACATCATCGGGTCGAACAACGGAAAATTCGAAGACATCCGCGATGGCTATGCCCAGCTGGGACAGCTTTACAAGGAAGCGTGGCTCAAGGACAACCGGCCGTACTGGTTGAGCGTGAACATGGCGCGGTATGATCGCGCTGCGCAGCTGTGGGTGGACCGCAGTATGAAATGGCAGTCGGTGATCCACCATTGGCATGAGACACGCACTCTGCCTTCGGCGGATGAGGTGGGGCTGCCGGGGGGATCGAGCAAGTGAGATAGTTTTTCGGATGTCGGTGTGGCCGCCCGACACCGGATCTCCTTTAAAGAAGCGAGTCTGATCTGTTCGATCTGCCTGCTCACGCACCCGATCGACGAAGGCCGTCGATCGGGACCGCAGTGCCGCGACAGGAATCAGGCTCCCGATTTATACCTCAGTTAAAACTCGATTCGGGGACGGCGGGCACACAGGTCCGCCGGCGACTGCTCGGCCTTTCTTTCTTTCCCAGCGATTCACAACCGGAGTGCCAAGAGGTCCTCGCAGGAAACTGCTTGGCAGGTAAGTTTCGCATTGTCTTGCATTTGTGACCACAGTCACAGGGGGGGGTGAAAGTGGTCACTGCTCCGGATGTAATGCAAGAGGAGACTCAGTAACCATCGGGAGCATTCATCTTCCGGGCAAAGTAAGACCGACTTGGACGGGAGCGGCATGAAAATGCTGCGCCCCCACCCCCGCTTGGCGAAAAGAGAAGACGTATGAGTTTCGCAAACGGCCTGAAGACAATCGTGGTTGCAACAGGACTGGACGGACGCTCCGACGGAGCGTTGGAGTATGCGCGCAAATTGGCCGCAGCCTACAACGCTCGCGTTGTGCTCGCGCACGGTTCAGATCCCGTGGACTATGCGCTGGCTTCTAAAGTGCCTGGCAAAGTCCTGAGCAACTTGACGGAGGAAGCGCGCGCCGCGCTGGATCAGATGGCTGCGGACCTGATCAGGGAAGGGATTCACAGCCACTCCGAGATCAGGCAGGGCGAAGTGACGCAGATGCTGGTCGACGTCGCGGAGCAATATGAGGCGGGCCTGATCGTGATCGGCACCGAAGGGCGGCAAGGCGCGGGTCCAGTGCTCGTGGGCTCGATCGCCGAACAAGTGGTAAGGCTTGCGAAGTGTGCAGTTCTGGCCGTGGCAGCGGATTACAACGCGGGAGCCTTCCGGCCGGTTCCTGGCGGTCCGGTGATGCTGGCAATGGAGCGAAATGAAACTACGTCCGAGGCGGCGGCCACCGCCTGTTCTCTGGCGGAGATTTTTCACCGGACTCTGATTGTGGTGCATGCACGCCGCACTGAGGAGACTGTTGCGTTTCTCAACCCTGCCGCCAATACGCTGGAGCAGTTCGGCATCACGGATGAGAAGCGTTTTCCGGTGCGCTTCATCGTGAAGGATGGAAAACCCGGCGATGCAATCGTGGAGGCGATAGGGCAGCATCATCCCAGCGTGCTGGTGGTAGGCGTCAAGCGCACCAGCGAGACTGTGGGTCCTCACGGAACGGCGTTCTCGATTCTTGCGCGGTCGCGCGTGCCTGTCCTATGCGTACCGCCGCAACGAGCGCTCGCAGAGCAAGAGGCCGAAAGCTCTGCGCATGTGTCCGCCCTTTGAGGCACGCACAATCAACACTCGCGACGAAGCCATGCGCCGGAAAAGAAGCTCGCTGGCGATTGAATTGTTTCCAGCTACGCAATTGAAGTAAGTCGACGAAGATTGGACGCATCGAGGCATCAGCATGAGGACCGCAATAGATCGCGGACGCAATTGGAACGTGATTCGGAACGAAACAAGAGGAGTCGGTACCATGCAATCAAGCTGGCAAGCAGCTTTCTCAGAACGGCGCGATGCGATTGCTGCGCGACCGATCGCAGAACTGTTGGCGTGTCCGCCAGCGATCGGCAACTTGTTGAATGCGTCGGCGGAGTGCATTGAGTTTGTGGTCGGAGACGTCATCTTTCATCAGAACGATATCTGCCAGGGCCTGTACGTCGTGGTTGGCGGTCAATTACTGCGGAAAGCAGCTCGAATCGATGCGCGACTCACGCTAGGCACGGTGCGTGCCGGCGAAATTGTCGAACTTGCTGCAATGTTGGGTGACGTACGTCACACATATACGCTTTCCGCGCAGACAAACGGCACAATCATGCGTTTGCCCAAGCCGTCGCTGCTGCGCGCGTTCCAGTCGTATGCTCCCTTGCGGATGCAGCTTCTCGAGGAGCTAGCGCGTGAAGTATCAAGGGCATACGCGCAGTGTTGCGCTACGCGACAAGCGGGAATCCGACGCAGGAATGCAAATTCCGCAGGAGTGTAAGAGCGCGACACCTCGAGTTTTGCAGTGTCGCAGATCACTCTGTTTCCTGCAGGGAAAGCCCGTTTGAGAGTGATTTTGTGATTGTGGATTGCGCTATACTCTGTACAAACCCTAGGGACAAGTATGGCTGGCTTGCATTCACATCACCCTCCGGAAGACTGTTTGAACTGTGAACACCGCCATCTGCGGATGTTTTGCAATCTCACACCTGAAGCCCTGCAGGATTTCGACGGCATCGGAATCATGATGAGCCACGCTCGTGGCGCGAAGCTGTTTACAGAAGGCGACGCGGCGCGCAACGTATTCATCATTTGCTTTGGACAGGTAAAGGTCTCATCGACGTCGCGCGATGGCAAGACTATGATCCTGAAAATCGCCGCTCCCGGCGATGTGATGGGATTGAGCGCCGTAATTGCGAACGTTCCACATGAAGTCACCGCCGAGGCCATTGAGCCTTGCCAGGTGAAAACGATACGCAAACAGGAATTCATCGATTTTCTTGGACGCCACGGGATCGCGAGCATGCACGCAGCGCAGTCGCTGTCGGGGGAATACCTGACGGTCTTCCACGATGCAAAGCGGCTCGCATTGTCCGGATCGGCAGCAGGAAGGCTGGCACGGTTGCTGCTGGACTGGGGACGCGCGGCTTCCAACGGAAAGCCGGAGATCCGCTTCACGATGGCGTTGACGCATGAAGAGATCGCCAACATGGCGGGCACCTCTCGAGAGACGGTGACACGCCTACTGAATCAGTTCAGACGCGACCAGTGGATCATCATCAAGGGAGCGAGCCTCACCATTTCGAAGCCGGAGCAACTGGAAAGACTCACGGCGTAAAGCTTATCTGGGGGGATGTGCAAAAGGCTGCAGCGTACGCTGCAGCCTTTTTGTTTGACTGCGCAACGGTACCCGGATGGTATTTCTTCAGGCGAGCTCCTGAGCAAGCCCGATGAGGAGCCCTTCAGGTCCTCGTATGTAGCAGAGGCGATATACGTCTTTGTATCGGACCACCTCGCCTACCAGCTGCGCCCCACGCTTGACGAGCCTTTCGAGCGTCTCATCGATGTCGTCGACAGCAAACATGACGCGGAGATAGCCCAGGGAATTTACGGGGGCGGTGCGGTGATCCTCGACAGCCGGCGGTGTTAGGAAGCGGGAGAGCTCAAGACGGCTGTGGCCATCCGGCGTGCGCATCATGGCGATCTCAACGCTCTGATTGCTGAGTCCGGTGACGCGCCCCGCCCATTCTCCTTCGATGTAAGCCCGCCCTTCGAGCTCGAGGCCGAGCTCGCTAAAGAAGTCAATTGTGATTTCAAGGTCGTTGACGACGATGCCAACGTTGTCCATCCGTTTGAGCGTCATGGCTTCGAGCCTAGCAGGAGGATGCTGCATCCAGTACTGAATGTGGCCAGTTGCGAGATTCTTTTCTAGGTCCCCAATCGTTGATACGACTGCTTTGAGCGAGCGCCTACGTCTCTGACTATTCGGAAACGGAAGTTGTGAGGCGGCGGGATTTGATGTCGCGCATAGGCGGCTGGCCGAAAAATCGGCTGTACTCACGATTGAACTGGCTGGCGCTCTCGTAGCCGACTTCGAAAGCGGCACTGGCGGCATCGATGCCTCCGTTGAGCATGCGTTCGCGGGCAACGTGCAGGCGCAGCTGCTTCTGATATTGGAGAGGGCTCATCGCCGTGAGGGAGCGGAACTGGTGATGCAGGGTGGAGACGCCCATGCGAGCCATCGTTGCGAGGTCTTCAACGCGAAGGGGCTTGGCATAATTCGTGCGCAGCCATTCCACGGCTTTGGCAGTACGATGGGTTTGCTCGCCGAGCGTTGCGATAGCACGAAGGTGCTTTCCTTGCGGGCTGCGGAGAAGGCGGAAGATAATCTCGCGTTGAATGAGAGGAGCGAGAAAGGGAATGTCCTGTGGTTGGTCGAGCAGAGTAATGAGCCGAATGCAGGCGTCAAGCAGATCGGTCGAGGAGATACCTACAGCCATCGCGCTTGCGTTGCTGTCTTGATCGAGTCGGAATTCGTGCTGGGAGAGGATCTCCCGGACCATGGGCATTTCCAGGTTGAGAATGAGTCCGAGGATGGGCTGATCTTTGGTGGCGCGAACGACCTGGCTGACCACGGGAAGATCGACTGAAGTGAGCAGGAAGTTGGAGCCGTCGCAGATATGGGTAGTTTTGCCAACGTTGATGCGCTTCTGGCCCTGGGCAAAAACAACGAGGCTGGGCTGGTATGCAGCCGAGACGCAGGGGCTGGGTTCCGAGCGGCGATAAAGGCGCAGGCCGGGGATGTCCGTGGCGCGGTCGCCTTCTGAGTGCGTGCGATCTGCAATGATGCGGGCGAGTTCGGTACGGAGTAAAGCTAATTCGTTGCTGGTGGGTGCGGCCGCTTTCTTTGCTGCTTTCACGTGGTGATGATCCTCTGCCTTCTAACCTAGCGCCGTTCTCGGTTGGTGTGTACACAAAAATCCCGACGGCGACAGGAATAGGCAAGAGAAAGGAAGAATCGGGATACCTTGTAAATCGGGCGGTCGCTTAGGCTGATGAAGTGAGAGGTGAGGTTGTCGACTTGTTCGATGCGCGATTGTTTACACCCTCGCAAACCTCGTCACGTATGGTCGGTAGGAAATTGCCACAGCAATGAGAGAGGGATCTATGTATAAAGCAAAAGCTTACGCTGCTTCGGCGGCGACGTCGCCACTGTCGGGCATCACGATTGAACGGCGCGATCCGAAAGAAACAGACGTTCAGATTGAGATTCTGTTCTGCGGAATCTGCCACTCGGATGTGCACCAGGCGCGCAACGAGTGGAGCGGCGTGATGCCGACTGTATATCCGTGCGTGCCGGGCCACGAAATTGTGGGGCGCGTGACGAAAGTCGGATCGGCCGTGAAGAAGTTCAAGGCGGGCGATCTTGCGGCGGTCGGATGCATGGTGGACTCAGACCGCACGTGTCCGGAGTGCAAGGCGGGCCTGGAGCAATTCTGTCCGAATTTCGTGTTGACGTATAACTTCCCGGATAAGCACATAGGTGGCATGACGTACGGCGGCTACTCCGACAGCATCGTGGTGGATGAGAACTTCGTACTGCGTGTGCCATCGAATCTCAACCTGGCGGGAGCGGCACCGCTGCTCTGCGCAGGCATCACCACCTACTCGCCGATGAAGCATTGGGGCGTAGGGAAGGGCAAGAAGGTCGGTGTGGTCGGGCTTGGTGGGCTTGGACATATGGGCGTGAAGTTTGCGCATGCTCTTGGCGCGCATACGGTGGTGTTCACAACGTCAGAGAGCAAGAAGGAAGATGCACGGCGGCTGGGCGCGGATGAGGTTGTGATTTCGAAGAACGCCGATGAGATGAACAAGCACGCCGGGAGTTTCGACTTCATCCTAGACGCGGTCGCGGCAGAGCACGATCTGAACGCTTACATCAATCTTTTGGCGAGAGATGGAAATCTGACCATGGTGGGTGCGCCGGAGACGCCATTACCAGTGGCAGTGTTCGGACTGCTATTCAGGCGGCGGAGCTTCTCCGGTTCCCTTATTGGCGGGATCGCGGAGACGCAGGAGATGCTGGATTTCTGCGGCCAAAACAATATCACCTCTGACGTGGAAGTGATTCCGATCCAGAAGGTGAACGAGGCGTACGACCGCGTGGTGAAGTCGGATGTGAAGTATCGGTTCTCCATCGACATGGCATCACTGAAGTCGGAGTAATGAAAGGCCGATGCATCTGGCGCTGCGCGTGAGGGCATCGGCTCTTTTTCGGGGAAGGGAGCAGATCAAATGCAGAAGCGGAAGTTGGGGAAGAGCGGGCTTGAGGTTTCGGCGCTGGGTCTGGGTTGCATGGGTCTGAGCTACGGATATGGGCCCGCGACAGAGAAAGAACAGGCAATCAAACTCATTCGGACAGCGTTCGAGCGCGGCGTGACTTTCTTTGACAGTGCGGAGGCATATGGGCCTTACAAGAATGAAGAGCTGCTCGGCGAGGCCGTAGCGCCATTTCGCGACCAGGTTGTGATTGCGACGAAGTTCGGATTCAGTTTCGACGAGAAGGGTGTGATCAATGGCACGAACAGCAGGCCCAAGCATGTTCGCGAGGTTGCCGAGGCGGCGTTGAAGCGGTTGAAGACAGACGTGATTGACCTTCTGTACCAGCATCGTGTGGATCCCGAGGTGCCGATCGAAGAGACGGCGGGCGCGGTGACGGAGTTGATTGCCGAGGGCAAGGTCAGGCATTTCGGAATGTCGGAGGCCGGTGCGCAGACCATTCGACGGGCGCATGCCGTTCAGCCGGTAGCCGCTCTGCAGAGCGAGTACTCGCTGTGGTGGCGCGAGCCGGAAGCGGAGATTCTGCCAACACTCGAGGAACTTGGAATTGGCTTTGTTCCTTTCAGCCCACTGGGAAAAGGATTCCTTACAGGCGCGATTGATGCGAGTACGCAGTTCGACAGCAAGGATTTTCGCAATGTCGTTCCACGCTTCAGCGAGGAAAACCGAAAGGCAAACCAGGCGCTGGTGGACGTTCTCGGGCAGATAGCAGAACGCAAGAACGTGACGAAGGCGCAGATTGCTTTGGCGTGGCTGCTGGCGCAGAAGCCTTGGATTGTGCCGATTCCTGGAACGACGAAGTTGCATCGACTGGACGAGAATCTGGGAGCGGCTGCGGTGGAGTTGTCGAAAGGCGATCTCGGCGAGATTGAAGGCGCGTTGGCTGGGATTGAAGTGCAGGGTGCGCGCTATCCGGCGCATCTGCAGAAGATGGTTGGACGATAAAGCGGAGGCTGCAGATGGAGATCAAGCGGGCGGGATCGCAGGCGTCGGGAAAAGGGCCAGCGGATTGGTTCACGGGGACGGTTCGAATCGATCCGCTATTTACCGCGCCTGACCCGGCTTTGGTGGCGGGAGCACTGGTCACGTTTGAGCCAGGAGCGCGGACCGCGTGGCATACGCATCCGCTGGGGCAGACGCTGGTTGTGACTTCTGGATTTGGTCGCGCTCAGAAGTGGGGCGGTCCGGTGGAGGAGATTCGGCCGGGCGATGTGGTGTGGTTTGCGCCGGGCGAGAAGCACTGGCATGGCGCGGCACCGACGACGGCGATGAGTCACATTGCGATCCAGGAAAGGGCCGATGGAAAGACAGTCGACTGGTTGGAGCATGTGAGCGATGAGCAGTATGGAGATACAGGGAATAGTGAGTAATGAGCAGTGAGTACAAGATCGTCGTCGCGAACAAGTTCTAGAGATGGATGGCGTCGTGCTCGGATGGGAGCGGGGCGGGTTGATCTTCTGTGTCGCGCAACGTCATTACGGGGCAGCGGGCATGTGCGAGGACGCGGTAGACGGTGCGGTCGTGCGTGAGGTTATGCACCGCCGAGCGCGAGGTTGAGCCGAGGACGATGAGACTGGCGTTGAGATCGGCGGAGGCGGCGAGAATCTCGATGGCGGGATGGCCGTGAGCGATGCGGGTTTCGACTGTGGTGCAGCAGAGCTCGCTGGCACCGGTTTCGGCGGCGAGGATCTGGAGTTCTCGCAGAGCGGTGGAGTCGATGCCGGTGGGCAGGTGTTCGCGCCTCATTTCGTCGAGAGGCGGGAGGACGTGCATAAGGACGAGCCGGGCTTTGTGTGCCGCGGCAATTTCACAGGCAAGCGCTGCGCTCGGGCTTGAGGTCTCTCTTAGCGTGGTGGCATGCAGTACGACTCTTTGGGAGCCGCCGCCGCTGGCCGCCTCGAGATGAGCCTCGGGTCCCACGGTAATGACCGGTAGGTTTACCGAGCGCAGCACTTGTTCTGCTACAGAGCCGAGGAGCAGCTTGCTTACCTTGCTCCGGCTCCGAGTTCCTAGAAGGATGCGGTCCGCTCTGAACTGGCGGGCTCCCGCGATGATCTGTTGAGCAGCATGGCCTTCGCGGACGACCGCATCGCAGGCGATGTCCTGCGTGCGGGACATCATTCGCCAGGGTTCGAGGTTTTTCATGGCGAAATCGATGGCAGCCGCCGGGTCGTAGTAGGGCATGCCGACAGGATCGGCAGTGATGCCGGCTCCCGCGCCGAGCACGTGAAAGAGGATGATCCTCCCCTCGGACTGATGCGCCTGCTGCAGCGCAAAAGGCATCAGCCGATCCAGGTCGCTCAGGTCGGTTGCGACGAGTATGACAGAGGGACGGGCCCAGCGGCTTGGTCCCCGATCCGGCATGATTGCCACCTCTACGCGAAGAGATTCGCACCAGAGACGGCGCCGGGATGTGCCGTGGCGCACGGGGATTTGTGAGATGGATCACGGAAGGGCAGGGAACGAGGGGACAAGGGAATGAGAAAGCAGGGAACGAGAAGAATGAGATCGAGCGGACGAGAAGACGAGGCAGGGATCGGGGCTGGTGTTTCGTGAGAACTGTTTCTTCGTCGATGGATCGGTGTGATCTGGAGCCCGTTATCTATTTGTCGAAGAGGGCTGACGCTCTTTTGGCGGTTCGTGCCTCTCTTTTCCCTCGTTTAGATTTTTCCTCATTTTTTGTAGTTAATACATGCGGCGTGAGTTACACGGCGGAATTTTCGATTTCTCTCTGTCGGCTAGCGGTGGTCGGCTTGCTGACGCCGGTCCAGTTCGTGGCTCTGGGCCAGGAGTTCGCGCACGAGACGCGCAGTGTCTGGATCATCGTTGAATGGCGTCGAGTGGGAATGAACGGGGTCGAAGGCGCGTGGTCCATTCGGACTCTGACGTTGAGTGCCGGAGGCGGCTAGAGCGATGGGCGAGGGCTGGACGTGATCCATCGTTGCGAGATCGGATAAGCCTGCTTCAGCGATTTCCGTAATCAAGCGGTTGGCGAGTTTTATGGCAGAGATCAGAGTCTCGGCCATGGAGCGCTTGATGCGGCCTTCGGCAAGGGCATGGACGACGATGTTGACCGCGGCAAGGATCGACGGCTTGTCGAGAAGGGGCGGGAGAGCGAGCGGTTCCATTTCGGACTTTTCTGTTGCGGGCTTGGATGTGCGTTGCTGGTCGTGATGGCGGCAGAATCTAGAGCCGTGGATTGCGGGTGCGCTGCAGCGTTGACCGTTGTCGAGGGATTGATAGCATCGAGGCGCCATGGGTTCTCCTTTGCGAGTAGTGCTCAGTGAGTAGCGAATAACGATTCTGGTCGCGGTTCGCTGTTCCATGCATTTGCGGCACAGAGTTGAGTTGATTTGAATGGTTTGGCAAGTTAGCGTCGCTTCGCGACGTAGCAAGTTAGCGAGTTAGGGTCGCTTCCCGACGTGGCAAGTTGGGGTGCGCCTGCGCGCACCCTGGCCAGATTTGCTCCGCTCCGCCGATCCCCAAAAGCGAGACCCTTCGACTGGCTCGGGCATCGGTTTATTCGCGATTTTGTCCAGAAATGACTGCAATTCCATTGTGCGCAGAACGGGGGAAATAACATGCAAAACAGGCGGGGAGAATTTTCGCAGTGGAATGAGGAACCTAGGCGGGAGCGCCTGAGGCGAGATGTTGACCTATGCGACTCCTGGCGCAATTGAGCAGCAGGATGGGAGTTTATGGGCGAAGATTCGTCAAAGGGAAGAGTAGACGGTCACTTGTCCGGAATCGGGGCGGTGCTTCCTAGCGCCATTGATTTAACGATCGTCATGCACGTCGATGTTCCATTCTTGCAGGATGCTGATCGCATCATCGACGGTCACTGTCTCGGTAGTCAAAAAGATCAGCACCCTCATTCTCTCTTCTGGATCAACCAAGACTCGCATTCTCCTCCCCGCTTCGTAGTAGCCGGGGATATTGACGGATTTCAGTTTGTCGAGCAGCCTATCCCATTCTTCCGATGAGGGATTCTCTGAGGGCGAAAAGTGAATAACAATAGCCTGCTCGCTTATGTGTGCTCTCATCACCAATCAACGAATTTTAGATCAATGACAAAGACTTACATGGAAGGCGGTAATACTCCCGCGACGGTTCCAATTGCTGGATTCTCAGCGCAAAATTCGCAAATGTATCCGTGCTGACTTTAGAACCGGTTGAGTCATTGTCCATAACGGCAGTTTGGCGATCGCTTGGTCCGCATAGAACTCACGAATCCATTCGTGCGACAGGAAACTGCTGAATGTGACCTCCACATCGTATTCACCCGGAGTTTCAACGAGATCGGAAATCTTAAAGTCATCGACACGGCCATGAAATGTCATTGGCTCAAGTTTCACGAACTGATAAGGATTGCCCTTCACCGGCGGCGGCGGCACACAGTCGAGTAGTACCTTCCCTTTCGCCAACTTACCGTCTCGAGTGATTAGGTGCAGAGAGAGACCGCGTGCAGGATTCCAACACAGGTCCCAGCTCCAGTATATATGTCCTCATCGCCAGTGTTGATGAGGTGGGTCTCTAACCGCAGTGTGTCTGAAAGCTGGTACGATTCGTGATCCGCTCGGACAATTACGTGTAGCTGCGATGTTTCTGGCTTTGTACGGCTCTGAGAATGTGCATATACCGGCATAACAGCCGCAACGATCAGCGCAAATAAAACCGCACGATTGTTCATGATTAATCGCCTCAGTTTACTCCTGAGTCCCGAGTGGTGGCCCACCCGTCTTTTACCGGTTGGTTAAGTACGTGTAAGCGGTGACACAGACCATAGGCGCGGAAGCAGGCTATTTCGGCCCATCAGACTCACCAAAGTGCAAAGTTCACCTCGACCGCTATACGAACTGGAACTGGTTTTCCATCGAGAGTCGCTGGTTCGAAGCGGTAAGCCCTAACAGAATCAAAAGCTCTCCGATCGAAACCGTGGCCCAATTCTTTCAGCACGCAGATATCCTGCGGCAAGCCATTCGTGTCCACCGTAAAGCCTACAAGGCTCTTGGCTTCAAACCTCTTAAGGTGCTGTTGCTTCACTATGCTGCGGGCGTACCTCCGTGCTTCATCGGAGAACGTCGCCTCCGGGTCTTTGAGCGTGACTGGCGGAAGAACATTACCTCCGACCCGATATATGCCTTCCGGAAGCGATCGCGCTTTCATCTCTTCAGGACAGGACGGCACACCATCAGCCGTGAAAGAAGCAGATGACATCGCAGGCTGCCCCGATGTCGATTCCTTGGTTTCGGAAACTCTTTGCTGTCCGTGAATCATTGTGAAGGTGAGACCAAGAGCCAGAGAGAAGGTAAAGCAGCTTCGCGTTAAGTTCATACTCGCACCTACCCACTGAATCACGAGAATCCACGATCATCCCCACCCGAAATATGTATTCGCAGACTGTTGAGATTCTACGGCGTCTCAGTCCGGATTCACGGTTCCGTCGGATCGTGGTCCACTCGGACATTATGCCTGTTCAGATGTGCTGCTGAAGGTGTGAGGTATACACGGCAGGATGGACAACAAGGGAACGAAGTGAGAGCCACATCACGGAATTTTCATTCGGTCTGGCATTGGCATCGTCGGGGAGGGCGGGGTGTGCGACTAGAATCTGCGTTATGTTGCCGGATTCGTAGATGGCAGAGGCGCTGACTCATGACCCAGAATTTTGCTGCAATTGTTCTCGGAGGGACGGGACAGGTAGGTGGGGCGGCAGTAGCGGAACTGCTGGCCGTTTCAGAATGCCGGGAAGTCGTCATGATTACGAGAAAGCCCGTTGCAGAGCGAGCGCGGGTGCGCAATGTGGTTCTGGACACGGGCGGTGCCGATTTCGCGGAGCGGACCGAAGAGGTTGCGCGCGAGACGTTGAGCCGGGGACCGGCAAGCGCGGTCAGTTGCGTTGGCGTTGGTTCGGGATCGATGCGGTGGAGCGAAGAGGAGCTAAAACGGCTGGAGCTTGGCGTGGTGGGGGCGTTTGCGCGCGGCTGCTGTGATGCGGGAATCGCGCAGTTCTGTCTGCTTTCAGCAGTAGGCAGCACGGCGAAGAGCCGGTTCCGTTATGTACGCGTGATGGGCATGAAAGAGGACACGCTGCGAAGCATTGGTTTCAGGCGGCTGGCAATTTTTCGGCCGGGGATCATTGTTGGGAATGCCCACACACCGGCCTACGCAGGCTGGCTGGGGAGTCTTGTGCCGGGCAAGTTTGGCAATATCGATCAGCAGGTTCTGGGGCGGTCAATGGCAGCCGAGGTCGCGTTGAACAGCCAGGAAAGCGGCGAAGTCATCTTTGAAAATGCGGCGATGAAGAAACTCGCCGCACGGCTGCATGGCTGATGTAACAAGTCTCATTCGTAGCGGAGCGCCTCAAGGGGATCGACTTTCTGCGCGCGGCGCACCGGCACCCAGCCAGGCGAGAAGACCCACGGCGATGACAATGCGCCGACTGAAGCGAGGGTTACGGGATCGCCGGGTTGCACTTCAAAGAGAAAAGACCTTAGCACGCGCGACAATACAATCGCGAGCACAACGCCGACGACCACTCCTCCGGATATCAACCGGAAGCCCTCGCCGAAGATCAGCTTGCTGATGTCTTTCTGCTGGGCGCCCACGGCACTTCGAATGGCGAGTTCGCGGCGGCGCGAGGCGACGGACAACGACAGCACTCCGTAGATACCGACTAACGTGAGGACACTGGCGATGACTGCAAATCCTGCAAGCAGGTTCATGGCGAAGGTTCGCGATGCCAATGAGTCATCTCGAATCTGTTCCAGGGTCTTTACGTTTTCGATGGCGGCGGTGGGGTCCACCGAGCGAAGAGCGCGTTCTACCTCGACAACGATCGCACGCGGGTCTGCGGCGGTTCGCACGACCAGGTGCTTTGAGAATGCCTGCGCCTGCCAGAGAGGAAGGTAGACCTCCGGAGCGGCCTTGTGCGTGAGGTCATCGGTGCGGCCGTTTGCGATTTCCCCGACGATTTCGATGCCGGGCTTGTCGCGAGGGCCGAACCAGAGCTTTCGCCCGACGACATTGGTGTGCGCGAAATAGCGATCGGCGAATGCTCTGTTCACGATGGCTACTTTTGTCGGTGATTTGTCATCGTCGTTCGAACGGAACTGGCGGCCGTCGAGCATGGTCATGCCCATCAGGTTGAAGTAGTCGGGGGTGACAGCGCGCATGGGTAATGCGGCTTTATCGCTCTCTTTGACCGGCGGTGGCTGGCCTTCAATGTCCATCGTGGCGGGCCAGCTGTTGCCGGTGAGGGGCACTCCCCAGGCAAAGGCTGCATTCTGAACGCCGGGTATGGCGGCGACGCGTTCAAGAGCCTGCCGGTGGAAGCTGCCCCAGGTTTCGCGGCTTTGGACTTCGGTCACGCTCATGGTGAGGATTTTTCCCATGTTGTAGCCGGATGGGACCTGCGCGATTTTCACCATGGTTCGGATGAGCAAGCCCGCGCCTACGAGGAGGGCGAGTGTCAGTGCGGTCTGCAACATTGTGACGCCCTGAAGAAGGCGGCGCTCGCCGACGGCTGCAGTTCCCTTGGGACCGGCGTTCTTGAGAACCTCCATGGGATCGAGGCGCAGGGCACGCAACGCGGGGAAGGCGCCGGCGAAGAACGCTGATATCAGGGCGGCTCCCAGCGCCCAGGCGAGAACGGTCCAGCCTGTGCTCACTCCGTCGAGGCGGGGGACGGCGTGGCGCGCGATCAGAGTGAAGACTTTTACGGCGCTGATGGCGAGGGCGACTCCGAGCAGTCCGCCAATAGCGGCGAGGAGAAGGCTTTCCGTCAGGACCTGGCGAATCAGGGCGACGCGGCCCATTCCCATCGCGCTTCGCACTGCGTACTCCTGTTGCCGTTGCAGGCCTCGCACCAGAAGGAGAGCGGCGGCGTTTCCGCAGGCGATGAGAAGCACGAGCGCGGCCGCGCCGAGTAGAGGCAAAAGGATGCGCCGGCCATCGCGGTTCATCTCGTCGGTGAGGGACTGGAGCTGCGGCCGGAATCCTTCATACTTCTTTTCGGTCTGCGCTTCTCTGGCGGCGATGACGGCGAGTTCCTGCTGGGCCTGCTGCTGAGTCGCGCCATCGCGGAGGCGGGCGACTACATTCCAGTCTGGGTTCTTCAGATACTTGGGTTCTGGTTCAGCGGGGATCCAGAAGTCTACTTTTGCGTTGACGTCATAGTTGGGTTCTTTCGACGCGCCGGGCGACGGAAGAAATCGTACGTCCGGCTGCATCACGCCGATCACGGTTGGGGAGACCTGCCAGCGGCTGATGCGTACGGTTTTGCCGATGATCTGCGGATCTCCGCCGAACTCGCGCTGCCAGAACTCGTAACCGATCATGATGGTTCTCGTCGGCCCTTGCTGGAAATCGGTATCGGCGAAGCCGCGTCCGGTTGTCGAACGGAGACCCATGAGCCGCATGTAGTCTCGCGTAATCAGCATGCCCTGCATGGAGTGGCTGCCGTCATTGTGGATGAGGAAATTGAATGTCCAGTCGTAGCCGGCGATTCCCTGGAGAGATTTCGCTTCCTTGCCCCAATTGATCCACTGCTCGGCGGCCCAGCCGCGCGGGCTCTCCATTTCTTTTCCGTCGGTGCGGGCCGTGGGGACCAGCATGAGCTGTGCGGGCTTCTGATACGGCGGGGGCGTGAGGAGGACGCCTTGAATCAGGCTGAAGATCGCGGAGGTGGCGCCGATGCCTAGCGCGAGAGTAAGGGCAGCAATAAGACTGAAGCCGGGCTGCTTCAAAAGCATTCGAATCGCGAAACGCAACTCCCGCAAGGTGGGCCTCCTGATTTCGTTTTGGCAGAAAAGTACTGGGATGAATCGAAAGAGGACGATCAAGCATTGGACAACGATGTTTCAGACCGGTTAGGGGAGAATTAAATCCGGATTTGGAACTCACGTGTGGCGATTATAGGAAATAGAACGGCAGACCGAAGCGGCAGATGCGCACGACTGGTCACATTTCCGGGGGCAGCGCTGTCTGGGCTCGAGCCATTCCGCTTGGGGAACTCGTCCTGGAATCCTAACGGGTGATTTGCCAGGTTTCATCTGAACACGCCTTCCCCGCTGGGTCAGGCGATGATCTTTTAATCACTGGGTGTAAACCGGTGCCTGCAGGATGCCGTCAATCGTTAATAGGCACTCCCCCGCCTAGACGCAGTATTCGAGAGGTCGATCCCTTGAAATTTCGAACTCAATTAGCAGTTTGTTGCCTCGCCATGTCCGTGGGAGTTGCTTTCTGTCAGCTTCCGCATGCCGAAGCCGCTGAGGTCTCGGCGGCAACCTCCACGCCGGTAGCCCATGTCTACGTGACGAGCGGAACCCAGATTCTGGCCTACTCCGCCAACTCTGCCGGCCAGCTGACCAAGGTGTCGGGATCGCCGTTCAGCTTCAACATTTCGCTCTCCGGCGCCAACGGACGCTACTTGTATGGCTATCTTGGCAATACCCAAACCATCCAGTCGCTACTGATGTCGTCAACCGGCGCGCTGAAGAAAGCGGCGGCAACCGATCCGACCAAGTACAACGAGTATTCCGACTGCGGCTACTGGGATGCGACCCGGATGAGGATCGACCATGCGGGGTCGGAGGTCTACAACGAGGAGTATCCCACCCAGTTTTGCCACACGTTTTTTCAATCTTTCCGCATCGACGACAGCAACGGCAGCCTGATCTTCCAGAACAACGTGGACTACGACTTGGCCATCCCGTCAGACATGAGCGTGCTGGGGAACAACAAATTTGTGTATGCCGCAAGCTGCACTGCGAACTTCGGCAACAGTCCATTCCCGCTGGTAAAGGCCTTCGAGCGGATGAGCAACGGCGAGTTGGGGGCGACCAACGCTGGCGCGGCACTCCCCTCGCCGCCAGACGACGTCTACAACCCGAACGGGTCGACCACCGGATACTTCTGCCCGTGGACCATGGCATCGGACCCGACCAACCACGTGGCGATTACCATGTACGCGCTGGACAGCGGGACCGACGGCGGCAATCCCAACTACGGCCCCATCTACATTGCGCCGTTCACCGCCGACTCAAAGGGCAACCTGACCACCACCAGCACGTACAAAAACATGGTGACGCTGCCAGTCGACAACAATTATCTGGGCTCATGCCTGGCCTGCACAACGCTGCGTATGGCCCCTTCCGGCAAGATTCTGGCCGCGGGCGGAAGTGTAGGGGTTCTGCTATTCCACTTCAACGGCGCCAGCCCCATCACCAAATACAAAACACTGTTGCCGAAACACAACATTGGCAAGATCCTGTGGGACGGTGCCAACCACATGTATGTGCTGGGCAGCGATCTAAGCGGCGTAACCAAGTTGTGGATATACACCGTGACGCCGACCAGCACCACGCTGGCCCCTGGCTCGCCTTACTGGCTCAGTGGCGCCAGCGACATCTACATCCAGACGCTCTAGACAGGGGCGTCAACAATGGACAGTGGATGGGGTCGCGTGGTCGGCAGTGCGGGAATTGCTTCCGTATGACGGGGATTCGACCAAATCGGCTTTCTTCCGAGTAAGCGGTAATACACGCTAACAGAGCGACGACTCTGCGGTTAGGTCATCACGAATCCTTCTCGTAGACGCCATCCCGATCACTGTTAAGCTTGCAAGCGTGCCAAAATCGTGTTTCGCAGTCTGGTTTATTTTGATCGCACTCCTTGCCAGGAGCTGTCACGCTACCCCGCTTATTGTGGGAAGGAGCGGAAGTCACATCTACGTTGCCACAAATTCGATAGATACTCTTGGCAACAGCAGGTGCAAGTTGCACTTCGGGAAATCAGCGATAGTTATGTGGGCTACTGAATCGAGTTCCATGACCTTGAAATGGCCCGATGGCCACACGAGAAGTGTTGACTTCGAACTCGCGCTAAACAATCTGATGAGGGACACGGATGAACCCATCGAGGTCCTCAAGGAAAGGTTGATTCAGGATACTGAAAGACTGATTCGAGGTCTGCTGAATTCGTACTCGGCAACAGACCCTGACAGGGTTGACATGGCCGGCGACCTCGTCAGCGAATATGTACTCGTTGGCAGAGAGCGCAACGGCTTCTTGGGTGTGCGAGCTTTCACGCTCGACGTGTCGAACCCTCGAAGCGTCACTTTCGATGTCCAGGATATTGCCCGCAAGCTCCACAACGGAGAGGTCATCGATTACAGCACTCGGGAGGTGACCGTCATAAAAGCACATGGAACGAAAGGTGTCCGCGCCGCCCTGTACTCACAGCTGCAAACTCATTCCAGAATTGCAGGAATCCTTGGCAACAAGGCGTTTTCTCCTCCATACCTGGTGATGGATGTGTCGCGCTCGGGCCGCTCTTATCTATCCGGTCCGGGACCCTGCCGACCTTGATGATCGCAGATGATCCCTTAACCGCCCTCCCTTCGCCCAAGAACTTCACCATTTCACATCTATTTCCGCATAGACGGTTATTGGGTCTGAACGTCAAAAACATGTCGTTTCAACGCGAGAAATTCACCCAATGCGCAGATACTTTCTATCAATTCTTCTCGCTTCTCTGCTGGGGTTCGCCCAGCCGACCACGCCTTCACAGACACTCACACCTTCTCCCAATCAACCCACTTTTGAGGTGGCAACAATTAGAAAGCCCACCCCGGGTGCGGATCGGGACGCAGGATTCTACGGCAAACCTGGCGGACGGGTTTTTGTGGGCGGCACAATCCGAATGCTCACCATGATTGCATTCGATGTCCGATACGATCAGATCTCGGGCGAACGAGATTGGACGGCATCGCAGTGGTTCGAAATCAACGCTATTCCTCCTGATACATCTGCTTCACGCAATATCCGTGTTGCCAACGCCGAACCTACCCCCGAGCAGAGACTTATGCTGCAAAGGTTGCTTCGAGACCGTTTCGGGTTCAAGTCTCATTTCGAGACGAAGGAAGGAGATGTGTATACCCTGACCAGTGGTAGCAAGTCATTAGATCGGCTTAAGCCGCCGAAGGACGCTATCGCAGATCCTCGGGTGATTGTAGTGATGCAGCAGAGCGGGATAGTTGATGGAGAGGCGGAGGGAACAAATACGACCGCGGACTACCTGGCGGAGCGGCTGGCTCGATATCTTAAGGTTCCTGTTTTGAACGAGACCGCAATTACTGGCTCGTTCGACTTCGAGCTATCCGCAGACAATCCCAACAACAGCGACATCGTCTCAGCCGTTCACAGCGTAGTGGACCGGCTAGGACTCAAGCTCAAACGTGGACGCGGCCCAATCAAAACGCTGGTCATTGATCACGTCCAACAACCCTCCGAGAACTAGCAAGAAGACGGCACGAGTTTCCCGATTGCGAGCGGATCTTCGCCTAATCGGAAGTAATCGCGATGTTTTGGGATTCCGAAAAACAACTGCGGGTTCCCTTAGGCTTTGCTCGGGGCAGGCTCTCCACTCGGCTGCGCTGCGGTCGGAAGTAATTTCGGTATCGGCGGCGACACGACCACAACTCATGACCAGCCTGCGCCTGGGCGTATGTTTCTTGACGAAGCTGATCCTAACTACCGCGATTCGTACTGCAAACCGGTACCTCTCGAAGGCTAGAGAGTGCGCAGAAATGCGATCAGTTGCTCTCTTTCGGTGGGATTCAATTTCAGCCCAAATGTATGTCCTTTGATTGCGCGGGTCTTCTGTCCAGGAGGGAGCCATCCTCCCGGCACATAGGTCTCTTCCAAACGGCCTGGGTCAAACATTTCCTCGAGACTTGCCGCTGAGCCATCATGCAAATAATGCCCGCGATACCACACACCCTTGAGTGAAG
>Ga0207694_10001219_pt1 | contig 22303 bp, 16 predicted proteins | sample KBSC34metaG_FD_184353 | JGI IMG/M metagenome (GOLD analysis project Ga0207694, IMG submission 184353) | Corn rhizosphere microbial communities from Kellogg Biological Station, Michigan, USA - KBS C3-4 metaG (SPAdes) (version 2) | ecosystem: Host-associated > Plants > Roots > Rhizosphere > Soil... | reverse complement strand
CGTCGACCATCGGGCTTTCCGGTGCGGCCACCTTGAGCGCCGGATGCGGATTGACCAGCGCCATGACGACGGTGAAGCCTTCGTATGACGAGCCGAGCATGCCGACCTTGCCGTTCGATTCCTTGACGTTCTTCACCAGCCAGTCGATCGTGTCGTAAGCATCGGTGGAATGATCGACCTTGCTGTTGTTGAGCGGCCCGATCAGCGGCCGCGTCATCACGTAGTCGCCCTCGGAGCCGTGCTTGCCGCGCACGTCCTGGAACACGCGGATGTACTGACCGCCCTGCACGAATACCTCGTCGCCCTGCGGCAGCGATGCGAGCATGCCGCCACTGACCTCGCGCTCGGCGCGCTTGGCTGCGTTGTACGGCGTGCGTGTCAGGATCATCGGCGCGTTGTGCGCACCCTTCGGAATCATGATGACCGTGTACAGCTTGGTCCCGTCGCGCATCGGAATCATCGCCACGCGCTTGACGTAGTCGTAGCTCTGCGTCGGCATCGTGAAGCTTTTCGGAATGTCGGGGGACAGCGGCGGCGTGTCGGCCTGCGTCAAAACGCTGCCGAAAAGAAACGGAAGCGCGGCCAGGCAAGCGGAGCGGATCGGACTCATCACGGGGCCTCGTGCAGAAATGACACGCGATACTAAACGTGAACCAGCCACGCGCATAGCGCCAAAAGTCAGGTTCGGGGATGCGCCAAACGGCTACGCCTCGGCCTGCCGCCGGCGCACGATCTCGGCGGCGATCTGTGCAGCCAGGCGCGCGTTGTCGAGCACCAGCGCGATGTTCGCCGCAAGCGAACGCCCCTGGGTCAGCTCGAACAGGCGCTGCAGCAGGAACGGCGTCACTGCCTTGGCGGCGATGCCCTGGCACGCGGCATCGGCCAGCGCTTCCTCGATCGCCGGCACGATCAGCTCACGCGGAATCTCGGCCTCATGCGGAATCGGATTGGCGACGAGCTGCCCGCCGGACAGGCCCAGGCGCGCGCGCATCAGATGCGCGGTCGCGATCTCGCCGGCGCCGTCCATCCGCAGCGGCGCAGCCAGTCCCGACGAGCGTGACCAGAACGCTGGGAATTCCTGCTGCCCGACCGCTATCACGGGCACGCCGAGCGTTTCCAGCACTTCCAATGTCTTCGCCAGGTCGAGGATGGCCTTGGCGCCGGCGCTGACCACGGTGACGCGGGTCTGCGCGAGTTCGTGCAGGTCGGCGGAAATGTCGAACGACGATTCCGCGCCGCGATGCACGCCGCCGATGCCACCCGTAGCGAACACGTCGATGCCGGCGAGCGCGGCCGCGATCATCGTCGCGGCGACCGTGGTCGCGCCGGTGCGGCCGCTGGCGAGGCAAGCCGCGAGATCGGCGCGCGACAGCTTCATCACCTCGCGTGCGCGGCCGAGCGTTTCGAGTTCGTCGTCGGCCAGACCGATGCAGATGTGCCCGGCCATCACCGCGATCGTCGCCGGTACCGCGCCCGCGGCGCGTACCTGCGCCTCGACGCGGCGCGCCGTCTCGACGTTCTGCGGATACGGCATGCCATGCGTGATGATGGTCGACTCGAGCGCGACCAGCGGCCGCGCGTCCGCGCGCGCACAGCGCACTTCCTCGGAGAAGGCCAGAGGCGCAGTCATGCTGTGAGCTCGAGAAGCATGCTCAACGATACCCCGCTGCCTGCAGCTCGAACAGTTCTGCGTAATGGCCCTGCCGCGCGAGCAATTCCTCGTGCGTCCCCGCCTCGATGATGCGCCCGTGCTCGAGCACGACGATGCGGTCGGCCATGCGCACGGTCGAGAAGCGGTGCGAGATGATCACCGCGCTCTTGCGTTCGGCCAGGTCCTTGAAGCGCTGGAACACGGCGAACTCCGAACGCGCGTCGAGCGCCGCGGTCGGCTCGTCGAGGATCAGCAGCTGCGCATCGCGCATGTAGGCGCGCGCGATCGCGATCTTCTGCCACTCGCCGCCGGACAGTTCGACGCCGTCGCGGAACAGCTTGCCGAGCATCTGCGCGTAGCCCTTGGGTAGCTTCGCGATCACGCCGTCGGCGAGGCCGCTTTGCGCCGCGGCGGCAATGCGCCCGGCATCGTCGCGGCCTTCGATGCGGCCGACGGCGATGTTGTCGGACGCGGTGAAGTAGTAGCGCACGAAGTCCTGGAAGATCACGCCGATGTTCGCGCGCAGATCTTCGAGCGCGTATTCGCGCAGATCGCGGCCATCGAGCAGGATGCGGCCTTCGTCGGGCTCGTACAGGCGCGCGAGCAGTTTCACGATCGTCGTCTTGCCCGCGCCGTTCTCGCCGACGAGCGCGATGACCTCCCCGGCACCCAATGCGAAGTCGAGATTGCGCACGGCCCAGCGCTCCGCGCCCGGATAACGGAAACCGACGTTCTCGAAAACGAAGCCTTCGCGAATCGGATGCGGAAACGGCAGTGGATTTTCGGGCGAGACGATCTCGGGCTCGATCTCGAAGAACGAAAACAGGTCGTCGAGATATAGCGCCTGCCCGGCGACGTTGGAAAACCCGTAGAGCAGGCCTTCGAGCAGGCCGCGCAGGCGGCGGAACGAAGCCGAGAGGAAGGTCAGGTCGCCGATCGTGAACGTGCCGTTGACCGTGCGCCAGGCGATCAGCGCATAGGCCGAGTAGTAGCCGATCGTACCGACTGTCGTGAACACCCCGCCCCATCCCGCGCGGCGCAGCGCGATCGACCGGTTCGCGCGGTAGATCGCCTGCGACAAGGTCTTGTAGCGTTCGACGAGAAACGTGGACAGGCCGAAACTCTTGACCTCCTTCGCCATCGTCGCGCTCGCACCGACCATACGCAGGTAGTCAAGCTCGCGCCGCTCCGGCGTCCACTGGTAATTGACCGCATAGCTTTCGGCGTTGAAATGCAGTTCGCTGACGAATACCGGCACGAGCGCGACGAACAACAGCGCGATCAGCCACGGCGTGTATACGAGCAGGCCGATCGCGAAGCTGACGATCGTGACCACGTCCTGCGCCTGGCCGAGCAGTTGCGACATCAGCGCATTGCGCATCGCGACCTGGCGGCGCGCGCGATCGAGGCGATCCTGCAGGTCCGCATCCTCGAAATCCTCGAGGTCGAGCGAGGCCGCATGTTCCATCAGGCGCACGCTGGTCGCGTTCGTATACAGCTCGCCGAGCAGCGAATCGACCAGCGAAACGACGCGGCCGAGGATGTCGGCAATCACCGCAAGGGCGAATTCGAGCCCGAGCAGCCACCACAGGCGGTGCAGCTCGCCGTTCGCGAAGCTCGCGGACAAATCCGCATGCCCGCCCGCCTGCACGAAGCGGGCGACCTCGTCGACGATCAGCTTGCCGACATACAGGGTGACGACGGGGAGCAGCGCGCGCAGCAGCCGCAGCGCGATCGTGGCGACGCTGAGCCGCCGGCTCGTCTGCCAGATGCTGCGCAGGTACGGCGGCACATTGCGCAGCGCCGCCAGGCGCTCACGCAGGCTCTGCTTCGGCGGCGGCTCGGCGAAATGCCCGCGCGCGGCACCGGCAGCCCGGCCGCGAGCGGCACGGCCGCCCATGTCGTATTGCTTCGGCATGTGCGCAGAATAATGCCTGCGAAGCGGCGCGGACAGCCTGTTACAATCCACGCATAATTTTGCCTGCGCCCCGCACATGTCCAGCGTCCGCGTCCTGCCTACTGAATCCGCCGTCACCCGCTTTGCCGACGCCCAGGCGCTGGCCGCATCGGGGATGGCCCAGGTCAACGCGCTGATCCGCGCGCGGCTCGCCTCTGATGTGATCCTGATCAACCAGATCGCCGAGCACATCATCGGCGGCGGCGGCAAGCGCCTGCGGCCGATGCTGCATCTGCTTGCCGCGCAGGCCGCGGGCTACGCCGGCAAGGACCATGTGCAACTCGCTGCGGTGATCGAGTTCATCCACACCTCGACCCTGCTGCACGATGACGTCGTCGACGAATCCGACCTGCGCCGCGGGCGCAAGACCGCGAACGCGCTCTGGGGCAACGCCGCCAGCGTGCTCGTCGGCGACTTCCTCTATTCGCGCTCGTTCCAGCTCATGGTCGAGCTCGATTCGATGCCGGTCATGCGCATCCTCGCCGACACGACCAACCGCATCGCCGAGGGCGAAGTGCTGCAGTTGCTCAATATCCACAACCCGGATACCGACGAAGCGGCGTACCTGCGCGTGATCGAACGCAAGACCGCCGTGCTGTTCGCCGCGGCGACGCGCCTCGGCGGCGTGCTCGCCGGTGTGCCGGCCGCGCAGGAGGAGGCGTTGTATGCCTACGGCATGAACCTCGGCTACGCGTTCCAGATCGCGGACGACGTGCTCGACTACGTCAGCGACGCGGGCACGCTCGGCAAGAACATCGGCGACGACCTCGCCGAAGGCAAGGCCACGCTGCCGCTGATCTACGCGATCGAGCGCGCGCCGGCCGAACAGGCGGCGTCGCTGCGCCGCGCGATCGAAACCGGCGGCCTCGACTCGCTCGACAACATCATCGCCGCGATCCGCGACACGGGCGCGATCGAGCGCGCGCGCGCGATGGCGCAACGCTACGCCGACGCGGCCCAAGCCGACCTCGCCGCGCTGCCGCCGTCGGCCGCGCGCGATGCACTCTCGGCCCTCGCCGACTACGCGCTGCAGCGCGATCACTGAATCCGGAGTCTTGCGATGACCCGTTCGCGCCTTGGCACGCTGTGCGCCTCGCTCGCATTCACGCTCGCATCTTGTATTTCAGCGCAAGCGCAGGCGGCCCCGGCTCAAGCGACGGCGGCGACCGTCGCGCTCACCGGCGAGAATGGCAAGACGCTGGCCCTGGACTTCGCCGCGCTCGACAAGCTGCCGCAGCGTCGCGCGCAGGCCGAAGCGCACGGGCACAAGGTCGACTGCCGCGGCGCGAGCATGGCCGACGTACTCGCCCAGATCGGCGCACCGGGCGGCGAGAAGCTGCGCGGCAAGGATCTCGCGCTCTATGTGCGCGTGCGCGCGGCCGACGGTTATCAGGTCGTCTATGCGCTCGCCGAACTCGACCCGATGTTCCGCGGCGATGATGTTCCGCTGCTCGCGCACGAATGCGAGGGCAAGCCATTGGCCGCCAAGGATGGTCCGTTTCGTCTCGTCGCGCCGGGCGAGAAACGTCCGGCACGCTGGATTCGTCAGGTCACCGCGATCGACCTGCTGCGTGCGCCTTAGATAGCAGTCACGCTGCCGTCGACCATCGCGACCAGCTGCAGCTTGTCGCCGCGAGCGCGAACAGCACCTGCGATGACGCGCAGACGATCAGCTACGGACTACCGCCCTCGTCCTTACCCATTTCCCGCGGCGAATCGCCGTCGATATCGTCGCAACCGATATCGAGACCGCCGGCTTCGATATCGACGCGCGCCTTCTCTGCCAGCTTGCGATAGCGCTCGCGCACAGCGTCGAGTTTGTCGTCGTCGAGTTCCTCGAGATCGAGCAGTGCGTTGTGCGCGCCCTGCAGCGCGCGGATCAGTTCGTCCATCTTCACATGCATCGCTTCCGAATCGCGGTTCTGCGTGCTCTGGATCAGGAACACCATCAGGAACGTGATGATCGTGGTGCTGGTGTTGATGACCAATTGCCAGGTATCGCTGAAACCGAACAGCGGACCGGTCAGTGCCCATGCGACTACCACGGCCACGGCGAGCACGAAGGTGGCCGGTTTGCCGGTTGCACGTGCGGCGCCGGTCGCAAAGCGCATGAACCATGGTTTCCTCGATGCCATGTGCGGATATCCCGTGCTGATGGCGAACCGACCTACTTCGCTGCGAAAACCTCCGCGAAGAACTCCTTCATCTGCACAAACGCGCGCTTGGCCGTACGTGCGTCGTACTTGCAACCCGGGATCTTGCCGTCGGCGCTCGGAATCGCGAAGCAATGCACCGCGCCGCCGTAGCTGAGGAATTGCCAGTCGACGTTGGCGTCGCGCATCTCCTGCTGGAAACCGGCGATCTGCTCGGGCGACTCGAACTTGTCGTCGGCACCGTGCAGCACCAGCACTTTCGCCTTGATGTTCTTCGCCAACGTCGGATCGTCGGTAGCCAGATTGCCGTGGAACGAAACGACGCCCTGGACATCGGCGCCGCTACGCGCGAGGTCGAGCGTGGTCGCGCCGCCAAAGCAAAAACCGATCGCGCCCCAATGCGCGCCGTCGAGCGGCGCCTTGGTGCCCTGCGCTTTGAGCTGGGCGAGCGCGGCGTTGATGCGCGCGCGCAGGTCGCCGCGGTGCGCGTACATGTTCTCGGTCGCCGCGCCGGCTTCTTGCGGATTCTTCGGCCGCGAATCGACCCCGTAGACATCGGCAACCAGGATCACGTAGTCGCGGCCCGCGATCTGTTTGGCCAGCGCGACATTGTCGGCGTTGATGCCAAGCCAGTCTGGCGTCATCACGATGCCCGGCCGCGCCGTCTTCACCGCGTCGTCGTAGACGAGTACGCTCTGCATCTTCTTGCCGCCGACGTCGTAGTCGAAATTTTTTGTCACCATCGCGGCATGTGCGGCGTTTGCCGCGAGGCAGGACAACAGGCAAAGCGAAAGCAGGCTTTTCATCGCAGGGCTCCTCGAAGCAGTGCAGGGGAAATCGATGTCGGCACGCCTGCCGACCCACCCCGTCATGATAGCGCGGCCGTGGCGCGCTCCGAAGTTGTTGCGTTTGCTACACTCGGCCGATGTTCCGCAACCCTCGTGAGGCCGCCATGCCCAAGTTCCGCTTTCTCGCCGCCACTTCCGTCCTCGCCGTTTCCGCAATCGCCTTCGCCCACGACAGCGCAAAGCCGGAAGACGTGATCGACTACCGCCAAGGCCTGATGACCGTGATCGGCTGGAACTTCGGCCCGCTCGCGGCGATGGTCAAGGGCAAGCATCCGTTTGACGCCGCGGAATTCGCCAAGCACGCGGGTCGCATTGCCAACCTGAGCGATCAGATTCTTGAAGGGTTCGCCAAGGGCTCCGACAAGGGCAAGACCGATGCCAAGCCCGATGTCTGGGCGAACTGGGACGACTTCCAATCCAAGGCCAAGGATCTCGACACGCAGGCCAAGCTGCTCGCCGAAGTCGCCAAGGCGAACGACGAAGCCAAGGACAAGGAACAGTTCAAGAAAGTCGCTGAAGCGTGCAAGGCCTGCCACGACAAGTACAAGAAGAAAGATTAGTGCGGCTGGTGCCGCACTAATTGTCCCCGTTCGAGCGGCCTTCCGGCCGCTCAACACCGACGGCTTGACGCGCTATTCGCCGTAGCGGCTCAGCGCAATGGCTGCAAGCGCAACGACAGCAAACAAAAACAAGGCCAGCCAGTTGCTGGCGAAGCGCATTGGTGCGGGGGCATCCGCGCGCTTGCGGCCGGTGATCATCGGCAGAATCAGATTGTCGCGCTTGAGCGCCCGATGCAGCAGCACGGCGCCGATGTGCAGGGCGATCAGTGCGATCAGCACGGTTTCGCCGAGGTGATGCAGTTTCGTCGCGAGTTTCACTGTCGCGCTCGACACCGAGTCGACGAACGGGCCATCCTCGTCGATGCCGTCGCTCGTGAACAGGCCACTGATCGCCTGCGCGAGCAGGCATAACAGCATCGCCACGACCGACCAGCCGCCGAGCGGATTGTGGCCGATATGTACTTTTCCACTTGTGGAATTTGCATCATCCGCAGCGCCAAGCCAGTGGGTGCGCATATAGCGCACCACGGCCTTGGGGCCGCGCACGAAATCGGCGAAACGGCTGGTCTGCGAACCGACGAGTCCCCAGAGCAAGCGGAACACGATCAACGCCAGCGTCGCCCAGCCGAAGCGGTAATGCCATTGCATCGACAGAAAACCGAAATCGGCCGTGGCGAACTGCAGCGCGATCAACACGACCAGCGCCCAGTGGAACAAGCGTGTCGGCAGGTCCCAGACACGTATGCATTTTTCTTCGGCACCCATGGCGCCGCTCAATTCAGGTACGCCGGAAACTTCGGCAACGCAGCGAAGTCGGCCATATCGTGCTGGATGACGAAACGCGCGTGCAGATTCTTGACGATGGTCTCGATGCGGTCCATGTAGGCCAGCGTGTCGGCGCGGCTGTCGTTGAACGCCGGCACGCGGCGGAACTGGCGGCTCTCGCGCGCATGGTACAAGTCGCCGGACAGGACCACGGCGCCTGCCTTCTTCAGCCGCAGCAGCAACACTTGATGGCCGGGCGTGTGACCAGGAGCCTTGAGGATCAGGACGCGGCCGTCGCCGAACACGTCGTAGTCGCGCTCGATCATCTGCTTGTTCGCCGACTCGTAGACGCTGAACGTGGACGGATCGACGCCGAGTGGCGTCGGCGTCGCGCTCGCCCAGGCAATCTCCTTCGAATTCATCAGGAAGGTCGCGCGACCGAACAGGTCGGCGTTGCCGGTGTGATCGGCGTGGAGGTGGGAGAACGCGACGTAGCCGACACCGGCCGGAGTCAGGCCGATCGCCTTCAACTGATCGACGAGGCGCACGCTCACGCTCAGATGCGTGCCGGAATCGTCGACGCCGCCTTTGACCTCGGCATACTTGTCGCCCAGACCCGTGTCCCAGATCAGCACGCCCTTGGGATGGCGGATCACGAAACACGGCGCGCTCATCGTGCGCGGCTTGCCCTCGTATTCGCCGGTGTCGGAATAGCCGCCGAAGCTGCTCTCGTCGATGCGCCCACAATCGAGCGCGTAAAGTCGCACCTCATCGGCCGCCAACGCATCGGCAACCTTCGCTTCCGGTGGCGACGCCGGAGTAGTAGCGGGCGGCGCTGCCGCCGACACGGCGGCGGCGAACGCGAACAACATCGAAGCTGAGATCTTCTGCCAGCCTGCCATGCACAAACTCCTGTAGCGAAACCTGCCCTGCGCCACGCCCTTTGGAACCTCTGATTGACCGTCGCGAGCGAAGAGAATTTGCACGTCGCTGGCGCGCAAATTATCGAGCGTAGTAAGTAAATCGGAGGTTCATTCTGCGACCGCGATCGGGCCGCCGAGTTCACGCAATGCCCAGGCCCTCGATCTGCGCGATCGCCGCGGGATCGAATCCGGCGAGGCGGGCAAACTCGCGGCCGCGCTCGGCGTAGTCCTTGAACTGATCGAAACTCGGCGCGCCGGGCGAGAGCAGCACGGTCGCCGGCGCCAGCGCGCGCGCGCGGGAGAACGCCTCGACCAGCGTGTGCGTGGATACAAGCTCGAATTCGCGCTGCCCGACTTCGGCCAACGCCGCGGCAATCGCGTCGCCGTTCGCGCCCATCGTGACGATCGCCCGCGGTGGATGCCGCGCAACGAAATTGACGAACGGCTGCCAGTGCACACCGCGGTCGAAACCGCCGACCAGGATCGCGGTCGTCCTGGCGTCGACGCTGCGCAATGCCTCGATCGCCGCATACGGCGTCGTCGAGATGCTGTCGTTGACGTATTCGATGCCGTCGCGCCCGCCGAGCCGCTGCAAGCGGTGCGGCAACGCCTTGAACGTGGCGACATGTTGGGCCAGCGCGCGCGCATCGATGCCGGCGGCGTCGATCGCAGCTAGCGCCGCACAGACATTCTGCGCATTGTGCGGACCCGGCAGCGGGATTTGCGCGAGCGCAAGGATTTTTTCTCCGCCGCAGAAGATCGAGTCGTCGCGTGCGTGCCAGCCATCGTTGGCATTGAACCAAACGATCTTGTGCGGCACCCGGATCGAACCGACGACGCGATCAGCCGCGTTCAACACGGCAATGCCAGCGGCAGATTCGCCTAGGATTTTCAGCTTGTCGACGTGATAGCGGGCCATATCGCCGTGCCAGTCGAGATGTTCTTCGAGCAGGTTGTTGATCACGGCGACCGTCGGCTCGCCGCCGAAATCGCGCGTCTGGAAACTCGACAGCTCGATCACCCACCAGTCCGGCTCGGCTTCGGGGGCGAGCAACTCGAGCAGCGGCAGGCCGATATTGCCCGCGAGCGCGACACGCGTTCCACCCGCACGCAGCAGGTGCGCGATCAGGGCGGTCACCGTGCTCTTGCCCTTGGTGCCGGTAACACAGATCGTCTTCGCGCCTGCATGCTCGGCGAACCAGAGTGCCGTGCCCGAGGTAAAGCGCACGCCGGATTTTTCGGCGGAAGGATACGGCTCGCGGTACGGGCTAATCCCGGGTGACTTGATCACGATGTCGAAGGCCGACAGCTTCTCGGCATCGGGTGCAGTCGTCACGATGTCGACGCCTTCACCGTCCGGACCGATTGTGGCCGCTTCGGCCGCGCTGCAAAACAAGGTGATCGACTGGCCCGCAAACTTCCGTCGCAACACGGACAAAGCCGCCCTGCCCTCGCGGCCGTGGCCCCAGACAGCGACGCGCCTGCCTTCGAGTTCAGCGAGGCGCATTCAGCAGCGAAGCAAAACGCACCGGCAGAAAATGCTCGCCCGTGGGCGTGAGCAAAGGTTCGAACGCGAGTGAGGCACGGTCGATCTGCGGCAGGATTTCCTTGGCAAAACGCGTGACCAGCGCATCCTCGCGCCATTCCGCGCGCTGGGTCAGCGCATACATCGCCGCGCGCGATTCGCCGCCTTCGCCGACGCACTCGAACGGTTTGTGGTCGCGGTACTCGAGCAGCGCGTCGAAACCCGGCACCAGCGCGGCGTCATCGAGCAGATTGCGGCCGAAGATCCGCAGCAGTCGTGGCTTGGCGACGAACGGTGCCAGCGCGAGGAATACGAAGTGGCACTTCGGGCACTGCCCGCACCAGCGGTCCTGCGGATGCTCGCCGAGAATGCGGAAGTTGCGGTTGCAGCTGGAAAACGCCGCGTCGTACTGCGAGTGCTTCGCGAACTCGCGCGCGACGGCCAGTTCCGACCACGGCCGCAGCAGCGAGAAATAGTCGAGGTCGGCGGCGATGTGCGCGCGGATCTGCTCGCGCAACAGCTGTTCGAACGCGAGCGACTTGCTCCATTGATGGTTGACCTGTTGGCCCTGGTATTCCAGGGTCGCGCTCGACGCGGAGCGTTCGTTGGAAAATGCGATCGCATCGAAGCCGTACAGGATCGCCGCACAGACGAGGATCGCCGAATTGATCGCGGTGACCGGCACATGGCCGTTCCATGCGCCCTGACGGTTGTACTCGAACAGCTCCGGCGCGATGTGGCGCTTGATGTTGAGCAGCGGCAGACCGGTGCGTTCGGCGCAGGCGGCGATCAGCGCGGAGTCGCCGATCCAGACCGCCGTCGCCGGCTCGTTGATGCTTTTGCACAATTCCACGCTCACCAGCGAATCCTTGCCGCCGCCAATCGGCAGCAGCGTGCGGCGCGGCAGATCCAACGCCTGCGCCCGCTCGCCGGCTTCGCCGCCGCCCGATTGGATCGGCGCGAAGCGCAGGCGCTCGCCAAGATCGAGCTTGTTCTGGTAGGCGAATTCGGCCAGGCCATGGAAATACAGTTCGTGCAGGAACTCCGCCGTGCTCGCATCGAACGCGCCGGTCTCGATGCGCAACTCGACCGGAATGCCGGCCTTGTAGTAGCTGACGCCCGCGATCAGATGGAGCAGGCGCAATGCGCGTACGAATGCGGCTGCGCGTTGCGCCGACAACGCGGGCGCGCCGGGAAAGACGATGCGTTCGACCAGCAACGGGCCATTGTCGAAGGCATAGGACAGGCTCGCCGTGCCGCTCGCCGCATCGAAATCGCAGGCGACGAAACGAAACGCCTGCGCGCTGCGCGGATCAGCGAGTTTGTCGGCGGTCGTCGTACTCACAACACGGTCTCCACCGCACGTCCGCGCAGATTGTAGTCCGACGACATGACCGCACCATAGGCGCCGGCCTGGGCGATCAGGATCACGTCGCCCTCCTGCGGCGCAGCGAGGCGGCGATGGTTGCCGAGCACGTCACCCGACTCGCAGATCGGACCGACGACCTGCACAAGCTCGGTCGCCAGTTGGTCGATGCGCGACAGGTTGACGATCTCGTGATAGGCCTCGTACAGCGCGGGGCGGATCAGCGTGTGCATGCCGGCGTCGACACCGACATAGCGGAACTCGCCCTTGCGCTTGAGCTGGGTAACGCGCGCGAGCAGCACGCCGGCGTCGGCGACGAGATAGCGGCCCGGTTCGCTCCACAGCTCGAATTGCGGATAGGCAGCCTTCACCTCGGCGAGATTCGCGGCCACGGCTGCGAGATCGAGCGGTGCTTCGTCCGCGCGTGCGGGCACGCCGTAACCGCCGCCAATGTTGAGCGCGCGCACCGTGCCGATCTTCTCGGCGATGCTCGCGAGCTGCACATGCACTTCCTTCCAGTGTTTCGCGTCGAGGATGCCCGAGCCGAGATGCGCGTGCAGGCCGACGATGCGCACGTCGTGCTGCGCGGCGAGGCGACGGAATTCATCGAGCTCGTTCAAGCTGAGGCCGAATTTCGATGCGGCGCCGCCGGTCTTGACCTTGTCGTGATGGCCGCGGGTGAAGTCGAGATCGAGGCGCAGCTCGATCTCCTGCCCCGCGAACAATTCGCCCCAGTGTTCGAGCGGATGCAGGTTGTCCAGCGTCATGCGCGCATGCGCAGCGATGCCGGCGGCGTAGTCTTCGCGCGCGGCGAAATTCGGCGTGTACAGCAGGTCGACGTTCGCGTCGACCTCACGCGCCCGCGCCAGTTCGCCCGGCGAGACGCATTCGAGGCCGAAGCCCTGCGCGATCACTTCACGCAGGATCGCCGGATGCGAATTCGCCTTGATCGCATAGAACCAGCGATCGACGGCGCTGATCGTGCCGCGCAGCGCCTGCGCCTGCGCGCCGACGGTGGCGAGGTCGTAGACGTAGTGCGGCGTCGCCTGCTGCGCCAGCTTCAGCAGTTCATCGCGGCGCGCGCGCCACCAGGGCGCGTTCTGCACTTGTTTCTTTTTATACAAGTCCACCCAGCTCGGGCCGAACACGGCCGCGTCTTCCACGCGCATCGCCTCGGCCTTGATCAGCAGATCGTGGAGTTGCGGCACGAGATCGGAAGCGGCGCTCTCGTCGACGACGAAGGTGAGATTGAGGTTGTTCGACGATTGCGAAATCAGGTGCACGCGCAGCGAACCGAACTCGGCGAGGATCGTCGAGAACTTGTGCAGCATCGAACGCATGCCGCGCCCGACCAGGGTGATCGCCGCGCACGGCGCGATCACTTTCACGCGACAGATCGCGGCAAGGTCGGTGCACAGCGCCGAGAGCACGTCGGTGTTGACCAGGTTCTCGCTCGGATCGAGCGAGACGGTGACGTTGGTCTCCGCCGTACCGACGAGATCGATCGACAGGCCGTGACGCTTGAAGATCTCGAACACGTCGGCGAGGAAGCCGACCTGCTGCCACATGCCGATCGACTCCATCGAGATCAGCGTGATGCCGCTGCGCGAGGAGATCGCCTTCACGCTCGGCAGCGCATCGGCGACCGCGGCGCAGATTTCCGTGCCGGCGAATTCGGGGTAGTTCGTGTCCTTGATCGCGAGCGGCACACCAGCCTCGCGCACCGGATTGATGCAGCGCGGATGCAGCACCTTGGCGCCGGTCGTGGCGATTTCCTGCGCTTCCTCGTAGTCGAGCCGCGACAGCAGGCGCGCGTTCGGCACACTGCGCGGGTTGGCGCTGAACATGCCAGCGACATCGGTCCAGATCTCGACGATCTCGGCGTCGAGCAGCGCGCCGAAGTAGCTTGCCGAGGTGTCCGAACCGCCGCGGCCGAGAATGACAGTTTCGCCAGCCGCATTGCGTGCCATGAAACCTTGTGTGATGAAGGTCTCGCCGCGTGTCGGCAGCTTGGCGATCAGCGCGTCGTCGCGCGCCGTCGGCACCTGCGCGGAAAGATAGCGGCCCCACGCACTTTGATTTGGCAGTGCCTCGCTGAGCAGATGCTGGCGCGAATCCAACCACTGCGTCGGCAGACCCGATGCGGAAAGATACGCTGCGCCGAGAGTCGACGACATCATCTCGCCGAGCGCCAGCACTTCGGCCTGCCAGGTCAGCGCGCCTTCCGCACGGCGCGGGTCGGCGAGCAATTGTTCGAGTTTCGCCAGCCACGCGTCGAGGCCGCCCGCGTCCTTCAGTTCCAGCTCGGCGAACATTGCGCGGTGGCGCGCGATGATCTCGTCGGCCACGGCCCGGCACTTGCCGGCGTCGGCGTGACCGTCACAAATCGCCTTCAGTTTGTCGGTCGTCCCCGACAACGCGGAAACGACGATAAGAACGTGTTTGCCCTGCGTCCGTTTTCCCTTGGCGATCGCCGCGATCTTGTCCCAGCGCGGCCGCGTCGAAACGCTGGTGCCGCCGAATTTGAGCACAACCCAGTTAGCGCCAGATAGGGGCGCGGCATTCACACTCACGATGGTTCCCGTTGTTGAGAGACGAAAGCGGACAGCGCAATTCACGCGCAATGAACTGGCAATAGTAAGGCGAAATGCTGCATCCGCACAGGCCGTACCAGGGCCGAGCGGTCGAATCCCCGTTGCGACGGCCCGCGGAAATTTTTTCGCAGTGCACCAAACAACTGAAACAAATGTAAAATAAGATTAACATTTGTCCTCAGATAATGGATCGCCGATGCTCTCTTCCGTTCGCGCCAAAGCCCTCCCGATCGCCATTGCCGCACTGCTTGCAGTCTCTGCGGCCCACGCCCAGAACATCACGACCTCCGGCATCAACGGCCGCGTGCTCGACCCGGCGGGCAAGCCGGTTGCCGGCGCGGTGGTGACGATCGTGCACCTGCCCTCGGGCACTTCGAAGGAAGTGACGACCGACGCGGAAGGCCGCTACTCGGCGCAGGGCCTGCGCGTCGGCGGTCCTTTCGATGTCAAAGCGAGCGAAGGCGGCAAAGCCGTCGCCGAACAGCACGACGTCTATCTGCAACTCGGCCAGCCGGCATCGATCAACCTCGCCGCGGCCGCCGGTCCGGCGCAGCTCGAGGGCGTCACCGTCACCGCCTCGGCACTGGCGACCACGTTCGCCGCCGACAACAAAGGCCTGGCGACGACGATCTCGCAACGCCAGCTCGACGCCACGCCGAAAGGCAACCGCTCGATCGACGACATCGTACGCCTCGACCCGCGCGTGAACGTCACCGACCAGGGCGTCGGCGCGATCTCGGCCGTCGGCCAGAACAACCGCTACAACAACATCGCGGTCGACGGCGTGACCCAAGGCGACCCGTTCGGCCTCAACGCCAACGGCCTGCCTTATCTCAAAACGCCGATTTCGCCCGAGACGATCGCCGAATACCACATCTCGACCGCGAACTACGACGTCATCGCCGACACCGTCGGTGCCGACGTCAACGCGGTGACCAAGTCGGGCACGAACCAATTCCATGGCGCCGCGTACTACTCGTATCGCAACGCCGACAAGCTCGTCGGCGATGCCGGCTGGCTGCCGAAGGACAACCACAATTACCCGTATCGCAACTACTTCCAGGACTGGACCGGCGGCTTCAACTTCGGCGGCCCGATCATCAAGGACACGCTGTTCTTCTTCGTTTCGGCCGAGCACGAGAAGATGTCCGGCCTCGGCGCGGACTCGGCCAACGGCCTCGATCCCTCGCTCGGCAACGGCGCCTCGACCAGCGGCAAGATCTCGCCCGGGGACCTGCAGAAAGTCATCGATATCGCCAAGCAGCTCGGCCTGACGCCGGGCACGTTCGGCGGCACGATCGGCGGACTCACCTTCGACGACAAGCGCTACCTCGGCAAGATCGACTGGAACATCTCCGATCGCCATCGCGCGAGTTTCACCTACCAGCAGACCAAGAACGTGCAGCCGGCGATAGCGGGCAACACCACGAACAGCGTGGGCCTGTCGAGCTACACCTACACCAAGGCGATCAAGACCGACAACTACGTCGTCCACCTGTTCGACGACTGGACCGACAATTTCTCGACCGAAGCCAAGGTCGGCTACCAGCATTTCGTGCAGGACACGACCGCGCCGTGGCAGCAGCCGCAGGTGGCGGTGAACCTGTCGCCCACCGGCAACGGCCCTACCGTCAACCTCGGCGAGGAACAGTTCCGCCACTACAACCACATCGACACGAAGAAGACGAGCCTGTTCTTCGCGGGCACCTACACCGTCGGCGACCACGCGATCAAAGCCGGTGTCGATTACACCAGCACCAAGATCTACAACCTGTTCGGCCAGACCGAATTCGGCGCATATACGTTCTGGGGCCTCGAAAACTTCGCAAAGGGCATTTACAACCGCTACACGCTGTTCCATCCGGCTCCGGGCTATTCCCTGCCGGACATCGCCGGCGCCTGGACCTACACCCAGACCAGCCCGTTCATTCAGGACACCTGGCAGGCCACGCCGCAGCTGTCTCTGCAGTACGGCATCCGTGTCGACATTCCTGACGCGAACAAGAAGCCGGTCTACAACGCCGCGTTCGAAAAAGCTTTCGGCTATCCGAACAACTACATGATCAGCTCCAGCGCCGCGGTGATCGAACCGCGCGTGTCGTTCAACTATAACTTCGAGACCGAGTACAAGACCCAGCTGCGCGGCGGCGTCGGCGTGTTCCAGAGCTCGCCGCCGGCGGTGTGGCTGACCAACCCGTACCAGAACAACGGCGTCACCCTGCTCTCGTACGTGAATACCGATTACACCAAGGCGGCGTTCAGTCCGGATCCGTTCCACCAGAACATCCCGGCCGGCGGCGGCGCGGGTTCGGTCGACACCGTGTCCAAGGACTTCAAGCTGCCGACCTCGCTCAAGACCAGCATCGCATTCGACCGCGAGCTGCCATGGTGGGGCCTCGTCGCGACGGCCGAGTACGAACACATCCAGGTGATGAACGCCATCCTTTACCAGGCGATCAACTTCGGCGCGCCGACCGGCACGCTACCCGACGGCCGCAATCAATACTGGAAGATTCCGGGCGAGGCGCCGAAGACCGCCGACGCGCTGGCCAACCAGAACCGCAGCTTCGCCACGTCGTCGACGCTGCTGACCAACACGCATGAAGGCAAGGCCGACTCGATCACACTGTCGGTGGACAAACCCTTTACCGACGGCTTGTCGGGCAACGTCGCGGTGACCTTCAGCCATGCCACCGACGTCGATCCGGGCATCGACACGATCGCGTTCAACGGCTACCAGCGCGTCGCGCGCGTGAACCCGAACAGCAATGTCCCGGGCACCTCGAACTACAACGTTCCGCGCGCGTTCAAGGCCTCGCTGACCTGGCAGCACGCCTTCTTCGGCGACTACAAGAGCACGATTTCCGGTTTCTACAGCGGCCGCGACGGCAACAACTACACCTGGGTATTCGGCAACGACGTCAACGGCGACAACATCTCTGCCTTCGATCCGGTCTATATCCCGGGCGCGAACGATTCCAAGGTGGCCTTTGCCGCCGGCACCACGGCGGCGCAAATCCAGCAGTTCAACGACTTCCTCGCCTCGGACAAGTATCTCAAGGACCACCGCGGCCAGATCGCCGGCCGCAACGGCGCGAAGAACGCGTGGATCAACCAGCTCGATCTCAGCCTCGCGCAAGAAGTGCCGGGCCTGTGGGGCAAGGGCGAACTGCGCCTGGACATCTTCAACTTCCTCAACCTGCTCAACAAGCATTGGGGCGACACGCAGGTCGTCAGCACGACGGGCTACCCGACGCGCATCCTCGCCAATTACGCCGGCGTCAATGCGCAAGGCCAGTACGTCTACTCGTTGCCGACCGACAAGAACGGCAACTACCAGCCGCAGCAGAAGGTGTACTACGACGGCGGCTTCCTCGATCCGAGCCGCACCGTGTCGCGCTGGTCGATGATGGCGACGCTGAAATACACGTTCTGATCGAGCGTCACGCATGAACCGAAAAGCGGCCCGCCTTGTGCGGGCCGCTTGCGTTTTGTGCACGCGTCGACGCACAGCACCTCTCGACAGCCGTGTGCGACTTCGCCATGCTCGGGCCTTCGATTGGGAGGCCAGCGCATGTCCGACGAAACCGTGACCGCATCCGCACCGGGTTATCTGCGCCGCCTCGGCGTCTGGGACGCGAGCATGATCGTGGTCGGCGGCGTGATCGGCTCGGGCATCTTCCGCGTGCCGGCGGCGGTGGCCAAGCAGACCGGATCGGGGACCGAACAGCTGATCGCCTGGGTGATCGGTGGCGTCATCGCGCTGATCGGCGCGTTGTCCTACGCCGAACTCGGCGCGCGGCGGCCGAATGCGGGTGGCGGCTACGTTTATCTGCGCGAGGCGTTCGGCCTGATCGTCGCTTTCGTCTATGGCTGGAATCTGCTCATCGTCAACCACTCCGGCGCGATCGCCGCGGTGTCCACCGTATTCGTCGAATATCTCGGCGCCGCGCTCGGTCTGAAGATCGCCAACCCGGCGCCATGGGCGGTCGGCACGATTGTGTTCCTGACCGGGATCAATTGGTTCGGCATCCGCGCGGGATCGTGGCTGCAGAACGTACTGACCGTGCTCAAACTGCTCGCGCTCGCGATCCTGATCGCGGTCGGCCTTTCCTTCGGCGGCGCGCCCGCTCCCGCTGCCCCGCCGCCATCTTTCCAACCATTCACGTTTATCGGCGCGCTGATGCCGGTACTGTTCTCGTACGGCGGCTGGTACTACGTCAACGACATCGCCGGCGAGATCAAGGATCCGCGGCGCAACCTGCCACGCTCGCTGCTGCTCGGCATGCTGCTGGTCGCCACGTGCTACGTACTTGCCAACGCGGCTTATCTCGCCGTGCTCGGTCACGCCGGCCTCGCCGCGAGCGCCGCGCCTGCGGCCGATGTGATGCGCGCAGTGTTCGGCGAGCCCGGCGCGCGCCTGATCGCGCTCGGCATCGCGATCTCGACCTTGGGTTTCGTCAACATCTCGCTGATCGGCGCGGCGCGCGTGTTTCAGGTCATGGCATCCGACGGCGTGTTCTTCCGCTCCGCATCCGCGCTGCATCCACGCTGGCATTCGCCGAACGTCGCCCTGCTGATGCTCGCCGCGTGGGCCTGCGTGCTCGCGCTGACCGGCACGTTCGAGCAATTGCTCAACTATTCGACCGTCGGCGACTGGATCGGCATCGCCGCGGTGATCGCCACGCTGTTCTGGTATCGCCGCGCGCGCACCGACGATGCCGCGGCTCTGACATTCCGCGTGCCGATGTATCCGCTGCTGCCGATCCTGTTCCTCGTCGTCGTTGCCTGGGTCGTGGCGACGACCGTATGGGAGAGCCCGCGCGACGCCGGCATGGGCGTGCTGATCACGCTCGCCGGGATTCCGGTGTACTGGTATTGGACGCGCAGGCGTGGTTCCGCAGCTGCGGGCTAGCCATCTGATCGTCATTCCAGCGCAAGCTGGATACCAGCTTTTCTCGTTGGCCTTTCAGAGCAAAACTTCCACTCGTCCTGCGGACGAGCGGGTTACTTTTCTTCAACAGCGAAGAAAAGTAACCAAAAGACGCCGCCCCCGACACCGCACTTTCGCTGCGCGAAAGCGCCCTGCGCTTCTCGGCACCAGCGGGCCGGCGCGAACTCGCGCATCCCTGCGCTTGGACATGCGCGCCTTTCCCCCGCCGTCGCCTGCGATGCTCGGTGCGGTGAAGGGGGAGAAAATCAAAAACCAGGTCAAGAGCAACGGCGTGCAGTGCTTTTGCTTTGCTCCTGCCCTTGCTTCTGCGCGCAGGAGCGCGCTGCTATGGCTTCTCGGGTCCCCATTGCATTGCGGCGGCAGCGGTCGGAAAAGCCCGCAGGGTGAGCGCGATGGATCGCGCTCATTCGGCTGCCTGCACACGGATGTGCAGTCAGCCGAACCCGGCCGCTGACGCGGACCCTTTGGGCGGGATGCCCAAAGGGCGCAATGCTCTGGGGCGCATTCTCTTTGGTGACTTTCTCTTGGGCGAGCAAGAGAAAGTCACCCACTCGCCCGCAGGGCGAGTGGAAGCTAAGCGAAAGAGAAAAGCTGGATTCAGCGAGAGCGAAGGCCCCTCCTCAGCCCGCGTTAACGCCGGTTGCCTGTAGAATTGCCAGCCAATATTCCCGCCCGAACCTCATGCTGCCGACCGACCTTCCCGCCGATATCCTCCAGCGCGCCGCACGCATCAAGCTTGCCGTGTTCGACGTCGATGGCGTACTGACCGACGGTCGGCTCTGGTATACGGCCGACGGCAGCGAGTTGAAGACGTTCCACGCGCACGACGGCGCCGGAATGAAGCGCCTCGCCGCCGCGGGTGTCGAGGTCGCGGTGATCACCGCGCGCACGAGCCATGCCGTCTCGGTGCGCATGGCCGAGCTCGGCATCGTCCATGTCTACCAGGGCCGCTCCGACAAGCTGGCCTGCTTCGAACATCTGCTCAAGGCGCTGCAGCTCGATCCGGCGGACGCCTGCTATACCGGCGACGACGTGGTCGACCTGCCGCCGATGCAGCGCGCGGGCCTGTCGATCGCGCCGGCCAACGCGCATCCGTACGTGCGCGAACGCGCACTCTGGCGCACGCGCCTGGGCGGCGGCAACGGCGCCGCGCGCGAGGTCTGCGATCTGCTGCTCGCCGCACAGGGCAAGCTCGAACTGCCATGATCGAACGCCGTCCCTGGCTCATCGTCGCCGTCCTCGCCCTGATCGCGTTCGCCGCATGGATGGAGGTATGGCTCATGCGTGCGCGCGACACGAGCGAGGACTTCACCGGACCGCCGCGCTCGGACTACACGATGAACGATTTCACCCTCGATGCGCTCGACAGCGAAGGCGCGTTCTCGTTCAGCGTCACCGGGCCGCGCATGGCGCGCCGCGGAGACGACGGCTCGATCTACGTCACCCTGCCGAACTACGAGATCATCGATAACAGCAGCAATACCTGGAAAGGTACGTCCGAGTCGGCATGGGTCGACAAGGACGGCAACGTGATGAAGCTCGAAGGCAAGGTCCTGATGCATCGCGAGCCAACCGAGAAGGTGGAGCGCGTGGATCTCGACACCAATGACCTGACCATCACGACCGACCCGAAACTCAAGGACGCCCAGGGCCGCCCGGTCGCCAATGCGCCGCACCGCGACAAACGCATGGAAACCGCGGCACCGACGGTCATCTCCGAAACGAACACGGTCTCGCACAGCGTCGGCATGAAGGCCGACATGGACTTGAAGACGATCGAGTTCCTGTCCAACGTACACATCGTCAGCCTGCCGGGGAAAGGGAAATGACAACATCGAAAATCATCACTGTCTGCGGCATTGCCGCGCTGCTGCTGGCAAGCCAGGCGTTCGCGCTGAAAACCGACAAGGACCAGCCGGCGAATCTTGACGCGAACTATTCCAAGTCGGTGCAAAGCAAAACCGGCGCGGCCAACGATCCGGACGTGTCGGACTTCGACGGCAACGTCATCATCACTCGCGGTTCGATCAAGATGACCTCCGCGCACGCGACCGTGTACCAGATTCCCTCGAGCGCGAAGGACCCCAATGCCGGCAAGATGTCGCGCGTGATCCTCACCGGCAAGCAAGCGCACCTGCAGCAAGTGCACGACGGCGACTGTGCGCTGATGACTGCGAATGCCGACAAAATCGACTACAACCCCCTGACCAACCTCGCCGAACTGACTGGCAACGTGGTTGTCGTGCAGGGCAATCGCGGCGAATTTCGCGGCGAACACATGATCTACAACACCGATACGGGTGATATGGAATCGGGCAACAAGACCGAGCCTTCGAGCCGCGTGCACATGGTCATGGAAGCGAAGACACAGACGCCGGCGACGAGCCCGAACAATTGCGGCTTCCCCACCGGCGCAGCCAAGCCCGCCGCGGCCGAAGCGAAGCCGCAGCCCAAGGAAGCGAAGCCTGCCGTGAAACCGGCCGCCGACAAGGCCGCATCCGACAAGAGCAAGGACGGCACACACTGATGCTCAACGCGGTCGGTCTGCAGAAAAGCTACAAGGGTCGCGCCGTCGTGCGCGACTTCGAGTTCACCCTCGACCAGGGCGAGATCGTCGGCCTGCTCGGCCCGAACGGCGCGGGCAAGACGACGACGTTCTACATGGTCGTCGGCCTCGTCGGCGCCGATGCCGGTCGCATCACGCTCGACGAGCACGACATCACCGCGATGCCGATGCACGCGCGTGCGCGCCTCGGCGTCGGCTATCTGCCACAGGAACCGAGTGTCTTTCGTCGCCTCACCGTCGAAGAGAATGTGCTCGCCATCCTCGAGCTGCGCGAGGATCTCGACGCCCAGGGCCGCCGCCGCGAACTCGAATCGTTGCTCGACGAACTGCAGATCGCGCACATCGCCAAGTCCAAAGGCCAGTCTCTGTCGGGCGGCGAACGCCGGCGCGTCGAGATCACGCGCGCGCTCGCGGCGAACCCGCGCTACATGTTGCTCGACG
>Ga0207694_10001217_pt1 | contig 22337 bp, 1 predicted proteins | sample KBSC34metaG_FD_184353 | JGI IMG/M metagenome (GOLD analysis project Ga0207694, IMG submission 184353) | Corn rhizosphere microbial communities from Kellogg Biological Station, Michigan, USA - KBS C3-4 metaG (SPAdes) (version 2) | ecosystem: Host-associated > Plants > Roots > Rhizosphere > Soil... | reverse complement strand
AGGCGGGGTCCAGCGGGACGTACGCGCCGCCGGCCTTCAGCACGGCCAGGACGGAGACGACCATCTCCGGCCCCCGCTCCAGGCAGAGCGCGACCCGCGTCTCCGGCCCCACGCCGAGGCCGGCGAGGGAGTGCGCCAGCCGGTTGGCACGCGCGTTCAGCTCGCCGCAGGTGAGCGATTCCTCCTCGAAGCGCACGGCCACCGCCCCCGGCGTGCGCGCCGCCTGCGCCTCGAAGAGCGCGTGGACGCACCGGTCCGCCGGGTACTCGGCCGCCGTCCGGTTCCACGCCTCCAGCACCTGCCGCCGTTCACCCTCCGGGAGCACCTCGAGGTTCCGCAGCGGCCGCTCCGGCGCCTCCTCCAGCGCCTCGACCAGCCCCGCGAGCGCTGTGTGCATCAGCGCGCACACCCGCTCCGCGCCCACCTCCGCCTCCACCTGCACCGACAGGGTGAACCTCTCTCCCAGGTCGTTCACGGAGAGGTTGAGCGGGTAGTTCGAACGCTCCACGACCTTCAGGGCCTGCCTCGGTCCGCGCGCGGAGCGTTTTCCTCCTCCACCGCCTCCGGCATGCCGGTAGTTGAAGAGTGCCGAGAACAGCGGCTCCGGCGCCGGCACCCCGCTGCACTGCTGCGCCAGCGCCAGCGGCGCGTGCTCGTGCCGCACCAGGCTCGCCAGCAGCGCCTGCGTCCGACGAACGCTCGCCTCCGCGCCTTCCTCCCCCACCCGGATCCGCACCGGCAGCGTGTTGATGAACGGACCCAGCACCCGGTCCGCTCCCTCCCCACCCTGCATCCGCCCGAAGAGCACGGTGCCGAAGACCACGTCGCTCCGGCCCGAGGTCCGCGCCAGCACCTGCGCCCACGCCACGTGGCACACGCTCGCGGTGCTCACCCCCAGCGCCCGCGCCCGCGCCCGCAGCCGCTCCCCCAGCCCCTCTTCCACCCGCAGCGTCCCCTGCTCCAGCCCCAGCCCGTCTCCCCGCGCCTCGCGCAGCCCGAACGGCGCCGTCGGCTCATCGACGTCCCCCAGCAGCTCGCGGAAGAACGCTTCGTGCTCCGCCCGGCCCGCCCCCAGCCGCGCCTGCGCCACGTAGTTGCGGAAGGGGAGCGGAGCCGGCAGCTGCTCCGCGCGACCGTCCAGGTGCGCCTCCAGCTCCTCGCGCAGCACCTCTGCCGTGGTATGGTCGCTCACCAGGTGGTGCAGCAGCAGCAGCAGCCCCCAGCGCCCCGCGACGGCCTCACGGCTGACGCAGGCACGCAGCAGGGGAGCCCGGGTCAGGTCGATGCGGTAATGCCGCGGATCGATCCGCTCGTGGATCTGGCGCACCACGTCTCCCGCGGCCGGGTCGACCTCCACCTCCTCAACCGGCAGCGGGGCATCGCGCCAGACCACCTGCACCGGCGCGGAGAGCCCCTCCCACGCCACCGCGGTGCGCAGGATGTCGTGCCGTGCGATCACCGCCTGCAGCGCGGCCAGGTAGGCCTCCCGCTCCCCGCGGCTCTCGAAGGCGAACGGCTGCGGGAGCAGGTAGGGGTCGCTCTCCGGGGTGAGCAGATGGTGGAAGAGAATCCCTTCCTGCAGGGGCGCCAGCGGATAGATGTCCTGCACGTTCGCCGCGCCGCCGGGCACGCCGGCCACGATGCGGTCGATCTCGCCCTGCGTGAGCTCCACCAGCGGGAGCATCTCCGGCACCAGGGTGTCGCAGCCGGCCGGGGTCCGGTTCGGCGGAACCCGCACGTCGGAACCGGTACCTCCCGCCGCCGCGGCGAGCTCCGCCACGGTGGGCGTGGTGAACAGGGCGCGTACGTCCGCGCGCACGCCGCGGCGCCGCATGCGCTCGACGAGGGTGACCGCCAGGAGGGAGTGGCCCCCCAGGGCGAAGAAGTTGTCGTGCACCCCCACCCGCTCCACCTTCAGCACCTCCGCCCAGATCCCCGCCAGCACCTCCTCGGTCGGCGTCCGCGGGGCCACGTACCGGTCCGCGTCGGCCGCGTACTCCGGCGCCGGCAGCGCCTTCCGGTCCAGCTTCCCGTTCGGCGTCAGCGGCAGCGCGTCGAGCGCCACGAACGCCGCCGGTACCATGTACTCCGGCAGGCTCCGCCGCAGGTGCTCCCGCAGCGCGTCCGCCTCCGCGCCGCCGGCCACGTACGCCACCAGCCGCCGGTCGCCCGGCCCGTCCTCGCGCGCCACGACCACGCAGTCGGTGACGTCGGCGTGGAGCCGCAGCACGGCCTCGATCTCCCCCGGCTCGATCCGGAAGCCGCGCACCTTCACCTGCCCGTCCAGTCGGCCCCGGTACTCCAGCGTCCCGTCCGCCCGCCAGCGTGCCCGGTCGCCCGTCCGGTACAGCCGTGCGCCGCCTTCCACCGAGAACGGATCGGGGACGAAGCGCTCCGCGGTCAGGCCGGCACGCCCCAGGTAGCCGCGCGCCACCCCCGCCCCCCCGATCAGGAGCTCGCCCAGGGTGCCCGCCGGCTGCGGCCTCCCGCGCCTGTCGCAGACGTACAGGCGCACGTTCCCCAGGGGACGGCCGATCGGGTGCCCCTCCACCATCCCGTCCGCCGGCACCGGGTGCGTGGAGGCCAGGATGGTCCCCTCGGTGGGGCCGTAGAGGACGTGCGATTCCGCCCCGGGGAACGCCTCCCGCATCTCCGCCAGCAGGTCGGCCGCGACGCGGTCGCCGCCCACGAAGACGCGCCGCAGCCGGGTGAGCCGGGGCGTCTCGCGCTCCGCCTGCACCAGCTGCCGCATCAGCGCGGGAACGGCGTGCACGAGCGTGGCGTCCGCGATCTCCTCCAGCAGCGCGGGCGCGTCCAGCACCCGCTCGCGCTCCACCAGGCGCACCGCGGCCCCGGAGATGAGCGGCAGCAGCGCCTCGAAGAGCCAGATGTCGAAGGCGTACGAGGCCAGCGCCGGCATCACGTCGCCCTCGCCGACCGCGAATGCTTCGCACGTGGCGGACAGCAGGTTGGACAGGGAGCCGTGCTGCACCAGCACCCCCTTGGGCGTCCCCGTGGAGCCGGAGGTGTAGATCACGTACGCCAGCTGCCCGGGTGAGACGCCGCGCTCCGGGTTCCCGGCAGGCTGCGCTGCGACCCGGTCCGCGTCCCCGTCCACGCTCACGACCGCAACGCCGTCGCCGGCGGAGAGCGCCGCGCGCAGCGACTCCTGCGTCACCAGCACGGGCACGGCCGCGTCGGCCAGCATGAACGCAAGGCGCTCCGCGGGATAGGCGGGGTCCAGCGGGACGTACGCGCCGCCGGCCTTCAGCACGGCCAGGACGGAGACGACCATCTCCGGCCCCCGCTCCAGGCAGAGCGCGACCCGCGTCTCCGGCCCCACGCCGAGGCCGGCGAGGGAGTGCGCCAGCCGGTTGGCACGCGCGTTCAGCGCGCCGCAGGTGAGCGATTCCTCCCCGAAGCGCACGGCCACCGCCCCCGGCGTGCGCGCCGCCTGCGCCTCGAACAGTTCGTGGATGCACCGGTCCGCCGGAACCTCGGCCGCCGTCCGGCTCCAGGCATCCACCACCAGGCCGCGCTCTTCCGCCGAGAGCAGGTCCAGCTCCGAGAGCCGCGCCTCCGGCCGGGCCGCGGCCTCCTCCAGCACCCGCGCCAGGTGGCCGAGCATCCGCTCGATCGTGCCGCGCTCGAAGAGGTCGGTGCTGTAGCTCAGTCCGCCGCGCAGCCCCTGGGGGGTCGCCGTGAGCGTCAGGGAGAGATCGAACTTGGCGATCTCCATGGCCGCTCCGCCTCCGCTCACCTTCAGCCCCGGAAGAGCGGTTCCCTGGTCCTCGGCGTTCTGCAGCGCGAACATCACCTGGAAGAGCGGCGAGTGACTCAAGCTGCGCTCCGGCTGCAGCTCGGCCACCAGGCGCTCGAAGGGCACCTCCTGGTGCGCGTAGGCGCCCAGCGTCGCCTCCCGCACCTGCCGCAGCACCTCGCGGAAGGAGGGGGCTCCCGAGAGGTCGGTGCGCAGCACCAGCGTGTTGACGAAGAAGCCGATCAGCCCCTCCACCTCGCCGCGCGTACGTCCCGCGATGGGGCTCCCCACCACCACGTCCTCGCTGCCGGCGTACCTGCCCAGCAGCACCTGGAAGGCGCCCAGCAGCACCATGTACGGCGTCGCGCCCTCGCTCCGCCCCAGCCGCTGGAGACGCTCCAGCAGCTCGAGGGAGAGCTGCACCGGGACGGTTGCGCCCCGGAACGTCTGCACCGCCGGGCGGGGATGGTCGGTGGGCAGCTCCAGCAGCTCCGGCGCACCCGCCAGCCGCTCCTTCCAGTAGGAGAGCTGCCGATCCAGGGCCTCGCCCGTCAGCTGCCCGCGCTGCCACACCGCGTAGTCGGCGTACTGCACCGCCAGCTCGGGGAGCGGCGAGGCCTCGCCGCGCGCGAACGCCGCGTACAGCGCCGACAGCTCCCGGAAGAGCACCCCCATGCTCCACCCGTCGCTGACGATGTGGTGCATCGAGAGCAGCAGCACGTGGTCTTCCTCGCCCAGCCGCAGCAGCGACGCGCGGAAGAGCGGGCCCGCCGAGAGGTCGAACGCGCGCCGCGCCTCCTCGCCCACGCGCCGCCTGAGCGCCGCCTCGCGATCCGCCTCGCCCAGCCCCGACAGCTCCTCCACCGGCAGGGCGAAGCCGCCGAACGGCGCGATCACCTGCACCGGCGAGCCGTCCACCTCGGCGAAGGTGGTGCGCAGCGACTCGTGGCGCCGCATGATCTCGCCCACGGCGCGCTCCAGCGCCGCCTCGTCCAGCGCTCCGCCCAGGCGCCGTGCCACGGGCATGTTGTAGACGGCGCTTCCCGGCTCCAGCCGGTCGATGAACCAGAGCCGCTCCTGCGCGAAGGAGAGCGGCAGCGCCCCCGTGCGCTCCACGGGCACCACCGGCGGCAGCACCGGCAGCTCCGCCCGGCGCATCTCCTCCACGCGCCCGGCCAGCTCCGCCACCGTCGGCCCCTCGAAGAGCGCCCGCAGCGGCAGCTCGACGGCGAATACGTCCCGGACGCGCGAGACCACGCGCGTGGCGAGCAGCGAGTGCCCGCCCAGCTCGAAGAAGCTTTCCTCCACCCCCACGCGCTCCAGCCGCAGCACCTCCGCCCAGATTCCCGCCAGCACCTCCTCCGCCGGCGTCCGCGGCGCCACGTAGCGCCCCTCTGCCGACGCGTACTCCGGCGCCGGCAGCGCCTTCCGGTCCAGCTTTCCGTTCGGCGTCAGCGGCAGCGCGTCGAGCGCCACGAACGCCGCCGGCACCATGTACTCCGGCAGGCTCCGCCGCAGGTGCTCGCGCAGCTCGTCCGCCTCGGCGCCACCCACCACGTACGCCACCAGCCGCTGCTCGCCCGGCGCGTCTTCCCACACGATCACCCGCGCCTCGCGCACCTCCGCGTGCGCCGACAGCACGGCCTCGATCTCCCCCGGCTCGATCCGGAACCCCCGGATCTTCACCTGCCCGTCCAGGCGGCCCAGGTACTCCAGCGTCCCGTCCGTTCGCCAGCGGGCCTGGTCCCCGGTGCGGTACAGCCGTGCGCCGCCTTCCACCGAGAACGGATCGGGGACGAAGCGCTCCGCGGTCATCGCGGAGCGGCCCAGGTAGCCGCGCGCCACCCCCGCCCCCCCGATCAGGAGCTCGCCCGGGACGCCCGCCGGCTGCGGCCTCCCGAGCGCGTCGCAGACGTACAGGCGCACGTTCCCCAGCGGACGGCCGATCGGGTGCCCCGCCACGCTCCCGTCCGCCGGGACGGGGTGCGTGGAGGCCAGGATGGTCCCCTCGGTAGGGCCGTAGAGGACGTGCGCCTCCGCCCCGGGGAGCGCCTCCCGCATCTCCGCCAGCAGGTCGGCCGGGACCCGGTCGCCGCCCACGAAGGCGCGCCGCAGCCGGGCGAGCCGGGGCGTCTCGCGCTCCGCCTGCACCACCTGCCGCATCAGCGCGGGGACCGCGTGCACGAGCGTGGCGTCCGCGATCTCCTCCAGCAGCGCGGGGACGTCCAGCACCCGCTCGCGCTCCACCAGGCGCACCGCGGCCCCGGAGATGAGCGGCAGCAGCGCCTCGAAGAGCCAGATGTCGAAGGCGTACGAGGCCAGCGCCGGCATCACGTCGCCTTCGCCGACCCCGAACGCCGCGCGCGTGGCGAACAGCAGGTTGGCCAGGGAGCCGTGCTGCACCAGCACCCCCTTGGGGCGGCCCGTGCTCCCCGAGGTGTAGATCACGTACGCCAGGTTCTCGGGGAGCACGGCGGCGGCGGGCGCGTGCGCGCTCTCGGCCTCGATGCGCGCGCGGTCGGCGTCGAGGCAGACGACCCCGGCGGCGTGGGGCCCGAGCCCCTCCGGCAGGGGGAGGCGGGTGAGCAGGAGCGGGGCGCCCGAGTCGGCGAGCATGAAGGCCAGCCGCTCGGCCGGGTAGGCGGGGTCCAGCGGCACGTAGGCGCCGCCGGCCTTGAGCACGGCCAGGATGGCGACGACCAGCTCCGGCCCCCGCTCCAGGCAGATGCCCACGCGGGTCTCCGGGCCAACCCCGCGGCGCCGCAGGTGGTTCGCCAGCCGGTTGGCGGCGTGGTCCAGCTCGCGGTAGGTGAGCGCCGCGCCGGCGGAGCGGACCGCGGTCGCCTCCGGCGTGCGCCCCGCCTGTTCCTCGAAGAGCCGGTGAATGGGGACGTGCGCGGGGTACTCCGCCTCCGTGCGGTTCCACGCCTCCACGACCTGCCGGCGCTCCGCCTCCGGCAGCACGTCGATGCTCCGGGTCGCCCGCCCGGGCGAGAGCTCCAGCGCCTCGACCAGCCGCTCCAGTGCCGTGTGCATCAGCCGGCACACCTGCTCCGCCTCCGCCGGCGCCGCCACCTGCGCCACCATCGAGAACCCCTCGCCCCGGTCGTCCACCGCGAGCACCACGGGGTAGTTCGTCCGCTCCTGTGCGCGAATGCCCTGCACCCCCTCCTTGGGCCGCCCCGCCTCCGGCGACCCAGCCCTCGCGCCGCTGTAGCGATAGTTCAGCAACGAGGTGAACAGCGGCGCCGGTGCCGCCACGCCGCTGCAGCGCTGCGCCAGCACCAGCGAGGCGTGCTCGTGCCGCAGCAGCTCCGCCAGCAGCGCGTGCGTGCGCCGCACCGCCGCCTCGACCCCCTCCTCTCCCACCCCGATCCGCACCGGCAGCGTGTTGATGAAGGGGCCCATCACCCGGTCCACGCCTTCCCCGCCCTGCATGCGGCCGAAGAGCAGCGTCCCGAAGACCACGTCCTGCCGGCCGGAGAGCCGCGCCAGCACCTGCGCCCACGCCAGGTGGCACAGGCTCGCCGCGCTCACCCCCAGCGCCCGCGCCCGGCGGCGCAGCCGTGCGCTCAGGTCGTCCGTAAACGGAAGCCGCGCCTCCCCGGTCCCACGTCCGTCCTGCCACACGTCCAGCATCCCGTACGGCGCCGTCGGCTCCTCCACGTCCTTCAGCATTCCGCTGAAGAACCGCTCCTGCTCCGTACGGTTCGCACCCAGGCACGCCTGCGCCACGTAGTTGCGGAACGGCAGCGGCGCCGGCAGCTCCGACTCGCGGCCCAGCAGGTACGCCGAGATCTCCTCCTGCAGCACCTCCACCGACTCGTGGTCACCCGTCACATGGTGCTTCTGCAGCAGCAGCAGCCACCGGCCACGCGCGCGGTCCTCGGCGATGCACACCCGCAGCAGCGGCGCGCGCCCCAGGTTCATCCGGTACCGCCGGGGGTCGAAGCGCCGCCACAGCTCCCCGGCCGCGTCCTCCGCCTCCAGCTCCACCTCCTCCACGGGCAGCGTCGCGTGCCGCCAGACGACCTGCACCGGCTCGCGCAGCCCCTCCCAGGCCACGGCGGTGCGCAGGATGTCGTGGCGGTCGACCACCGCCTGCAGTGCCGCCAGGTACTGCTCCAGGCGCGCGCGGGTGTCGAACTCGGTCATGCCCGACACCAGGTACGGGTCCCCCTCCTCCGACAGCAGGTGGTGGAAGAGGAACCCCTCCTGCAGCGGCGCCAGCGGGTAGATGTCCTGCACGTTCAGGGCTCCGCCCGGCACCCCCGCCACCACCCGGTCGATCTCCGCCTGGCTCAGCGCCACCAGCGGCAGCATCTCCGGCGCGATGGACCCCGACCCCTCCGGGACCCGGTTCGCGGGGACCTCCACCTCCGTAGACGCGCCGCCGAGGGCCTGGGCCAGCTCGGCCAGCACCGGCGTGGTGAACAGGGCCCGCACGTCCGTGTGCAGCCCCGCGCGCCGCATCCGCCCGATCAGCTGGATCGCCAGGAGCGAGTGCCCGCCCAGCTTGAAGAAGTTGTCCCGACGGCCCACCCGGTCCACGCGCAGCACCTCCGCCCAGATCTCGGCCAGCGCCTGCTCGGTCTCGTTCGCCGGCGCCTCGTACTCCCGCGAGGCATAGGCGTCGCTTCCGGGCGCGGGGAGCGCCCTGCGGTCCAGCTTGCCGTTGGGCGTCAGCGGGATCCGGTCGACCGGCACGAACGCCTGCGGCACCATGTACTCCGGCAGGCTCTGCCGCAGGTGCTCGCGCAGCGCGTCCGTCTCCACATTGCCCGCCCCGTGGCCCACCACGTACGCCACCAGCCGCTTGTCGCCCGGCTGGTCCTCGCGCATCACCACCCGGGCCTCGCGCACCCCCGGAACCGCCGCCATCGCCGCCTCCACCTCCCCCGGCTCGATGCGGAAGCCGCGGATCTTCACCTGGTCGTCCAGGCGGCCCATGAACTCCAGCTTCCCCTCGGCCCGCCACCGCGCCCGGTCGCCGGTGCGGTACATCCGCCCACCGGGCTCGGCGGCGAACGGGTCCGGGACGAAGCGCTCGGCCGTCAGCCCCGGCCGGCCCAGGTAGCCGCGCACCACCCCCGCCCCCCCGATGCACAGCTCGCCGGGGACGCCCACCGGGAGCGGCTCGCCCGCCGGGTCCAGCACGTAGGCGCGCGCGTTGGGGATCGGGCGCCCGATCGGCACCGTGGCCGCGCCCTCCTCCACCTCGCCGACTTCCTCCAGGGTGCACCACACCGTCGCCTCGGTGGGCCCGTACTCGTGCAGCACGCGCGCGGGCTTCCCGGAGCGCAGCATGGCCCGCACGCCCTCCGTCCCCACGGCCTCGGCCCCGAAGACGAGCTGGCGCAGGCTGGCGTAGACGTCCACCTGCTCCCGCACGTGCTGGTTGAACAGCGCCGCCGTCTGGTAGAGGTGCGTGATCCCCTGCTCGCGCAGCGCCTGCCCCAGCAGCGGCGCGGAGAAAAGGACGTCGCGGTCGATGCCCACCAGCGTGGCCCCGTTCAGCAGCGCGCCCCAGATCTCGAACACGGCCGCGTCGAAGCTCGCGTTCGACGCCTGCGCCACGCGGTCGCCGGGGCCGATCGGCATCGTCTGGGGGAGGCAGGCCGCGTACTGCACCACCTCGCGGTGCCCCATCATCACGCCCTTGGGACGCCCCGTGCTCCCGCTGGTGTAGAAGACGTAGGCGAGGTTCCCCGCCGACGCGTTCGTGGGCGGAGCGTGATCCGGCCCGGCGGCGAGCACCTCCGCCACCTGGTCCGGATGGATGACGTGGAGACCGGGGGCGTCGACCTCCGCGTCGCTCAGCAGGACGCGGACGGCGGAGTCCGCCAGCATGAGCACCATCCGCTCGGGGGGGTAGGTCGTGTCGACGGGGACGCAGCAGCCGCCGGCCTTGAGCACGGCCAGGGTGGCGACCACGTTCGCCACGCTCCGCTCCAGGCGCACCCCCACGCGGCTCTCCGGCCCCACGCCCAGCCCGCACAGGTGGTGCGCCAGCCGGTTGGCACGCGCGTCCAGCTCCCGGTACGTCAGCGCCTGCGCGCCCCAGACCAGGGCCACCGCGCCGGGCGTGCGCACCGCCTGCGCCTCGAAGAGCGCGTGGATCCCCGCGTCGCGCGGAACCTCCGCCTCCGTCCGGTTCCACTCCACGACGACCCGGGCACGCTCCTCCGGTCCGGCGAGCGCCAGGCGCGAGAGGCGCACGTCCGCATCCGCGGCGACCAACTCCAGCACCCGCGCCAGGTGGCCGAGCATCCGCTGGACCGTGCCGCGGTCGAAGAGGTCGGTGCTGTAGTTCAGTCCGACACGCAGGCCCCGGGCGGTTGCCTTCGCGGTCAGGAAGAGGTCGAACTTGGCGCTCTCGAGCTCCGCTCCGGCTTCGCTCACCTCCAGCCCCGCCAGGGCGACGCCCCGCTCCACGGCGTTCTGCTGCGCGAACATCACCTGGAAGAGCGGCGTGTGGCTCAGGGACCGCTCCGGCTCCAGCTCGGCCACCAGCTTCTCGAAGGGCACCTCCTGGTGCTCGTACGCGCCCAGCGTCGCCTCCCGCGCCCGCCGCAGCACCTCGCGGAAGCCCGGGTCGCCGGAGAGATCGGTCCGCAGCACCAGGGTGTTGACGAAGAAGCCGATCGTCTCCTCGATCTCCTTCCTCGTCCGCCCCGCCGCCGGGCTCCCCACGACGATGTCGTCGCTCCCGCTGTACTTGCCCAGCAGCACCTGGAAGGCGCCCAGCAGCGTCATGTACAGCGTCGCGCCCTCGCTGCGCCCCAGCGCCTGCAGCCGCTCCAGCAGCTCCACGGAGAGCTCGATCCGCTCGTGCGCCCCCCGGAACGTCTGCACCGCCGGGCGGGGATGGTCGGTGGGCACCTCCAGCAGCTCCGGCGCGCCCGCCAGGCGCTCCTTCCAGTAGGCGAGCTGCCGATCCAGCACCTCGCCCCGCAGGTGCTCGCGCTGCCACACCGCGTAGTCGGCGTACTGCACCCCCGGCTCCGGCAGCGGCGACGTCCGCCCCTCGCGGTACGCCGCGTACAGCACCGACAGCTCCCGGTAGAGCACCCCCATGCTCCACCCGTCGCTGACGATGTGGTGCACCACGAGCAGCAGCACGTGATCCTCGGCGGAGAGCCGCAGCAGCGCCGCCCGGAAGAGCGGGCCCGCCGAGAGGTCGAAGGGCCGTGCCGCCTCCTCGCCGGCGCGCCGCCCGACCGCCGCCTCGCGATCCGCCTCGCCCAGCCCCGACAGCTCCTCCACGGGGAGCGCGAAGGCGCCAAAGGGCGCGACGACCTGCACCGGCGACTCGTCCACCTCGGCGAAGACCGTCCGCAGCGCCTCGTGACGCCGCACGATCTCGCCCAGGCTCCGCTCCAGCACGTCCACGTCCAGCGCGCCCTCCAGGCGCCATGCCACGGGGATGTTGTAGACGGCGCTTCCCGGCTCCAGCTGGTCGATGAACCAGAGCCGCTCCTGCGCGAACGAGAGCGGCAGCCGGCCCTCCCGGGCGGCGGGCACGATCGGCGGGAGCTCCGACCGGTCCCCCACCAGGTCGCGGGCCCGCGCCATCTTCAGGAGCTCCCGGCGCTGGGCCGGTGTCAGTTCGCTGAGTGTCGCGACGGAGTTCATGACCTGGGGACTCTGGTGAATCGGGTATGTGGAACGCGCACGGATCCCCCCGTGCCCGACGACGCGGCCGGACGAGGGATCACGTCGATGCCGCGCGGGCGGAGCGCGTGAGGAAAGGGGGAGATCATGCGACGGTGGACTCGCGGAGGAGCGCGAGCAGCTGCGCCATCTCGTCCGGGTCCACCTCGGCGAGCTGGGCGTCCATCGCTTCCTGGGCAGCGTCCACGCGCCCGGCCATCTCCGCGACCGTCGGACCCTCGAAGAACGCCCGCAGCGGCAGCTCCACGCCGAACTCCTCGCGGACCCGCGACACCACCCGCGTCGCCAGCAGAGAGTGCCCGCCCAGGTCGAAGAAGCTTTCCTCCACCCCCACCCGCTCCATGCCCAGCACCTCCGCCCAGATCCCCGCCAGCACCTCCTCCACCGGCGTGCGCGGCGCCACGTACCGTTCCTCCGCCGGCGCGAGCTCCGGCGCCGGCAACGCTTTGCGATCCACCTTGCCGTTGGCGGTCAGCGGCAGCCGGTCCAGCACCACGAACGCGCCCGGGACCATGTACTCCGGCAGGCTCTGGCGCAGGTGGGCTCGCAGCGCGTCCGCCTCCACGGCGCCCACCACGTACGCCACCAGCCGCCGGTCCCCCGGCGCGTCCTCGCGCACGACGACGGTGCAGTCCCTGACGCCGGGCGCCTGGCGCAGCGCGGCCTCGATCTCGCCCAACTCGATCCGGAAGCCGCGGATCTTCACCTGCTCGTCCAGGCGGCCCAGGTACTCCAGACTGAGCGTGCGTGAGTGTGGGAGTGCGGAAGTGCGCTGGTTCTCGCGCGGGTCCAACGCACTTCCGCACTCCCGCACTTCCGCACTCGCGGTTTCCATCCACCGCACCCGGTCGCCGGTCCGGTAGAGCCGGCCGGGGGCGAACGGGTCGTCCACGAAGCGCTCGGCGGTCAGCTCCGGGCGGTTCAGGTACCCGCGCGCCACGCCGGCCCCGCCGACGTACAGCTCGCCCGGCACCCCGACCGGCACCGGCCGCCGCGCCGGGTCCAGCACGTACAGCCGCAGGTCGGGGATCGCCCGCCCGATGGGGCTCCCCGATCCGCCGAAGACGTCCTCGCGGCCGAGCGGCCGCCAGGTCACGTGCACGGTGGTCTCGGTGATCCCGTACATGTTCACCAGCCGCGGCGTCTCGGCCCCGCGGCGCTCCACCCACTCGCGCAGGGAGGCGGGCTCCAGCGCCTCGCCGCCGAAGACCACCACGCGCAACGCCAGGTCGCCGCCGCGCTCCGCATCCACACGGATGAACTGGCGGAACGCGGACGGCGTCTGGTTGAGCACGGTGACGCCCTCGCGCTGCACCAGCGCGTGGAAGGCCTCCGGATCACGGCTCACGTCGAAGGGGACCACGACGACGCGGCCGCCGTAGAGCAGCGCGCCCCACAGCTCCCAGACCGAGAAGTCGAAGGCGTAGGAATGGAAGAGCGTCCACACGTCGCCCGGGCCGAAGCCGAACCACGCATCCGTGGCGCTGAACAGGCGGGCGACGTTGCGGTGCTCGATCAGCGCTCCCTTGGGCGCGCCGGTGGAGCCGGAGGTGTAGATGACGTACGCCAGCGAATCCGGCCCGGCCCCGCTCTCCGGGTTCTCGGCGCTCTCCGCCGCGATCTCCTCCGCCGCGCCGTCCAGGCTCACCACCTCCACGCCCTCCCGCGCCGGGAGCGCGCCGCGCAGCGACTCCCGCGTGAGCAGCACCGGGGTGGCGGAGTCGGCCAGGATGAACGCCAGCCGCTCGGCCGGGTAGGCGGGATCGAGCGGCACGTACGCGCCGCCGGCCTTCAGCACCGCCAGGACGGCGACCACCATCTCCAGGCTCCGCTCCAGACAGATCCCCACCCGCACCTCCGGGCCCACCCCGCGCCGCCGAAGGGAGTGGGCAAGCCGGTTCGCACGCTCGTTCAGCTCGCGGTAGGTGAGCGACTCCTCTTCGAAGCGCACGGCCACCGCCCCCGGCGTGCTCGCCGCCTGGGCCTCGAACAGCGCGTGGACGCACCGGTCCGCCGGATACTCGGCCGCCGGCTGGCTCCACCCGTTCAGCACCAGCGCGCGCTCCGCTTCGCCGAGCAGCTCCAGCTGCGAAAGCCGCACGTCCGCGTCCGCGGCGACCTGCTCCAGCACCCGCGAGAGGTGGCCGAGCATCCGGTCGACCGTGCCGCGGTCGAAGAGGTCCGTGGGGTAGGTCAGCCCTCCCCGCAGTCCTCGCGAGCTCGGGGTAAGCTCCAGGGAGAGATCGAACTTGGCGCTCACGCGCTCCGCTTCGACCGGGCTCACCTCCAGACCCGGAAGCGCGTCTATCCCGCCCCCGGCGGTCTGCAGCGTGAAGATCACCTGGAAGAGCGGCGTGTGGCCCAGGGACCGTTCCGGCTGCAGCTCGGCCACCAGGCGCTCGAAGGGCACCTCCTGGTGCTCGTACGCGCCGAGCGTCGCCTCCCGCGCCCGCCGCAGCACCTCGCGGAAGCTCGGGTCTCCCGAGAGGCCGGTCCGCAGCACCAGGGTATTGACGAAGAAGCCGATCAGCGCCTCGACCTCCTTCCTCGTCCGCCCCGCGATCGGGCTGCCCACGACGACGTCCTCGCTCCCGCTGTACTTCGACAGCAGCAGCTGGAAGGCGCCCAGCAGCGTCATGTACAGCGTGGCGCCCTCGCTCCGCCCCAGCGCCTGCAGCCGCTCCAGCAGCTGGACCGAGAGCTCCACCGGCACCGTCGCGCCCTGGTAGGTCTGCACCGGCGGACGAGGACGGTCGGTGGGCAGCTCCAGCAGCTCCGGCGCACCGGCCAGACGCTCCCGCCAGTACGCCAGCTGCCGCTCCAGCGCCTCGCCCTCCAGCTGCTCGCGCTGCCAGACGGCGTAGTCGGCGTACTGCACCGGGAGCTCCGGCAGCGGCGACTCACGCCCCTCGCGGTACGCCTCGTACAGCGCCGACAGCTCCCGGTAGAGCACCCCCATGCTCCACCCGTCGCTGATGATGTGGTGCTGCGAGAGGAGCAGCACGTGCTCCTCCGCGCCCAGGCGCAGCAGGCTCGCCCGGAAGAGCGGGCCCGCCGAGAGGTCGAACAGCCGCACCGTACTCTCCGCGACGAGCTCCCGCTGCACCTCCGCCTCGCGCGCCTCCCCGGGGAGATGGGAGAGGTCCATCACGGTCAGCCGGAAGCCGGCGAACGGCGCGATCACCTGCCGCGGGGTGCCGTCCTGCTCCCGGAAGGTGGTCCGCAGCGACTCGTGGCGCCGCACGATCTCGCCCAGGCCCCGCTCCAGCGCGTCCACGTCCAGCGCGCCGCGCAGGCGCAGGGCGAAGGGGAGGTTGTAGGAGATCTCCCCGGACCGCAGCCGGTCCAGGAACCAGAGCCGCTCCTGCGCGAACGACGCCGTCGGCGGCTCCGTGCGCTCCACCGGAACTACGGGCGGCAGCACCGGCAGCCCCGCGCGGCGCATCTCCTCCACCCGTCCGGCCATCTCCGCCACCGTGGGTCCCTCGAAGAGCGCCCGCAGCGGCAGCTCCACGCCGAACAGCTCGCGAACCCCCGACACCACCCGCGTGGCCAGCAGCGAGTGCCCGCCCAGCTCGAAGAACTCGTCGTGCACCCCCAGCCGCTCGACGCCCAGCACCTCCGCCCAGATCCCCGCCAGCACCTCCTCCACCGGCGTGCGCGGCGCCACGTACCGGTCCGCGTCGGCCGCGAACTCCGGCGCCGGCAGTGCCTTGCGGTCCAGCTTGCCGTTGGGGTTCACCGGGAGCGCGTCCATGCGGACGAACGCGGCCGGGATCATGTACTCCGGCAGCCGCTCCGCGAGGTGCGCGCGCAGCGCCGCCGCGCCCGTCTCGTCGCCCGTGTAGTAGGCCACCAGCCGCGGGTCGCCGACCTCCCCATCGCGCGCCACCACCACCACCTCGTGCACCGCCGCGTGCTCGGCCAGCCGCGCCTCGATCTCGCCCAGCTCGATCCGGAACCCGCGCACCTTCACCTGCGCGTCGCCGCGGCCCATGAACTCGATCGTCCCGTCCGGCAGCCACCGCCCCAGGTCGCCCGTGCGGTACAGCCGCGCGCCGGGCTCTCGACCGAAGGGATCGGGGAGGAAGCGCTCGGCCGTCTGCCCCGGGAGCCGCCGGTACCCGCGCGTCACCCCGACGCCGCCGAGGTAGAGCTCCCCCGTCACCCCGACCGGCACCGGCTCGCCGGCTCCGTCTAGAACGTAGATCCGGGCGTTGGCGATCGGGCGGCCCGGCGGCATGGAGCGGCTGGAGTAGCTCGACAGGTCCGCCCGGGCGAAGTGGTGGGCCGTGATCCCGGTCGCCTCCGTGGCGCCGTACGGGTTCAGGAAGGTGGGACGGGGCTCCGGCACCCGCGCCAGCTGCCGCGGGTACAGCGGCTCCCCGCCGAAGACCACAATCCGCAGCCCGCCGATCGCCCGCCCCCCGTCCGCCTCGACCAGCGCCTGGAAGCCCGTCGGCGTGAGGTTCATCATGGTGATCCCCGACGCGACGATCTGCGCGGCGATCCTGCCGGGCTCGAACGGCTCGCGCGCCAGGTGCACCCGGCCGCCCACGAAGAGCGGGGCCAGGAGGTTGCGCTGCGTCAGGTGGAAGCTGAAGGAGGTGACGACCAGGACCGAGTCGCGATCCGAGAGGCGTGTGGCGCCCAGGTACCAGTGGAGCAGGTTCGACGCGCCGCGGTGCGTCATCTCCACTCCCTTGGGGCGGCCCGTGGAGCCCGAGGTGTAGATCACGTACGTCAGGTGCTCCGGCGTCAGCGCGGCGCGTTCCGGGTCGGTGTCCGGTTGATGCCCCCACCAGGCCGCGTCCCGGTCCAGCGCGAGCAGCGGGAGGTCCAGCCCCGCGAGCCGTCCGGCCAGCGCCTCTTGCGTCAGCATCACCACCGGGGCGCTGTCCCGCACCATGTCGAGCAGCCGCTCCCGCGGATAGCCCGGATCGAGCGGCAGGTACGCGCCCCCCGCCTTCAGCACCCCCAGCACGGCGACCACCAGCTCGGGGCTCCGCTCCACGCAGATCCCCACGCGCACGTCGGGGCCGACGCCGAGCGAGCGGAGGTGGTGCGCCAGCCGGTTCGCCCGCCCGTTGAGCTCCCCGTACGTCAGCTCCCGGTCCTCGTAGACCACCGCCACCGCCTCCGGCGTGCGCTCCACCTGCGCCTCGAACCGCTCGTGGATGTACGACTCGGGATACGGCGCCTCCGTGCGGTTCCACTCGTCGACGACCAGGCGCCGCTCCTCATCCGACAGCAGCGTCAGCCGATCGACCGGCCGGGTCTCGTCCGCCGCCATCCCCGCGAGCACCCGGCGCAGGTACCCCGTGTAGCGCTCCACCGTCTCCCGGTCGAACAGCGCCGTCGCGAACACCCCATGTCCCGCGACGGCGCCCCCCTCCTCCCGGAGCTCGAGCGAGAGGTCGATCCCGGCCGTCGGCAACGGATCAGCCGCGTCGATCCGTAGCCCGGGCAGCTCCGCGAGGCCCGGCGCGTCACGCCATACGAACGCCGCGCGGAACAGCGAGGTGGCCGAGGGAGCGGCGCCGTCCGGCTGCACGAGCTCCACGATGCGATGGAGGGAAAGGTCCTGGTTCCGCAGCGCCCCCCGCACCCGCGCCGCGACCCGCCCCAGCAGCTCCGCGGCCGTGGGCGAGCCCGACAGGTCCACCCGCACCGGCAGCGGGTTCACGAAGCCGATGGAGGTGCCGATCACCAGGTCCGTCTGCCCCGACAGCCGGCCCAGCACCACGGCCCACCCCGCCAGCAGGGTCGTGGACAGCGTCGCCCCATGGCGGCTGCCGAGCGCCTTCAGGGCAGTAACCAGCTCCTCGTCCAGCCCCAGCGTCACGGCGGCCCCGGCGGGGTCTGGCTGCGCGGGGCGCGGGCGGTCGGCGGGCAGCTCCAGCGGCTCCGGGGCGTCCGCCAGCGTCTCCCGCCAGTACTCCGCCTGCTCCCGCGGCAGCCCGCCGTCCATCACCGGCAGTGTCGTGGAGAATGTCCGACCAGCAAGCACGTCCATAGCCTGTTTCCCGCAGATCATCTCGCCTGGGGCGCAAAGCTGGGGGGCCCCTGTGCCCCGCAGATCGCCGATTCCCATCGCACGCCGGATCGAGGCACCCGCGCTCGCGCGCCGCCTGCCCCGCCGAGCCTCAGTCCCCGCCCGCGGCGGACGCGTGGATCGCGCGGGAGATCAACTCCCCGACCCGTTCCACGTTCCCCTTCTTCCACATCGTGTGGTGCGTACCCGGAACGCGCACCAGCCGGAACGGCGCGCCCCCCGGCATGTCTCGCCAGCCGAGGTACGGGTCCTCGGCCGCATCGTCGCTGCTGAAGAGATGGACGGAGATTGGGAGCGGCCCGGGGACGTACTCCGCATGGCTGCGCTTGATCAGGGCGATGCGGCTGTCCACCTGCTCGGCCCGGGCCACCGTGATGGTTTCGGGAAGAAGCCCCCGCGCCTTGCACCTGGCGATGAAGCCCGGCAGGTCCATGCCCTCGGTATCCTCCTTCAGCGCCCGGAGCTCCTCGGGGGTCGCCGGCGTCATGCCGTTGTCCCGGGCCAGCATGTCCAGGACCGAGAACTGCCGCGCCCGCGGCGTGTCCGGATTTGTCCGGCCGTCCGGGTTGAAGGCGTCCAGCAGCCCGACGAACTCCACCGCCCGGCCGGTCATGACCAGCCGTTCCGCCACCGCGTAGGCGAAGAGCCCGCCCGCCGACCACCCCGTCACGCGATACGGCCCCTCCGGCTGCACCTCCACCATCATCCGCACCAGCCGGGTCACCAGGTCGTCCGGGGAGCCGAGCTCGTCCGTGTCGTTGAGCGGCCCCGGGAGGGCGTAGACGGGGATCTCCGCGTCCAGGTGCGGGCGGAGGATCTGCGCGTAGAAGACGATCCCCACCCCGTCGTGCGCCACGAACAGGGGGCGCTCGGAGCCGGTCGCCCGGACCGGGATGGCGTGGGTGGTGCCGAACCACTCGCCGGACCCGGCCAGCCGCGCCGCGAGCTCCCACAGCGTCGGGTGCGCGAACACTTCGTCCACCGTCGCCGCGGGGTTCAGCGCCTCGCGCACCCGGCTCACCAGCCGGACGGCGAGGAGGGAGTGGCCGCCCAGGTCGAAGAAGTGGTCGCGCCGGCCCACCCGCTCCACCCCCAGGAGCTCCGACCAGATCTCCGCCAGCACCTGCTCCGTCATGGTGCGCGGCGGCTCGTGGCCGCGCACCGCGTACGCCGCGCCGTCCGGCGCCGGGAGCGCCTTGCGGTCCAGCTTGCCGTTGCTCGTGAGCGGCAGCGCCTCCAGCCGCACGTACGCCGCCGGCACCATGTACGCCGGCAGAGAGGCGCCGAGGTGCGCCCGCAGCGCGTCGGCCGCGGCCTCGCCGACGACGTAGGCGACCAGCCGTTTCTCCCCCGGGGCGTCCTCCCGCGCCAGCACCACCGCCTGGCGCACCGCCGGGTGCTCGCGGAGCCGCGCCTCGATCTCGCCCGGCTCGATGCGGAAGCCGCGGATCTTGACCTGCTCGTCCAGGCGCCCCAGGAACTCCAGCTCCCCGTCCGCCCGCCACCGCGCCCGGTCGCCCGTGCGGTACAGCCGCCCGCCCGCCTCGCCTCCGAATGCGTCCGGGACGAAGCGCTCCGCCGTCAGCGCCGGCCGCTCCAGGTACCCGCGCGCCACCCCCACGCCACCCACGTACAGCTCCCCCGCCACGCCCACCGGCGCGGGCTCCCCCCACGCGTCCAGCACGCAGGCGCGCGTCCCCTCCACCGGCCGCCCGATCGGCGGCGCCTCCGCCACCCCCGGCGCGCACGCGTGCGCGGTGGTGTAGATCGTCGTCTCCGTCGGCCCGTACATGTTCACCAGCCGCCGCCCGCGCGACCACCGCGCCGCCGTCTCGGCGGTACAGCGCTCCCCGCCCGTGCTGATCGCGCGCAGCGCCGGAAAGTCGGTCTCCGGCAGGCTCCCCAGCAGGCCGGGGGTGCTCACCCACACGCCGACCTCCCGCTCCCGCAGCAGCGCCGCCAGCCGCTCCGGCGCGAGCACCACCTCGCGCTCGGCCACGTGCAGCGCCGCCCCGGAGAGGAGCGCCACGAACACCTCCAGCAGCGAGGCGTCGAAGCTCGTGGACGTCGCCTGGAGCACGGCGCCTCCCGGTTCCGCGCCGAAGGTCCGCACCGCGCGCGGCAGGAGGTGCGCCGCGTTCCCGTGCGTGACCACCACGCCCTTGGGACGGCCGGTCGAGCCGGACGTGTAGATGACGTACGCCGCGTTCTCCGGCGCGACCGCGGTCCGCGGCGCCCGGTCCGGCTCGGCCGCGACCTCCGCCGCGTCCGCGTCCACCCGCACCGTCCGCACACCCTCCGCCGGGAGCAGGGCGCGGAGCGAGGCCTGCGTCACCAGGACGCGCGCGCCGGAGTCGGCCAGCATGTAGGCCAGCCGGTCGGCCGGATAGGCGGGGTCCAGGGGGAGGTACGCGGCGCCCGCCTTGAGCGCGGCCAGCAGCGCCACCACCATCCCGGCCGAGCGCTCCAGGCAGATGCCGACGCGGACCTCCGGCCCGGCCCCCAGCGCCACCAGGTGGCGGGCCAGCCGGTTGGCACGCGCGTCCAGCTCCGCGTACGTCAGCGCCTCGTCCCCGTGGACCACGGCCACGGCCTCCGGCGTCCGCCGGGCCTGCGCCTCGAACAGCGCGTGGAGGCACCCCTCCGGCGGGGATGCGGCCTCCGCCCGGCCCCACGCGTCCACCAGCAGACGCCGCTCGGCCTCCGACAGGATCGGGAGCGCGCCCACCGCCCGGAGGCCGTCGTCCGCGGCCATCCCTTCCAGCACGCGGCGCAGGTAGCCGACGAACCGCTCCACCGTCTCCCGCTCGAACAGGGCGGCGGCGTACTCCACCACGCCCTCGATCCGCCCGCCCTCCTCGTGGAGCGCCAGCGTGAGGTCGAACTTCGCGCTCACCTGCGACGGCGAGCCCCCGGAGCCCGCCAGGTCCAGCGGGTCGAGCGGGTCCAGCGCCAGCCCCGGCAGCTCCGGGCTTCCCTCCGGCGCGTTCTGCCAGGCGAACATCACCTGGAAGAGCGGGGTGTGCGACAGGCTGCGCGCCGGCTGCACCCGTTCCACCACCTGCTCGAACGGGATGTCCTGGTTGGCCTGCGCCTCCAGCGCGCGCGCCTTCACGCGCCCCAGCGCCTCGGCCACCGCCGGCGCGCCGGAGAGGTCCACGCGCACCGGCAGCATGTTGACGAAGAAGCCGACCAGACCCTCGATCTCGCTCCGGCCGCGGTTGGCGCTCGGGGTGCCGACGACGACGTCGTCCTGCCCCGAGAGGCGGGAGAGCACGGCGGCCCATCCGGCGAGCAGCGTCATGAAGAGCGTGGTGCCGTGCCGCTGCGACAGCGCCTTGAGCGCCGCGGTCAGCACCTCGTCGAGCTCCACGCGCACCGTGGCGCCGCGGAAGTCCTGCTTCGCCGGGCGCGGGTGGTCGGTGGGGAGCTCCAGCAGCTCGGGCGCGCCGGCCAGCGTCGCGAGCCAGTACTCCGCCTGCGCCTCCAGGGCGGGCCCTTCCACCCAGCGGCGGTGCCACACGGCGTAGTCGGCGTACTGCACCGGCAGCGGCGGGAGCGGATCGGCATCGCCGCGCGAAAACGCGGCGTACAGCGCGCCCAGCTCGCGGAAGAGCACGCCGCCCGACCAGCCGTCGGAGACGATGTGGTGCATCGTCAGCAGCAGCGCGTGGTCGTCCGCCGCCATCCGCACGAGGCGGCCCCGGACCAGCGGCCCCTGCGCCAGGTCGAACGGCGCGCCCGCCTCGTCGCGCATCAGGCGGCGCAGCCCCTCCTCCGCGTCCGGCGCGGCATGGAGATCGTGCTCCACCAGCCGGAACGCGCTCTCCCCGGCCGGGGCGATGCGCTGGACCGGCTCGCCATCCACCATGGGGAAGGTCGTCCGCAGCGCCTCGTGGCGCGCGACGATGCGGTCCAGCGACCGCACCAGCGCGGCACGGTCCAGGTCGCCCCGCAGCCGCAGGTCGATGGGGATGTGGTAGGTGCTGCCCAGGTTCCCGAGCTGCTCCAGGAACCACAGCCGCTGCTGCGCGAACGACAGCGGGAGGTTGCCCGTGCGCTCCACGCGCTCGATCGCGGCCGCTTCCGCGCGCGCGGCCGTCCGCACCCCCCGCGCGAAGTCCGCCAGCACGGGCTGCTCGAACACGTTGCGCAGCGACGCTTCCACGCCCAGCGCCTGCCGGACGCGCGAGACCACGCGCACCGCCAGCAGCGAGTGTCCGCCCAGCGCGAAGAAGTGGTCGCCGCGACCCACCCGCTCCACCCCCAGCAGCTCCGACCAGATCCCGGCCAGCACGTTCTCGACCTCCCCCACGGGCGCCTCGTAGGCGCGCGCGGCGAAGGCGTCCGCGCCGGGCGCGGGGAGCGCGCGGCGGTCCAGCTTGCCGTTGGGAGTCAGCGGAAGCGTCTCCAGCCGCACGAACGCCGCGGGGACCATGTACTCCGGCAGCTGCTGGGACAGGTGCATCCGCAGCGCCTCGCTCTCCAGCGCCTCGCCCACGAAGTACGCCACCAGCCGCTTCCCGCCGGCCCCGTCGTCCAGCGCGAGCACCACCGCCTCGCGCACGCCCGGGTGCACTGCCAGCCGCGCCTCGATCTCGCCGGGCTCCACGCGGAAGCCGCGCACCTTCACCTGGAAGTCGGTGCGCCCCAGGTACTCCAGGACCCCACTCGCACTTTCTATCCACCGGCACAGGTCGCCGGTACGGTACAGCCGCGCCCCCGGCTCGCCGAAGGGGTCGGGGACGAAGCGCTCCGCCGTCAGCCGCGGCCGCCCCAGGTACCCGCGCGCCACCGCCACCCCGCCGATGAACAGCTCGCCGGCCACCCCCACCGGCACCGGCTCGC
>Ga0207694_10001214_pt1 | contig 22378 bp, 28 predicted proteins | sample KBSC34metaG_FD_184353 | JGI IMG/M metagenome (GOLD analysis project Ga0207694, IMG submission 184353) | Corn rhizosphere microbial communities from Kellogg Biological Station, Michigan, USA - KBS C3-4 metaG (SPAdes) (version 2) | ecosystem: Host-associated > Plants > Roots > Rhizosphere > Soil... | reverse complement strand
TTAACGGCGGCGGTGACATCGGATTGACTGACTCCACCGGTAGTATTGACCGAGATGAGCGTCGAGCCGGCCAGCACTTTGGCGGCCGGCTGGCCGGCAACCGTGCCGACCACGGCTTGGCCGGCGGCGGTCTGGATAGTCTCCGGCTTGGACAGGGAAGTAGCCGCCAGCTGACTGCCGGCCTGCTCGTGGAAGACGATATGCTTATTACCTTTGCCGATCATAAAATAGGCCTGGCCATCCTGGAAAGCGTTCTGTTCTGTTATATAAGAATAGCCGCTAGGGGCCGGCTGGGGGTAGTAAAAACTGAAAGTCGATTTCTTGGCCAGTTCCGCCGCCGTGAAGCCGGTCTTCTTAGCCGGACGAGTCACTAAATATCCGGTCGCTCCTAGAACCAACAGTATCGCCAAGCCGGCCGCCACGTACTTATAAGGGAAGAAATGGGTGATTTTAGGCCGGGGGCTAGCATCTGCCTGAGGCTGGGGCGCGGCTGGTGGCTGGTAAGGCGTCCGCACGACTTCCGACGGTTCAACAGAGGCGGGTTCGGCAACAGGAGCCGTACCAACAGGGGTGGGGTACTGGTTCTGAGCCGGGGCCGGTGATACCTCTATCCGTGGGGTCGGCTGAACCGGCTCCGACGGGGCAGAGGGGTTGGGCGGAGGCGAGTAGCTAGACCTCGGCAGTGAATAATCCCGCCGCTGTGGGTCGGACCTCCGGATGTCATCCATAGGAGTAAATGTACCGGAAATCCTTAAGCATAACAAGCATAAAAATACTTAACAAGTTAAGTAAATATAAGAAACCCCATAGCATTATCGACCAAGATTTGGCGGTATGCTAACCTTAAGTAGATACATGGGACATCAAAATGCCTAAAAACATTATCGCGGTACTGAATCAGAAAGGCGGCGTCGGCAAGACGACCACGGCCATCAACCTGGCGGCGTATTTAGCCAAGGACGGGCACGGCGTGCTGCTGGTAGACGCCGATCCTCAGGGCAACTCCACCAGCGGCCTGGGGTTAGACAAACAGAACCAATCCGCGACATTGTACGACGTGCTGTTTTCGCGCGCCACAAGCCCGCAGACCATCCAGCAGGTCAATCCTAAGCTGCACATCATTCCCAGCAACGCCAATCTGGCCGGCGCCGAGGTCGAGCTGGTGCCGGTGGCCGGCCGTGAACTCAAATTACGCGAAGCCTTGGCCGGACTGGACTATGAATACGTTCTGATAGACTGTCCGCCAAGTCTGGGTCTGCTGACCATAAACGCGCTGACGGCCGCCAACTACGTGCTGATCCCGGTCCAGGCCGAATATTACGCGCTCGAAGGCATCAGCCAGCTGCTGAACGTCATCCAGCAGGTCCGCCAGTCGATCAATCCGGGCCTGGAGATCCTGGGAGTGCTGATCACCCTCTTTGATAGTCGCAATTCTTTATCAGGACACGTTAAGCAGGAGTTAGCGAATTATTTTGGCAATAAGCTGTTCCAGACCGTCGTTCCCCGCAATGTCCGCTTGGCCGAAGCCCCCAGTTACGGCCGGACCATCATCGAACACGACAAATGGAGCAAAGGCGCCCGGGCTTATAAGGCGCTGGCTAAAGAAGTCGAACAACGAACGCCCTGAAATCACGTATAATTAAGTCATGAGCGCGCAAAATCAGCCATTGGGACGCGGCCTTTCGGCCTTGATATCCAGCGACCTGGACAAGTCGCTACTTGAAGAAGATAGCCAGAGGATACAGAAATTACTCATTAGGGACATAGTCCCTAACCCGGATCAACCGCGCCGTGAGTTCGACCAAACCGCCCTGGACGAACTGGCCGACAGCATCCGCCAGCACGGAGTGGTCCAACCGGTCATAGTGGTAAGGCATAACGAGGGTTATAGGATAGTCGCGGGCGAGCGTCGGTGGCGCGCGGCGCAGTTGGCGCAGCTGACCCACCTGCCGGCGATAGTGCGTTCCATGCAGGAACTGGAGGAGTTGGAGCTGTCCCTCATAGAGAACATCCAGCGGGTGGACTTATCACCATTAGAACAGGCTATGAGTGTTTATAAATTACAACAGCAATTTAATTTAAGTCTTGATGACGTCGCTAAAAAATTAGGTAAAGCTACCAGTACCATAAGCAATTTGACCCGATTACTACAGTTACCGGACAATGCCATGCAGGCCCTGCGCGACGGCAGGATAACCGAGGGTCATGCCCGGGCGATACTGTCCCTCAAGGCATCTACTGATAAGCAGGAAGAATTATTACGTAGTATTTTAGACAATAGGTGGACCGTTAGACAGGCCGAACAGTTCGCCACGGCCGCCAAAGCCGGAGCCGATGCCCAGGCCGCCAAGAACCGGACGGCCAGTGAGACCGATCTGACCAAGAAGCTAGGCGAAAAACTGGGTACCAAGGTGCAGATAAAGCACACCGCTAAGGGCGGCCAGCTGATAATCCGCTTCAATTCCGATGAACACTTAGCTGAAATCAGTCGTCAATTGGACGAACAGTAGAAAAGTCATAAGAACAATTACTTTATACTAGCCTGGACTGCGGCATGGATTTTTATAAGCTGAACAGGATTTTTATTTTTAGAATTTCTGGGTCTTGTTGAGCGGCAAAATTCTTAACACGAGCTTCGCGACCACCTGGTCGGTACTGATCGGCCCGAAGTAGCGCGAATCCTCCGAGTTCGGCCGGTTGTCGCCGCAGACGAAAAGCTGGTTAGGTCCCAGCACGCCGTCGTAATTCTGGCTGGTAACCTTGGCGTCGATATGATAGATGCCGGCCTTGTCCGGGTCGAAACCTTCCGGATGCTGTTTGTTATAGATGGTTATGTGCCCGTCACCGACGACCACATGTTCGCCCGGCAAGCCGATGACTCTTTTGACCAGCTGTTTCTCGCCGATATAGCCCGGTAATCCGGCCTGGTTGAAGATAATGATGTCGCCGCGTTTAGGCACGAACTGGTGACCGTCGATGCGGGCGATCGTCCGCGGGATCTTGTTGACGATCAGACGGTCATTATTCATAAGCGTGTTCTGCATGCTCTCCCCATCCACCTGGTAGCTCTGGATGACGAAGGTGTTGAGCAGGATCGCGATAAGAAAGGCCGATATGAAGAGACCGACGGTGGAAAGCACGCCGTGGGAGCCGCGGCGCTCCTTATACTCCGGCGGCGGCGTGACCGGCGGAGCCGGTCGGTCGGCGGCGATACCGGACTGCGGGCGCGGATACAGCTCGTTGTCAGGGCTCTTATAGGCCGGACCGGGGTTCGGCTGGTTCTTGGGCGGGATAATCTCCATAGTCAGACTCCTATTATATAGATTAAGCTGGGATATTCATAAGAATATTTCGGCCCGCAAAGAGTATCTGTATAAAACGCTTATGCAATTATTCTTGTCTGGTATAATCTACTTGCGTAATGGATAAACATAAAGGCCACAGGGGCCGTAAAAAACCGGCCTCGATTGATGGATTTGTAGCCAGCGGACGCCAGATCAGCTTCCCGAAAGTCTCGTCCTACCAGCCCAACCGGGCGGCTCCTACCCCTACACTTGATAATTTCCATAGCCGGGTGGACGGCTTCAACGTCTCCCGTGAGGCCATGCCGACGCATCAGCTCGATCAGCCGGAAGCCGACGAAGCCCACATGCTGGACGAGCCGATAGTCTTAGACCACATAGAGAGCCGCAAGCGCAAGATGCGCTTCTGGCAGCGCCACGCCAAGATGAAACGGCGCATCAAGCGCACCGTCCTGGCGTTTACCATACTGATTCTCGCCGGCGGTGTTTACTTCGGTTATAAGCTGTATCATACCCAGAAGAAAGTGCTGGCCGGCGGCGGAAAATCGGCTACCGTCTGTTCGGACGACGTCGACACCTCGCTACTTAGCAAAGAAGGCGACAGCCGGATAAACATATTATTACTGGGTATCGGCGGTCCCGGCCACGACGGACCGAACCTGACCGACACCATATTGTTAGCCAGCGTGGACCCGATCAACGATAAGGCCGTGCTGTTATCCATCCCACGCGACCTCTGGGTGAAGATACCCGGTTTTGGTACCCAGAAGATCAACGCGGCTTACGCCGACGCCGTCGACAATTCCAAGTCCAAAACCCAAGCCGGCCAGCAGACCGACGGTATAAACGAACTGGATAAGACGCTCCAGCCGGTTCTGGACGGAGTCAAGATTAATTATCATGTGGTGCTGGACTTCTCGGCTTTCAAACAGATGGTCGATGCTCTGGGCGGGGTGACGGTCAACGTGCCGGAGACGCTTTATGATCCGACTATCGCCTGGGAAAACCATGGTAATCCCTATATAGCGCGGGCCGGCGTGCAGACATTCAGCGGTCAACAGGCCTTGCTGTACGCCCGGTCGCGCGAGACATCCAGCGACTTCGCCCGCGGCGAGCGGCAGCGGCTGCTGATATCGGCTATCAAGCAAAAAGCCTTGTCGGCCGGTACTTTCAGCAACCCGTTCAAGATATCCAACCTGTTGGATAGTCTGGGTCAGAACGTTTACACCGACTTCTCGGCCAGCGACATCAAGTGCCTTTATAAACAGATATCGACCGTCCCCTCCAGCGGTATCCAGTCGCTGGACTTCGTGACTCCGCCGAACCAGCTGCTCACTACCGGTAATATAAACGGCTTATCGGTCGTCAAACCGTTAGCGGGCATCGGCGATTACGACGACATACACACGTACCTGCATCAGTCGCTCAAAGACGGACTACTGACTAAAGAGAACGCCTCGGTGGCGATCTATAACGCGACCGGCACCGCCGGGCTGGCCAGCGACGAGGCCGACACCCTTAAGGAATATGGCTATAACGTCACCAAGATCGATTCGGCTCCCAACGCCACCGACCCCCAGACAACCGTGCTGGTGGATCTGAGCAAGGGCGTCGATAAGTACACAAAGCACTACCTGGAAGGCCGGCTGGGGGTGACGGCCGTGAGCAAGGTACCGTCGGACTTTGGCATAACTCCGCCGCTGGGCGCCAAGTTTGTTATAATTCTCGGTGAAGATGCGAGCGCTGCCAGCCAAAATTAAGCCCAGCAAGGGCTTCTCACATATCTTTTATCTCGGCTTCAATCTGCTCCTGCCGGTACTAGCTTATGTATTGGTCCGGATCGACTTCGTGGCCATCGCCATAGTCCTGATACTGCTAAGCAAATGGCGGATGTTCGCCGTCCGGCCGCGCTACTGGATCGCCAACCTGATCGGCAACGGCGTCGACATCATGGTGGCGGTCTCGCTGGTGCTGTTCATGGCCAGTACCACGGTGGTTTGGTGGCAGCTGTTCTGGACAGTGCTGTACGGCGGCTGGTTGTTATGGCTTAAACCGCGCTATGACGTTCTGAGCGTCTCCGGCCAGGCGATGGTCGGCCAGTTGCTTGGTCTGAGCCTGCTTTATCTGAAGTTCGGTGACAGCGCCATCGCCTGGCTAGTGGCCGGCACCTGGCTGGTGACTTATCTGTCGGCCCGACATTATCTGACATCTTTCGAAGAACCGCACAGCGCGCTGCTGGCCCATATCTGGGCTTATTTCTCCGCCAGCCTGGCTTTCGTGCTGGCCCACTGGCTGCTGTTTTACGGTTCTATCGCCCAGATAATCGTCATCCTGACCACCATCGGCTACGGGTTAGCCGGACTGTATTATCTTGACGCCACCGAGCGGCTGACCAAGCTGCTGCGCCGGCAGATGACTGGCATCATGCTGGCCATCTTGTTGATTATCATCATATTTTCCAACTGGACCGGCACTACTCTCTGATTTTCAGGATTAACTCAGCAAAGACTATAGAATAGTTATTAGCTATGGATGAAAAAAAGAAACTTAACCGTGCCGCCTCCGGCACCTACTCGACCCGGCAAGAACCAGTCATAAATATCGAAGCCTTAAGGGCCCGGGCCCAGAATTACCGCCCAAAGCGTCCACCGGAACATTTGTTGCGCGCCGGAGCAATGCTGTTGGTGGTATTGCTGGTCGGCTTCGGCGGCGGCTGGCTGGGAGCCTGGACCGAGAACCACGGCCGCAGTAACATCTCTACCAGCACGGCGGCTAAACAGCAATACATATCCAACGAGAGCCAGCTGATCGAATCGATCGCCAAGAACGTCGGTCAAAGCGTGGTCTCGGTGAACGTGACCGGACAAGACACCAGTTCGACCGATTTCTTCGGATTCCCGTTCCCTCAGACTCAGCAGACGCAGGCCGCCGGGACGGGTTTCATCATCAGCCCCGACGGCATCATCGTGACTAACCGGCACGTGGTGCCTTCCGGTACCACTTCAGTCAGCGTGACGCTATCCGACGGAACGACCTACGACAACGTGCAGGTGATCGGCCGGACCAGCGATTCCAGTTCGCAGGATATCGCTTTTCTTAAGATCGGCGATTTGAAAGGACACACCTTAGTACCGGTCACGCTGGGCGATTCGTCGCAGATGCAGGTCGGCGACCGGGTGATAGCCATCGGCAACGCCCTTGGCCAGTTCCAGAACACCGTGACCACCGGCATAATTTCCGGTTACGGGCGCGACGTGACGGCCGGCGACGAAAGCGGTCTGCAGACCGCGGAGACGCTGACCGATCTGTTCCAGACCGACGCCGCTATCAACGAGGGCAACTCCGGCGGACCGCTGGTCAATATCAACGGCGAAGTGGTGGGCATTAACACGGCCGTAGCTTCCGGAGCCCAGAACATCGGCTTCGCCCAGCCGGTCAACGATCTTAAGTCTCTTATCCAAAGCGTTTTAAGCAGCGGCGAGCTGCAGCAGCCTTACCTGGGAGTGCGTTATGTCTCGCTGACGAATGACTTAGCGCATGAGTTCAACCTTAAGGTCACTCGCGGCGCTTACGTCACCTCCAGCGATACGTCGCCGGCCGTCGTCGCCGGCAGCCCGGCCGAGGCGGCAGGAGTCAAAGACCACGATGTGATTACCAAGATAAACAACGTCGCCATCAACGATAAGACCAGCCTGACCAGCGCCCTAAGCAAATTCAAAGTCGGCGACAAGGTGACATTGACGGTGGTACGCGACGGTAAGACCATCACTCTGCGCGCCACCATCGGCCAAGCGCCGAGCGGCTAAATACTTAACAAGTCAAGTATTTTGGAAGACTTGGATGAAGTCTTCCGAAGAATGCAAACTGAAGCCGTTGTCTTGGGCGATAGTGGCCAAGGCCGCGTGTTGCGGCGGCAAAGCTTCAGTTAGAACGTAGCGAGGCTGCCAGGTGAAACGGCGCAGCTGATGGAAAAGCTTGCGGTAAAGGTCCAAGCCGTCGGGGCCGCCGAAGATGGCTATCTTAGGTTCAGCCAGAGCCGCCTGGTTTATCTCCCAGGTGTTAGGCACATAGGGCAGGTTGCAGACTATAGCGTCATAGGGCCTAAGCGGCCGGCTGAGCAGGTTCATCTTACGGGTGTGCATCCGTAGCTCATGGAGCTGGGTGTTATGTTTGGCGACGGCTAAAGCGCCGGAACTTATCTCGTACAAGTCCACGCGGCTGCCCGGTATTTCCAGGGCAGCGGTGATACCGATAGCGCCGTTGCCGGTGCCGATATCGGCGATGGCCGGCTTGGAAGGGAGATCCAGCTTAAGAAGTAATTCGATCATGGTCTCGCTCTCCGGCCGCGGCTCCAGCACGAAACGGTTAACCTTGAATCTGCGGCCATAAAACTCGGTGAAACCTCTTATATACGCCAGCGGCGTGTGCTTTTGGCGGCGTTCCAGTTTGCGGTCCAGCTTACGGAACTGGCCGGCGGAAATCTCGTGCTCCGGGTGAGCCAGTATCCAGGAGCGGTCCTTATGCAGCATGTCTTCCAGCAGGATCAGCGTGTCCAGCCGGGCCGAACCGATGCCGGCCCGCTCGAGCTTATCCTGTCCGTACTCGAGCGCGGATATTAACCGCATGTCACTGTCCCGATTTTATAAGCTCCAGTTCACGGGCGGCCAGCTGCTGCATGATATCGTCGATATCCCCGTTCAGCGCACCGGGCAGGTTGCTGCGGGAATAATTGATACGGTGGTCGGTGATGCGATCCTGCGGGAAATTGTAAGTGCGGATTTTCTCGGCGCGATCGCCGGAACCGATCAATGACCGGCGGGCGTCGCCTAATTGCTGCCGTTCCTCTTCTATCTTTTTGGCAAGAAGCCGTGAGCGCAGGACGCTCATGGCTTTGTCGCGGTTCTTGATCTGGCTTTTCTCGTCCTGCTGGGACACCACGATGCCGCTGGGCAGGTGGGTGATGCGGACGGCAGAATCGGTGGTGTTAACGGATTGGCCGCCGTGGCCGCTGGCCCGGAACACATCTACCCGGATGTCTTCGGGCTTGATCTCGACATCGGTCTCTTCGGCTTCCGGCAGCACCGCTACGGTTACCGTGCTGGTATGGATGCGGCCCTGGCTTTCGGTGACCGGTATACGCTGAACCCGGTGGACGCCGGCCTCGTATTTGAGATTCTTATAAGCGTTTTCGCCGCGGACCATAAAAATTATTTCCTTGAAGCCGCCGGCTTCGCTGGGGCTTTCGCTGATCAGCTCGGTCTTATAGCCGTGGGTCTCGCACCAGCGGCTGTACATGCGGTAGAGATCGCCGCCAAACAGACTGGCTTCGTCGCCGCCGGCCGCCGCCCGGATTTCCACGATGCAGTCGCGTTCGTCGTTGGGATCCTTTGACAGTAGGGCTTCGGATAAGGTCTCCTCGTTGGCGGCCAGCTGGCGGCGCAGGTCGCTGGCTTCCTGGCGGGCCAGTTCGGCCAGTTCGGAGTCGTTGATCTGCTGCATGGCCTCGGCTTCGGTCAGTTTGCTTCGCAGGTTCATCTTCTCGTCGAACAAGCCCAGAACCTTGTCGAGCTCACTGAAGCGCCGGGCCAAGGACGGGTATTCCTTTGACGAATAAATAGCCGGGTCCTCAAGGCGTTGTTTGAGGCCGGCGTATTCGTCGCGTAGGGCGGATTCCTGGTTCTCCATCTTCTATAAGTGTATAAAAAACTTCCCTTAAAGCCTATCTGGCGGGGAAGTTCTATTTAAGCTCTTAAGTTATTCTTCTGGCTGTTTGGCGGCTTTGGCGCCCAGTTTCTGGGTCTCGTCGACGCGCATCTTCTTAGCCGTCTTGGGCTTGGCGGCGGCTTTGGCTTCTTTGGCCTTCTTGGCGGCTTCTTGGCGGGCTTTGAACTTGTCTACGCGGCCTTCGACGTCGACGATGCGCTCTTCGCCGGTAAAGAACGGGTGGGACGAGCTGGAGATGTGGATTTTGACCAACGGGTATTCCACGCCATCAATGGTAATAACCTCGTCGGTCGAAACCGTCGAGCGGGTGATGATGGTCGAGTTATCGTTGCTGTCCTGAAAGACTACCGGGCGATAACTATCCGGGTGGACACCTTTTTTCATAACCTGATTATTCTAGCGGATTTACCCCTGTGGGTCAACAGTTAATGGACTGGATCGTTGAGCCGATCGGCCAGCCGCCGGCGCTGCCATTCGTGCTTGATACAATCTTTGGCGAAAACTTTTACAGAGGCGGTCAGCAATTTAGTGAGTAACGGGTTTCCCAGCGTATCAGTACCAGCATCCAGGAGCGTGTCGGCTACCGCGTCCTGACGCAGGTAGGGATTGAATCTTATAGGGAAATAATCCACCGGCAAATCCTGCGGTACATAATAAACGGAACCGTTATCAAAGTTATCGACGGACGATTCTATGGCGGATCTTAAAGTGGATATTGTTTTGCTTTCCATTGGCATCGGGTTAGAGCGCCGGCGCGGACGGATAGTCGCGCCTGGCTATTGGGCCCAACCGTAATCCCGTTTTCAGACGGGATTACGGTTGGGCGTCCTCGGAGGTCGCGCGGCTAGGCGCGGACCGCGATCGGCACCCAGCTCACCTCGGCCTCCAAGTGCCCTCTAAGGGTCTCGAACTGCTTGGGGAGCTTCTTGATGAGCTGGTCATGGATCACCGGAGAGTACTTCGACAGATTCTCTCTCGGCACGCCGACCTGGATTTGCAGGTAGATCGGTTGGCCCCGCCTGATGAGGTGGAGACCATAGTCCGAGCCATAAGGCTCCAGCTCGCCCGAGAAGAGGAACGGGTAGCAGCGGCCGAGTTCCTTCTTCAGGATCTTTTCGGTGGTCGCTTCGATCTCGCTGATCTGGTGGCCGTCCGTACTGGCGAAGTCCGGGTTGAACGAAAGATGACAGCCGAACTGTTCCATGAGGTACTCCTTTCAGTCGTCGAGGGCCTTTCGGATGTTCTCGGTGGCAGTGATCAGAGCCACGGAGCAGATCTCTGGGTAGCCGCGGAGCCGCCTGATGCTTCGTAGGAAGATGCGCTTCTGGCGCTCGATCTCGCCGCGACGCGGATCGGTCAGCGGCAGAGCGCCGCCGAGGCGGGTTACAACGGTGTTGAGAGCCGAGTCGGCCAGCCCGCGGTATACCAGGCTGTCGAGACCTTCGAAGACCGGATCGTCGGCCGGGAAAAGCTGGGGAGAGACTGCGGTAGACAAGAAGTACTCCTTTCTTACCTCCAAGTTGTGGTTGTACTCCTCCAGCTCACGCTGAAGAAGCGTTATCCGTCGAGCTGAAAGTTACGTTTATTTTAACATAATAAGTATGTATAGGCAATATAGCCAATCTGTTGCCAAAAAGGCAAATAACAGATATAATTAAAGGGTTAACATTAATCAGGAAGCGCCAATGTCCTCCCGCGTGAATCCCGTGCAGGGACCACCGGGCCAGCGCTTACCGAAGAGAAAGGATCAAACCATGGCTACCGCCCAGGTAGATATCAAGAAATTATTGGAAGCCGGAGCTCACTTCGGCCATCAGACCAGCCGTTGGCATCCGCGCATGGCGCCTTATATCCATAGCAAGCGCGATGGCAGCCACATCATCGACCTGACCAAGACGGTCGAGGCTCTGGATAAGGCTCTGGCGTTCATCAGCCAGACGGCCGGCGAAGGCAAACAAGTGCTGTTAGTAAGCACCAAGCGCCAGGCCAAAGACAAGATCAAAGAGGTAGCGATAGCCACCAACATGCCTTACGTGACCGAACGCTGGCTGGGCGGCATGCTGACCAACGGCGCCACCATCGGTGGACGCATCAAACATCTTAAAGAACTGGAAAGCCGGATGATCAGCGGCGAACTGGCCAATCGTTACAGCAAGCTGGAGGTGCAGCGTTTCCAGGAAGAGATCGACGACATGAACCACCTATACGGCGGCATCAAGGAGCTGGCGGCCAAGCCGGGCGCGGTGTTCGTCATCGACGCGGTAAACGATTCCATCGCTATCAAGGAAGCCCACAAGCTGAAAGTGCCGGTAGTGGCGCTGATAGACACCAATGCCGACCCCGGGATCGCTGACTATCCCATCCCGTGCAACGATGACGCCGCGAAAACTATCAATTTGATCCTGGATTACGTGCAGATGGCTATCGAAAACGGCAAGGCCAACGCCGATAAGAAGAAGCCGGCGGCCGACAAGACCGAGCCTAAGGCCGAAAAAACCGAAAACAAGGAAAAGAAAGGGAATAATGGCTGACATTTCAATCGACGAGATCAAGCGCCTGCGCGAACTGACAGGGGTAGGCATAACTGACGCCAAGCAGGCGCTAAAAGAGGCTGACGGCGATTTCGACGCCGCCTTAAGCGAAATGCGAAAAAAAGGCTTGACCAAGGCCGAGAAGCGCGGTGAGCGCGAAGCCCGGGCCGGGCTGGTCGGCAGTTATGTCCACGACGGGCGTATTGGAGTGCTGGTAGAGGTGAACTGCGAGACCGACTTCGTGGCTAAGACCGACGAATTCAAGGAACTTGTCAAAGACCTAAGCCTGCATATCGCCGCTTCGGCGCCGCTCTATGTCAGCGTAGATGACGTGCCGCAAGACGATAAGGCCGCGGCCGAGAAGGAATTCGAACAGAAGGCCAAAGCCGACGGCAAGCCGGACAATATGATTACTCAGATAGTCGACGGCATGCTCAAGAAGCACTTCGCCGAAAAGGCGCTGTTAGAACAACCCTTCGTCAAGAATCCCGACCAGACGGTCGGTGAGGTGGTCAAAGAAGCCAACGCCAAACTGGGCGAGAATATCGTCGTGCGACGCTTCTCACGCATCGCTTTAGGCGAAATCAATTAAAAAAGCGGCATTTTTGCCGCCGCGCCAATTAAGGCTCGCGGGCTCATGCCGCTTGTGGGGCGAGCTCTCTGTTCCGAGAGCTCCTAGCCCCGCTTATCCCGGAGGAACCGGTTGGAGATGCAACGAGATGAAGATCATGCCCGCTATCGCCGCTAACGCGACGATGAAGTAAGCGGGCTTCTTCGCGTTGTCCTTGCTGCCGAACATCATGCCTAAATACCAGGCTGCCATCAGCAACAATCCTCTAGCGATCCATTGCGCCGGCGACATGGCTACTCCAGTAGCAGCGCCAGGCCGACGCCGATCAGGACCGTGCTTGGGGCCAGCTGCGTCTTTTTGGTCTCTAGCGTCAGCTGGTCGTGCAGCGTCAGCAAGATGCCGCCCAGCCACAGCGCCGAAGCGCCGAGCGCTTTGCGCTTGATCATCGGCGTTTCCTTTCGTGGTTGATGTAAGCCCATTCCGGCAGGCCGAAGCAGCACCAGATCACGATGATGCCGCCGCAGACGAACAGGATGGCCCAGTGCACCTGACTCATGCCGAGACCTGCCGTATCGCGTATGCCAACACGGAACTTCCTTCCTAGTCGGGGTGGATGAAAACGAAGATCAAGGCCGTTACGGCTAGCGCCGCCACGAGGAATATCCCCAAAATCACGGCCCGAGCTTTGAACGAACGGCGGTGTTCGAGTTCCCAGTGGAACGAGATGCCGAAGAGCACCATGAACACTGTGACAAGCCCGCCGCCGACCCACTTGTTGTAGGCCAGCAGAGCGCCGACTGTCATTGCCGCCGGCCAGGCGAGTAGTAGGGGCGCCACCTGGGCTTGGGCCTGCTGAAAGCCGTCATCGAAATAGGTATGAAGACGATTACGCAGACCGCCACAACGGCGTTCCAAAGAAGTTGCATTTGATCCTCCGATTGATAAGGTGCGAGCCCGTCGGCTCACACGTTTAACAGATGTACTACGGGTGGAGCTCGCCGTTCTCAGACCGCTTATATTAACACTTATGGCAATAATTTTCAAGCTAACTAAAGGGTTGTATAATTAACGATATGGATAAAAATCAGCTCATATCAGAAGCCCAGGGTAAACTTAACGCCGCCACCGAACATTTCAAGCAGGAAATCGGCAAGATCCGCACCGGTCGGGCGCATCCGGGCATGCTCGATAATGTCCAGGTGGAAGCCTATGGTCAAACCATGCCGCTCAAAGCCGTTGGCAGTATCACCGTTCCTGAACCGCAGCAGCTGCAGATCACACCGTTCGACCCCAACAATCTGCAGGCGGTCGCCGACGCCATCTCCAAAGACCAGTCGCTGGGCTTAAACCCGGCCGACGACGGCCGCGTGGTGCGCATCCAGATACCTCCTTTGACCGAAGAAACCCGTCAGCAGATGGTCAAAGTGCTGCACCAAAAGCTGGAGGACTGCCTTATAACGGCCCGTAACGCCCGGCACGACGCCATGCGCGCCGCCGAACAGGCCGAAAAAGACAAAGCGATGAGCAAGGACGAACGCTTCGCTCTGGAAAAGCAGGTGGACGAACTGCTGGCCAGGCAGAAGGCCGAAGCCGAGGCCTTGACCAAGTCCAAAGAGCAGGAAATCCTGACGGTCTGAGCTATTTTCTCAGATTAAACCCAGATTCCAACTGATATACTTAAGTGGTATGCAGATTTTTCTGTCAGTCTTAGCATTCGTCTTATTCATCAGCCTGGTATTGGTCCACGAATGGGGGCACTTTATCATGGCCCGCCGCAACGGCGTGTTCGTAGAGGAGTTCGGGCTGGGCTTTCCGCCGCGGTTTTTCGGGCGCAAACTTAAATCCGGCATGCTGCTGAGCCTTAACCTGCTGCCACTCGGCGGTTTCGTGAGAATGCGCGGCGAACACGATTCAGACCGACGCAAAGGCAGTTTCGGCGCCGCGTCGCTGGGCGCCAAGACCCGCATAATGCTGGCCGGCGTCACCATGAATCTGCTGGCCGGCTTACTGATCCTGACTTTTCTAGCCCTGATCGGCATGCCCAAACTTATAACCAAAGATAACGTCGGGCAGGACCAGTTCACCGTGGCGAGTGACACGAAGATCATCAGACAATCGGTACTGGCCGGTTATATCCAGCCTGACTCGCCCGCCGATAAGATCGGTCTGCGCAGCACCGATCAACTCCTAAGCGTATCCAACGGCCAGCGATCCCAGTCAGTCAACAGCCTGGAGACACTGCACGACGCCACGGCCGCGTTCGCCGGCCAGCAGGTGACCATCACATATATGCGGAAAAACAGCACATTGACCAATCAGACCCGGTTGCTGAGTAAATCAGTAGTCGATGCCAGCCAGAAGACCAACAACCCTAAAGGCTACCTTGGGCTGATTCCTAACAACGTGGTGATCCAGCGCAGTACCTGGAGCGCGCCGATCGTGGCCGTTGGCCTGACTAAGCAGATAACGGCGCTGACTTTCCAGGGGCTGGGGCACGCTTTGGGCGGCCTGGGCTCGGCGATCGCCGGCCTGGCGACCAGCAATCATCAGGCCCGAGAAAACGGCCAGGACGCGGCCAGCGCCCAAGTCGGTGGTCCAGTCGCCATCGGCGTGGCGCTGTGGGACAGCGGCGGCCTGGGCTTTAATTTCATGCTGATGCTGATCGCGCTTATTTCGCTTACCTTAGCATTGATGAACGTCCTGCCGATCCCGGCGCTCGACGGCGGACGGCTGTTCATGATGCTGATCAGCCATGGCGTCTTCCGCCGGCCTCTAAGTCGGGCCGCCGAAGAACGGATAGTCGGCGCCAGTTTCGCGCTACTGATGGCGCTGGTACTGCTTATAACCATCGTCGATGTAAAGCGGTTCTTCTAAGGCTATGAAAGACCGCCGGCCCGAAGACAGCGCGGAACAACCCGAAGCCGCGCGTCGTACGCTGGGACGGCCGCTGCGCGTCATCCTGACCACTATCGGCGTGTTTATCATCAGCCAGGCGGCCGGGGCTTTTATCGTCGAACTGGTCTACGGATTGATCCATCCCGGTTCGTCCGGCGCGTTGGATAAATCCATCTCCGGGCAGTTCTTCTATATACTCATCGCCGAAGGGTTGGCGGCCTGGTTCGCCATTTACCTGGTGCGATCACGCCGGCTGAATCTGTCGGTCATCGGACTAGGCCGCCGGGTCCGTACCAAAGACCTGGCCATGGCCGTCGGCGGTTTTCTGATATATTACGCCATCCTGCTGGTCGCCGGCGTGTTGGTTAACTATCTGTCGCCGGATCTGCAAAACCAGCAACAGAACCTCGGATTCACCAATATAAGGACCGGCAGCGAGAACGTCATGGCTTTCGTATCGCTGGTCATACTACCGCCGCTGGGCGAGGAAACCCTGGTCCGCGGTTATCTGTTCTCGGGTTTACGGAAGTATTGGCGATTCGCCCCGGCGCTGTTATTCACCAGCCTGTTATTCGGTCTGGCGCACCTGGAATTCGGCAGCGGCGGCCCGCTGGTATGGGCGGCGGCCATCGATACCGCCATCTTATCCGTCGTTTTGTGCTATTTAAGAGAAAGTACCGGCGCCCTGTACGCCGGCATGCTGGTTCATATGGTAAATAATCTCATAGCTTTCGGGGTGCATTTCAAATAGATAGGGCGGGGACGCGCTCAAGGTGAGAGCACGCCCCCGCTAGGGGATTAGAACGAGCGGCTGGACCGGCCGCGCGGTAGGCACTCCAGTACCAGGCCGGCCGTGAACAGCGATGCCAGCAGCAGCACGAACTGAGCCTTAGGCGACGCCGGATGACGCCGGATGAACCAGATCGCGTGCCCGATGGCCGCCGCGTAAATGAGTACAAGAGCCATGACTGCCGCCATAACCCGTAACCTCCTTTTTTTGTTTTCCTCTCATTTTTCGCAAATGGGAAGCAAATGGATACATTATTTATACAACAAAATTTCTATAAATGCAATCTGATAAAATAAGCCGAGAATTATGAGACGTTCACAACTGTTCATCAAGACCCGCAAAGAGGCGCCGGCCGACGAGGAAGCCAAGAACGCCCAGCTTCTTATCCGAGCCGGGTTCGTGCATAAGGAGATGGCCGGAGTCTATACCTTTCTGCCGATGGGCCTGAAGGTACTCGAACATATCAATGACGTGATAAGGGAGGAAATGGATGGCATCGGTGGCCAGGAGCTCAGACTCACGTCACTTCAGGATCCGGAGATCTGGAAAGAAACCGGACGCTGGAGCGATGAAGCCGTGGATGTCTGGTTTAAGACAAAGCTTAAGAATCAGACCGAGGTCGGCCTGGGCTGGACCCAGGAAGAGCCGCTGGTGCGCGCCGTAAGACCATTCGTAAACAGTTATAAGGACCTACCGTTCCTGGCCTATCAGATACAGACGAAGTTCCGCAACGAGATCCGGGTTAAGAGCGGCGTCATGCGCGGCCGCGAGTTCCTTATGAAGGATATGTACAGCTTCGCTCGTACCCAGCAAGAGCACGAAGAACTTTACGAAAAAATCAAACAGGCCTATTTCCGCGTTTTTCAAAGGTTAGGCATCGGCGATAAGACTTTCCTGACATTCGCGTCGGGCGGGGCTTTCAGCAAGTACAGCCATGAGTTCCAGACCGTGACGGACGCCGGAGAGGACACCATCCTACTTGATCGCGGAAAAGGCATCGCCATAAACGAGGAAGTATATGACGACGAATCCGTGGCGCAGACGGGCGTGGACAAGGATAAGCTGGAAAAAGTCAAAGCCGCCGAAGTCGGCAATATCTTCACCTTAAGGGACAAATATTCAACGCCGCTAGGGCTAAAGTTCACCGCCGAAGATGGTCAGGAACATCCCGTACTCATGGGCTGTTATGGTATAGGACCGTCCCGTTTGGTCGGTGTCATAACCGAACTATTGGCGGATGACAAAGGACTGGTGTGGCCGGAAAGGGTCGCGCCGTATAAGGTATATCTGGCCGGTATAGGGGATGACGAGGAGGTCAGACGCTCCGCCGACGAAGTCTACGACTATCTTACAGAAAACGGCGTTACCGTGTTGTATGATGACCGGGACGAACGTCCTGGAGAGAAGTTCGCCGACGCCGACCTGTTCGGCATACCGTTCAGGCTAGTCGTCAGCCGGAAAAGTCTGGAGGCCGGCGGTTTAGAGCTCAAGAAACGGACCGCCGACGCCACCGAAATTGTTGTCAAAAATCAGTTGACACAGGTGTTAGGCAGTCCTGGACAAGACTGATATAATAGGTCAATTCCTCAGGTTCCGCCTCAGCGTGACAGAGGATTCAAGAAAGGTCTAAACCACTATGAAGAAAACATACCGACTCACCCAGGAGGGCGTGGACGAGCTGAAAAGCGAACTCGCCGGACTGGTAGCCCAAAGGCCGCAGGTGGCGGACCGGATCAAACATGCCCGTGAACTCGGCGATCTTAGCGAGAACGCCGAATACCAGACCGCCCGCGAAGAGCAGGACCGCTTAGAAGCCCGAATCTCCGAGCTCGAGCATATCCTGCGCAGCGTCCAGATTATCAAGAAACCTAAAAGCTCCGGCAAGGTCATGCTCGGCTCGACGGTTGTATTAAAAGATGGGAAAACTCTGACTTACCAGGTGGTCGGCACCATAGAAGCCGACCCTACCGCCGGTAAGATCAGCGACGAATCGCCTATCGGCAAAGCCCTGATGGGCAAGGCCGTCGGCGACAAAGTCGAAATCAAGACTCCGGCCGGCAGTCACACCTATAAAATCATCGAAATCTCTTAAGCCTAGGCTATAATTCTAAGCATGCAGTGGCTTAATAAAGCCGCCGATGAGGCGATAGCCGCCCATCCGGACGGCGAGATTTTGGTAGAGTCCGGCGGCTCGCCTTCGGGTACCCACCACCTGGGGCACCTGCGCGAGCTGATAACTTCCGATGCCGTCATGCTGGAACTGCGCCGCCGCGGCCGAGACGCCCGCCACGTCTATTTCGTAGACGATCTGGACGGGCTGCGCAAGGTCCCGGTCAACGTACCGGCCGATTATGAGAAATATCTGGGACGGCCGTTATGCGATATCCCGTCGCCGGACGGCAAGGCCAAGTCGTATGCCGATTATTTCCTGTTCGGTCTGAAAAAGTCGGTAAAAGCGCTGGGTATAGAGGTGGAATTCATCCGGTCCCATAAGAAGTACCGGACCGGTTTTTTCATCCCGGCCATCGAACGGTCCTTAGAGCGGTTGGACAAAGCCAGAAAAGCCCTGGAAAAGATTTCCGGCCGCCAGCTGGATGAAAATTGGTCGCCGATCCAGATAATGGAGAACGGATACTTAAAGAAACGCCGTTTCGTCGGGCTGGATACCAAGGCCAAGACTTTGGAATACGAGGATAAGGACGGGGTCGTCCGGACCACCGGCTACGCCAAGGGCGAGGTCAAACTGGACTGGCGTCTGGATTGGCCGGGACGCTGGTGGCTGATGGACGTCAGTGTCGAACCCTTCGGCCGCGACCACGCCTCGGCCGGCGGCAGCTACGATACCGGCGTCCAGATCATGAAAGACGTTTATGACGCTCGGGCGCCGCTGGCGGTGCCGTACGATTTCGTGAATCTGGCCGGCGATACCAAGAAGATGAGCGCCAGCAAAGGCACCGGCCTGGACGCCGAAAGCGTGATCCGGGTGCTGCCGCCGGAGATCATCCGCTTCTTCATGCTGCGTTTCCCGCCGTCCAAGCGGCTCTATTTCGATCCGGAAAACGGGGTGGCTCAGCTGATGGATGAATTCGCGGAACTGTTATCCAAGCCGGAAAAGACGGACGAGGAGAAACAGTTGGTAGAGATATCGACCAACGGGATAGAACCGACCATCAGTTCCATACCGTTCACGCACCTGGTCGCTAGTTACCAGGCGGCGCTTAAAGACGCCGATAAGACTTTGGACATCATCAGCCGGACCGAGCACAACAGGACCGTCAAAGACCAGGAACAGATTATCAGAGGCGAGCTCAAGTTCATCGACGGCTGGCTCAAGGACTGGGCGCCCGAAGACATCAAGTTCGAGCTGGCCGCCAAACCGCCCAAGATCTTAAGCGAAAAGCAGATCGGCTACGTCAAGGCCCTGGCCAAACAGATCGCCGCCGCGCCGAAGGATGCCGACGGCGAGTGGTTCCATAAGGCCATATACGAGTTTAAAGACAGTTCCGGTCTTACGCCCAAACAACTGTTCGCCACGTTATACCAGGTGTTGATAGATAAGGAATCCGGTCCGCGGGCCGGCTGGTTCCTATCCATCTTACCGCGCGACTGGCTAATCAAGCGTCTTAACCTTGAAGCCTGAAGTCGCCGATATCGTCCGGCTGCCGGCCTTGCGGGCGGCGCCGTTGTTGCTAGGCTGTTATCTCACCAGGGTGACGCCGGCTGGGACGATCAAGGTGAAGGTAGTCGAGACCGAAGCCTATCATCAGGACGATCCGGCCAGCCACAGCTTCCGCGGCCAAACGGCCCGCACGGCGCCGATGTTCCAGGCCGGCGGCCGCCTGTATGTCTATTTCACTTACGGTATGCATTACTGTTTCAATATCGTCACCGGTCCGAAAGGTGTGGGGGAGGGGGTGCTGATCCGGGCCGCGGAGCCGGTATATGGTGTGGAAATTATGAAAACTAACAGGGGTATCCGTGACATAAATAACCTTACGAACGGCCCGGGTAAACTGGCCCAGGCCATGGGGATAAAAGACACCGGTCTCTCCGGCAAGATACTTAACAAGTCAAGTATTTTGCTGGAAAGGGGCGAGACGGTCAATAAAGACGATATCGTCGCTAGCCCGCGCGTCGGCATCCGCCAGGCCGCCGATCAGCCCTGGCGGTTTTATATCAAAGACAACCGGTTCGTATCAAAAGTTAGATGATTCCGGCTCGGCCACCACGAAAGACCCATCAATAATGTTCTCCAGATGGGTGATATAACTCGGAGCTATTTCGTTATGGAGATGTGACTTGAACGCGACATAATAGGAATGGTTATCTTTAGAGATATCGTACGAAGCTCCTACAATGACGAACCTATCTTCAATATAATGGATCGATATCTCATCTATCCGGTCATATTTACTTCGGACATTCCGCATTTCCATATTCACTATCGGCGCGCCGCTGAATTCATCCGACTTAGCCAGAAAGTTAACGGTTATTAAATCATATGGGGATTTTCCTGGCTCAGGGCATAGGGTCACACTGGCGGTGACATCGCCACCGGCTGGAGAATCATCAGAGGTATACGGAGGTTCCAGTAAATCAAAAAGTCTTTCGGTTAAGCTGGCGGCCGCGGCCCTGTATTCGACCTCTCCGTCAAAACCATAATATGGCGGGCGTCTTTCCAAGTGGTTATACCAAGTTTTTTCCGGCATAGATTTTAGGATACTCTCGCAAGACTCATATCTCAACAGAATGTCCGTTTTTTTGCAAAGAAATCTGACTGCCGCCGACATTACGGGCGAAATAGCTGTCGTGGCTGACATAGAGCACCGCGCCGTGGTAGTTTTTGAGCGCGTTTTCCAGTTCCTCGATGCTTGGCAGGTCTAGGTGGTTGGTCGGTTCGTCCAAGATCAACAGATTGGGCTTGGGCATCAGCATCTTTATAAGCTGCAAGCGGGCTTTCTGGCCGCCGCTTAGGTTCCGGACTAAAATGTTGCTGTCGGCGGCCGGGTCGAACAGATAATCGCCCATGAAGCGCATGATGGTCTGACGGCTATAGACTTGCTGGAAGTCCTCGAAAAACTTCTCTAAGGCGTCGTAGAGCGTCAGATCCAGGATGTCGCCGTCGACCTCCTGTTCATAGACGCTCAAACGCAGCCGGCGGTCACACTCGATACTGCCGCTTATCAGCGTCTGGGGCCGCGCGCCGGCCGCGGCCGCCATCACGGCTTTAACCAGGGTGGTCTTGCCGGCGCCGTTACGGCCGACGATATGCAGCCGGTCGCCGTGACTCAGACCGAAGGTCACCGGCTTAAACAACGGCTGGCTGTAGCCCAGCACCACTTCGTGCAGATTCAGCATCTTTAAACTGCGCTCATCGGACTTGACGTTATGCAGCCGGATGTTCTTTTCCTTGTACTTGTCGTATTTCTCGGTCATTTTCGGGTTCAAGGCCGCCGCCGACTCGCGGTCTATCCAGAAGCTGGGTTTGGGGTTGTCGCGGATGACTTCTTCCAGCTTCTTAGTCAACCGTTCCTCCATGACGACGAAAGGGTTCTTCTTATCGGCCGTACCGCCCCATTTGGGCTTCATGGCCCGGGCGTGTTCGATCTGTTTTTTAAGATTGATTATGGTCTGCTGGGCGACCTCGTAGTTCTGCAGCTGGGTAGTCGTAGACTGGGTGTTTTGCCGCAGATAGTCATCGTAATTGCCTTTGAAACTCAAAACCTTCTGGTTCTTGACCTCGATAATCCTCTCGACTTGCGCCAGCACGTCACGGTCGTGGGTGATTATCAGGCAGGCGTGCGGCGCGGCCTGCAGCCAATCTATGAAGGCGGCTTTGGCGATGTAGTCCATATGGTTGGTCGGTTCGTCAATCAAGGCCAGGTCGGCGTCGGCGAACTGGACCCGCGCCAGGTCCACGAAGCGCTTCTGACCACCGCTGAGGTTCTTGAAGGGGCCGCGGGCCATATCCTCGGTAATCTGATAGTCGGCCAGCGCCCGGATGAGGCTATCCTCTAGGTGGAAATAGCCCAGTTCCGAAAAACGCTCGAGCGTCTCGCTGTAAGTGTTTATTTTCGACAGGTTATCGCCCATATGCTCCGGATAGGTCTCGATGACCTGTTTCATCCGCTGGTAATCGGGAAGATTGGCGTAGATATAATCCAGCGTCGTCTGGTCGCCAAGGCTATGATGCTCCTGGGACGTGGAAACGATCTTCAGGCCTCGCCGCCGGACAATCTTGCCGTCATAGTCCTCGTCGTGGCCGGCCATCATATTGAATAACGTCGTCTTACCGATGCCGTTGCGCCCGATGACGGCCGCTTTCTCGTCTTTGTTTATGCCCACGGATAAATCTCGGAACAAGGTCTTTCCGCCCACGGTCTTCGTATGTATCTCGGTTCTTAGAATCATAAAGCAGTCCTATTTAAGGTTGAATCGTCTGAAGAGGTAGAACTGCTACATGCTTCCATGATAACAGAGACGACGGAGTATAATAAAGGTATGAGTAAAGAAGTAGCGATTTTTGGGGCCGGTTGTTTTTGGGGCGTGCAATATTATTACGACC
>Ga0207694_10001213_pt1 | contig 22380 bp, 24 predicted proteins | sample KBSC34metaG_FD_184353 | JGI IMG/M metagenome (GOLD analysis project Ga0207694, IMG submission 184353) | Corn rhizosphere microbial communities from Kellogg Biological Station, Michigan, USA - KBS C3-4 metaG (SPAdes) (version 2) | ecosystem: Host-associated > Plants > Roots > Rhizosphere > Soil... | reverse complement strand
AGCCTTTAAATGAACTGTGGCGCTGGCGGACTGGGTTGGATCGGCAACGCTGGTAGCGGTGATGGTCACCGACTGCGCGTTAGTGATCACAGAAGGCGCCGTGTATAATCCGTTGAACAAAGCTCCAAGCGAGGGAGACATGGACCAGGTTACCGACGTGTTTGTGCTGCCGATCACCATCGCTGCGAACTGCAGGCTCTGGGCGGGCGTGAGAGTCGAACTCGAAGGACTCACGTTAACGCTGACGCCACCGGCCGTCGCCGTGAGCTGAACCGCGGCGCTGGCGGACTTAGTGGGATCCGCGACGCTGGTGGCGGTGATGGTTACCAACTTCGAGCTGTTGATCGTGGAAGGCGCCGTATATAGTCCGTTCGACAAAGTTCCAATAGATGGAGAACTCATGGACCAGGTGACAGCCGTGTTTGAGCTGCCGGCCACTGTGGCCGTGAATTGCGTCGTCTGGGAGGCCGCGAGAATGGCAGTCAGTGGATTGATGCTGATGCTGAGGCTGGTCCCGGCAGGCGGCATGAGCTGAACCGTGGCGCTGGCGGATTTCGTGGGATCCGCGACGCTGGTGGCGGTGATGATGACCGACTGTGCCGTGCTGATGGTCGAAGGCGCCGTATAGAATCCGTTCGACAAGGTCCCAATCGCGGGGGACATAGACCAGGAAACCGAGGTGTTTGAGCTGCCGCTCACGGTCGCAGTGAATTGTGTGCTCTGGGACCCTGTGATGGTCGAGCTTGAAGGGCTCACGCTGACACTGACGCTGGTTCCGGAAGCGGGCGAGAGTTGAACCGAAGCACTGGCCGATTTAGTGGGATCCGCGACGCTGGTGGCGGTGATAGTTACCGTTTTCGAATTGTTGATCGAGGAAGGCGCCGTATATAATCCGTTCGACAGACTCCCGAATGACGCGGGATTCATGGACCAGGTCACAGCCGTATTTCCAGTGTTGGTCACGGTCGCCGTGAATTGCGTAGTCTGTGAGGCGGTGAGCGTCGTGGTCAAGGGACTGATACTGACACCTATAGTGACGATGGCTGTGAGCTGAACCGTGGCGCTGGCGGACTTCGTGGGATCCGCGACACTGGTGGCGGTGATCGTTACTGCCTGCGCCGAGCTGATCAGCGAAGGAGCCGTGTATAAGCCGTTCAACAAACTCCCCAACGAGGGGGTCATGGACCAATTTACGGACGTATTTGAGCTGCCGGTCACGGTGGCCGTGAATTGCTTGCTCTGTGACGCAGTGAGAGTCGCAGACAATGGGCTCATACTGATGCTGACGACGGGTGTGAGCTGAACCGTGGCGCTCGCGGACTTGGTGGAATCGGCGACGCTGGTCGCAGTGATAATAACCGATTGCGCGCTGCTAATGACGGACGGCGCTGTGTACAATCCGTTCGACAAACTGCCGACGGAGGGACTCATGGACCAGGTTACGGAAGTAGTGGAGCTGCCGGTCACGGTGGCTGCAAACTGCTTGGTCTGGGATGCCGTGAGAGTCGCACTTGAAGGGCTTAAGCTGACGCTGACGCCGGGGGGAAGCGCCGGAAGGGTGATCGTGCCCGCCCCCCCGCTGGCGGGAATGGAGTCGCCTCCAGCACTTGTGGCCACTACGCCAGAAATCTGGACAGGAATCGACGTAGCCGACGGAGCCGATGAAATGTGGAAGGTGGCAGTGGCAACGGTTCCGTCCGCCATGGCTGTACTGTTAAAGCCTAGAAGGAGACAGTTGTTTCCAGAACATGTGATGTTCTTGCTGGCGCTGATAGCCGATGGGCCCGCCACCACGCTGACACTGGTGATATCGGAAGAATAGACGAAGGACCATTGAAGGCCGGCGGCCTGGGCGCCTCCCGACGATGTCAGATTGATCGGGAGACTGACAGTGCCCCCAGGCGTCCCTGCGGCCGATCCGATCGAGAGAGAGACGCTTTGTCCCAACCCGATCACTTGAAGACCGACGAGTAGGACTCCAGTCGACAGAGTACGTGCAAGCTGTATCACAGTGAAGTTATCGGCCAATGCGGCTGCTTTCAGCATCAAAACTTTCACCTAGGGGCGTACTAAAGGATTTCGAAGAAGGATCTAATGTCCCTGCGTCCGGGATGCATGGGGAGAAGGTTGGAAACAGGCAGGCAAGCTCCTGCGGTTGGCCCAAAGACGTAAGCGGCGAGATGAGTTCAGGGCCTGCCGCCCGAGGGGATACGTAGGATCTAACCCGGCCGGAGGGCTTCTTCGTAGAGAGCGCAGAGCGCCCTGGTTCTGGAATCCGGTGAGTGTCGCATCTCAACCAGCAGACGGGCACGTTGAGCCAGACTGGCCGCGAGCGCGGGATTTGTCAACAGTTCAGAGATAGCGCCCGCCAGTTCGTCCGGGTCTCCCGGCGCTGCCAGCAGCGCGCTTTCGCGATGTGTGACGATCTCGGGAACGCCGCCCACGGAGGTGGCTACGATTGGCACTGACGCGGCCATCGACTCCAGGAGGGCATTAGGAGAACCCTCGCTGCGGGAGGACAGAACCGTTACGCTGGCGATGCCGTAGTATTGCTCGGCGGAAGAAACGTGGCCGGCAAGGATGACCTTCGAGGCTAGGCCGAGAGCGCGAATCCGGTGTTCGATTCGCGGGCGCTCGGGCCCCTCACCGACGATCACAAGACGCGGATGGATGATTCCAGCGGTGTGTATGCGGTGGAAGGCGTCCAGCAGGCCGAGGTGATCTTTTTCCGGAGACATGCGTCCCACGCTCAGAATCACGGGTTCTCCATTGTGGATGCCCAGCCTGGCGCGCAGTTCCGGCGCCGACGAGCGGGCCGTTAAGCCGTAGCGCGGATCGATGGCATTGTGAACAATGCGAATGCGCTCCGGCGGAACACCCTGCCGGATTAACTCTTCACGAAACGGAACACTCACGGTGACCACCTGATCCGCCGCGCGCAACGACCAGCGGTCGAGCTGGTTGTACATCCGCACGGCCATGTTCTGCCAGGTGTAGCCATGATGAAAGGCAACCCACGGGTATGACCGGTTCAGCCCAGCTTTTCGAAAAAGAAAATGCGCCTTGACGGCGTGCGTCTGAATCACATCCGGAGCGAGCGTCTGCGCCAGTCGGGCCAACGAATCGATGACGGTCCGGTCAAACCGTCCGCGCTCGGAAATGATGTGCAAGGGAATCTGAAGGTCGCGGCACGTGTCGGCGAGCAAATCCGAATCGCCGCTTCGCCGGAAGGTAACGATGGAAACGTCGATGGCCGGCGCGAATCGTTCCTCCCGGGCGACACTCGCGAATTGCAAGAGGTTCTTGGCCGGTCCGGTGATGGTGGAGGCCTCTAAAACGGCCAATACGCGGATCGTCTTCATCGGGCGCTTAGACCGGCTCGCCTTGAATGACACGCGCCGGGCTGCCCACGGCGACCGAACCTGGCGGAATGGGCCGCGTTACCACGGATCCCGCACCCACGGTGGAGTTTGCTCCGACATCCGCCATCACAACTGCCGCGGCGCCGATCCAGCAATCGCTGCCAATCGTAACCGCGACAAACTCACCTTCGTGAGATCCGGAAATCTGGCCGGAGCGGTCGCGCACATGCTGATGACGGCCACTAAGGACCTGGACACCCGAAGCAATCTGGCTGCGTGGACCGATCGAGACCCTTCCCAGGACACAGTAAGAGCCGATATACACCCGCGAACCAACGGTGGCTTCGCGGTGCGCGAAGAATGATCCGAAGCCAATGCGGCTGGCCAGCGAACAGTCCAGCAGCGTAAGTTTGTAGAACGCAATTCGTAGGTAATCGCCGGGGAGTCCGGGAGCCATCGCGAAGGCTTGGCTGAACATTACGAATACGGATTCCAGCCGGCCGAATCTGGATAAGGCGGCGGCTGGCAGGACCAACACTAAGCAAACAGCGTTGGCGGCAAATTTCAGAGCCCTTCGGATCACGTTTCCCAATTATAGGCATTGCCCGGACGGCCGATAGAGCCGCGGTTCTCGATTAACAGCGCGCCTGGAATCTGTTTGCATAGTTGGCTCAAGGATTTAAAGACATGCGGTGCCGCGTCCGCACGGCCCCGGCGCTACAGTCCGGGGCAGGTGAGGACAATGGCACAGAGGCAAATGAAGCGACTCTCCGCTCTGATGGCAGGAGTGGTCTGGTCTTTGATCGTGATCCAGGCAGAAGCCCAGACGCAAGTAGATCTTCGGACGCAGTCCAAGGATGTCGATTTTGCGAATGCGGCGTCAACCCGGCCGGTGAAGACCGGAGTTTCGCTTCCCCTCACGTGTGGCGTCGGGGAGTTGTTCTTCGTCAGCAACGCGCCGGCCGGCTCCAACCTATACGCGTGCGTGACTGCCAACACCTGGGCGCTCGAGGGAGGCGGTGCCGGAGGCGCGGGTACGTTGACGGTGCAACTGGACGGGGGACTGGTTGGAACCCGTGCGATTGAAAACCTTGTAAGCAGCACCGGCTTGATCACCACGGCAGTGGACACGGGGATGCGGATAGACATTCAGAACACTGCGGATACGGCGGTGATGCTGACCAAGGCGGCGGCGCAATCCGGCACGTTGTTTTTGTGCACCTCCGCCAGCGGATCGGCGGGCACTTACACCTGCCCAATGGCGCCGACGCTGGCCGCTTATACCGCAGGCATGACCGTCGCGTGGAAACCGGACGTGGCTGGCGCGGGAGGACCTACCACCCTAAATATCGATACGTTGGGCGCTCGGTCCATAAAACTTGCCGATGGCACCACCGATCCGACACCGATTGACGTTCAAGCGGGGAGGCTCCTACCGCTGTGGTATGACGGGAGCGTGTTTCGCCAGATCGCGTCGTCACCGCTGTCCGGATCGCCCAGCGCGTTGCAGCCAACCTGCAGTGCCGCGCTTCGTGGACGCTTATGGTTTGCGACCGGCGCAGCGGGCGTCAAGGACGGCCTCACTGTGTGCGCCAAAGATGCGACCGAAGCGTACGCCTGGCGAACACTGTACTAAGAATCGACGAAGGTTGTCGCGCCAATCCACGGGCCGCGGCAGGTAGTGGGATAAATGTTGGTTGATCCTAGGGAGGCTACTTGGAAACCACTCTCATCGGAATCTTCGCCGAATTGAGCGCGGCCATGACTTGTGAAACTTCGCCCCAGGTTACTCTTCTATCGCCGCGAACATAAACCGCTGAAGCCTTCGGAAAAGTTCGATTGATCTCTTCGGCGAGGTGGTCAAGTCTTACGGGCTGCTCGTTTAGATAAATCGTTCCGTCTTTTGCGATAGCAACACTCGGCACATCAGCCATAACCTTTTGCGCTTGTGCTTGCATCGGCGAAGGGAAACAGCCAAAAGTAACTCCACAAAGGAGTCCAATGGCTATTGAGAGAGTCAGATTGAATCGTCGGCTCATGCCGCAATGATACAACCCTCAGGGGCTGCTGAGGGAGCGCTCGGGAGATGGGCCGAGCGCATACTCGATGATATTCAGGGTGGTGGTCTGGCGAGAACATGGCATTGTCGCCCGGCCTCCAAGAATTCGCGCGCGCTCCAGATGTGATCGCTGATTACTACCGCCATCGCGGGAGTTTATCCGACTGGCCGCGGCATGCCCCAGGCGCGATGGGGCAGAATGAAGACATGTGCGGTATCGCGGGCTACATTGCACCCGGACATCCTGAGACGGCTGAAGCGCGGGCCAGGATCATGACGGATGCGCTATCGCGCCGGGGACCGGATTCCTCGGGAATCGCCTCCTGGCGCGACGTGGTCCTGGGGCATCGCCGGCTGGCCATTCTCGACCTCAGCCCCGCGGGCCACCAGCCGATGATTTCGGAAGATGGCGAAATTGGTCTGGTGTTCAACGGGTGCATCTACAATTTCCTGGAACTACGCCGCGAACTGGAAGACCGGGGGTATGCGTTTCGTTCCCACACCGATACAGAGGTATTGCTGGCCGGATATCGGGAATGGGGCGCAGAACAGCTGGCGCGGCGGCTCCGCGGCATGTACGCCTTCGGGATCTGGGATGAGCCGCATCGAAAACTAACGCTGGTGCGCGACAGGCTGGGCGTGAAGCCCCTGGTCTGGTGGGCGCATAGGGGTGAGATAGCCTTCGCCTCTACTCTGGATGCGTTGCGCGCGGCCGGTCTGGGAGGCGAGACGGACGAAGAGGCAGTGCTGGAGTTTCTGGAGTACGGATTTGTTACCGAGGAGCGCTGCATCTGGAAGGGATTCCGTAAGCTGCCTCCGGCCACGATCCTGGAATGGTCAGACGGACACATTCGGGAACAGACCTACTGGACTCTGGACCAGAACGAGCGGAACGATATCGGGTTTGAAGACGCGGTGGCGGAGACGGAACGGCTGATGGTGGAAGCCGTGCGACTCCGGCTATACGCGGACGTACCCATTGGGGCACTGCTGAGCGGGGGAATTGACTCGGGGCTGGTGTGCTGGGCCATGGCGCAGGCCAACGCCCAGATCCGGGCGTTCACCGTGGGCACGCCGGGTGATCCGTCGGATGAAAGCGAGGCTGCACGGCAGACCGCCAGGCAGCTGGGGATCCGGCACGAGATCGTGGAACTGCCGGAAGCAGGACCGATGCTGGATACGCTGGTGGCTGCCTTTAGCGAGCCGTTCGCTTCCCAATCGGCCTTGGCGCTGCTTCGGGTGGCGCAGGCGATCAAGCCGCACGCCACGGTTCTGCTGACGGGAGATGGCGGGGACGACGTCTTTTTCGGATACCCGTTTTTCAAAAATGCGTGGATGGCGCAGCGGGTAGGCACGCATCTACCCAATGGCTCGGGCCAACTGTGGAGCGCCTTGCGCCGCCTTGTGCCGGGGGCAGGCCCCTTGCGGCGGATGCGAAGTTTTCTGGATTTCGCCACAGGCGGGCTGGGAGCTCACGCCCGGGTGCACGATGGTCTCCCGTACTTTGAACAACGTTCAATGCTGGGGGAGCGGCTCGGACCGAAGCGTCTGGATCAACGAGATATCCCGGTATCACTTGATTCGGCCCGCCGGCTGCTGCCAGACTTATTCGCGTTTCACCGGAAGATGCATTTCACCAGTGAGTTCCTACCGAAAGTCGACGGCGCCACGATGTATTACGCTTTGGAGGCGCGCAGCCCATTCCTGGATCATACGATCTGGGAATTCGCGGCGCGGCTGCCGGCCACCGTGCGGCTTCACGACGGAACGCTGAAGGCCGTGCTGCGAGAAATCGCGAGACGCAGACTAGGCCAGGCGGTGGCGGAGCGCAAGAAGCAGGGGTTCACCGTACCGGCGGAACGATGGCTCGCGCAGCGGTGGATGCCCGCGCTGGCAGCTCTAAAGGGCACCACCCGACTGGAGCAGGAAGGATGGATCCAACCTGGCGTCCTGGATTCCGTGGTCGAAAACGCGGTGCGGAAACAGTGGGTCCCGCATCAGCTTTGGTACCTGCTGGTATTGGAGCACTGGCTGCAAAAAAACGCTGCCGGCGCGGGCGCGGCGAGTTGGTCCGAGATGAACGCGCCAGTCAGGGGATGAGACGCCGGTCGGGTAGCCCGATCCTATCTCCGCGATCAGTCTGGTAATCGATATACGCCCAATGTTACCCTTGCCGCGAATCCACGGTTACCAGCCAAGGCGACTCGGTACACCAGAATTCGGTTTGCGCGCCGCTTTGGGTGAGGATCACGTGTGCCTGGACCCCGGCACCGAGACGGACCGGATCGAGGTCGATCGCAAAAGGATGCGGCACAGACGGCATCGCACCACCCTGGCGGGCGGCCGAGGTCCGCCTCATACCAGCGACCTCGGTAGGCCTGGCGCTGGGTTGGATGTGCCTTTTGGCAGTTCTATGGACCCTTCCAGAATGCCAACCTCGGCTGGACTGATTGAGCTTCGACCTCTCCAGTAGCCGGAGTGCCTACACTTGGCTGATCGTTTTCACTTAGGCCATGTATGCTGTGTTGCCTTAAGACTTAGGAAACGGACCCTAGGACGCTTCAGATTTCGTACTATTGGCCGATATACTTGTCATGAAGCAACGTGATGTCTTGATACTCCTGTTATTCGCTGCCATCCTTACCGCATCCACGGCGTCGGCACAGGTGACGGACTTCTCCATCAGTACCAGCGGTCCGCATCATGTTGTTCAGGGCAGATATTTTACGTTTTATGCTGTGGGAAAGGTTCTGGCGGGTACCGATGAGGGGTTCCCGGTTCCCACTGTAACCAACCTGCCGCCCGGAGCGACGGTCCAATTCCCGAATATGGAGCGGTACTGTTGCCAAACCAGTTTGTATCAGTTGACCTCGGATAATTCGGTAAGGATCGTGACATCCTCCAGCACACCCGTGGGGACCTATACAGTGCAGGTGAAATACACGACTAAGGGAGGGGTGACGAGAAGCGTACCCTATACGGTTTACGTCGATCCGGTGCCAGTCCCTCCGACTCCGCTCACGGTGACGAGCACTCCGCCTTTGGCTGCGTACGACCAGTGGAAAGCGAATGCGGTCACCTACGGCCTGAAGCACTGCACGTCCACAGAAACGTCGCAGTATGGGTTCTTCGGCGTAGACTACTACGACGGTGCTCGGGTTTATTACCAGATCGCTGACTTAACCGGGGACACAAGCTGGAATGCGTGCGCCGATATGGTCTACTCCTGGTACAGCGGGTACGTCAATGCCAACAACGGCAACCTCCCTGGATACTATGTATTCCCTCACGGCCTGGCCATGCGTTATCTACGGTTCAACGATACTGCTGCTCGCCAAACGCTCGCTAGCATGAGAGCCAACGGATCTTACACGGACTGGCCGAACCCGTCCTACATTATCGACTGGAGCGTCTCGCGCGAAATTTCCTACGGGATTGAAACGAACCTGGTCGACCAGTCGGTAGGGGGCGTGCCAAACCCGCATTTGCAGGAACTCGTTGAGGCCCTGTTCGGTGACTTCGATCAGTGGTTCCTAAGCAAATCATCGAGCATCGTGCAGCCATTCATGGTCGCGCTGGCGGGTGAGGCGATGATCGCGTACTGGGACCAGACGCACGATCCGCGAGTGCTGCCAATGTTGCAGTTGGCCGCGGATCAAATGTGGGCTCAATCTTGGAGCGTGCCCTGCCAATGTTTCCTCTACTACAATGACCCGGCTGATCCCACGAACACCTCTCCTGCAGCCGACCTGAACGGGCTGGTCGCCCCAATCTACGGGTGGGTGTTCAAACAGACCGGTCTGACGATCTATCGGGATCGCGGCGATCAGATCTTCAACGGAACGCTGGCATCCTGGCTGGACGGCGGCAAGCAGTTCTCGCAGACCTATCGCTGGAGCGGAAATTATGTAGCCTGGCGCAACGGTCCCGGCCCGACTACTATCAGTTGCGATCTGAATAGCGATAGCAGCGTCAATGTGATCGATGTGCAGCTCGCAACGAACCAAGTGCTGGGAGTCTCAACTTGTGGCTCTGCGGACTTGAACGGCGATGGTCAGTGCACCATTGTCGATGTTCAGAGAATCATTAACACCAGCTTAGGCGCAGCTTGTCACCTGGGGCCGTAAGCGGTCTCGGACCAGCGCTCCGGCCCCCGCGCTAAGCGGGCTTGCGGGCGCGCGCTTCGACGCCGATACCGCCGTATTCGCAACAAATGTCCCGAGCCCCAAGCGAGCTCAAAATCTCTGTGATTTTCTGTTTGTTCCGGGAGTGCTTGAATTCGTCGGTCAGGCTGTCGTGAGTGTCCAGTAACGCCCACTCCCGCTGGTCCCGCTCGCTGAGCTGCGGGTACATGGAATAATACGACATCACTGGAAGCAGGCGATGGACCACAGAACGGACACCGGGGACGTTTCGAACCGCCTTCTGAACCGGCAGACACGTATCGACCAGAAACTCCGTGAATCTTAGCGCGGGTTCAGGCTTCATTCGCTTCATAAAGATCCTGAACAATGGAGCTGTCTTGGTATACCAGCTCAGGGTTAGCGCGTAGTGATCAATAACCAGGATGCCACCCGGAGCCACTTGATCGTAGAGCTTTTGAATGGTGAATTCGGGATTGGGCGTGTGCTGGATCACTCCCAGGCAAATCACTACGTCAAAGGAGCGAGCCTGGAAGGGCAACTTGCCTATGTCGGCCTGAGCGATACGGTGCGTAGCGCCAGGTGGGAATTGATCCGCATTGGCATCCACAGCGGAGCTCAGATCAATCGAAGTTACCTGGGCGCCTAAATCCAGCAGAACCTCCGTGAAACGACCAGCTCCACAGCCGCACTCCAGAACGACCTTGCCGGAGAGCGTCTTCCAAAGGTCCTCTCCCAGGCAGCGGCGAAGGCGTTCGCGCGTGATAGGGACACCCGTGTGCGAATCCAACTGAGTCCGCCGGAATCGATTCCACTGCGCGCCAAAATGGTCCGCATAATTCGATCCTGAGACGAACCTCGGCACGCCGTTGATGATCGGGAACTTATGAGAGTGGCTGCAGAGCAGCGCGGTCGGCGTCTCCTCAAGCAAATCCTGGTGCTCGGGGCATTGCCAAGCGGGCCATGCAGTAGCGGCCATCATTGCTGGGTCTCCTAGATGATGCAAACTGTGGCGCAAAATCGCGTATAGCGCAGCGACACGTCAGGCACGGTGTTAAGGAAATTATATCAAGGCGAGGGAGCCACTCGGTCTTGCAGCACGGATGACTTCTCTGTTCCGCATGTTACCTCCCGCTACAATAAGGTACTTAAAGCCGATGCTGCACGCCGCGATTCTCAGCGGGCGACAATGACTACTGCTACGCCCATAAAACCGGTTTCTCTTCTTTTGGTTAGCGATTCCTATCCACCGGTGATGGGAGGTTCGGAAGTGGAAGCCCAGAGAATTGCCTCGGCCATGATCCGCCGCGGGCATCAGGTGCAGGTGTTGTGCGCAGGAGGACCACCCATGCCCGGTGTGCGCGAATGGGTGGATCCGGAAGGCGTGCCCGTGCGGATACTGACGCGACGCTCGCGGGGCCGCGTGAGGGATTTTGTGTTTGCGCTCGGAGTCGGTTGGGAAATCTGGAGCGGCCGCAAACGCTACGACGTCGTGTATTTCCTCATGCAGGGCCTGCACGTCGCGGCGGGTCTGCCGGTAGCCCGCTGGCTGGGCAAACCCATCGTAATGAAATTCGGCGGCAGCGGCGTAATTCCGCTGATGCGGCGTTCTCGCACGGGCCGCCTGGAGCTCGAGTGGCTCCGTCAATGGGCGGCGCGCCTGATGGTATTGAACGAGGGCATGATAGAGGAAGGCGTCGCGGACGGCTTTCCGCGCCAGCAGCTTACTTGGATGCCCAACCCTGTCGACGTGAGCGAGTTTCGTCTCGCGCAGCCAGGCGAAGCCTCCGCCTGGCGAAAGCAACACGGAATCCCGCTACACGCCTGCGTCACTATTTACGTGGGCCGGCTCTCTTCGGAAAAAGGCCTGCCCGGTCTGATACGCGGATTCTCCCAGACCGCACGGCGTTCTCCCGATGCAATGTTGCTGCTGGTCGGAGACGGACCCCAGCGCGCTGAACTCGAAGCCCTCGCCGCCCAGCTTCAATTAGGGCCGGACCGGATTCGGTTCGTCGGACGAGTCAAGGTCACGGAGGTGCCATTCTGGTTGCGCTCCAGCGACGTATTCGCCCTGACCTCGCCGAGCGAAGGCTTTTCCTGTGCCTTGCTCGAAGCCATGGCCTCGGGCTTGGCGTCGGTTGTAAGCGATATTCCTGCCAACCGCCAGCTCGTCGATCCCGGAATTCACGGACTGACCGTGCCCTTCGGCGACGAATCCTCCATCGGCGATGCCTTGTTGCGGTTGTCAAGAGATCCCGATGTACGCAAGAGCATGGGGGAAGCAGCCCGCAGCCGGGTTGTGGAAAACTATTCCACCGGCCGCGTAGTAGAGCGTTACGAACGGCTGCTTTCCGAAGTGCTCGCCCAGGAAGAATAGGGCGATATTCGGCCAAGGTTCAGATCTCCGCTGCTGGTAGCCCTCAGGGCCCACAGGAATATGACTTTAGTACTCTTCGGCAGGCGCCAGAGATCTGCGAGAATAGAGCCTAGATGTGCGGCATTCTGGCAGCTCGGGGTCTTCCGGTATTTCATCACCGGCTCTTAAGCGCGCTCCGCCGGCGCGGTCCCGATGCGGTCGGCTTTTGGGCCGATCCGGATCTCAGTCTGGCCCATGCCCGGCTCAGCATCATCGGGTTGGACGATCGCGGCACTCAACCTCTTGAGAATGAACGTCATGTAATCGCCTTCAACGGGGAGATCTATAACTTCGACGAACTCCGCAGCAAGCTCAGATCCTGTGGAATCCGCTGTAAAGGTACCACCGACACCGAGGTTGTTCTCCATGCCTGGACACGGTGGGGGCCGGAGATGCTCCCCAAGCTGTCCGGGTTTTGGGCTTTTGTTATCTATGACAAGCAGCAGCGCACGCTCACGCTGGTGCGGGATCAACTGGGCGTCAAGCCGCTCTACTACTGGCACGATTCGAAACGCACCGTGGCGTCTTCGCTGCTGCGAACCGTAGTGGAGGCCGCGGGGGAAACACCGGAGCTCGATTACGGCGCGTTATCCGAGTATGTGCGTTATCAGCTTACCTTCGGCGATAAAACATTTTTCAAGCCGGTCAAGAAGGTCCTGCCGGGACACCTGGTGGAGATCAATTTCGCCACGGGCGGCATTGAGACGCGTTGTTACGAGGATATTCTGCATCCACCCGACGGTACGCAGCAGGAGCTTTCGCCAGAGGTCCTTCAAAAAACGAAGGAGCTGATTGTCGAGTGCATCCGGGAGTCCACCGTCAGTGACACTGCCTTTACCACCACCTGCAGCGGCGGTCTCGATTCCAGCCTGATCACTGCCATCGCCCGGCCCGAGGTGGCCTACCACTGTAACTATCGGGACCCCGACTGCAATGAAACCTTTTTTGCCAAGGCTGTCATTGACCACATTCATGCTCAGGGCGGCCAAACGCGCATGATGACGGTGAACGCCCAGGAGGATTTTCCCTTACCGGAGCGGGTTGCCAGTATCCTCGAAGACTTCGATGAGATGACGGTAGGATCGGTCATTTTCCCCTTGGATGATTTGCTCGCACGCGTCAAGGAACGCTACAAGGTGATTCTCACCGGGACAGGAGGCGACGAGCTATTCGCCGGCTACGTTCGCTATCAACTGGCGATGGGGGAGTGCTATCAGGATTCGTACCGGATGTTGTTCGAAAAGATGTCGGCCGTGCCCGACGTGACCGCCCGGTTCGAGATGACTCACTCCAAGGGCACTACTGGAATGTACAAGTTCTACGATCCCGGCGCGCAAGACGCATTCCATGACGCGTTCGACGGATGCCGCCGGCCTGAGGGCGGCGACCTGGACGCTATGCTCACATTCGACCGCCGCTATTTCCTGGGCGCGTTGTTGAACATTGACGACAAGATTTCGGGACGGCATTCGCTGGAAAGCCGGCCCAGTCTGCTGCATCAGAAGCTGGTGCGGCATGCGGTCAGCATTCGCCCGGAAGATCTCATGCGAAACGATGAGCTGAAATACCTGCTTCGTCTGGCGGCCTCCGAACATCTGCCGGCAGCCGTGCTTCGGCGGACCGACAAGATGGGTTTCACGACGCCGGTCGGCGATTTCATTAACCGCAATGCTCATCGCATCCGGGAGCAGATCATGGAATCGCGCTTCCGCCATCTCTATAACATTCCCGCCGCGAGCTTCCAGGCGGAGAATAAGTATTCCCGAGAGGCATTCGGACTTTTGATGCTGGACACCTGGCTGAACCGATACGCTGGGCCAGTGGCGTAACGAGTTCCCGTCCATCATGCCGCGGCCAAGGAAAATACTGCATGTAGTGGGCGCCCGCCCGAATTTCATGAAGATAGCTCCCTTGATTCGGGAGATCGCAGCCAGCGGGAATGCATTCGAGCAGCGCCTGGTGCATACCGGCCAACATTACGACGCAGCAATGTCGGATGTATTTTTTACGGAACTGGGCATGCCCCGGCCGGATGTCAACCTGGACGTCGGCTCCGGGAGCCATGCCGGACAAACTGCTCAGATCATGCTGCGCTTTGAGCCCGTGCTTCTTGACTACCGGCCGGATTGGGTGATTGTGCCGGGGGACGTGAACTCCACTGTCGCTTGTTCCCTCGTTGCCGCCAAGCTGGGGATTCCGGTGGCGCATCTGGAAGCCGGCCTGAGGTCTTTCGACCGCACCATGCCTGAGGAGATCAACCGGCTACTCACTGATCAGTTGGCCGACTTGCTCTTCACTCCGTCCGCCGACGCCGATCAGAACCTCCTTCGCGAAGGCGTACCGGCGGCCAAGATTCACCTGGTCGGGAACATCATGATCGACACGCTCCACCGCCTGCTGCCTCAGGCCGAGGCGAGGCGGGAGCGGCTGGAGCAAACATTTAAGCTGGGGGATCGCTATCTGCTCGCAACTCTGCACCGACCCTCCAACGTGGATGACGCCGGTACGCTTGGCGAAATTCTGGCTGCGCTCAACGAACTCGCTCCTGCGATCCGGATTCTGTTTCCGGTCCATCCGCGCACCCGTCAGCGTATCGCCGAAATGGGATTCACGCCTCATGCCGGATTGGTGCTTTCGGGTCCGCTGGGCTACCTGGACTTCCTGGCTCTGGAACAGCGCGCGGCGCTGGTGATCACCGATTCGGGCGGGGTTCAGGAGGAGACCACCTATCTAGGGGTGCCCTGCTTGACTGCCCGCGCCAATACCGAGCGTCCTGTAACGATTTCGATGGGAACCAACACTCTGGTCGCCAGCCGCCGGACGGAGATCGTCGCCGCGGCTCAGCGCAAGCTCTGTGCCCCAAAAACGAACCGGCCCTGCCCGCCTCTTTGGGACGGCCGGACGGCCGAACGCATCGTGGCGCTCATGCGGGACCTGCAATGAGCCGGGTCCTGATTGTCAGCTACCTTTTTCCGCCGTTCAACGGGCCTGGAACGCAGCATCCGACCTGGTTCTACCGTTACTTGCGCGAGTATGGATTCGAAACCGTTGCCCTGACCAGCTCGGTGTATTTTGGAACGCCCGATATGAGCTCCGCCCTGTCGCAGGACCCCTGTGTCGTTCAGCTTCCCCGAGGGCGCAATGCCAGACGGCTGACCTACCAGCTCTATCACGCGGAGCTATGGGCGCAACTGAGGTTCGAGGCCTGGGAACCAGGATTCGCCTGGGGAGGCATGTTCGGAGTTCCCGCCGCGGTACAACTGCTGAAGCGCGAACGCTTTGCAGCTATGATTTCGGTCTCGCCGACCGTCTCCAGTCACTGGACTGCGTTGCGTTTGAAGCGCAGGTTCCCCGATCTCAAGTGGATAGCCGATTTTCAGGACCCCTTCGTCGGGAATCCGTTCAAGAAAGAAAACCTCGTGAAACGGTTGGAGAGCCGGCTGGAACACGACATCTTCTCGACCGCGGACTGTCTGAGTGCGAATACGGACACGGCCCGAGACTTGTGGCAACAACGCTACCCACAATATGTGAATAAGATGGGTGTAACTTGGGGCGGTTTCGATCCCGAGGAAACTGTCAACGCGCTTCCGATTCCGCCTGGTGAACCTCCGGTGATGAAACACGTGGGTTCTCTTTATGATGGCCGACACCCGACGGCGCTGCTGCACTCCCTGAAGCGTCAGGTTGCGCAGGGCCGGCTGCGCCCGGGCGATTTAGTCGTCGAATTCGTGGGCGCCTTAAAGTTCGGGACTCTTGCGCCGCTGGTGGCGGATCTGGAAAGCAAAGGATTCCTCCGATTGAGGCCCACCTACGTTTCCCGCCCAGAGGCGCTCGGGATCGCGGCCAGCGCCCACTATTCTTTGTTACTCGATATCGCTCCCCAGAATGGTGCGCTGCAGGTACCAGCCAAGCTGTTCGATCAGATCCGGATCGGCCGGCCCATCCTGGCCTTCACGCCGTCAGGTTCACCCACCGAACGAATCCTGGCGGACTCTGGCATTCCGTACGTAAGTCTCGCGCCGGATGCTCCGGGCGAAGAAGTGGATGCGGGAATCCTTCGGTTGCTCCAGATGCCGCCGACGCCCAAGAACGCTTCCACCCGATTCCTGGACACGTTCAGCGCCCGCCGCCTGGCCGGCCTGATGGCCGCCCGAATTCGTGGGGAGCAGGTGTGATCCACCTTGAGTTTGTGTAACCAGATGCGCCCAAACTACTCATCCTAAGCCTCTTTCTTGCGGCGCGGCGCAGGGATGATTCGCTACAATGAAAGCAACATTGACAATCACCGAGGCATTGAAGACCCTGCAGACTTCGCCAGCCGAAGCCACACCGTTTTCAGTATTGTTGGCCTGCGGATTCACGCCATTGCATCTGCAGACGTTCCTGGGGGCACATCTTCAGCAGCTTCTCCCCGATCGAAAAGTTTCACTGTCTACCGGACTGTTCGGCGATCTGGTCGGAGCGTTGAATGGCCTGGATTCGAAGCAGGTACACGCGACGGCCGTCATTGTTGAATGGGAAACTCTCGATCCGCGTCTGGGTTTTAGAGAGGCCGGCAGTTGGAAGCCGTCGAGTTTGGCCGATATCCTCTCGGGAGTTCGCTCCGCAGTGGTTCGAATTGAAAACTCGCTTCATCAAATCCCTGCTGGAATCAGAACCGTTGTTTCCTTGCCGACTCTTCCGCTGCCCCCATTTTTTCATACACCCGCCTGGCAGGCTTCTGAGGCCGAGCTCCTGCTCGATCAAATCATCTGCGAGTTCGGAGCCCGATTGGTTAGTCGCAAAGGAATCTCCCTGGTCAATCGACGGCGCCTTGCCGAGGATTCTCCCCCCGGCGCGTGCTATGACCTCAAATCAGATCTGCTCGCCGGTTTGCCGTACACCGTTTCTCATGCCAGCCAGCTGAGTGCCGCACTGGCGCGTCTGCTTGCGCCCAGCCCTCCCAAAAAGGGGCTGATAACAGACCTGGACGACACGCTGTGGGACGGTCTTGCCGGCGAAATTGGTCCCGACGGCGTGACTTGGGACTTGGCGAGCCACCAACAGATCCACGGCCTGTATCAGAAAATGCTCGCCTCCCTATCCGGACAGGGAGTCTTAATCGGAATCGCCAGCAAGAACGACCCCGCGATAGTAGAGAAGACGTTTCAGCGCGCCGACATCCTGTTACGCCCGGATGACGTTTTTCCTATCGAGGCGAACTGGAATTCCAAGTCTGCGTCGGTGGCGCGAATTTTGCACACCTGGAACATCGCCGCCGACAGCGTCGTGTTCATCGATGACAGCGCAATGGAACTAGGCGAGGTGGCCGCAGCCCATCCCGGGATCACGTGCATTCAGTTTCCCAAAGGGAACTATCCGGCAGCGTATCAGCTGTTCTCGCAACTCCGAGATTTATTCGGCAAGGAGTATATTTCCGACGAGGATTCCCTTCGCCTCGCCAGTATTCGCCAGGGCGCAGAATTTCTGCAGGTGGCGGAGACTGACGGAGGCGGTGAAGCGTTCCTGGAACAATTGAATTCGGTGATCACACTGGAGTTTCACGACTCCCCGAAGGATCAGCGTGCGTGGGAGCTGGTGAATAAGACGAATCAGTTCAACCTGAACGGTGCTCGCTATACGGAAGCCGATTGGGTCCGGGCCGTCTCACAGCCAGATTCGGTACTCATGGTGGTGAATTACGAAGATCGATTCGGCCCACTCGGCAAAATCGCGGTTCTGCAAGGGCGGCATCACGGCGATGTTTTGGATGTGGATGTATGGGTGATGAGTTGCCGGTCCTTCTCCCGCCGCGTTGAACACCAATGCCTGAGGACGCTGTTCGAACGCTTCGGATTGCGGGAAATGGTTTTTCAGTTTGCCCAAACTCCCAAGAACGGCCCACTGCGGGAGTTTTTTGGCGGTTTGCTGGATACACAACCTGAATCGCCGTTTAGTCTCTCCTTCGAAACGTTTCAGAAGAAATGCTCGCCGCTTTATCACCGCGTAGTACTCAGTGAGTAAGAATGGATCAGATCAATACTCGTCTAGTAAGCTGCTTTAGAATTGTCTTCCCGGACTTGCAGGAATCGCAAATACCGGGGATCACCCAGGCTGCCGAGCCTACTTGGGATTCGGTTGCCGCCATTACGCTGGCGAATGTAATCGAAGACGAATTCCAGATCGAGATGGATCTCGACCTTTTACCAGAGCTCGATTCTTTCAATCGAATTCTTGATTACCTCACGGGCAAAGTGAGTACGGCATAGTTGTGTGGACACCTGTCTAAATGGCCGCCGCGCGCGTACATCATATAGGCTTTGTGGTCGCCAGTATCGCCGCATCTATCGATGGGTTCGTGCGGTCGTTGTCGGCTGAGTGGGATGGAAAGATTTTTGCCGATCCGCATCAGCGCGTGAAGGTGACTTTCCTGAGTACCAGTCCTGCCGATCCTCAAATTGAGTTGATAGAGCCGGCGGAAGAAGGCTCGCCGGTCGGAAAATTTCTTGTGGACCGCGGCGGCGGTCTGCATCACGTCTGTTATGAGGTGGAGGATCTTGAGCAGGAAATGCAGGAGAGGCGATCCAAAGGCGGATTAATCGCGAGACGCCCCAAGCCGGCGGTGGCATTCGGCGGCCGCCGCATTGCCTGGGTGATTACTTCCGAACATTTGTTGATCGAACTGCTGGAGCGATCGACGGAAGACGTTGGCCCAGCGCCTCCAGGGCCCAGTGAGGCGAAGGCATGATCGAATCCTTCATCCTGAAAATCAAACGCGGGGAGGGTCCATTCTATGGCACCCTGCGGGCCTTGGCGGTTCGGCTGACGACGGGCACGTTACCGCTGCCGCGATTTCTTCATCCGGTCTTGAACGTTCTTTTTCACTCTCATGCGATGACGCGGATCGCGTTTCGCAGACTGTGGGCCTATTTCTATCTGGAGCCGCTCTTTCGTGGCCGTTGCGAGACCCTTGGGAAACGCTTTCAGTTATCAAACATGCCCGAGGTGGACGGACATGTCAAGATTTACATTGGCAACAATGTCAATTTCTTTGGAAAGATCGGGATTTATAGCGCGAGAATATTCGACGACCCCAAGCTGATTATTCAGGATAGAGTCGACATCGGGCACAATGTCAGCTTTGTCGTAAACAAGGAGGTCATCATCGAGGAGGATGTCAATGTCGCGACCGGCGCACGTTTCATGGATTCCGACGCACACCCCAGGGATGCGATGGAACGGATCGCGGATCTGCCCCCCAGGCCTGAAGAGATTAAGCCTGTCAGGATCTGTCGCCGGGCGTGGATTGGGCAAAATGTCTTCGTGATGAAGGGCGTGACGATTGGCGAGGGAGCCGTCATCGGCGTCAACAGCGTGGTCGTAACGGACATACCTCCTTATTGCGTCGCAATGGGCAATCCAGCCAGGGTAGTGATCAAGAACGCAGGGGGCGTTACCCCGCAGGCGGGTGCCGCTCCGTAGGTTTGAACGCGACTGGCCTCACACACCACTCGTGGTTTCGCCCATCCAGTGACGGTAGGTGTCATCGAGCGCGCGCCCAAGAATGTCCCAATCGTAGCGTGTGGCCACCAGGCGTTTACCCTCGAATATAAGCGTAGAGCGCAAGGCGCTGCCGTTGGAAATCGATGCGAGCGCACCCAGCCAGTCCTTTTCGTTCTCGGCCATCAAAATATTCTGGCCAGGAGTGACTTCCAAGCCCTCCGCGCCGAGTGCTGTCGAAACTACCGGAACGCCGGCGGCCATCGCTTCGAGAATCTTCAGTCGCGTTCCCCCGCCCGTGCGCAAGGGAACCACGGCGGCCACCGCCTCTCGGTAATAAGGCCGCACGTCGGGGACAGTGCCCGTGACTTCGATGCCCGGTTGGCCCGCAAGAGCGTTCACGGCCGAGGCGGGATTCGATCCCACCAGGGTGAGGCGCCATTGCGGGAAACGGCTCCGCAGGTGGGGCCAGATTTCGCGACTGAACCATACGGCCGCATCCACGTTGGCGTGATAGTCCATCGATCCGACAAATACGATACGGCCGGGAGTCGCTGGTTCCGCGCCAGGCGCTCCGAAGAACGCGACATCCACGCCATTGCCGACCACTTGGATCCGGGCCTCCGGAACCCGGCAAAGCAGTTGCCCCCGTTCTCGTTCGCTGCAGACGACGTGGCCGTAAGCCGTCCGCAGAATATGTTCCTCCACCATCCTCAGACGCCGGGCCGTAACCGAGGCGTATATTCTTTTCGGAATCGATCGCTCCTGCGTGCTGTACCGGTCCATCAATTCGGATTCGATGTTGTGCCAGTTATACACGATCCGTGCACGGGGCATCGCCTGCTCCAACATTTGCTGGTAGCCTGCCATGTGAATGATATCCAGGTGCACCAAGTCGAACGTCTCCTTGCGCAGCACCTCGTTCAGCGCCTGTTTCATCGCATCCGAAGTGTAGTTGATCACCGGCAGTGGCCATCGTCCGAGCAGGCCGCGCGCAATCCGTCCGGGGCTATACAATCGAGGTGACGGGACGGCTACGATTCGATGACAGAAAGGCAGTTCCGCAGGACCGGGACAATCCAGAGCGGGATCAGAAAAAAAGACATAGGTGAGTTGGTTCCGCTGACCCAAGGCCCGCGCAAAATGATACTCCCGGAGCTTCGCACCAGTGCGTGGAGGCCACGCTTGACGTGGCGAGAGAAACAGGATCTTCAAACCGTTTTAGTATTACATGAAGGCCCCGCTCAAGGAGAGCAAATCAGACCGCGTGTGGCCCGCACGGACTCATGAGAACCGTGCTTATCTGCCACGCCGGGGACGATCTCAACCGCATCGGAACGGCGCGTTGGTTGGCCTCGTTTACCGATTTGGCCGGCATCGTTATTATCGAGGAAGGTGGACTCTCCACCTGGCGCCGCGTACGATACGAAGTGAGGCGCAGCGGTTGGCTGCGATTTCTGGACGTCCTCGCGTTTCGTGTTTATTACCGGCTGTTCCTGGCTTCCGCCGATCACCAGCAGGAGCAGGCGATCCTGGCGGATATATGTTCTCGATATCCGGAGCTGAGCGCCAGCACGCGCATTTTCCGTACGCCCACCCCCAATAGCCCTGAGACGGCCCGGTTCTTGCGCGAGTGCACGCCGGACCTGGTAATCGCCCGGTGCAAGGTCCTCCTTAAGGAAAGCATTTTCACTCTGCCACGTGCCGGCACTTTTGTGCTGCATCCGGGCATTTGTCCCGAATATCGCAATGCCCATGGGTGCTTCTGGGCCTTGGCGAACCGCGATCTTTCCAATGTGGGCCTGACACTGCTCAAGATCGATCGGGGTATAGACACCGGCCCGGTTTATGGCTACTATCGCTATGCCTTCGAAGAAGCGATTGAATCACACATCGTGATTCAGCATCGTTCCGCGTTTGAGAATCTGGATTCCATCGCGGAAAAACTTCGAGAAATCCAGCAGGGTGTCGCACAGCCCATGGATATAGACGGGCGGACCGGAGCCGTGTGGGGGCAGCCATGGCTTTCCACCTACCTCCGTTGGAAGCGCCAGGCAGGCAGGCGGCGATAATGAAAGCTATCACGCTGCTTTATCACGACGTGGTAATCGGTCAGGATTACCGTAGCAGCGGATTTAGCGGCCGTGATGCAGACGTATACAAGTTCGATCGCGATGTCTTCGGCCGTCACCTGGACGCGATCGCTGGTGCTGCCTCCCGCGCTCCCGGCAAGGCCGCGGAATTGTTGGCTTCCCCGGACTCACCTGTGTTGATGCTGACCTTCGACGACGGCGGCGTCAGTGCTGATCACGTCATCGCGGATTTGCTGGAGCGCCGCGGCTGGCGGGGCCACTTCTTCATATCCACGGATTACATCGGCCGGCCCGAGTTTCTTAGTGCCTCTCAGATCCGCGACCTGCATCATCGTGGGCACGTCATAGGTTCCCATTCGGCTTCCCATCCTCTACGCATCTCGCACCTCCCGGAGTCCCAGATGTTGGTGGAATGGACCCGGAGCGTCGGCACTCTGTCCGATATCGTGGGCCAGCCGGTGGACATCGCTTCAGTGCCGGGAGGATTCTATTCTCCCGCCGTCGCTCGCGCGGCGGCTGAGGCTGGAGTACGGATTCTCTTCAACTCCGAGCCCATGATGCGCGTCCGCCGTGTCGGCCGATGCCTGGTCGTAGGCCGCTTCGGCCTCCAGCAGGGCGATTCTGATTGTCTCGCCGCCGCCTTTGCACGGGCAGCGCCGGTTCCGCGTTTGACGCGATGGACCTATTGGAATGCGAAGAAATTGTTGAAGGCCGCCGGGGGAGAGACCTGGCTGGCGTTCCGCAGACGATGGTTCGCCCGTTGAACCGGCTAGTTCACGTCCACCACGGCCTGCTCGGAGCTGGTCGCCAGCACGCTCCATGATGC
>Ga0207694_10001210_pt1 | contig 22390 bp, 7 predicted proteins | sample KBSC34metaG_FD_184353 | JGI IMG/M metagenome (GOLD analysis project Ga0207694, IMG submission 184353) | Corn rhizosphere microbial communities from Kellogg Biological Station, Michigan, USA - KBS C3-4 metaG (SPAdes) (version 2) | ecosystem: Host-associated > Plants > Roots > Rhizosphere > Soil... | reverse complement strand
CCAGGCGCGGCTTGAACGCGAATGTCAGCGCCAATGGCAGCACCAGCAGCGCTGCGATCCAGCCGAGCTGCTTGGGCCGCGTGTCGGTCAGGTCCATGATCTTGCTGGTCAGCGCCGGCCAGCCGTCGCCGTAGCCGGACTTGAGCTTCTTCGCCTTGAGCCAGCCCGACGCGGCCGGCAGCACGGTGATCGCGACGATCACCGACAGCGCCACGGCGATCGAGATCGTCAGGGCCAGGTCGGCGAAGATCTGGCCTTCGACGTCCTTGAGGAACACGACCGGCAGGAACACGGCGATCGTCGTGATGGTCGAGGCGATCAGCGCGCCGACGACCTGATGCGTGCCCTTGTTGGCCGCCTCGTCCGGCGTCATGCCGCTTTCCTTCAGGCGCAGGATGTTGCCGGACACGACGATCGCGCCCTCGACCACCATGCCGACGGCGAAGGCCAGGCCGGCGAGCGAAATCACGTTGAGGCTGTGGCCGGTGATGTGCAGCGCGGTGAAGGTCGCCAGCAGGCAGATCGGAATCGAGGTTGCGATCAGCAGCGTCGCGCGCCAGTCGCGCATGAACCACCAGACGCACAGCAACGACAGCAGGGCGCCGACGATGAGGTTCTCGGTCAGCAGCGACACCGCGCGGTTGATGAACAAGGCCGAATCGAAGGACTGCTCGATGCCGAGCCCCTTCGCCTTCATCGGGCCGGCACGCAATTCGGCGACGACGCCTTTCACCGCGTTCAGCGTGGCCAGCACGTTGGCGCCGCTGGCGCGCCGCACGTCCAGGCCTATCGCCGGATTGCCGTTCTGGTAGGCGAAGAACTGGCGCTTCGGCGGCTGCATCTGGATCGTCGCCAGATCGCCGAGGCGGATCGGCTTGGCGTCGCGCCACGACAGCACGAGGCCGCCGAGCTCCTCGGGTTTGTAGCGGCCGGTGTAACGCAGTTCGTATTGCTGCCGGCCGACTTCGATCTGGCCGCCGGAAACATCCGCGGCACTGGCCGCCTTCGCGGCGATATCGGGCAGCATGATGCCCAGGCCCGCCGCCTTGGCCGCGTCGACCGTGATGCGCACCTCGTCCGGCGGGCCGGCGTTGACGATGACCTGGGACACGCCCGGGACCGCTTCGATGCGCGGCTTGACCGTGTTCTCGATGAAATGCCGGTATTGCTCCATCGGCCCCGGCGTACCCGGCAGCAGCTGCACGAAAAACCACGACAGCGATTCGTTCGCGTTGCCGCCGCCCTGGCCGCCGCCGAGCTGCACCACCGGACGGTCGGCATCCTTCGGGATCGAGCGCACGCGGTTGATGCGGCCGATCACTTCGACCAGCGCGTTCTTCATGTCGGTGCCGATCGCGAACGTCAGGTTGATGAAGCTGCCGCCGGAGCCCGCGTTGCCGTCGAGTTCCTCGAGGCCGGGCAGTCCCTGCAGCACCTGTTCCTGCGGTTCGAGCAGTTCGGACTCGACTTCCTCGGGCGAAGCGGCGCGCCAGTTGGTCTGGATCGAGATCTGCGGCCGCTCGATTTCCGGGAACAGCTGCAGCGGCAGTTCGCGCAGGCTGAGGAAGCCGAACACCGCGACCAGCAGCACGACCATGCCGACCGCGACCGGGTTTTTCAGCGAGGATTCGATCACTTTCATCACGCGACTCCCTCTTCGTTCACGGCATCATCCCCCGCTGCGCGAGTCTGGCGGTGCGCAACGGTCGATTGGATGTACCAAGAGTCACAAGGGTTGCGTCGATTGCGCCGAAATGTTGCTGCGCCGCGCCGGAGCGTTCGGCTGTCAAAAACATGACCATCCTCGAAGCAACGCGGAGCCGAGCCCGCAGCGCAGCGTGCCGCGCTGGCTCAGCATTACCTCGGCTCCCGCCGCGTGCCGTTCGGGCCATGAGCAGCTGCGTTGTTGAAGGCCGCTGCGCGAATGTTCGCTTCGGCATCCTGCCTCCGCATTCAGCGTGGCAATGACGATCTGGAGAGTAAAGTGCAACTGGCGACACCGTGAAACGACACTCCCTCACCGCCCAACCCCACGACGGGAGGGCCATATTGTGAGTACGAGCGCACGCTCACTCGCACGCATCCATCCGCAAGTCAGGTTCGCCGGCTACCGAACTCCGTCAGCAGCCCCATGAACAGACGACGGGTACGAACGGGCAAGCGGCGAAACTGCTTCAGCAACAACTCTTCATCGACGTCGCGCGCAAACGAGTCGGGAGTGATCGCCGGGAGGTGCTCGTCGACGATACGCTGGCGTCGCTTTTCGCTGCGCCCGGTGAGCAACCAGGCAGCGGATACGCCGATGGCGTCGGCGAGCGCCGGAAATTTTTCGATGCGCGGCGTCGTTCCATTCGGGTTTTCCCACTGCGCCACCGCGCTCGATGCAACCTCGAGCGTTTCGGCCAATTCCGCCTGCGAAAGTTTCGCGGCTCGTCGCGCCTGGCGGATACGATCGGCGAGCAGGCCCGACGAGCCTTCAGCATTGCTTAGGAACTTCATTAAGCCTCCCTGCTTGTTAAGTGTCGCTTATCAAAGCGCGAGCGTGACCTGAGTCTGGTTGTCGCAACCATCTGATTCAAATGACGCCTGCACGATTATACAGGTGTAAATTGGCAAATCGCGTAGCCGATAGGGTCGGTCGCGCGTGGAAGCGTTTTCATTGCGATGGGAGCTTGCCTGCGGGTGTTTTTTTTGCGGCCTTTACGCCCGCACTCTCGGTACTGAGCCACGCTTAGTTCAGCGTTGCAGCCGGCAAACAGCGAAAATTCGGCGTTGCCTTTCGCCTTCGGCCTTGGCAGGCTGCGAACCGTCACGCGTGCTAGGGATCATGGAAGGTTGGCGGTGGGGGTCCGGGGCGCGGTAGCTGCAAGAGTTGCCTTCTGGGGGCGAGATGGATCTGCACAAGGGGATGGCCCGTTTCGGGCCGTTGGTCGCGTGTCTATTTCTTCTGGGTTCTGGGTGTAGCAGCGCAACGGCGCAAACACCAGATTCGACAAAAGGCACCGCCTGGCTTGCGGCGCAAGTCCAAACTGACGGGTCGTTGGCAAACGAAACGAGTTCTATTGCCAACGCATTTCAGGGTCGTGAAGAAGCGCTGCTTACGCTGCGCAAGCTGGCAGCCGTGCCTGTCGCGCTAGCCGCAACAATTGCGGCCAACGCCGACGGCGGCACCGAATACTTGGCGCGTCGCGTACTCGCAGCGGAGGCTTCGGGGCAGCCAGATAGTTTGGATGTCGCAACTCTGCTCTCCCGGCAGAATGCGGACGGCGGATGGGGGCTTACGCCAGGTTACCAAAGCGATGCGCTCGATACCGCGTTTGCGTTGCAAGCACTAAGCGAGGCAAACGCGTCACCGTCGGTAGCCGAGGCCGGCTTCGCATATCTATCGCTTGCCAAGCTCGCAGACGGTGCTTGGGGAATCAATCAGAGTTCGGTCTATGTCACTGCGAATGTTCTGTTCGCGGCGGGCTTATGGCCAACCTATGGCACGACAATCGCGTCGACGGCAGTGAACTGGATGCTCGGCGCGCGCAACGCGGGTCAAGAGTATGGCAGCTCGTTCGACAACGCGGCGGCGTTACTCTCATTGTCGGCGCAGCCAAGCCAGAGCGCCGCGCTAACCCCGCTCATCTCCGCTTTGGGGACAACTCAGCTCGCAGACGGTAGCTGGGCAGACGATCCCTACGTCACTGCGCTAGTCCTTCGCGCGCTATGGTACGCGGGCCAGCCGCCGGTGACGTCTTCGACTGGCGATGTGATCGGTGTCGTAGTCGATCAGGCCAGCAGTCGGCCGGTAGCCGGCGCTTCGATCAAATTGGTCGAAAATGCGGGCATCAGCACAATAACCAGGACCGACGGCGCCTTCCATCTGAGCGGCGTTCCTGCCGCTACTTATACGCTCCAGGCTTCACGCACCGGCTATCAATCGCGGACCGCCAGCGTTTCAGTTTCGGCAGGTCAGACCCTCAATATTGGCTCCATCGCAATTTCCGCCATCTCGACGACCGCCACCGTGAGCGGCGTCATCAAGAGCAACACCGGGCAGCTCCTGCAAGACGTAATCGTGGCTGTCGGTACCAAGTCAACCCTTACGGATGCAAGTGGCGCTTACCAGCTTCTCGGGATTAACCCGGGTTCTGCGACGGTTACGGCTACGTTGTCTGGATACAAGACGGTTTCCGTAACTGTGTCCTTCCAGGCGAGTACGACATATCTCTTCTCGCCAACGATGTATCCGACAAACGTCACGCCGCCGACGACATCGTTGCAAGGCATCGTCATCGATGGCATCACAAACACGCCCATCGTCGGTGCGAGCGTCCTGCTGAACGCCGTTGCCCATGCGACCGACGCGACCGGCAAGTTCGTCTTTTCGCCGGTGACTGCTGGTGCATACATCGTGACCGTATCGGCCAGCGGCTATCAGGCTGTAACGGCAGCCGTGAGTGTGGTCGCAGGCGTGAATGACGTAGGAATCATCACGCTGCAACCAAGTCCGTCAGCCACGACGCTGCAGGGGACAGTCACCGACAGCCTGGGCAGTGCAATCGTCAACGCAGTCATTGCCACCGATGGTGGTCCCAACACCGCAAGTGATACGACAGGCGCGTATCAACTCAACGGCTTGATCGGCACGCAATTCACCATCCACGTCTCGGCCGCTGGTTATGTCGCGCAGACGTTTGCGGTGACCGTCAGTGCGCCAGGCGAATACACACAGGATTTCCATCTGGTCGCACAGCAAACGGCCAGCGTCACCCTCGGCCCCATCACAGTCGCGCCAATGAGCGCCGGTGCGAACACGAATCTGAATGTGAGTACCACGCTGCTGAACGGCGGTGACGCGCCGTTCGAGGGCACGTTGCTGCTCGAGGTTCGCGATGCGACAGACGTCGTCGTTGGAAGCGGTGTACTGACCAATACGGCTGGATTCAGCATTGGCACCGTGGTCCTGCAGCCGGGCGAAAACCTCGGCGTCCTTGGGCGTTGGAACACGGGACAGTTTGCGCCCGGCGCCTACAGGTTCGAAATGCGGCTGGTCGTGCCGAACACACCGAGCAGATCGAATCCATTGGGCACGCTGATACTCAATCAGTTCGCGCCTTTCTCCATAACGCCCACGAGCCATTTCACCGGAACTGTTGCGGGAGATCCGCCAGTACTCCAGGCGGGGCTGACTCAGGCCGTCGACTTCACGGGTGTAATCAAGAACGACGGAAACGTGACGTTGCCCGCGCAGGCAATGAAGCTCACGGTAGCCGATGCCAAGACCAGCGCGATTGCCTTCATCGGAGGCGCCCATGTTGCGGATCTCGCGACCAGCGGATTGGCCAATGTCGACTTGGGCAGTTGGGTGCCGACAACTGGCGGCAATTATCAGCTGACCATCACGGCAGTCGACCCAACTTTGGGAAGCATCTCGGGGAGCGTTTATGTGGGCAACGTTGCGCAAGCGACGTTTACCGTAAACCCCGATACGGTACTGGCTGGCACGCGGACCGTACACGGCAACATTCATGTGACTGGCGTTGATCCAGCGCAGGCAACGATCACGGATCCGTTGGCGCCGCTGATTCGAACGGCGATTCAGAAGGCGGTGAACTACAACGATGGGACCGCACACCAGTGGATCGACACGAACAAGTGCTCGAGTTGCCACATCGGTACTCAGGCGCTCATCGGAGGGGAGCTCACACGTTCATTGACGACGTTCAATGCGCTCGATCGAGCGACGATCATTAACGACATCGCGACGAACCAGGCAAGCAATGGAGGTATTACGGCAGGATACAACGATACGTCCGCCTATTGGCCACGCCTCGGCACGATGGCGCTTTGGGGTCTACTCGGCTACCACGACCCGGTTGAGCTGCAAACGGTCTACAAGCGCGCGGCCGACTGGGTCGTCAGCATTCAAAGCAACGATCCAGCACATGCTTTGGCAAACGTCGGTCGGTGGTCATCGGGCTACAACGCAACCTGGTTCGACAACGACATCAGCATGTCGACGTTGAACCTCTCGAATCTACGGCGGACCGATGTGCTGCTGCGGACCAACGGAATCACGGCCGTACCGACGTATGTGTCGCAACCCATCGTCGCCAGCAAGCCGACTTCGAGTCGCGGCTTCCTGGCGACGTCTCTGGATGGGAACCAGCTTTACTACACCGACCGAAGCAACTCCACCGCAAACCTGATGCAGGCTGACGGCACCACGGTGAAGCAGTGGACGGGCTTCAACGATCCACGCGCAATTGTCGTCCGCCTCGACGGTCAGGTGTGGGTGTCGAGCAGCGGAGGTACCTTCCGTCTGAACAGCGACGGCACCAAGGCGCTGCTAGCTGCCGATAGCATGGATTCTCTGTCCATCGATGCGGCTGGAACGATCTGGGGTGTAAGAGTCGGTGACCTCCGAAGTATTTACACGCTGGATCCAACAACGGGCAAAGCGTCGGTCTGGCTCTCGAATGGACCCTTTAGTCAAATTGGGCGCATAACGCCGGACAATGACGGCAGCCTGTACGTCACCGATGTGCTGAGCGCCAAGATCTATCGGGTCCTTCCGGACAAATCGGTGACCGTCGTAACGGAAGTCATGCAGGGCAGCCGCACGCCACCGAATCTATTGGGGCTGCTCAAGGACGGCGATCATTGGCTGTTGGCTACGTCCAATGGAATTGTTCGCCTGACGGCCGACTGGATTGGCCATCGCGTCACGTGGACGCGTGCTGATGAAATCCGGCGGCTGGCAGATGGCCGCGTCGTTTACGTGGGCTTCGCGCTTCCCAGTGTCAATGTGCTGGTTCCTCAAACCGAGGACGTTGCTGGGTCTCTCGTCAACTATGCGGGTGCGATGGACCGTGGTGAAAAATGGCTGCGGATCCAAGCAATCGCGGCCACCGACAACATGCACACGGCTCAACAGTTGTGGGGACTCGGCGAGGCGTATCGATACTACCTGCCGATCGATTCTGCGCGCGCCGCGACAATCCAGACAGCGATGTCGACATTGGCCGCGCGCCTTCGCGCGAACCAGAACAGCAATGGAAGCTGGGGTGTCAACAAAGGTGGCGCCGGTGACCCGGTGGTTACCGCACAGACCGGTATCGCCCTCGATTACCTGAACCCGTCGGCAAGCGATCCAGTCATTCGCAATGCCGTAGCCTGGCTTCTCTCCCAACAGGACGGATCGGGAGCATGGTCCAGTCCGCTGTTTACCGACGGTACGAAAGTTTCGACCACGACGATGGTCGCAATCTGGCTGCCAATGATTCTCGACCGACTGGGCGCTATCGATGCACAGGTCTCTGCGAAGTTCCCGCCGAACGTTCGGCCGAGTAGCGTGGTCCCGCAACCCACACAGACGTCGACGGATGGCACCGGCAATGTCACGGCAAGTTGGGTGCTCAATGGCGTCACCAATGACGGCATAGACCTCGGTTTCGATCTCACTCTGACTAATCTGTTGCCGAATGAAGTGCGTCCGGCCGCAACAGATGCGCACATGACGTTCAACAATAGCTTCAATCAGCAGACAGTCATGCAGCCGATCGATATTCCCGACGTAACCGCGACCGCACCGGTGAACCTCTCCGTCGTGACGGACCACCCGGAGTATCCGGCCAATGCGACCGCACAGGTGACCACGACGCTTGTCAATCTTGATGACGTCGCCATCAGTGGAACGTTGGTGGTCAACGTGTACGACACTGCGGGGGTATTCGTTGGGGGCGTCACGCAGCAAGCCGTGAGCATACCTGCCAGCGGCACTCTGCCAGTGACTGGTCCCTTCGCGATTGGAACGATCGCGCCACTTCATTACACCGTGAAGGCAGTAGTGTCCAACAACGAAGTTGTACTTGCCCAAGGACAGACAACATTCAACGTGCTTCCAGACAGCGGCTCGGCTGCAGCGGCATCGACGGTGCGCACAGACAAGCAGGTCTACAACCCGACCGATCAGGTTCAGATCCTGTCGAGGGTTCAAAGTGTCTCGGCGAATACTGTGCTGAGCAATCTGTCGCTCAACGTGAACGTATACGACCCCGGCGATGCCCTGGAGTACACCCACACCTACGCCATTGCACAACTCCTGCCGGGACAGGCGCTGGACTTCACAGGTATCGAAGCATTGACGAATGCGCCGGCTGGTCTCTACGCAGTAAAGCAGGACCTTCTGGACAGCCAGGGCAATCTGTTCGATCACGTAGAGGCCGTATACAGTGTCAGTTCCACCAGCGATACAGGCTTCGGGCTGGTGGGAACGATTGCTGCGGTTCCCAAGACACTGCCGGTTGGCGGAACCATCACACTCAATGCGTCTGCGACCAATCGGGGCAACAGCGCGCTGAACAACTTGCCGTTAACGATCTCGATCGTCGATCCGCAACAGGAAACGGTGCTTCAGCAGTTCAGTCAGACGTCCTCATTGGCGGTGGCTGGCAGCATACCGTTCAACACGAATTGGATAACACAGGGCACTGTCGGTACGACTTACTACGCCGTGCTGACAGCGACCATTGGGAGCGGCGCGACCGCAAAGACGCTGACGTTGGCGGTCGACACGTTCGAATTGACGCTGAAGCTCGATGCCGACGTAATGCTCAAGGCGACCAAGCCACCGTTGGCCGCGCTGGTACTCGTCGACCCGAGCGAGTCCGCAACGGAGCTCAGTCAGATCAATGCGTCACTCGCATCGTTGAACTACGCACTAACGCTTGTCAGTACCGCTCAGGACTTCGCCGATGGGGTTCGAACCGGCGCCTATCAGCTCTATCTCCTGCTTGCGACCCAGGTTACTCCAGATGCAACCACGCTCAGGTTGTTGCGCGAAGGCGTTCATCGCGGCGAAGGCCTGTTAACGGCGAATAGCGCTGCTGACCTGCCGGATGCACTGGCACAGATCAGCGGTCTCACGGCAGCCACCCTGCCCGTTATCAACGCACAGTCGATTGAAGTCTTGGACTCGGCGCCTGGTGGCACAGCACGTCTGGCGTTCGATCCGCCGCTGGCGAGCCGACTGGTCGTGCCGGTGTCGGCACAAATGCAGGCTGTTCTGACGGGACGGTTGCCGAGCTCGCCTGATCATGGCGCCTTGTCTGACGAACTGGCCTCTGTCGGCCGTATCGACACTGGCTACTTCGGTAGCGAAGCCGGCACGAAGGGTTCGCACTTGTCGTTGGCATCAATGGGCCGCATTCGCAACCCGGATGGTAGCGACGCATACACTGCCTGGCGCATTCGCAACAGCGGCGACGCGGCGCGCAATATCGTGTTGTCGAGTGTCGCCGGTGGCTATGCGCCGGCACTGATGATCCCTGGCCATACCGATACCTTTGTCGCGAGCCCGATCGTAGCGGGTACTGCCGATCATCGCCTCGTTGAGGCGACGCAAACGATTCAGGCTGTCGCGGCACTCAGCAGCGCATTCACCGATACTCGTCAAGTCGATATCGGAGACAACCCGGGCGCCATCGCGCTCTGGGCAAACCAGATCGGCATGATCGACGTGCTCGACTGGACCGGTAGCCAGCATCAAGTGCACGGTGCTGTGCATTCGAATAGCGATATTCGATTGGCGGGCGCGCAAAACTTGATCGATGGCCCGGTGCACTACGTCACGACATTCACCAACAGCGGCAACCAGAACACACTCACGTTCCTGCCGCGCCCGGTCGATGTGCAACCCTTGCCGACGCTGCTCGATCTGGGTGATTTCAAACCGGGTGGTCCGATAGCCACCGCAGCAGGCTCGCAGTACATCGACTCGAGCGCTGAGTGCGCAAGTAGCCACCACGGTTGGCAGCGCAACGCCAATCAAATGCCGCTGGCGAGTGGCGTCTACTGGATTCCTTGCGACGTGCATATCACTGGCGGCAACGGGACGATCAGCAACGTAACGCTTGTCAGTAGCGGTGCGATGCAGATCGATGGAGCGAAAGGCACATTCCTTCCTTACTACCAAGGTGTGCAGTTCGCTACGACCTCCGCATCGGCTGGCGCATTGCAGCTGTCCGGGGATGCGATGGAAATAGGTGGACTTGTGTTTGCGCCGAACGGTACCGTGCAGGTCAGCGGCTCGTCATTGAGCTTGCAGTGTGCCGTCATCGGCAACGAAATCCGCTTCGCCAACGCCAAAACGACTATCGATGCGCGCCAGTGCCCCTACGCAACCGTACAGCGCAAGGCGCCCGCCGTGCTGCTCAACGCGTTCGGGAATGGTTGGGCAGGGTACTCGGTCTTCGATTGGCCGGGAGCTATTGAACGGTACGAACGGAGCGCACCGGGCGAATTGTCCAATCTGTTTGGCGGCGTGCTCGCCGAGCTGGCTCCCACGCAGTACGTGCTTCGCGCGGGTTCGGTCATTCCACTAAAGCTTTCGGTGCAGAACCTCAATGATCCCTTCAAAGGAGAAGTTACGCTGCAGGCCGATGATGATTCGACGTTCGCTCCACCAACGATCGCATGGGCGCTCGACTTCACACAGCAGAGCATGTTCCAAACCCAAAGCAACATACGCTTGGGCCCGGGCAGCAGTACTGATATTACGGCGTCGGTTTCCACGACAACGCCGATCGTGCAAAGCCTGCTCACACAAACGTCTGCGACGATTACACATCTGTCCGGAGAGTCGATTAATGATTTGATCGGAGCCGTCTCTGCAATGGGCGTCGCCGATGCCGGATTGTCGGCAGCGCTGGGTGCCCTACAAGCGGCACAAGTCGCTGCCGCGGCAAATGATCGCGAAGGCACGCTCGATCACTTGCTCGATGCGGCCGAAGCAAGTGGTCAATCAACCAACGCTCAAGCTGAGGCGCTGCGAACGCGCATCGATTGGGTGATCTGGACGACGACGCACTGACCGGGGAAACGGCTTCGATGTTGTTGAACGCGCCGGAAGCCATGGGGCTAAAACGGAAATGTCTAGGGAAGCAGCTGAATATGTCGCGCGAAGGTGGAGCATGAATAGAGCAATACGAAGGACTCGGATCCATTCGGCGGCGGTGGGAATAACCATTGCCTTATGGACAGTTGCATCCGGTCTCGCCGCGCCCTCGGCGAGCGGCCTTCGCGAAGTCGTAAACAGCCATGCAGTATCCGCAACTGGCTCCGCGGCACCAGTGCCCAACACGCCAATCGACAGCATGTACTCAGCGATGGACCGGTTGGCACAGGCGCTCCATGCTGTGACTTTGCCAAACGCGAGCGGTGGTATGGCTCGCCTGCGCGGCTATATTGATGCAGATAAGTTGAGCGATGAAGTCTTGGGTATCGCCAGCACGCTGCGCGATCAGGATGCCTTGACTGCCGCAAGTAATACGATCGTGCCGGGTCCCGACGACGGCCGTGCTGGTGTTCTGGCGGATCTGCTTGGCCATTTCAACGAGTTTTCGGCGATTCTCGATCGACTTGACGGTGCACAACACGGGAACGATGCCCAGTCACGATTCAATGCGCTGGTGGATTTGGCGCGGCTGCTCGACGTGGAGCCCAAAGACAGGCCTGCCCACAAGTTCAATCCCGGCACCGTGCCAGGACAGCTTGCTGACAAGAAAAAGGTTCGTGAACCGCTTCAGACAGCAGCTGAATTTCAAGCTGCCGTCGCTCCAAACACTATTGCAGTTGCCGCAAGCGACCCGCCGACGGCCTCTGACCTCTCCGAGACGGTCGAGGTACAACTGACAGCCAACATCTTGGCTAAAGCGCAACAACTCGGCAACGATCCGGTTGCGATTCGCAACTGGGTCTACAACAATATCGATTTCGTTCCAAGCTTTGGGTCAACGCAGAACTCGCAACGCACACTGTTCGCACGTCGTGGCAATGCGTTCGACACAAGTTCGCTTCTCATCGCACTATTGCGTGCTGCCGGAACGCCGGCGCGTTATGTGTACGGCACGGTCGATCTGCCAGCTGACAAGGTACGCAACTGGCTTGGCGATTTGCCTGATGCCAATGCCGCGGCTGACCTGCTCGCGAAGTCTGGCATTCCGACGATCGTCGTGACAGTCGGTGGCACGATTCAGTTCCTGCGCATCGAGCACGTCTGGGTCGAAGCCTATGTAGATTTCTCACCATCACGTGGAGCGCACAATCGGGCCCCCGACACCTGGGTGCCGATGGATGCGAGCTTCAAGTCCTACACGAGCACACCACCGCTTCCGGTAATGGATCATGTTTCGTTCAATGCGGGTTCCGCGCAAGCAGCGATGCTGGCGGGTGCAAAGCAGGGTGCGAACTGGGTCACTGGCATTAGTCCAGCGGCGGTACAGGGAGTCAACGATCAGGTTACGCAGCAGGTGGCAAGTTATCTCGCTTCCCAAAGTGTAAGCGATGCAGCTTCGATGCTGGGTAAACGCAGTGTTACCCCGGACAACTCGCCGGTCCTGGCGGGAAGTCTGCCATACGCGATAAAGTCGGCTCAGACCTATCGCTTTGACGCTTTGGCGGCGAACCTGCAGCAGGCCATCAGCGTAAATCTGTACAACACGTCATTCGATGTCGACGGCGATTCGCCGCAGTTTTCCGTCACGATGCCCCTGGCGCGTATCGGAACATCGTCTCTGCAGGTCGAGTATCGTGGCGCAACAGCCGCGGCGGCTAGCTTGCTACAACAATATGCGGCCGCAAACTCAGTAACGCTGTCTGCAACTTCGTTGTCAGTTGTGCCGCAACTAGAGCTCGGCGGGACCTTGCTCAAGGAAGGAGCGGCGGTCGCATACGGCACGCAGCAGTTTTGGCGGGCCACCATTTCTCAACCGAGCGGAGCTTTTACAACTCCTCCCGATCCGAGTGTTTTCCCCGCAGGTACCGCAATCGCGTTTGTCGTAGATACGAGTGGCGTTGCGCCCGACTATGCCGAGGCTCTTACGGGCGCATATGGCAATCGAGCCAATCTGCCGATCGCAGATGCGCTATCGATGGGTGGACTTCAATACTTCCTATTGCATGACGTGTTCGACGACATGGTTGCACAAGCGCGCCATGCGACCGTAGTGCGACTACCCAGCGTAGGCACATTCGCAACTGCCGTCAGCGTGAGCTACTTCTTCGGACAGCCGCGGACGGCGTCCACGCAGGGCTTTGTGACTGACGTAAAGGCACTCCGGTATGCAGTAGTCGCGCCCTCTGCAGAGGAGGGTGTTCGCACTTTGGCGCAGATGGGCGTCCTCGGTTCATTCAGCGAGGGTGCGACATGGAGTCTGCTCACTGGACGAGACGTGGCAGGGTCGCTTTCGGCTGCAACTCTGTTGCTGCGCGCCAACGAGGCGCAAATTCCACTCTACGAGATTGGCCAGTCGAATCTCGGTCAGGATCTCCCGACGCTCTCGCTTTCCGACGACGACAAGACCGACATCCAGAATGCCGTCGCCGCCGGCCAGATAGTTCTCGTGCCGGCGCGCGAAATGCGCATCGGAGCATGGAGCGGCGTCGGCTACGTGGTTATGGACCCCGGCACAGGCGCAGGAGTGTGGCGCGTATCGGGTGGGCTGAACGGTGGCATCGACGTGGGCTGCATCGTCAAAGCGATATCCCTCAACGTGCTTTGCAATCTTATGTTTGACAAGTTGCTGAAACAGTTCATCGCCCTCCTCAATCCCGGCGCGCTATTGGCGACGTTGGCCACCAGGGCGTTGGTCGCTTTCGTACCCATCGTAGGTCAAATCATCGTTGTTGTTCAGCTCGCACTGGAGCTCATAAATATCACCATGCAGGTGCTGAAGTGGGTGCGCGGCATCATGAACATGATCGAGGACCTGAGCGCCGATGATCTTAGCGAGCTCGGCATCGCGGCGTTCAATGATTTTGTCTGTTCGCTAGGTAGCCCGTGCTTTGGTAGCAACTATTTCGATGATATCAAACACAATTTCTCCCCCGATGGAATCGGGCAAGCGTTTACCGGAAATTTAGCTGGCGGTCTGCTGGGCGGTCTTGGTGGCGGCGCTCCAGGTGAGCCAGCCGAGGGCAATCCAGTCTCCGTGGGCAATGGGATCAAATGGCAATGGGAGCGGGACTACGACGGGGCTGGCGCATATCCGATGACCTTCGTGCGCACGTACAACAGCGCTCAGACCAACGGGAGTGTTGTCGGAAACAAATGGACTCACACCTATCAAAGTTCGATTCACGTGGCGCCCGCGCCTTTGGGTAGTGACGCCACACCGCAGAACGCCGTTGATGCCGTGCTTGTGACGCACGGTGACGGCACCTACTCGCAGTATGTACGACGCGGTTCGGCATACGCTCCAGATAGCAACATTCCGGAACCTCTCATCAGACTTGCCGATGGCGGCGGCAATACAGCTGGGTGGGAAGTCACACGTTTGAGTGACGAAATCGAACATTACGATGCCGCTGGCCACTTGCAATGGGTGCAGAACCGCGCCGGGCTGCGCCACACGCTGGGATACAACGCGGCAGGGCAAGTCACCAGCGTCAGCGACGATTTTGGACGGTCACTCCAACTCGCCTATGACCCGACGACCGGGCTGTTGGCCACCCTGACCGATCCCGATAACAAGATGACAACTTATGGCTACGACACGAACCGCAACGCCACGAGCGTCCAGTATCCCGATACCAAGACCCGGGGATATTTGTACGAAGACGCCTTCCTGAAGAGCTATCTAACCGGCATTGTCGACGAGCGTGGCGTCCGCTACGCAACGTTTGCCTACGACTACCGGGGTCGCGCCATCCTGAGCACACACTCGGACGGCGCGGGCAAGATCGCGTTGAGCTATGGAGACAACACGACGACTGTAACGGACGCAATCGGTACGGTGCGCACGTACAGCTATACGCTGATCAATCAACGTCAATACCTCATCAAGGTAGACCAACCTTGCAGCGCAGGTTGTTCGGCAGGTGGCGTAAGTTCACAGTCATTCGACGGAAATGGATTTGTCGCGACGCAGACCGATTTCAACCACCATTCGATCGTGCTTTCGCATAACGGCCGCGGCCTCATCACGAGCCGCACCGAAGCCAGCGGTACACCGCAGGCTCGTACAACGACTGCCCAGTGGCATGCGACGTATCACTTGCCGTCTCAGATCGTGAGTCCTTTGCCAGGCGGCGCGACGCGAACCGACAATTTTGCCTACGACGCCCAGGGAAATCTGCAGGCCATCACAGCGACCGCCGGAACAGACATTCGGCAGTGGAACTACACGTACAACGGTCGTGGCCAGGTGCTGACGGCAAAGAGCCCGCGAACGGATTTGGCTAGCGTCGTCTCGTACCATTACGACGACAGCACCGGCAATCTGCAAAAAAAGGTCGACGCAGTCAATCATGAGACACACTACACCGATTACGATGTTCACGGCCGCCTGACTGAGAAAATCGATTCGAACGGGCTGATCACGGCTTACGGATATGATTTGCGTGGTCGAATGACGTTCGTTACAGACCGGATTTCGAACTCCGATGCTGGAGAAACAACGCGTTTCGAATATGACGGCACCGGCGAACTGAAACAGTTGACACTGCCTGACGGCAGTTTCTTGAGCTATGCCTATGATGACGCGCAACGCCTGACTGATATCAGCGATAGTGTCGGAAACGCGGTGCACTACACCCTTGATGGCTTGGGTAACCGCACGAAGGAAGATACAAAGGATCCGAACCACACGCTTGCGCAGACGCTCAGCCGCGTGATGGATGCACTCGGACGGCTTGACCAATTGCATGGCGCGCAGAACGGCGAGACAACCCGCTACACATACGATGACGTAGGCAATGAGAGGAGCGCAACCGATCCCCTTGGGCATGCGACGACGAGCAATTACGACGCACTGAATCGTTTGAGCGAAACAGACGTCCTCGACGTCGCTGATCCGGCACACGCGGTCATTGGCTACGGCTACGATGTCCGCGACAACCTGACTTCCGTCAGCGATCCGCGTCAGCTCATTACAAAGTACGCAAACTCCGGCTTCGACGAACTGAACACGTTGACGAGCCCAGATACGGGCGTGACGCAGTACCAGTACGATCCGTCAGGCAATCTCACAGTGCAGACCGATGCGCGCGGCAAACGTGGCGTGTACGCCTATGATCCTGCCGATCGCCTGACGCAGATCCAATACGGCCAGGCCGGCAGTGGCATTGCGCTGGCCGGTATCGAGGAAGTCGTCAGCTACGGTTACGATGAAGCGACAGGTGGCACTGGCGCTGTAGGTCGCCTGACACATGCCGATGTTACTGGCACGCCACTCGGAAACAGCCACCTGGCTTATCAGTACGACACACATGGGCGAGTGACACAGAAGACGCAGCAGCTCGCGATCGCCCCTGCACTGTTCGTGCAGACGCACTACAACGCGCTGGGTCAGCGCGATGAAGTAACCTTGCCTTCGGGCGCGGTGATCAGCTACGCCTACGGTGCCGATGGCCGAGTGATGACGATTGCCGTGAATGGCGTCGTTATCGTGCGCGACGTCGCTTACTTTCCGTTCGGCGATCTGGGGAGTTGGACCGAGTCCACGATCAGCGGCGGGGCAAGCTACACGCGACAGTACGATGGCGACGGACGCGTCACAAGTTATCGCGATGGCAGCGTGAATAGGCAACTGGCCTACGACGCAGCGAGCCGGATCACAGCAAGCGTCGACAGCGGTGTTGGCGGCACGGCCGATTGGACATACGGCTACGACGACCAGGATCGCCTCACTGGCGCGACCAATGCAGCGATGACAGGTGCGACGTCTGGCATCAATCAATCGTTCGTCTACGACGCGACGGGCAATCGAACGACCGCGACGACCAGTGGTGTGACGACGAACTACGTCACCGATAGCCAAAGCAATCGCCTGGCCCAGATAGGCGGAGTTGCGCGAAATTACGATGCTGCCGGAAATACCACCGACTGGGTCAGCCCCGTCGGCGCGATCCACGCCAGCTACAGCGCGCGCAACCGGCTCGCTCAGACTCAGACTGTCGCGCCCCTAGCGAGTTACGCTTACGATGCCTGGGGCGAGCGCGTTGGCAAACAGGGCGCGGGTTACACACAGTTCGTCTACGACGACGATGGTCACCTGCAGGGTGAATACGATCAGGCCGGGCGCCTGATCGAAGAAACGCTATGGCTCGATGACACGCCGGTCGTAACGCTGAAACTTCGGGCAGGCGCGGCCGACGGCAGTGCTATCGGTGGGGGTAGCGCGACGCCCTGGCAAGGATTGCCGGCCGGCGGCGTCGAGGTGTTCTGGATCGAGTCCGATCAGCTAGATACACCTCGAGCTATCGTCAATCAAACGCACCAGCTAATCTGGCAATGGGACAGCGATCCGTTCGGCAACACGTTGCCGAATCAGACACCGAGTATTAGTCAGGGCATTGCGACCGCGTTCGTCTACAACCTGCGCTTCCCAGGTCAGTACTTTGACGCGGAGACGCAAACCCACTACAACTACTTCCGTGACTATGAATCGCAGTCGGGAAGGTATGCTGAGAGTGATCGGTTAGGCTTGGGAGATGGGGCCAACACTTTTCTCTACGTTGGTGCTGACCCGCTGGCATACTTCGATGATGTTGCTGACAAGCGAAGCCGCGCCGGAAGAAATGCGGCGCTTAGACGAATTGAGAGCGACCCGAAGATTGCGCGGTGTATTCGTGGCTGGATAAGAAATGAGCGGCGACACGCTGCGCAAGGTGGAAGGCCATCGATAAATAGGGATGGGACGCCGAGCAACAAAGGGAACAAGTACATCCGGCTTCCGCCTGGCTATGACTTGGCACACCCTGGGGATGCCCCCTCTTGTCAAGGTAATTCTTACAAGAACACATGCATGCAGAATGAACAGGTGCACGATATTCAAACCAAGCACGAGCAGGCGCGTGGTCGATATGGCCGTCGCTGAACTTGAAGAATTTGTCGTGAAGGAGACGCTTTCCACGGAGGATGTGGAGAAGGTCTTCTGGGCGTCCAATTCTGATCGTTACGATTACTTTATTAAAAGAGTAACTCGCACAGGATTCGTCTGGGGGCTCTGGGAGCAAGAAGGTTGGCTCACAACCACGGGAAGAGACGGTAAGGAACGTTTCCTTGTTTGGCCTGACGAGGTGTTTGCCAAGCGCGCCCTTGATGAGAATGGCGCGAGTCTTTGGCCTTTAGCAATTGTGGATAGGATACCCGTCAGTAAGTGGCTCACTAATTACCTTCCCGACATAGGTACCTTTGGAGACAAGGTCTGGGTGTTTCCGGCGCATCAGCTGAATGGTGGGGTGGTCGTTCCACAGGACATGATTCGCGATCTTAAGAAAGAAATTGAAAAGCAGGCTTATAGTGTCTGAGTGCGACTCTAAGTCGCGGTCGTGACTCGTCGTTTGGGTATGAGGCACATTTTACTGCACAAGTGGTAGTGTGCCCTTGAGAAGAAGTCCGATGCGGCATTTTCGGGTTTTGGTCCTGTTTAGAAAATGGTTGAGGGGAGTGGTGAAGGACCTAGGGAAACGCTGGAATAGATCGATTCGTCGGAGTCTTGAGGCTAGAGGTAAAAGACTCGGGTCCGTCCCCTCGAACCCTTGCTACTCCGGCACGGCTCGAGAAAAGCTGGCAGGTCACCAACGCATGAAATCGAAGATCCAGCTGAGCGCACAGATACTGAAGTGGTGCTAATTAAATTGAGAAAGCCGAATCTGAACAAAATGCACAATCCTAATTGGTCGAAATGTGGCTGTGGTAAGTAAGCGTAGGAGGCGTTTTGAATATGGCCTATTGGGGCCCTCAAGCTTTCCAAAATGATCAGGCAGCCGACTGGGTTGGTGAGCTGACTCGACAAAACGCCTCAAAGCGAATAAGACGCGCTCTGGTCGACGTTATCAATTTCTCAGCCGAGGATATTCAACGTTGGTCCAAAGATAAGATTGACCGATTCGTCGAGAGAATAGTCTGCGATTTGCGCGATAAGCCACCGTTGGAGTGGAAGGAATCAGGGAAGACTTTGGAGGCTTTCTTGGCTGACGTGGAGCGCGATCTCAGGGACGAGTATGAATCAGAACGATACCTAAGCAAGAGATATGGGCCAATTGAGGAAGGCCTCGCAGCTGCCGAATTGCTCGCTATTTGGGGAAATCGGCCGCCTCCGAGAACACCACCTTATGATGATCGTGCGTACGAACTGACTGCTGTGCTCAGACGAAAGCTCGTACCCGAGGACTTGCTGCGACTTGCCCGTAATGTTGTGAGGAGGACACTTTCAAGCGAGCCCTACCGATCAATGCGCGAATTTTACCGAGGACTCCCAGAGGGATCGAGGGACGGCGATGATGTAATGGCGGCGGTGAAGAACTTAGCGACAAGGCTAGAACAGATCAAATCGTCTCCTACCGTTTCCAAGCCGAGGGCCAAGTAAAGGAGGAAGGCCGGAAAGCGCGTATGAAGTCAAAAAGGAATGACTCATTGGGCTAACGTGACGTCGCTAGTGACCTACCGGGCAGTTCTCGGATCACTTGAAAGTTGAGAAGATGTCCCCGCCACGAGCGAGGAGTCTACGCGAAAGGCAGTCACCGAAGATCAGAAGGTCAAGATCCTGCGCGCGATGGATAAGGCCATGGTCGCGCATGTCGCCAAGAAGCACGGTATCAGCGAACAGACGTTGTACCAGTGGGCAAGCGCTACGGGCAGCTCGATGCGGCCGACGTAAAGGAACTGCGCGCCTTGCAGCAGGAAAACGGCCGGCTGAAAAACCTGTTGACTGAGCGCGATCTGGCCATCGATCGAGGGACAGAAACTAGCGCCACCGCAGCACGACGCCTTCCGCGCGGGGTGCTGGCCGACCGACTGGATGCGTCGGCATGGACGGATTGGATTTCACGATGACGTGATGATGCTCATGGTGGTCGCCGTGACGTGACACGCGCGGGTAGTAGACCGGATACGCGCCGATCCATCCCGGCGAATAGTCGGCGTTTTGCATCTCCGGCTCCGGCTCGGGTTGGCGATAGCTCGCCTGCGCCGCCTGGTATGCGGCTGCCTGCGCGCGTTCTGCCGCTTCCTGCGCCTGACGCGCGCTGATTGCGGCGGCTTCTGCGGCAAGGGCCTCCGCCTCTTTCGGTGAGTAGGTCTCGGGCACGTAGCTGCCGACGTGCTGCACGCTGGATTTATCCGGGCAGGCGATGTTGGTGTACATCACGTCGCCGTTGGCGGCGGTGCAGCGGTAGATTTCACCGGCGCAGACGCCCTGGCAGATGGCCGCGGTGAGCAGGAATGCGATGGTCTTGCCGTGCATGGTCGTGGGCCGGTTTGACGCGGCTCGTTGCTGGCGGAACGCCAAACGCACTCTAGCGCGATTTTTCGTTCGTGTCTTGGTTGCACTACTGGCGTAGGCGAGGCTGTTCAGCGCAGGAGCAGGTACGTGGCCACTGGCTTCCGGCGGATCACGGCTGCCTATCGCATTGCCGCTTCCCATTCGTCCTGCCCGCGCTGGATCAGTGCGGCGCGATCTTCCTCGAGCAGCCAGTGTTGCGCGACCAGCGCATCGGCGGCGGCGCGGAAGCGGGCGAGGTAGTCGTCGCGGCTGGCGTAGCGTTCGGCGATCGAGCGGCGCGGATCGTGCGCGGCTTCGCGCTCGGCGGCGGTTTTCGCAAACGGAATGTACGAACCTTCGAACGCCACGCGCTCGCCGGGTGCGCCGATCGACGCGTCGCGCAGGTTCCAGCCGGTGTACGTGGCCAGCGGCACGGCGATTTCGGGCAGGCGCACGCCGTCGCGTTCGTTGCCGTCGGCATCGACTTGCGGCACGAGCACGGGGTAGGGCATGCCGACCTTCGGCGGCTGGTTGCCGACGATGCCTTTTGACCAGTCCGGTCCGAAGTCGAGGCGATCGGCGTTGCTCGCTTCGTGCGGCCGATGGACGCCGGGCAGCGCCGGGAACGCATAGTGCGACAATGCCACCAGCGTGTGGTCGGCGATCTTCGGATAGCTGCTCGGCGGCGGCGCGGCGTTGTCGCGCAGCCACGCGTGCATGTTGGCGATCATCGCGCGCCAGAAGAAGCGAACCGGCAGCGGCGATTGCGGTTCCTGGCCGAGCAGGTCGCCTTCGCCGCGCGCGGGCGGGAATGGCACGGAGTAATGCTGCAGGCCGGTCAGGTGATAGATGCGCACGTCTGGTGACGGTTCGATGTCGTGCTTGCCGTCGGCGCTGGTGCTGATCAGCGACGCCGCGCGGCCCCAGTATTCGTACGACGTGTTCGACAGGAAGATCTTCGGCACGACGTGGTCGGCAGTCGCGCGATCGAGCAGGCCGCGCGTCTCGCCCGTCGATGGATCCTTTTCGGGTACGTCGGTGAACGGGAAGAGGTCGGTGGCAAAGTCGATCGACGAGGTCGGCTGCGCATCGCGCGACGGCTGGGCGAACCGGTAGTTGAAATTGCCGCGACCCGCGCCGGCCACGTGCGCCAGCACGCCGTCGAGCGCGATGCGGCCGTCTTCATCGGCGTTGAAACCCTGGTAGATCATGTCGCGCAGGAAGCGGCCGTTTTGCGAGATGCCCTGGCCGATCACATGCGTTGCGGGAAATGGCGCGTCATGCGCGTGCTTTGCGTACGAGGCGAAATCGCGGAACGCGGCGAAGCCGAGCCCGGCGACGACCGGATCGGCGACGACGTACACGTACTCGTAGATCTTTCCGGCCTGGAAGCCGCCGTCGAGGTGGATGTGCCGGTTGTCCGGCACGAGCTTGCCGTCGACCGTGTGCGCGAATTGCCACTGCGTGCGCGGGATCAGCATGCGCCTGGCGTCGCGCGTGTCGCGCACCGTCAGCACGTTGCGCGGATCATCCGGTGCGGCAACCGGATATTCGCTGCCGCCGATCCTGCCGGTGATGAGGTGTCCGAGCGGAATCTCGTCGGTGCCTTTGGCCAGCATCAGGTCGCCGCGCAGCAGGCCGGTGATCGTCTTGCCGTGATCCTTCGCGATCGGCGCGTACAGGCGCAGCGCATCATTGTCCGCGGCGTCCCACTGCCAGCCGAGCGTCACGATGCGATAGCCATTGCGCAGCAGCCAGGCGTCGCCCGGATTCTTCGCCAGGTCCCAGTCGCCGGCGTCAACCAGCCCGATGATTCGCGCATGGCCGCGATTCGGGCTTTCCAGGATCATCGAGCCGTTCGCCTTGTCCGCATCCCTGGGCTGCAGCGCGATGAAATCGGCCGAAAACGCGACCTTGCCGTCCTTCAGGTTTTCAGCGTTCTTCAAGTCGACGATACCGGCGTTGCGCGGGTTGGACACATCGACCGAAAAATGGATCTTGCCGAGGATGCGCTCGTAGGCGCCGGCGCTGCCGAATTCCCTGCCGCCGAGCACGTCGCTGCGCGATGTGACTTCGACGCGATCGACGGCGCCGTGGGCGGCGGAAACCGCGCATCCGGCCAGGATGAGCGTACT
>Ga0207694_10001209_pt1 | contig 22391 bp, 20 predicted proteins | sample KBSC34metaG_FD_184353 | JGI IMG/M metagenome (GOLD analysis project Ga0207694, IMG submission 184353) | Corn rhizosphere microbial communities from Kellogg Biological Station, Michigan, USA - KBS C3-4 metaG (SPAdes) (version 2) | ecosystem: Host-associated > Plants > Roots > Rhizosphere > Soil... | reverse complement strand
CCGCGGCGACCTCGGCCGCTGGGCGCAGCATCCCAAGCTCGTGATCGGCACGGCGATCGGCATGCTCGTCGTCGCACTCGCACTCGCGCCGCTGCTCGGCAGCGAGTTCCTGCCCAAGCTCGACGAGGGCAACATCTGGCTCACCGTCGATCTGCCGCCGTCGACCGCGCTGGCCAAAACCAAGGAAGTCGAGCGTCACGTGCGCAAAATCCTGCTTTCGTATCCGGAGGTGACCCAGGTCATCACCCAAGCCGGCCGGCCCGATGACGGCACCGACCCGAAGGGGCCGAACAATATCGAGATCATGGCCGACCTCAAGCCGCACGGCGAATGGCGCTTCGTCGACAAAGAAGCGCTGGTGCGCGACATGGAAAAAAAGATCCATGCGATGCCCGGCGTACCGACGAATTTTTCGCAATACATCGAGGACAACGTCGAAGAGGCACTGTCGGGTGTGAAGGGTGAGATTGCGGTCAAGGTCGCCGGGCCCAGCCTCGACGTGTTGCAGGCCAAAGGCGAGGAAATCGCCGCGGTGCTGCGCCAGGTGCCCGGTTCGGCCGACGTCGAGGAAATCCAGATCGGCGGGCAGACCGAACTCGACGTCGCGCTCGACCGCGCCGCGCTCTCGCGCTACGGCATCAACGTCAACGATGCGGCGACCACGGTCGCGACCGCGCTCGGCAGCGCCGTGGCCGGCAATTTCTACGAAGGCAATCGCATCTTCAACGTGACCCTGCGCCTCGATGCGCCATTCCGCAATTCGGTCGAAAAAGTCTCCGAGTTGCCGGTGACGCTGCCGGGAGGCGTAGGCACGGTGCCGCTCGGCCAGATCGCGCGTGTCGAGGAACGCCAAGGTGCGGCGAAGGTGCTGCGTGAGTCGGGCAGCCGCATCGTTGCGATCAAGGTCAACGTGCTTGGGCGCGATCAAGGCAGTTTCGTCGCCGAGGCGATGCGCCGCGTTGCCGACGAAGTGAAGCTGCCGAGCGGCTATCGCATCACCTGGGGCGGCCAGTTCGAGAATCAGAAGCGCGCGACCGCGCGCTTGATGATCATCGTGCCGCTGTCGCTCGTTGGCATTTTCATTCTCTTGTTCTGGGCGTTCCGTTCGATCCGCAAGGCCTTGCTGATTCTCGCCACGGTGCCGTTCACCCTGATCGGCGGCTTGGCCGGGCTCGCGCTGGCCGGATTGCATCTGTCAATTTCGGCCGCGGTCGGTTTCATTGCCGTCGCCGGCATTTCGGTGCAGAACGGCGTGATCATGGTCGAGCAGATCGTCGCGCTGCGCGCGCAGGGGCACGCGATGGAAGACGCCGTGCTCGAAGGCGCGGCAAGTCGCCTGCGTCCGATCCTGATGACCGCCCTGATGGCCGGCTTCGGCCTGCTGCCCGCGGCGCTGTCGCACGGCATCGGCTCGGAGACGCAGCGTCCGTTCGCCGTCGTCATCGTCGGCGGCATTGTTTCGGCGACGCTGATTGCTCTCAATCTGCTGCCGCTGCTGTACGAAGCCGTCGTCGGCGAAGAAACCTAACGCAAGGCGACATCAGAACAACAAGCCGACCGAGATGCGCTTCTGGTTCGGCACGTTGAAGTTCGCGTGCTGATCGTAGGCGATGCGGGCGAAGACATGGTGCCAGGCGTACGTCGCCGCGATCGCGTAGCCGTGCACGTAGGTCTGCGGATCGGCCAGGCCATGCTTGTAGGACAGATCGAGCGAAACGCGCTGTTGCTTGTCGATGGCATAGTGCGAGAGCAGATGCGTCACGTGCTGCCGCGTCGGCAGGCGGTCGTCGTAGATATGGTAGAGCTGCACTTCGAGGTTCTCGTGCAGCGCCTTTGTGCCGAAGCCGAGTGTCACCGCATCGTTCGGATCGAAGTTGAGGTTGTAATAAGGGTGAAGGTTGGTGCGACCCCAACCGAGGATCGCGTAGCTGTCGCCGCCGATCTGCGTCGTCACCGAGCCGCCCCAGAAACCGCCGGTCGCGTACTGTCCGGAGAAATCGACGTTGACGATACCGACCTGGGTCACTGCATCGAAGCCGGCGCGCGTCTGTTGATACCCCAGCGAGTCGCGGTACTGGCCGACCCAGACCCGCTGGTCGCCGAGGTCGGCGCGCAGATTCACATCGCGTGCGTGGGTGCCGTCAGAGTTGTCGTAGTAAGACGGCGTGAGCTTCCATTGCAGGCGGCGATCGTCGTCACCTTCGTCCGCATGCAATGTGCAAGCCGTTCCTACCGCGAAGATCGCAATGAGGACGCGCAGCACCGGATACGCAGTGCGAGAAATCTGTGTCGTCATCACCCGGCCAGCTTCGCGCTCGCCAGGCGGTTCAGGCTGACGCCCTGTTCGGCGGCTTGCATCGCCAGCGAACGATGCACTTCTGGCGGAATGCGCACGCGAAACTCGCCGCTATAGTGTTTTTCGGCCAACGGCTCCGGCGCGGTCTCGCCGCTTCTGCGCATATCGGCCACGGTTCGTGCGATCACGCGACGTATGCCCGCCAGCGCCTTCTCCGGCGTCGAAGCCAGCCAGGAAAGCGAAGGAAACTCCGCGCACAAGCCGACATGTTCGCCGTCTTCTGCGGACCAGGTGACGCGGTAAGTGTAGTGATCGATGTTCATGATGCCGTGTCTTGCAGCCTTTCAATGGCGGCGAGAACTTGCCGCACTTGATAGACCTTGGCGCTGCCTCTGTCGTTTTGGATATTGACTCGCGGATCGCCGGGCCAAGGTGTCTTGAATATGGCGTGACTAGAGCCGGATTGCCGAGGCTTGCCGAAGAATGCTTCGCATACTTTGAATAGCTCGACGAACCGAACATTGGCCGGTTCGCATCGCATCCGTTCCAGAACCTTCTCCATTGCCGCCATGAAAAAATGGTATCAATAATGACACCATACCGCAAATCGACCGTGCACCGGAAAACCGGCCATCCAGCGTGATACGACTCACAAAACCGCACTGGATTGCAAGCCCGCGCGCTCGCCTACAATGCGAGTCCCTTCACACGGAACGTCGCATTCGCAGCATTGTATGTCGAACATCGAACACAAGATCGCGGTTGAAATCGCCGCCAAGCCCGACCAGGTCTCCGCGGCCGTGCAATTGCTTGATGAAGGGGCCACCGTGCCGTTCATTGCGCGCTATCGCAAGGAAGTCACCGGCGGTCTCGATGACACGCAACTGCGCCTACTCGAAGAACGCCTGCGCTATCTGCGTGAGCTTGAAGAGCGGCGTGGTGCGGTGCTCGCGAGCATCGCCGAGCAGAACAAGCTGACCGACGAATTGAAAGCACAGATCCTCGATGCCGATACCAAGGCGCGCCTCGAGGACCTTTACCTGCCGTACAAGCCCAAGCGCCGTACCAAGGCGCAGATCGCACGCGATGCGGGCCTGCAACCGCTGGCCGATGCGCTGCGCGGCAACCCTTCGGAAACACCGGAAGCGCTCGCCGCTGCCTATATCGATGCGGAAAAGAACGTCGCCGACGTGAAGGCCGCGCTCGACGGCGCGCGCGCGATTGTGCTCGAAGAGATGAGCGAAGACGCCGCGCTGATCGGCGAGCTGCGCGAATGGCTGTGGGGCCGCGGCCAGATCCGCGCCAAGGTCGTCGCCGGCAAGGAAGTCGAAGGCGCGAAATATCGCGACTACTTCGATCATGTCGAGTCGATCAAGACGATCCCCTCGCATCGCTTGCTTGCGCTGTTCCGCGCGCGCAACGAGGGTTTCCTCGATCTGGATTTGGAACCCGGAGTGGAAGTCGAGCAAGGACACGCCGAAGCCGAAGGCCGCATCGCCGTGCATTTCGACATCGCCGAGCGCGGCCGCCCGGCCGATACGTGGCTGCGCGAGACCTGCCGCCAGCTCTGGCGCATTAAGCTGATGCTGCAATTGACGCTCGACCTGTTCGGTCGCGCGCGCGAGGCGGCGGAGGACGAGGCGATCCGTGTGTTCGGTAGCAATTTGAAAGACCTGATGATGGCTGCGCCAGCCGGTCCGAAGGTGGTGATGGGCCTCGATCCGGGCATCCGCACCGGGGTCAAGGTCGCCATCGTCGAAACCACGGGCAAGGTGCTCGGCACCGGGGTGATTTATCCGCACGAGCCGCGCAACGAGTGGGACAAGGCTATCGCCTATCTCGCTGCTGCATGCAAGCAGTTCAAGGTCGACCTGATCTCGATCGGCAACGGCACCGCGTCGCGCGAGACCGACAAGCTTGCCGGCGAGCTGATGAAGAAGCATGCCGAATTGAAGCTGGCGAAGATCGTCGTTTCCGAAGCGGGCGCGTCGGTGTACTCCGCCTCGGAAACCGCGGCGAAGGAATTCCCCGACATGGACGTGTCGCTGCGCGGCGCGGTGTCGATTGCGCGGCGTCTGCAGGATCCGCTCGCCGAGCTCGTCAAGATCGAGCCGAAGGCGATCGGCGTCGGCCAGTATCAGCACGACGTCAACCAGGTGAAGCTGGCGCGCTCGCTGGACGCGGTGGTCGAGGATTGCGTGAATAGCGTCGGCGTCGATGTGAACACCGCCTCGGCCTCGCTGCTGTCGCGCGTGGCGGGCCTCACGCCCAGCGTCGCCGAGAACGTGGTGAAGTATCGCGACGAACACGGCGCCTTCCGCACGCGCGCAGCGATCAAGAAGGTGCCGCGCCTCGGCGACAAGGCGTTCGAGCAATGCGCGGGCTTTCTACGCGTGATGAGCGGCGACAACGCGCTCGATGCGTCGAGCGTGCATCCGGAAGCCTACCCGGTCGTCGAGCGCATCCTCGGCGAGTCCGGTCGCGAGATGAGGCAGGTGATCGGCGACATCAGTTTCCTGCGCTCGCTCAAGGCGGAAAAGTATACCGATGAGAAATTCGGCGTACCGACCGTGCGCGACATTCTCAAGGAACTGGAAAAACCCGGCCGCGATCCGCGCCCCGCGTTCCATATGCCCGAGTTCGCCGACGGCATCGAGGACATGAAGGATCTAAAACCCGGCATGGTGCTCGAGGGTCGTGTCTCCAACGTCGCCGCGTTCGGCGCTTTCGTCGACATCGGCGTGCACCAGGACGGCCTCGTCCACATCTCGGCGCTGTCGACCAAGTTTGTCAAAGATCCGCGCGAGGCGGTCAAGGCCGGGGATATCGTCAAGGTCAAGGTGCTCGAGGTCGACCTGCCGCGCAAGCGCATTGCGTTGACGATGCGGTTGGATGATCCAATCGGCGAAGCACGCACGTCGATGCGTGATGGCGGTGCGGCGGCGCGCGATCCGCGACCCGGCAATCGCGGTGGTTTCGCCAAGCCGCCCGCACCGGCGCCGAGCAACAATGCCTTCGCCGACGCGTTCGCGAAGGCGCGGCGAAACTAGGGAACAAAAAAGGCGCCGCGAACGGCGCCTTTTTTCCGTCGAAGCGATCGAGTGCGACGAATCGCACTCGATGCAATATCAATGCTTCTTCTTCGGCGGCGCGCCCTTCTTGGCCTTATCGTCGGTCTGTGCACCGGTTTGCGGCTTCGGCGCATGGCCTTGGGCCACGTCGAGCGCCGCCTCGGCATGCGCCTGCAACGCTTTCGCATCGGCGTCGGAGACGTCTGAGGTCTGGCCGTTGGCAACCTTCTCATGCAGCACGAGGCTGCCGTCGTCGCCCCAGCCGACCTTGGTCGTCGCGAGCACGCTGCGCGAGCCGACTGGCGAGCTTTCACGCACGATCACCCACGGCTTGTCGTCCTTGTACGCGATCTTGTACGTGGTACGGCCGCTGTCGTCGTAGGCGTCGGTCACTTCGCGTACGAATTTGACCTTGCCGTTGGACGTGAACGCATCCCAGGCGGTGCCGAAGTTGTCGTTCGAGTACTTGCCGCTGATCTGCTTGAGGTTGCCGGTCTGCGCGGCGGCCTTCTTATATTCCTCGAACAGCTTCTCGGCCGGGGTCGGTTCGGGTGCGAGCTGCACGTCGACTTTAGCAGTGCGCGCTTTGTCGGTGAGCACCTGGTATTCGAGCTTCTTCAGGAAGCGGCGATCGCCGTCAGTGAGGATTGCATCGAGAGCATAAATGCCCTTCGGATCGACCTTGTTCGAGTCGATCGGCAGGTTGAACGACAGCGGCAACTGTTTGGCGTTCGGAATGATCGTCTGCGCGAGCACGATTTCCGGGTGGGCCACGTCATAAACCTTAATGTCGACCTTGGCCGCGTCGCTGAGCTCGCGCGGCTCGATCAGGGCGATCGTGCCGGTGACCGCGTTCGCAATCGGGGCTACCGCCGGCGGCGGCGGGGGCGGCGGCGCGGACGAGCCGCAAGCGGCCAGCAAGGCCGCGGACAAAACGGTGGTGGCGAGAAGAACTCGCATGGCTAGCCTCCATAAAAAACAGAAATTGAACTGGATCACCTTTCGTGTAGCAACCGCCAGCGTTTGCGAAATCCGTAAGTTTTCTGCCTTTCCTTGGAACGTGCCGACATCCGCCCACAATGGATCGGGTTCGATTCTAGCCTCGCGAACGCGCGCTGCCCAGACGCGGATGGCCCAGCTTTCCCAAGGCTACCCCTCCGGGGTAGGCATTGACAGAACTTCACAAACATGAAGTTCCTGACATTAAGTTGACAATAAAGTTAACAGCTTGTTATGGTCGGGCCGCGGGTGTGGGAGCGCCCCCCGCGCAGCGCCGGGGCGCGTGGGTTGGGAAACCATCGTTTGGGAAAGTTGCCTCGCTTCCAGAGGCAATCCGCAAAGCGACCGCACATCTATCTATTGCTGGGCTGATACGTCGGCCCCGGGGTCCACTTTTGTCGAGGGATAACATGAAGCAACGTCTCCTTGTCTCATCCATCATCGTGGGTTTGTGTGCGAGCTTGGCGGTCGGCAACGCGATGGCGCAGAACGCCGACGACCAGTCACAGGAAAAGAAAAAGGAAACCACCGAGCTCACCGGCGTCACTGTTACCGGGTCGCTGATTCCTCGCGCGCAGATCGAGACGGCGTCGCCGACGATCACGATCACCAACGCCGATATGAAGCGCGAAGGCTTCAAGAATGTCTACGACGCGCTACGCGCTCTTCCTGTCGCTACGGGCCAGGTGCAGGACAGCCAGTATTCACAGGGCTTCACCCCAGGCGCGAATACAGTCAGCCTGCTGGGTCTCGACCCGAGTTTCACTCTGATACTGATGAACGGCCGGCCGATGGCCGATTTTCCGTTTCTTTACAACAGCAACAGCAATTTCGTCGATTTGGCTACGATTCCTTCAATGATCGTCGACCATATCGACGTCTTACCGGGCAACCAATCTGCGATCTACGGTTCTGCAGCAATTGCCGGCGTCGTAAACATTGTGCTCAAACAGAAGATGGATGGCGTCACGCTTGATTTCCGCGTCGGCGGCTATACCGACGGCGGTGGCGCATCGCAGCGTCTGCAGGTTGGCGGCGGCAACTCTTGGGGTAATCTCGACGTATTGTGGGCTTTTGAGTTCAGCAACCAGAACCCGGTGTTCTACCGCCAGCGTGGCTTCAGCGACAGTGCGGCGGACAACCCGACGCTCAACGGCACGCCGCCAATCGCCTCGCGCGACCGTGTGGCGCGTGATGCTACTACCAACCGCTACGCGGACCCTGGCGCGGCTGCTTGCGCGCCGTTGTCTTACCTGTTCCGCGGAACATTGCAGTACAGCAATCGCCCCGGTTTCGGTAACTACTGCGGCTCCATCTATGACGCATCTAATGGCACGATGCAGAATCAGCAGAAGGTCGCCAACGGCTATCTAAGTTTGAAGTATCAATTCAACGATCACGCCCAAGCTTATGGCGATGTCCTCTACAACCAAACAAAAACTTCGTATTCTGCGGGCGGCGGATATCAGGAGTTCTACTCCACCTCAAGCGTGCTGTACGACCGGGATTCAGGTCGTTTGCTCAACCTGCTCCAATACGTGCTGGCACCGGAAGAGGTGCAGGGCGCCAACGACACACGGCTGTTCGGCAGGTATTACGTTGCTAATTTAGGTTTGCGCGGTTCGCTTGGTGATTCGAATTGGAATTACGACGCTTACTATCACCGTTCTCAGAGCGACCAGAATTCCAAAGGGCGTCGCTTCCTCGCTGCGCCGACGAATGCGTGGTTTCTTGGTCAGAAAGACGGCGTCTTTACCTATAAAGGTCGCGACTACCCCGCATATCACATCGTCCAGAATGGACATTTCTGGGCTGCGATGACCCCTGCCGACTATATGAGCCTGTCGGATGTCATACAAAGTGACTCGGAAACCTACACGCAGAACGCGAACCTGACGGTGACGAACACCGATTTGCTGACATTGCCTGCGGGTGGATTGGGATTCGCGGGCGTACTCGAAGCTGGCAATCAGTATTGGGACAATCCGGTCGATCCACGCATTACAGCCGGCGAATTTCTCAACATTGGCGGTACGAGCGGCGGTGGCAAGCGCGACCGTCAGGCCGCCGCGATGGAGTTCACCGTACCGGTGACAAGCATGCTGACCGCTGACGTCGCTGCGCGTTGGGACCGTTATAAAGCGGCCGGTTCCAGTCAGGGCAAGGTGACCTATAAACTGGGTCTAGAGTTTCGTCCGATCGAGAGCCTGCTGTTCCGCGCTAACTACGGCACGGCGTTTCGCGCGCCGGACATGGGCTATGTGTTTTCCACGGGCAGCTCATTTTTCCAGAGTCTTCCGGACTACTACAATTGCCGTCGCGCGCAGGGAGACAACTACACGAACTGCCTGCCGCCGTACAACTCTGTACAGATCAAAGGTTTTTCCAACGGCAACAAGGATCTGAAATACGTCACGGCGAAATCGTTCGGCTACGGGGTCGTTTGGTCGCCCACCTCAAATTTCAATATTCGAGCCGACTACTATCACATTAAGATCAGCAATGAAGTATCGAGTTACAGCACCGACACAATCCTGCAGAAGGAGGCAGATTGTCGATTGGGGCACACCCGTGGCGGCACTCCGGTCGACGGCAACTCCCCGGCCTGTAAGCAGTACATAAGCCAAGTTGGTAGAAACCCAGCGGACGATCCGTTCGCCCCCAACGCGCTGAACACGATAACGACCTATCCGATCAACATTGCTGACGAGACGGTTTCGGGCGCGACGCTTAACGTCGCGTACCGGTTCGAGGCGGGGCGTTTCGGCGATGTTACGCTGCGTGGCGACTACAACACTACGTTTAAACATGTCTATCGCCAATTTCCGGAGGATCCGGAAGTCGATTTGCTGCGCATTACAGACTATTACAACGGCTTCAAGCAGATTCTGGCCGGCACCGTCACTTGGGATATCGGCCCTTGGTCTACATCGATTCGAGGCACACGTTATGGCAAAACGTGGCGGTACGATGGCAGCGGCACGGTAGCGCCGTGGATGACATATAACGCATCCGTGCAGTACAACTTTACCGACGATGCGTCGATGACGTTGATCAGCAACAACATCTTCGATTCCCGCCCGCCGATCGACTACACCTATTCTGCGTTCCCCTACTACAATGTGTTCAACTACAACGGCTTCGGTCGTTATGTCATGTTGGAAATGAACGTACATTTTGGGGGGAGCAAATAATCTCCACCGTAAGCCAAATAAAAAGCGGCTGGTCTTTTGATCAGCCGTTTTTTTTCACGCACTTAGAAGACGCGATGAGAGCGGAATTGCAGTGGCGTGGTGGCCGGACGCCTGCATCGACTTAATGCTAACCGACGAAGTGAGACGCTTCTCCTCAGCGAGAATTCCAAAGTTCGAAGAAGTGCGATGGGGGCCCCATTTCTGCATAAAGTCTACAGGTTGACAGACCGCATTAACGAGAACTAGCCTCGGTGCGCAGGGGTAACATTGCACCATTTTCTTCTGGTGTATTCCAGCCAAAATAAATGAGGCGTGTATGTGCCTATCTCATTGCGCAACAAATCGAAAGCTGAGTACCGTTCTTATCCAAAAACGCCGGACGTTCTCATTGTTATTCGCAACGTTTTTGCCTATGGCGAGTAGCGTCTACGCGTCTATTCCCGTATACGAATGCACTCCAACTTGCTCCTACGTAGGTGATGTGGGGAGCGTCGAGGACCTATTGCCTGCTTCGTCAGGAACCCCGGTAACGATCAATGAACCTAGCGGTGAAGGCATTAGCGCGCCTCTCTATGCTGTCGGTGATACTGACACTTGTGCGATATCCGCCACTCAACGCCAGAACGATGCCATTGCCGCGCTTAGCAATGCGGGAATCAGGCCGAGGGTATTTTCTATCATTAGAATAGACTTGGCAGACGGTAACTTCGACGCGTACAGCCGGACTGGTGGGCCCGCTCCAAATTACTGGACTCCAGTATATTCTTCCTGCAATTAAATCCCTTCCAAATATAGGTACAAGCCGTCGAATAGCAGTATTTTAAGATGAGGGCGACGACCGGCATTTGCATGTCCGTCTAGAAATTCTGGAGTCGCTTGAAACAGGGGCGCGGCGGACAACTACCGTTCGCCGCATTTTCTGAGGCCAGCAACCGAATAGTTGCCCGGCGTGTTTGCGGATACCTTCACGGATCTATGTAGCGCCCGGGCGTCGCGGCCGATGTCGACGAGCTGCATCGGCGCTATCCGCCGCCGGATCTAGCGGGCAGGCTGGCGGCAATGCGTTCGCCGAGTGCGTCGTAGTCGCCGTTGTAGTGATGGCCGCCCGGCAGGGAAACGTCCTGGACGTTCGGCCTGCCGATTAGCGTCGCACAGAAGCTGTCAGCACCCTCGTCCGCGCCATGCACGCAGATCACCGGAACCTTCGCGTCCGCGATCTCGGGCGTGATCGGAATCGCGCCTTCGTGATGCGTCGAGCCGAACCAGTCGCCGACGTGGATTTCGAACACCGCTTCCGGATCGGGCGAGATCAGCACCTGCGCGGCGATGCGCGCGCGCGCCGCGTCGGGGACGCGGTTGATGACGACTGGGGCGAGGCTCGCACCGAACGAATAGCCGATGACGACGAAATCCGCGTTTGGGTGCTCGACGCCGTAGTGGCCGACGATGCGCGTCACCGCGTCGGCAGCCTCGGCCGGCGTGCGCGTCTGCCAGAAGAATTTCAGCGTGTTGAGACCGACGACGGCGATGCCGCGTTTGCTCAGTTGATCGGCGACGGCGACATCGAGCCCCGCCCAGCCACCGTCGCCGGTGAGGATGATCGCAAAGCGTTCGGCGAACGTGCCCTGCGCGGGGACTTCGACCAACGGCAGATCGGCGACATCGCCTGGTAGCGGTTTCGCGACCGCAGTCGGCGCGGTCAACCGCGCCACGCCTTGGTTCAATTCAGCGCCGGCGGTTTTCCGCAGAGGCGAACGCCACGACGGCGGCAGCGGAAGCCATCGCCGAAACGCCTCGACGATGGCAAGCGCGCCATCGACGCGCGCGCCGTCGGCGAACGGCAATGGCAGCCAGCGATTCGGCAGCACGCTCACGGGCGTCAGGCGAAATTTATCCTTGCCGTCGGCGACGGACATCTCTCCTGCATCGGCCTTGCAGACGGGCTTCGGAAAACGCTGTGAAAAATCCCAGCCAAGCGTGATCAGGCCGCTGAATGTACCCTTCGGCGCCTGCGCATCGACTGCGTAGGCGAACGCCGCGCCCGCGCCGTCGCCGATCAGCAACGGATAAGCAAAATTCTTCACTTTCTGATTTTTCTGCATCCAGTCGCTCATCTCCTGGATGTGCGCGGACGGGAAATGGCAGGCGTCGTTTTTGATCGACTCCATTTCCTTGACGTACGCCGGCGTGTCGATGCCGAAAACGAGCGCGCCTTCGTCGCTCAGCGCCGTCGCGAGCGACTCGGCGCGCGCACCCCAACCGTCCTTGTCGGAGAGAAAAACCACGGTGCGCTTGGGTTCGCCCGCCGGGGTCGCCACATGGACGTCGCCGAAAAGGCCGTAGTGAACGGGAACCGTTGCGGCCCGCGTCGGCAAGGAAAAAAACGCTGGGCCGCAAAGGACGCAAAGCGCGCAAAAGAAACGTCTCTTTTTCACTTTGCGCTCTTTGCGTCCTTTGCAGCCGGCGCTCTTTGCATGAGCGCTTCGATCTCATCCGCATCGTTGGGTACAAGCGAAGTGAGAATCTCCGGCTCGCCGCGCGTGACGATGACGTCGTCTTCGATGCGGATGCCGATACCGCGCCACTGTGCGGCAACGCCCTTTGCGTCCGGCGCGATGTAGATGCCAGGTTCGACCGTGACGACCATGCTCGGTTCGAGTTCGCGATATTCGCCGTCGATGCGGTAGTCGCCGACGTCGTGCACATCGAGGCCGAGCCAGTGTCCGGTCTTGTGCATGTAAAAACGGCGGTATGCACCCTCGTTGATGTTCTTCTGCACGCCGCCCTTGAGCAGACCGAGCTTGATCAGCCCGGCCGTGATCACGCGCACCGCCGCATCATGGTAGGCGATGAACGGGCGCCCGGGCCGCACTTCGGCGATCGCCGCGCGCTGTGCGGCAAGCACGACGTCGTACAGCGCACGCTGCGCCGGGGTGAACTTGCCGTTGACCGGGAACGTACGCGTGATGTCAGAGGCGTAACAATCGAGTTCGGCGCCGGCATCGATCAGCAGCAGATCGCCGTCTTTGAGCGGCGCGTTGTTCGCGCGATAGTGCAGCACGCAGCCGTTGGCGCCGCCGGCGACGATCGGCTCGTAGCTCGGTACCGCGCCGTGCTTGCGGAACGCGTGCAGCAGCTCGGCTTCGATTTCGTGCTCGTTCATGCCGGGACGCACGGCGTGCATCGCGCGCAGATGCGCCTCCGCGGCGATCTTCGCGCATTTGGTCATCACCCGCAGTTCGGCGCGCGTCTTGTACAGGCGCAGGTCGTGCAGGATGTGGCCGAGGGCGACAAACTCGTGCGGCGCACGCGCGCCGCGGCGGATCTGCTCGCGCACGCGGTTGACCCAGCCGATCAGTTTGGTATCGAACTCGACGTCACGGCCGAAGTGGTAATAGACACGTGAGCGCCCCTCGATCATGCCGGGCAGGATGTCGTCGATGTCGCCGATCGGGAACGCGTCGTCCATGCCGTAGCGCGCGACCGCGCCTTCGGTGCCGGCGCGCACGCCGTCCCAGGCTTCGCGTTCTGCGTCGCGTTCGCGGCAGAACAGGATCTGCTCACCGTGCTCGCGGCCCGGAATCAGCGCCAGCACTGCCTCGGGCTCGCCGAAGCCGGTGAGATACTGGAAATCGCTGTCCTGCCGGTACGGATAGTGCGAATCGTTGTTGCGCACGCGTTCCGGCGCAGCCGGCACGATGCAGATCGCATCCTCGCCGACGATGCGCATGAGCTGTTTGCGGCGGCGGGCGTATTCCTTCGGTTCGATCATGCGATTCCGTCAGTGCAGAGTCGCGCCGGACCTCGGCGCCGCATGCAGCTCCGCATGCAGCAGCAGTGCGCCGACGCGAATGAATTCGATGACTTCGGCAAGCGCTGCCTCGTCGTCTTCGTTGCCGGCGTATTCGAAGTGCGTCGCCGCGATCGTGCCGAAGTCGGCGAGGATTTCTTCGGCATCGCGTGACAGCGAACCGCGGTGTCCCGCGCCGGCAAGGCCGAAGCCGCCGAGGAAACCGCGGCACCATTCGACGAGCGCGTCGGCGCGGACATCGATCGGCGTTTCCGCGGCCGGCAGCAGCGGTTCGAAGCCGAGCTCGGGATCGGACAGCCACGCTGTGCATTGCCGATACAACTGCTCGAGCAACTCGGCAGGCAGCGCGGCGGTCGTGTCGCCGCCGTGGTCGAATTCGAGCGCGTCGAACCAATGCCGCGCATCGGCGCTGCCGCCGCCGCAGAGGTAGCCGGTGAGCGAGCCGTGCAGATCGCTCGCGTCGATGCCGGCCTGGGCGCGGGCGAGCGCGTCGCCGAGTTCGCTGTAGCTGATGGCCGTATTCGACACCGTCCGCCCGAAGCGTTGGGGAATCCCGACATTGTAGCAGCCGGCAACGGCAGTCAGGCGCAACGCGGGCCCAATCTTTGCGCGCGTTGACCGTGTTCGGCGGCTTGCATATAGTGCCTGCATGCCCGAGTCGATCAACCTCGCCAATGAGCTCGCCGAGATCAGCGGGCGGCTGGATCGCCTGCTCGAGCTCGTGCATCGCCTCAGCGAGGAAAACCGCAGCCTGCGCGTGAGTCAGGAGCAGCTCAACACGGAGCGTGCGAACCTGATGGCGAAGAATGAGCAGGCGCGCTCTCGCGTCGAGGCAATGATTGTGCGGCTGCGTTCGCTGGAGAGCAATGCATGAGCGAAGCAACGCCGGTGGCGGTCAGCATTCTCGATCGCGAATTTCTCATCGCCTGTACGCCCGAAGAGCGTCCCGGCCTCATCGCGGCCGCGGCCTATCTCGACGGCAAGATGCGCGAAGTGCGCGGCAATACGCGCACGCAAGGCCTCGATCGCATCGCGGTCATGGCTGCGCTCAACATCGCGCATGAACTGATGCAGAGCAAGCAGCGCGCGGATATCGACGGCGGAACTTTGGCGCAGCAATTGCAGACATTGCGCGGCAAGCTCGACACGGCGTTGGCTACGCACGTAAAATAGCGTCGCGTCCCCTGCAATGCGCGACAGCGCATCCAAACATATCGCCTTGGTCCTATAAACGACCCCGGGACGGCAGAGACTCGGTCCGTGTGCATGTCCGCCAAGTGTGGAAAGCCTGACGACCAGTGAGCCTTCCCACCTGATCTTCGGATCAAGGTCGTTTGATGTGCATCGGCATTGCGGAGGGCGTACTTTTATTTGTGCGTTCATCCTTGAACGCAAGAATCAAAAAGCGGCCCTCCTTGGCCGCACTTTTCAACAACCGCTTCCGCCGAGGGAGTGTCCCTCTTAGATTCAAGAGCGATACTATGGCGGCTCCTATGCATACCTTGAACCGCGATGCGAGCATCGCCTTGCGCGCGCAGATGCGCGAACGCCGTGCGGGCCTGAGCGCCGCCGAACGCATCGCCGCGGCCAGCGGCGTGGCGGCCAGCCTCGAACAGCTTCCCGAGTTCCTCGTCGATCGACGCGTTGCCGGCTACTGGGCCGTCGGTGGCGAAGTGCCGCTGCATGCGGCCGTCGCGCGCCTGCGCGCACGTGAACAGCAATATTGCCTGCCGATCGTCGGCGACGACGGCCGCCTGCGGTTCACGCCGCTTCTGCCGAATGCGAACATGCAGCCCAATCGCTACGGCATTCCGGAGCCCGAACACGCCGCCGCCGATCTGCTGACGCCGCAGGACCTCGACCTCGTACTCGTACCGCTGACCGCGTTCGACCGCGCCGGTCGCCGCCTCGGCATGGGCGGCGGCTACTACGACCGCAGCTTCGCGTTCCTGCGCGAAGTGGTGCGCCCGGCACAGCCATTGCTCGTCGGAATCGGCTACGCTTTTCAGGAAGTCGCAACGCTGCCCGCGCAAGACTGGGACATCGCGCTCGACTTCATCGCAACGGACAAAGAATTGATCGATTGCACCCCGCCGGAGACGCGTCCATGAACTACTGGTTGATGAAGTCCGAACCGGACGAGTTCTCGATCGACGATTTGAAAACACGCAAGACCGAGCCGTGGAGCGGCGTGCGCAACTATCAAGCGCGCAATCACCTGCGTACGATGAAGAAGGGCGACGAGGTGATGTTCTATCATTCGAGCTGCGAGGTGCCCGGCGTCGTCGGCATTGCGACCGTGGCGACCGAGGCGCATCCCGATCCGACCCAGTTCGACCCGAAGAGCGACTACTTCGATGCGAAGTCCTCGCATGCCGACCCGCGCTGGTCGCTGGTCAACGTGAAATTCAAGCGCAAGCTCAAACGCGCGATCACGCTGACCGAGCTGAAAGACCGGTCCGAACTGAAGAATTTCGCCCTCGTCCAGCGCGGCAACCGCTTGTCGGTGCTGCCGGTGACGAAGGCGCAGTGGGATTTCATTTTGTCTCTGGAATAACGATGACGCCGCAGGAACAACAGAAACGCCTCGCCGCGCAGGCGGCGATCCACTATGTCGAGGACGGCAGCATCGTCGGCGTCGGCACGGGTTCGACGGTCATGCATTTCATCGACGAGCTCGGCAAGATCCGCGATCGCATCCAGGCGGCGGTGTCGAGCTCGGAGAAATCGACCGCCGCGCTGAAGGCGCTCGGCGTCGACGTCATCGATCTGAACACGGCGGGCGAGCTCGGCGTCTACATCGACGGTGCCGACGAGTGCGATCCGCACAAGAATCTGATTAAGGGCGGTGGTGCGGCGCTGACGCGCGAAAAAATCATCGCCGCTGCGTCGAAGAAATTCGTCTGCATGATCGATCCTTCGAAACGCGTCGACGTACTCGGCCAGTTCCCGCTGCCGATCGAGGTAATTCCGATGGCGCGCAGCTACGTTGCGCGTCAGTTGGTCAAGCTCGGCGGCCAGCCGGTGTGGCGCGACGGTGTCGTCACCGACAATGGCAATGTCATTCTCGACGTGCATGGAATGCGCATTACTGATCCGCCCGCGCTGGAAGCCGAGCTCAATCAGATCACTGGCGTGGTCTGCGTCGGCCTGTTCGCGCGACGCAAGGCCGATGTCGTGTTGATCGGCGGCGAAAAAATGCCGTGAGTAAGTTTGCAATGATGCTGCTTGCCGCGTTGCCGGTCTCGTTCGCAACGGCCGCGCCGGCCTCGCCGCCGGCGGAGATTCCGGTCTATTCCTACGAGGTCGTGAACGTCTATCCGCACGATCGCGCGGCGTTCACCGAAGGCTTGTTCTTCCGCGACGGTTACCTCTACGAGAGCACCGGCATGAACGGCGCCTCGTCGATCCGCAAGGTCGAGTTGAAAAGCGGCCGCGTCGTAAAGCAGCAGGATTTGTCGAACGCCGTGTTCGGTGAAGGCATCGTCGACTGGAAAAACGAATTGGTCAGCGTGACCTGGAAAAACCAGGAAGGCTCCGTGTTCGACATCGACACGTTCGAGTTCAAGCGCAGCTTCCGTTATCCCGGCGAGGGCTGGGGCATGACGCACAACGACAAGAACCTGCTGCTCAGCGACGGCACGGCATCGATCCGCGTGCTCGATCCGCAGACTCTGCGCCAGACCGCCTCGATTCATGTCAGCGCGCAAGGACAGCCGGTCGAACAGCTGAACGAGCTCGAGTGGGTCAAGGGCCAGATCTACGCGAATATCTGGCAGACCAACCGCATTGCGCGTATTGATCCGAAGAGCGGCAAAGTGACGGCGTGGATCGACCTGTCCGGCCTACTCTCGCGCAGCGATCGCGAAACTGCGGGTGCCGACGTGCTCAACGGCATCGCCTACGACGCCAAGCAGGACCGCCTGTTCGTCACCGGCAAATACTGGCCGAATCTGTTCGAAATCCGGCTGGTTGCGCCAGCGGCGCCGAAATAAGCGACGTGCCGTTGGCGGCATCGACTCGCGCGTGCTGCGGCAGCGCGACGGACGCGTCCGGTACTTCGTCGTAGAAATGATAAACACCGTCCGGCCCCAGCGCGTGCCAGCAATTGAGTCCGGCGCGATAAGGCACGAGCCGGCCCGGTGGCCCGCCCGCGCGGTAGAGCAGTTCGTCGGTCATCGGTACGAATTGGCGCATTGCAACCTTCCTTACGCGACCCCATTTCTGAGCGTAGTAAAGCAAGACCGGATGGAGCGGGCGTGACCGCGTTCTGTCATTTCCCTGACGGATGCTTATGTTCTCTTCGCTGGCGAGATCGAAAAACCGCGGTTCACAAGCCCGCTTTTCGATGTGCGAACGGTTAGCACAAATTCACTAGTTTTTAGATATGATCGAGCCAGCTCCTGCCCTGGAGAATAAAAACATGCAAAGGGACAATCCCTGGGACACTCTGCGCGGCGCCAAGGACGAAGACATCCCGCTGTTCTCTTCGGCGCTGTTGATCGCCAAGGACGAGTATCCGACGCTCGCCACGGCCGACTACGAGTCGCAACTGCAGGACTACGGCGTGCGCCTGCGTAAGATTCTCGATCCGACCGATACCGCCGCGGTCCAGCTGCGCACGCTGAATGGCTTCCTGTTCGACGAACTCGGATTCTCCGGCAACGAACAGGATTACTACGATCCGCGCAACAGCTACCTCAACGACGTACTCGACCGGCGCCTCGGCAATCCGATCTCGCTCGCGGTCGTGCAGATTGAACTTGCGCGCCGGCTCGATGTGCCGCTCGAAGGCGTCTCGTTTCCGGGACATTTCCTCGTGCGTCTGCCGCTCGACGAGGGCATTGTCGTGCTCGATCCGTTCCAGAAGGGACGCTCGCTCGATGCGGCCGAATTGCGCCGCCGCGCGCGCACACATCTGGACACGTACGACATCGACGACGCGCGCCTGGCGCGCATGCTCGAACCGGCGAGCCATCGTGCGATCCTCACGCGCATCCTGCGCAACCTCAAGGGCGTCTACGCCGAACGCGAACAATGGGACAAGGCGCTGCGCTGTTGCGACCGCCTGCTCACGCTCGACTCGCATCAGCCCGGCGAGTATCGCGATCGCGGCCAGTACTACTTGAAGCTCGGCCACGTGCGCGCGGCGAGCGAGGATTTGCGTCGTTATCTATCGCTGGTGCCGCAGGCGGAAGACGTCGATACCGTGTCGTTGCAGCTTGCCGAGATCGGCACGAGTCTGCCGCGGCTGAACTGAAGCGGGAGCGCGAGGAACTTATATTGCCGTCATTCCCGCGAAAGCGGGAATCCATTTTGATCTTGCTTTAAAACGAATAGCGTTAAAAGCGGAAACTGGATTCCCGCTTTCGCGGGAATGACGTCTTCTCGCTTAGATCTCCATCATCTCAAAATCCGACTTGGTCACGCCGCAGTCGGGGCAGGTCCAGGTTTCCGGAATGTCTTCCCAGCGCGTGCCGGGCTCGATGCCGTCGTCTGGCCAACCCTGCGCCTCGTCATAGATCCAGCCGCAGACCACGCACATGAATTTGCGGAACGGGGTGTCGTCGGTTTGAGCTACGGCGTTCATTGCGGGAATGGTCGGAATCGGGCTTCTAATGATGTGTGGCCGGGAGGGCCATTTTTTGGTTTTCGCACGCAAGGGTGGCGCGAAAAGGCGCCTAATTCTAACGGTAGACTAGGCGCCATGCACCCACATCTGACCCGGCGCGGCCTGTACGCGATCACCGACGGCCCGCGTGCCGACCTTCTCGCCGCGGTCAAGGCCGCTCTGCGCGGCGGCGCCGCGCTGCTCCAGTATCGCGACAAAACCGCCGACACGGCGCGCCGCGCGTTCGAGGCGCGTGCGCTGCGCGAGCTGTGTGCGCGCTTCGAAATCCCGTTCATCGTCAACGACGACGTCGAACTCGCGCTCGCCGCCGGCGCCGACGGCGTGCACCTCGGCGAGGATGACGCCGACATCGCCGCCGCGCGCGCGCGCCTCGGCGCCGGGGCGATCATCGGCGTGTCCTGCTACGACTCGCCGGCGCGGGCGCGACAACTTGCCGCAGCCGGCGCGGACTATCTCGCCTTCGGCGCGTTCTTCCCGTCGCCGACCAAGCCCAACGCGCGCCGCGCCACGCCAGAGCTGCTGCGCGAGGCGAAGCCGCTCGGCCTGCCGTTGGTGGCAATCGGCGGCATCACGCCCGACAATGCACCGCCGCTGGTCGACGCGGGTGCCGATTTCCTCGCCGTAATTTCCGGCGTGTTCGCACAAGTCGATCCCGAAGCCGCGGCGCGGCGTTATGCGGCAATGTATACAAGTTGAGAAAGTGGCAAATATGATCACGAATCACGATTGGTTTCAGCGCGCCCGTCCGCTCATGCCCGGCGGCGTCAACTCGCCGGTGCGCGCGTTCAAGTCGGTCGGCGGCGAGCCGTTCTTCACCGACCATGCCGACGGCGCCTACCTGTGGGACGTCGAGGGCAAGCGCTACATCGACTACGTCGGCTCGTGGGGCCCGATGGTCGCCGGCCACAATCATCCGAAGGTGCGCACCGCGGTCGTCGAGGCCGCGCGCGCGGGTCTGTCGTTCGGCACGCCGTGCCCGGCCGAGGTGCGCATGGCCGAGGAGATCACGCGCCTGATTCCCTCGGTTGAAGTGCTGCGCATGGTCAACTCGGGCACCGAAGCGACGATGTCGGCGATCCGCCTCGCGCGCGGCGCGACCGGGCGCGACAAGATCGTCAAATTCGAGGGCTGCTATCACGGCCACGCTGACTCGTTCCTGGTCAAGGCCGGATCGGGCGCGCTAACGTTCGGCGTGCCGACGTCGCCCGGTGTGCCATCGGTGCTCGCCGACCTCACCGTAACCCTGCCGTACAACGATCTCGATGCCGCACGCATCCTTTTTGCCGAACAGGGCGAGACGATCGCCGGCGTGATCATCGAGCCGGTCGCCGGCAACATGAACTGCATTCCGCCCGTCGAAGGCTTTCTGCAAGGCCTACGCGAGCTGTGCACGAGTCACGGCGCGCTGCTGATCGTCGACGAGGTGATGACCGGATTCCGCGTCGCGCTCGGCGGCGCGCAGGCGCTGTATGGCATCACGCCCGACCTGACCACGTTCGGCAAGATCATCGGCGGCGGCATGCCGGTCGGCGCCTACGGCGGCAGGCGCGAAATCATGGAAAAGATCGCGCCGTCAGGCCCTGTCTATCAGGCCGGCACGCTGTCGGGCAATCCGATCGCGATGGCGGCGGGATTGGCCATGCTCGAAGTGATCCAGGCGCCGGGTTTCTATGAAGAACTTGAACGCAAAACCAATCTGCTCACCGACGGCCTCGTCGCCGTCGCGCGCGACGCCAGCGTACCGTTCAGCGTCAACCGCGTCTGCGGCATGTTCGGGCTGTTCTTCACTGCAGAAAAAGTGGAAACGTTCACCCAGGCCACGGCTTGCGACACCGCCGCGTTCAATCGCTTTTTCCACGCGATGCTGGATCGCGGCGTCTATCTCGCGCCATCGGCGTTCGAGGCGGGATTCCTCTCGACCGCGCACAGCGAGCAGGACATCGCCGACACCATCGAGGCGGCGCGCGAGGCGTTCAAGATCGCCGCGGCGGGTTGATGCTTTTCCCTCTCCCAGCGGGAGAAGGGGGCATCGTCAATTGGCTTCCTTCACTGGAATCGCACTGATGCTGTTTTCGGCCAGCGCGCGCTTCGACGATTCGGTTTCGCTCGCCGTCGCGAACGGGCCGAGACGCACGCGGTGCAAGGTCTTGCCGTCGATCGTGCTCGTGTAGACCTTCGCGCTGAAGCCGAGCATCGTGAGCTTGGCTTTCAGTGCATCCGCGGCGCTCGCGTCGCTCGTCGCGGTGACCTGCAGCATGTAGCGTCCGCCGCTCGGCGCCGGCGGTGGTGTCGTCGTCGGAGCCGTGCCGTTGTTTGCGGCATTCGCCTGCGCCTGCTGCTTCGCGCGCTGCTGCTCGGCCTTGGCCTTGGCCGAGAGTTCGGAATCCGGAATGACGACTTCCTTCTCCGGCAGCACCGAATAGAAATCGTAATTATTCTTCGGTGGCGCGGGCGGCGCGGCTTTTGCCGTTTCGTCGGCGAGTGCCTTTTCCGATTCCTTCGGCGCGACGGCTTCCGGATTCGGCTGCGGCAGGTTCTTGCCGCCGCGCAGCGTGGGGATCTTGCCGCCGTAGAGCACGGCGAGCGATCCGACCGCGCCGAGGGCGACGCCGAGCAGCACCATCGCCCAGGCCGGTGTCTGCCGGCTGTTGCCGTTGCGCTGTGCTTGCGAATTCCGCTTTGCCATGGACCTACCTCAAAACGTAGCGAGCGAAGCCAGTTCGCGCGTCGCCGGAGCGCAGGAACCGGAGTTTACTGGTCGTAAATGAGGATTCCGAGCACCGCCGGCGCGCGAAATGGTGAGCGTAGTAGTTTTGAGGTAAGTTCATTACATTTGCTCCGGGGCGGAGACGCCCAGCAAGTCGAGTCCGTTGGCGAGCACCTGCCGCGTCGCCACCGCGAGCGTCAGCCGCGCATCGCGCAGGTCCGCATCCTCGACGATGAACTGGTGCGCGTTGTAGTAGGTGTGCAGCGCATACGCCAGTTCGCGCAGATAGTTCGCGATCAGATGCGGTTCGAGGCTGGTGGCCGCGGCTTCAACGACCTCGGAATAGCGCGAAAGTTCGACCATCAACGCGCTCTCGTGCTCGTTGTCGAGCCGCGCGAGCTGCTTGAGGCCGTTGTCGCGATTCCAGCTTAAGCCGCGTTCGGCGAGCTGGCGCAGCACGCTGCACACGCGCGCATGCGCGTACTGCACGTAGTAGACCGGGTTGTCGTTCGACTGTGAACGCGCGAGATCGATATCGAACACCATCTGCGAATCCGACTTGCGCGCGATGAGGAAGTAGCGCGTCGCATCGCGGCCGACTTCGTCGATCAGATCGCGCAGGGTGACGTAGCTGCCGGCGCGCTTGGAGATCTTCACTTCCTCGCCGCCGCGCATCACCGT
>Ga0207694_10001203_pt1 | contig 22448 bp, 18 predicted proteins | sample KBSC34metaG_FD_184353 | JGI IMG/M metagenome (GOLD analysis project Ga0207694, IMG submission 184353) | Corn rhizosphere microbial communities from Kellogg Biological Station, Michigan, USA - KBS C3-4 metaG (SPAdes) (version 2) | ecosystem: Host-associated > Plants > Roots > Rhizosphere > Soil... | reverse complement strand
CGACGACCATGGCCTTGCCGACGTCGAAATGGGCGAACTCGGCGGTCCACTGGTTATGCTTGACGTAATAGTCGGTATAGGAGGTGGTCCAGTCCTCCTCCCACCGCGCGGTCACCGATGCGTTGAGGGAACGGGTATTGGCGTCATGCATCATCATGACGCTCTTGGCCCCCGGCGCCATATCGCACAACCGGTCCAGAAAACGCGGCCACTGCGTCGGATCGACGGCTGCGTCATAGATCAGATCGATCAGCTCAGGCAGATCGCGTTCCTGGTCGAGCACCTTCTTCACCACTGATTCGGCGCGGTTTCCATGCCTTTTATTGTAACAGGTTACAACATGGAACGATTATAAAATACCTAATTTTTGGGAGGGGCATCCGCCGGCTGGTGTCGGTACCGGTTGCCTTTTCACCATCCGTCACTGAGAATCCTCCCCGCCGTGAGTCGCTCACCGCCGTGGCTGGACGCTGAATGATTTCCCGAAGACATATGCTCGCCGGACTGGCCGGCATGACCATGCCCGTCCTGGCCGGATGTGCCGGCGGACAGCCTGAGCGGGTATCCCCTGCGGCTGTCGGCAATGTGAGGACCGAGCCGGTGGTGACGCCAGCCGGAGGCCTCGACGCGGTGATCGATATCAGCCACCTGTCCTACGTCACCGATTTCAACCTGATGCGCCGCCACAGCGGGATATTGGGTGTCATCCACAAGGCGAGCGAGGGGGGCGACTGGGTCGATACGACCTATGCCGAGCGCCGGCCCCAGGCCGAGGCGGCGGGATTGCTTTGGGGCGCCTATCACTACGGCAGCCGGCAATATTCCGGGGTGGATCAGGCCAATGCCTTCCTGGCGGCCGCCCAGCCGGGGCCCAAGACCCTGCTGGCGCTGGACTTCGAGCCGAACGATCGCCATCCGTCGAATACCATGACCATCCGTCAGGCCGAGGAGTTCGTCCGCACCGTCTATCAGGCCACCGGCAAGCTGCCGATGGTCTATACCCATCCGGCCTGGGCCAATGGCGGCGTCTACGGCACCGCGCGGATGAGCCTGGGGCAGGGGATTGGGCCGGATTCCATCCTGGCACAGTGCGATCTGTGGCTGGTGGATTACCGTGAGGCGCCGGAGGTGCCCTACGCCTGGTCGCGCAAGGGCTGGAAGCTTTGGCAATATGCCGGCAACTCCACCGCCGACGATGCCGCCTATGGCAGCGCCTCGCACGCGCTCGCCGGTGTCGACCGCTGCGACCGCAACCTGTTCAAGGGCGACGCGGCGGCTCTCTACCGCTTCTGGAACGGCCGCGTGGTTACGTCCTAGCTGTTGGCCCATTGGCAGGATCGCCTCTCCTGCTGCGTATATTGACCAGGCAGCGCGGGCGCCTATCATGCCCGATGCCGTCGGAGATGGGGAAATGCCAACACGCCGTCGTTCACTGCGATCCATGGTTCCGTGCGCTGTGATCGGGCTTTCGCTTGCCGGCGCTCACCCGGCGGGGGCCCAGCAGGCGGCTCAGCCCGCGGCCGATAGCGGTGCTGGTCTCGGGGGCATCGTGGTAGCGCCGCAACCCAACAGACCCGCCTCGGTCGAGCTTGTGAGCGGTCCGCCGGGCGGCGCCCCGGCGACCTACGGCGCGCCCGCGGCCGAATCCAAGGCGCCCGGTATCGAGGGGTTCATCGAAGGCGGGATCGGCAGCCACGGGGCGAAGGCGCTGGGCGGCGGGTTAACGGTCCCACTTGCGAAGGGCAGGCTTCAGCTGAGCGTGGAGGGTTACGAAAGTCATTTCGGCGCTCGGTAGCGGGGTCCAAAAAGCCGGATTCAGTGTCCGTCAGATCGTATATTTCGCCCCACGATAGCGCGCGGTCCCGGCCATGCCGGCGCCATCCACCGGGATGTCCGCGCCGCTGATATAGGCTGAGGCGTCCGACGCCAGGAACAGCACCAGGGCGGCGACATCTTCCGGCGTTCCGGCCCGGCCCATCGGGTTGCTGTCGATTCCCTGCTGGATATAGGGCTGGCCGATATTGATCTCGGTCGGCACCAGGCCGGGGCAGACGGCATTCACCCGGATGTTCCACTGCGCCAGCTCCAGCGCCGCGCATTTGATCAGACCTCTCAGCGCCCATTTGCTGGTGGCATAGGCGGCGAAGGGGCCGCCCGCCAGGCTGTTGGTCGAGACGATATTGACGATCGAGCCCTGGCCGGCAGCCTTCATAAACGGTGCTACAGCGCGGATGCCGTGCATCGGGCCATAGAGGTTGGTTGCCATCACATCCTCGAAATGCGCCATCGTCGCGTCGAGCAGCGATTCGCGGATATTGATCCCGGCATTGTTGACCAGCACGTCGATCCGGCCGTGCCATTGGGTGACCTGGGCGATGGCCTCGTCCCAATCCTCGATCCGGCGGACGTCGCAATGCAGATAGCGGCAATCGCCGCCGTCCTTCACGATGGCCTCCGCCGTCGACCGCCCGCGATCGTCCAGTATGTCGAAGATGACGACCCTGGCGCCTTCGCGCGCCAGGGTCGCGGCCTCGGCGGCGCCCAGGCTGCGCGCTCCGCCGGTGACGATGGCGACCTTGTTGTCGACGACGCCCATATTGCCCTCCCTGAAATACGAACTGCCCCTTATACCGAACCGGAAAGGAATCGAGGTAAATTCACAAATACTTGATAAGATGATCCAAAGCGGACGCTCACGGCGGCCCGAAAAACGATCGCGCGATGAGGACCATGAGGCCAGCCATCCGGTGCCTGACGATCGGCGGAATGCTGCTGTCGGCTTCCGCTGCTTTCGCCGATCCGCCGGCTGAGCCGGCCGAACCCGATGCGGCCGGCCCTGCTCAATCCCAGGAAGAGATCGTCGTCAAGGCGCCGCGTCGCGGATACCGGTCCGACAACGTCACCAATGTCGGGCCGTTCAAGGGCCTTCGCCTGCAGGATGCGCCCTATTCGATCGACGTCACGCCCGGCGCGCTGATCGAGAACCGCGCCGCCCACACCGTATCGGACGCGCTGCAGACCAACCCCGCCGTGGCGGCGCTTTCGGAATCGAACAGCTATTCCTCGATCTCCCGCGTGCTGATCCGGGGCTTCATCGCCGGCGACCAGGGCGACCTGCGCGACGGGATCGTGGATCGCAGCTTCACCCATGTCCCGCTCGAGAATATCTCCCGGATCGAGGTCCAGAACGGACTGTCCAGCTTCCTCTATGGCTTCGGCGCGGTCGGCGGAACGATCAACTATGTCTCGAAACAGCCGACCGCCACGCCGCACGCCGACGTCACGGCCGGCGCGTATGGCGGCGGCATCGCCTACGGCAAGGTGGGCGCCAGCGGCCCGCTGACCGACGACAAGGCGCTGACCGGACGCATCGACCTCTATCGCGAGGACGGGACCACGAATATCGACGGCGGGGCGCAGAACCGGACGTTCGGGTCCGGCATGCTCAGCTACCGGTTCGACAAGGACACCGTGCTGAAGCTCGATTTCCTGCATCAGGATTATTCCGTCGCCGGATTGGCGACCTATTTCGCGCCGGCCTATTTCGCGGGCAAGGCCTATATCCCGCCGGCGCCCGACCCCACGCGGCAATATGGGCAGCCCTATACGCACAACGAGTCCGAGCGCGACCTGGGCGGCGGCGCGTTCGAGACGCGGCTCAGCGATGTCTTCAATCTCCGCGTCGCCTATCGCTATGGCGAGATGTCGCGACGCTATAACTACATCGACGCCCAGTTCACCCGTCAGCCCGGCATCTATCGCGAAACCTATGTCGATACACCGGAGCAGGAAGAGCAGACCCACGCCGGCTATGCCCTGGTCGACGCCAAGTTCAGCACCGGGACGGTCGGGCATATGCTCACCTTCGGCTCGACCGCCGCCTATTTCGACCTGCGTCGCGGCTTCAATCGCGAGCGCAGGATCGGCCTGTCGTCCATCTACGATCCGGTCTATATCGCACCGCCGTTCCATGTGCATCTGGGCCTGGACAGCAGGGGGCAAAGCCAGCTTCTGGCCAATTACCTGGTGGGGGACCGGATCGAGTTCGACCGCCAATGGTCGGCGCTGGTCGGTGTCGATTATGCGACCCTGGAACAGAGCGGCGGCGGCACCAGCCCGGGCTTTACCGGCGCGGATTTCTCCACCGCCCTGCCTTCGCCCAGCGCCTCGCTGATCTACAAGCCGATACCCATGCTGTCGCTCTACGCCACCTATATGCAGGGGCTGGTGACCGGCGGTGAGGCGCCGGCAGTCGCGACCTTCAACAATGTCACCAAGCCGGTCGCCAATGCCGGCGAGATCCTGCCGCCGAAGGTCAGCGACCAGTATGAGGTCGGGGCCAAGGCGACGGTCGGCAGCATGTTCCTCACCGCCGCCCTGTTCCGCATCGAGAAAGTGAATGAAGGCATCGACCGCAGCGACCTCGTCTACAAGCAGGAGGGGCTGGAGGTCCATCAGGGCGTGGAGTTCACCGCCACCGGCAAGCTGACCGGGCGCCTGACCGCCGTCGGCGGCTTCACCGTCATGCAGGCGCGGATCGAGAACGCGCCCCAGAATCTGCGGATCAACGGCAAGGTTCCCGTGAACGTACCAGAGCGGCAGGCGCGGGCCTATTTCGAATATCAGGTCCCGGGGCTGGACGGGCTCACCGGCTCGCTTGGCGTCAATTATTTCGGCGGCCGGCCCGTGGACGAGCTCAACACCGCCTTCCTGCCGGATGCCGTGACGGTCGATCTGGGCGTGCGCTACCAGACGGTCCTGTTCGGCCAGGACACGACCTTCAACCTGCGGGTCAGCAATCTGCTGGATCAGGCCTACTGGTCATATGTCCGCATCGGTGACGGCATGCTTCTGGGGCAGCCGCGCACCGTTGCGGGATTTATGAAAGTGTCGTTTTAGGCCCTGTTCTCAGCTCTTGACGGTTGAGGCCTTGTAGATCGCGTCCACCCCCGCGCCCAGTGTGGCATTGAACTCGGCATCGCTCATCTGCAGCCGCAGATCGTCGAGCAGCGCGCGCGAGAAGCTCGCGATCATGCCGTGGTTGTGCGACAGGCGCCGGTTGGCGTCGTTCACCTCATAGCCGCCGGACAAGGCGACGATGCGGACCGTCCGCGGGTGGTCGATCAGCGGCTTGTACAGATCCGCCACGTCCGGGATCGTCAGCTTGATCATCACCTTCTGGTCGCCGGTCAGCGCATCCAGGCCCTTCAGCAGCTCGTCGCGCAGGATGGCCTCGGCCTCGGCCTTGTTCGGGTTCTTGATCAGCACTTCCGGTTCAAGGATCGGAACCAGGCCGTGCTTCAGGATCTGCTTGCCGACCTCGAACTGCTGCGCCGCGATGGCGGCGATGCCGGTTTTCGAGGCATTGTGGATGACCGACCGTTCCTTCGTGCCATAGATGCCCAGTTTTGCCGCCCGCTCCAGCAGCGCATCCAGGTCCGGCATCGGCTTCAGCAGGCTGACGCCGTCCGCCTCCGGCTCAACGCCCTTGTCCACCTTGAGGAAGGGAACGATGCCCTTGTCTTCCCACAGATAGGCCGGCACCGGCCGTCCGTTGGCCTGGCCGTCCATCGTCTTCTCGAACAGGATGGCGCCGATGATCTTGTCGCCGCTGAAGGCGGGCGCGGTCATGACGCGCACGCGCATCTCGTGCATCAGCCGGAACATCGCCTCATCGCCGCTATAGGAACCGTCGGCAACGCCATAGGTGCGCAGCGCTCCCGGCGTCGACCCGCCGCTCTGGTCTAGCGCGGCCAGGAAGCCCGGCTTGTGGGTGATCTGGTCCATCATTCTGGGATCGGTCATCGTCGTCATCCTTGTTGGTTATGAATGAGATGCCCTGCTTATGAGACGTTGTCTTGTATGGATGGTATCAGCCGATTGTTACTTTTTATCTTCTATACGCAATTCCGCGCGGCCGGTTCAGGGACGACAGCGTAGCGCGGCCACGGCGGCAGTCCAGCGCTATCTCCAGAAACCGAAATATTACACGGACGATGGCCGAAGCGGTGCCGGCACTGCTAGAACATTCCGGCAGCATTGATGGGGAATCGGCAAGATGGCGTTCAACGGGCGGTCGACTGCGGATGAGGTTCTCGCCGGGCTGGATCTGACGGGAAAGACCGTCGTCGTCACCGGCAGTTCAGCCGGGCTCGGTTTCGAAACGGCGCGTGCGATGGCTGCCAGGGGCGCCACGGTGGTGATGGCCGGGCGCGATCCGGGCAAGAACGCGGCCGCGGCGGCCCGGATCAGGACCGGGCAGGCGCATGCGAAGCTCGACACGGTCGCGATCGACCTGGCGGACCTGGACAGCGTGCGGCGGGGGGCGGCCGAGATCCTCGCCCGCCATCCGAAGGTCCATGCGCTGATCAACAATGCGGGTATCATGGGCGGGCCGCTCACCCTGACCAGGGACGGGCTGGAGCTGCATTTCGCCAGCAACCATGTCGGCCATTTCCTGCTGACCGGCCTTCTGGTGCCCGCGCTCAAGGCCGCCGCGCCGTCGCGCATCGTCTGCCTCACCTCGGCCGGGCACCGGATGGACGGGTTCGATCTCGACGACCTCAATTTCCGCAACCGGGAATACATCTATTATCTCGCCTACGCCCAGTCGAAGCGGGCCAACGTGCTGCATGCCGTGGCGCTGGCGCGGCGGCTGAAGCCGTTCGGCATCGCCGCCAACGCGGTCCATCCCGGCGCCATCCGCACCGAGGTGTGGCGTGACCTGGAGGAGGAGCATATCCAGCAGGCCATCGCCTGGTCGTCCGCCAGCGGCTCGCCGGAGAAGACGCCGGCCCAGGGCGCGGCGACCCAGGTCTGGGCGGCGGTTTCGCCCGGGGCCGAGGGTCTGACCGGCCAATACCTTGAGGATTGCCGGGTGGCCGAACATATACCCTATGGTGACTTCGGTGCCGCCGGCGTGATCGAGGAGGTGCTGGATCCGCACACGGCCGACCGGCTGTGGGCCGAATCCGAGCGCATCGTCGGCCAGGTCTTTGCCTTTTAAGGGAGCAGAGTGAACCCTCTCCAGCCCGACGAACTTGTTTCAGCTTTTCCGCCCGAGGACCGCGAGGGCCTCAGCCTGCCGGCGTTCGAGCGGCTGCAATGGGCCGATCTCGATTTCCTCGGCTGGTGCGACAGGAATGGCGACAGGGCGTTCCTGGTCCTGGAAACGCGTGGCATCGCAAGTGGCATGGTGCTGGATCGGATGGCGATCCGCAGCACCGCGGCGCGATCCTATATGTGCTCGATCTGCCGCACCATGCACGGGCCGCGCGGCATCGCCCACTTCACCTACCGGTCACGCGACGGCGATGGCTACAACACGCTGAGCGACACGTTCTGCGGCAACCTGCAATGCAGCCTCTATGTCCGCGGGCTGTTGGGCACCGACATGATGCAATTTCACGAGACCATCTCGGTCGACCGCAAGATCGAGCGCCTGCTGGAGGGCGTCGACCGCTTCCGCGCCAATATCTCGTCCTTCGACGTCCGCCGGCGGCGGGCGAGGCTGAGGGTCGTTTAGACCCGCACTACACCTAGAACTTCACCCTGAACGTCGCGCCGAAGGTGCGGGGCGCGCCCAGGAAGGCGTCGATCACGCCGACCGAATTGGTCGGCGCGTTCTGGAACGGCGCGTCGAAGGCAACCTGCTGATAGTGCGTGTCGAACAGGTTCTCCGCCCACAATTCCACGCTATAGCGCCCGTCCTCCGGCCCGACCGACAGGCGGGCATTCACCAGGGCGAAGGCGTCCTGCTCCTTGCGCGGATCGAGGTCCGAGCCGGTGTTGTAGCTCGACGAATATTTGATGCCGACCGTCGCCCGCCCGACCAGGTCGGCCATCAGATTGTGCGAATAGGTGCCCGACAGCGACCAGGAATACAGCGGCGCCAGCGGCAGGCGGGACCCGGGCGCGCCCAGATAGGTCACACCGTTTGAGTTCAGCGCCGACTGGTCGCCGTCGGTGAACTTGGTATTGGCAACCGTGATGCCGCCCTGGAAGGACAGGTTTGCGGTCGGCAGCCACACGAAATCGGCATCTACGCCGCGGCTATAGACGTCGGGCACGCTCTCCACCACGAAGACCAGCCCGTTGAAGGTGTTGAACTGGAAGTTGCGGTAATGCTGCAGGAACAGCGTGGCATTGAGGATCAGCGTGCGGTCCAGCAAGGTCGATTTGACCCCGACCTCATAGGAATCCGCGGTCTCGGCCGGAAAATGGGAGTCGGTTGACGCTGCCAGCGAACCGTTCGAACCCAACGTACAGCCCGGCAGGTTCGGGCAGGACTCGCGTTCCAGATTGAAGCCGCCGGCCTTGTAGCCGCGGGCATAGGATACATAGCCGAGCAGGTCGGGATTGAGCCGGTAGGACAGCTTGACCGTGCCCGACAGGTCTTTTTCCACCGAGCTCTGATGGTTGGTGAAATTGTTGAAGGTCGGGCTTTCGAACGGCAGGCAGGTGATGTCCACCACCTGCTGCAGCGCCGGAATTGCTGAGATCAGCGGGCTGGAATTGATCGCGGAGCAGCCCTTGCCGGGATTGCCGATATTGCTGCTGTGCTGGCTCAAATCCTTCTCGTCGTCGGTGAAGCGCAGGCCGCCCGTCACATCCAGCGCATCGGTGATGTGCCAGGTCTCGCTGGTGAACAGCGCATAGGTGTCGTCGGTCTGGTGATAGTGATCGAGCGAGCCGGCGCCGGGCGCGAAGGTGGCATTGGGGCCGAAGAAGCTCTTCAGCAACCCGGTCGAGGGCGGAAAGCCGCCCAGCGAGCTGAACAGCAGGTTCAGATACTGATCGTACTGATTGCCGAATTGCAGGCTGTAATTCGAATGCAGGTCCTCGTTGGCGTAGAAGGCGCCCACCAGATAGTCCACATCCCGCCACTTGCCGGCAAAGCGCAGCTCCTGGCTGAATGTGTCGAAGCTGTCGCTGTTATTGTCGCTGGCATGGCGCACCAGGATATCGGCGTTGCTGAAATCCGGATCCTGGCCATAGACCGTCTTCCATTCACGGTAGGCGGTGATGGAGGTGATCTCCGCGTCGATGTCGGTCAGCTTGTAGTTGAACTCGGCCGACAGGCCCCAGTCGATGACGTTCTGGGTCGTGTCCTGGTTGGCGTAGGCGACCCGGTCGTACGGATTGGGCACCTGCGGCTCGCCGCCGCCCGATCCTCCCAGCGCGGCGACGATCGGGCCGGGCGGCCCCTGGTTCTTGACCACGGCGACACAGCAATGCTCGTCGCGATGGCTGTAATCGGCGATCAGGCGCAAGGACGCATCGTCGTTCGGCAGGGCCAGGATCTGGCCGCGCAGGGTGAAGTAATTGTGGTTCTGGTCGTCATCGATGGTGCGCGGCCCCTGGCCGGTCACGACACTGTAGAAGCCGTCGCGCTGCCGGTCGGCGAAATAGAGGCTGCCCGCCACCGTATCCTTGACCAGCGGGCCGGTCACCGCGATCGAGCCGCCATAGGCGTTGTAGTTGCCGACGGTGAACTCCGCGTCGCCGCCGAAATCGAAGGACGGTTTGGAGGTCAGGATATTGATCACGCCGGCCGAGGTGCTCTTGCCGAACAGGGTGCCCTGGGGTCCCTTCAGCACCTCGATCCGGTCGACATCGCCCAGATCGCCGAAGCCGACGCCATTGCGCGGCCGGTACACATTGTCGATCACCACGCCGACCGACGATTCCAGGCCGACATTGTCGCCGACCGTGCCGACGCCGCGGATGCGGGCTGTGGTCGATGTCTCGTTGCTGGTGGTGGTCACGAGCAGGCCCGGCGTCAGCAAGGTCAGGTCCTTGATGTCCCTGATGCCCATGTCGAGCACCAGCTGGCGGCTGACGGTCGTGACCACGATGGGCACATTCTGCAGGCTTTGCGTCCGCTTCTGCGCGGTGACGACGATCTCGTCCACCGTATGCGGCGGCCCGGCTTGGGCCGGGGGCGGCGCGTCGGCGGGCGCGCTCTGCGCGTGCGCGGTCGAAGTAATCGAAAAGGAAACGATAGAGAACGCGGCGGCCGCCGCTGCAACGAGGCGTAGACTCACGGTCTTCCTCCCTTGTGTGGGGCGATGCGATGCTCTGCCCCATCGATGTCGGGAGATTAAACCTCAAGTTGCGAATTTGATCCACTGTATTTCCAAATTTCGCCGTAGGACGGTCCGGCTTCTCGCAAGGGGTGTGAAACCGGCCGCGCTAACGGCTAGTCTCGCAATCCGGAATCGGGAGACCCAGCATGACGGCAGCGGATCGTAACTTGGCGGAGATAGCGCATTTCGTGAGCGGACAGCGTCGGTCCGGACAGTCCGGGCGGTTCAGCGACGTTTACAACCCGGCCAGCGGCGAGGTCGCCGCCCGGGCACCCCTGGCTTCGGCCGCCGAGGTCGGTGCCGCGGTCGACGCGGCGGCGGCCGCCTTCCCGGCCTGGGCCGCGACGCCGCCGCATATGCGCGCCCGGGTGCTGTTCCGCTTCCGCGATCTGGTCGAGCGCGAGACCGACCGCCTGGCCGCGATCATCACGGCCGAACACGGCAAGGTCCTGTCCGACGCCAAGGGCGAGATCACGCGTGGGCTGGAGGTGGTGGAGTTCGCCTGCGGCATCCCGCAGATGCTGAAGGGAGACTACAGCGAAGGGGTCGGGCGCAATATCGATGCGGTGTCGCTGCGCCAGCCGCTGGGCGTCGTCGCCGGCATCACCCCGTTCAATTTCCCGGCCATGGTGCCGATGTGGATGTTCCCTGTCGCGCTCGCCTGCGGCAACACATTCATCTGCAAGCCGTCCGAGCGCGATCCCTCGCTGACGGTGGAGCTGGCGCAATTGCTGGCCGAGGCCGGCCTGCCCGCAGGCGTGTTCAACGTCGTCCATGGCGACAAGACGGCGGTCGATGCGCTGCTGGACCACCCACAGATTCAAGCCGTCAGCTTCGTCGGCTCCACCCCGATCGCCCAGTATGTCTATACGCGCGGCACGGCAGCCGGTAAGCGGGTCCAGGCGCTGGGCGGGGCCAAGAACCATATGGTGGTGATGCCCGACGCCGACCTCGACCAGGCAGCCGATGCGCTGATCGGCGCGGTCTATGGCTCGGCCGGCGAACGCTGCATGGCGATCTCGGTCGCCGTGCCGGTGGGCGAGGGGACAGCGGACGCGCTGATCGAACGGCTGGTGCCCAAGGTGCGCGGGCTGAAGGTCGGCCCCGGCACCGACCCCGAGGCCGAGATGGGCCCGCTGGTCACCGGCGCGCATCGTGACAAGGTCGCCGCCTATATCGACCAGGGTATCGCCGAGGGCGCCGAGCTGCTGGTGGATGGGCGCGGCCTGCGCCTCCAGGGCTATGAGAACGGCTTCTTCCTGGGCGGCACCCTGTTCGACCGGGTCACGCCCGACATGCGGATATACAAGGAGGAGATTTTCGGTCCGGTCCTCTCGGTGGTGCGGGCCGATACGTTCGACACGGCGCTCGATCTCGTGAACCGGCACGAATTCGGCAACGGCACCGCCATCTTCACCCGCGATGGCGATACGGCGCGCACCTTCCTGTCCCAGGTCCAGGCCGGCATGGTCGGGGTCAATGTGCCGATCCCGGTGCCGATGGCCTTCCATTCCTTCGGCGGCTGGAAAAGCTCCCTGTTCGGCGACCATCATATCCATGGGCCGGAGGGGGTGCGCTTCTATACAAGGCTGAAGACCGCCACCATCCGCTGGCCGACAGGCATCCGCGCCGGGGCGGAGTTCATCATGCCGACGATGAAATGACCCACGATACCGCCCGCTACATCGCCGTCATGAAGGAGTTCTACGGCGCGTTCGAAACGCCGGTCGGCGCGGAACGGGCGGCCGAACTGCACGCCCGGTATTTCGATGAGAGCGAGCGGCTTCACGTGCCCGGTCAGGGCGTGAAGGATTTCCAATATCACCATGAGACCGAATACCGCGTCTTCGGCGCCTTTCCCGATCTCACCATGAAGGTCGATGACATATTCGGCGCGGACGACAAGGTCGTCGTGCGCTTCACCCTGACCGGCACGAATACCGGCCCGCTGTTCGACCTGCCGCCGACCGGCCGCAAAGTCACGATGACCGGCATCGGCATCTACCGCTTCGCCCCGCACGGCCGGATCGTCGAGGAATGGTACGAGAACGACGCCATCGGCCAGATGCGCCAGCTCGGCCTGCTGCCGGGCTAGGGCGATAGCAACCTAGGCGGACAGCTCCGGAATGCTCTTGCTGGTCAGCATCGACCCTGAGCCCCAGCGGTCGATCGAGACGCCCATGATCTGCTGCACGGTCAGGCCGACGCGCGAGATCGGGTCGCCGTTTCCGGCGATATGGATCCCGGTCTTCACCTTTCCCCCGGCCTTGCCGGCGATCATGATCGGAATCCCGGCGATCGAGTGGGTCTTGGCCAGCTGCGTGTCGGACTGGGCGAAGACCATCGTGTTGTCCAGCAAGGTGCCGTCGCCCTCGCGGATCGAGGTCATGACCTCCAGGAAGGTGCCCCAGGCCTCCATGCTGCGCTCCACGAACCAGGTCGCCTGCGGCTGATAGCCGAGCTTCGGATCGATCTGCTCCTCATGGGTCAGCGAATGATGCGTGGTCGAGCTGCCGCTGCGCCGCAGGTTCGAGGCGCTATCGGAGAAGACGACGTTGAACACCTTGGTCTGGTTGCAGGCCAGCGCCATCGCCAGCAGCTCGGCCATCATCTTATGGTTGCGGATCGCCATCTCGATATCGGTGCCGACCGGCGTTTCCGGCGGCGCCTTGGGCAGCAGGCAGGCCTCGGCCGGCGGCGGCTTCTGGAGCTGGAGCTGCAATTGCTGCTCTATCTGCCGGACCGAGGTGAAATACTGGTCAAGCCGCGCGCGGTCGGCGGCGCCCAGGTTCTTTTCGAAGCGGTCGCGATGATCCTTGATCGCCGACAGCACGCTCTGCCGCAACATGATGCGCGGATCGGGCTTGAAATCGGCCGCGTTCGGGTCCTGGAACTCCGGGCCGAAAATGCGCGTATACAGCGCCAGCGGCGACACTTCGCTGGGGTTGGTGACGTTGGCGCTGCGCTTGGAATAGCTGTGCTTCGGATCGCCGGTCGCCGTCATTTCCAGCGAGCGGAAGCGCGTATCGGTGCCCATCACGTCGCCGACCAGAATATCGATGGTCGGTGCCTTCACCTCGTCGGCCTTGTCCGGCGCGCTGCCGGTGCGAACCGAGATATTGCCGCTGCTGTGCGGGAAGTTGGAACGCCCGTCGAGCAACGCCTGGAAGCCGCTCAGCACCGTCACCTGTTGCTTGAACGGCTCGATCGGCTTCAGCTCAACCGGAATGTCGTAGTTCGCGCCCAGTGTCTTCGGCACCCAGCGGTCCGGCGTCATCCCGCAGCCCCAGAACCAGGTGCCGAACCGCACCGGCATGCGCCCGCCGGCGGCCAGTGCGGTGCCGTTGGTGTTGAGGAAACAGTCCAGCAGCGGCACGCCGACCGTGACGGCGGCCCCGCCTGCCAAGCCGCGTAACAGCGTCCTGCGGCCGAATTGCCTGTTCATCGCGTGGCCTCCTTGACCGGTTCGCTTAAGCCCGTGGGCAGCGAAACCTTGTAGAAATCGTCGCTGATCGCGATCAGCCGCAGCAGTTCGGGCAGGCGATAGCCGCCGGCGGCGAAGCGCTGCCGCAGATAGGCCATCCAGTCCTTTTCTCCCGGCGTCGGATCGCGGCCGGCGGCATAACGATAGATGTCGGTCACCAGGCAGGCCGGGGTCGCCGGATCGTCGTGCAGGGCCTTGCCCAGACTGGCGGCGTTCTTGAAGGCGATGCCGTCGATCTCACCGCTGGTGTCGATCGGCGCCCCGTTCTCGTTCGCGCGATACTGGCCGGCGCCGTCGAATGCCTCCAGCCCCAGGCCGATCGGATCGATGATCTTGTGGCAGCCGGCGCAGGTCGGGTTGGTGCGATGGGCCGTCAGCCGGTCGCGCGCGGTCTTGAATTGCGGATTGCTGGTATCCTGAACGATCGAGAAATTCACGTTGGCCGGCGGCGCAGGCACCGTCTCGCACAATATCAGCTCGCGCACTGCCTTACCGCGGAGCGTGGGGGAACTGCGCCCCGGGTGGGAGTGCAGCGCCAGGAAGCTGATCTCGCTGAGCAGCCCGGCGCGTGGATCGCCCTCGGCGAACTCGTGCGGCTCGAACCCGGTGCGGGTCGCCACCGGCAGGCGGTAGAGCATGCCCAGCGGCCGGCTGAGGAAGGTTTTGCGGGTGGTGAACAGGTCGCGATAGTCGCCATGCCGGTCGATCAGCAGGTCGGTGATCGTGAGAAGGCTCTGCTCCCTGGCTTCGTTCGCGACCTTCAGGCTGAATTTCGGATAGATGACGCTGTCCTTGGCCAGATCGTCGAACGCATCGAAGCCCAGCATGTCCGTGAAGAAGGCCCGCACCCCGTCCTTCAGCCTGGGGGAGGCCAGCATCCGGTCCGCCTGCATGGCCAGGCCCTTACGCGTGTCGAGGTCGCCGCGCGCCGCCGCACTCAGCAGTTCGTCGTCCGGCGACGTGTTCCACAGCAGGAAGCTCAGCCGCTGCGCCTTGGCATAGGCGGTCAGGCGGAACTGCCCGGCGTGGGCGGGGTCGGGTTCGAAATCCTCCTCGCGGAAGACGAACTCGGGCGCGGCCAGCAGGCCGGCCAGGCCGAACTGCAGCCCGGCATAGAAATCGCCCAGCGTCTGCGCCGCCTTGCTGGCGACGGAAACCTGGTCCCGCAGCTCGTCGGTCAGCAGCGGGCGATGGAACAGCAGCCGGCCGAATTTGCCGAGGAATTGCGCGGCGCAACCGTCGTCGGGCGCGGTCGGTGAGGCCGGCTTGCACGGCATCAGCCGGTCGCGATGCTTTTCGTCCAGCGCCTGGGCGGCGATGCCGCGCCCCATCGCCTCATATTGTTCGAAGCCGGACGGCGTGACGGTCACCCGCCCGGCGCCGACCGCCAGCAGCCCGCTCGTCCGCATGCCGGGCTCGAAGCGGCCGGTCACCTTGACGTCCGGGCCGAAGATGTCGGCGACGGTCTGGCGATATTGCGCCTCGGTCATGCGCCGGACCGACGGCGGCCCGCCGCTCGACGCCGGCTCGTCCGGCCCGCAGGCAGTCAACGCCAGCAGGCCGACGGCCGCGGCGATCCTGATGCCGTGCCTGATCAAATATCCTCCCCGCATCGTCCCCAACATCTATCCGGCATATGGCCGTATGCGTCGGTCTTTGCTGCTTTCCGGATAGCATTGCCCCGGGGCCGCACGGGGTCAATCGTCTTGCGCGCGGCGGCCGCTCTGCTGGCCGGGAGATCAGTATACTCTATTGCCTCGGCCGCCGATCGGTGATTTGTCTTGCCGCACCGATGCCGAGCGAGGTCCCGCGATGTACGAAACCTACGAGTACCTGCTGATCGAGCGGCGCGGGAAAGTGCTCGTGGTGACGATGAACAACCCGCCGCTGAACCCGATGACGCCGCGGCTGCATTACGAGCTGTCGACCATCTTCCGCGACATCCAGAAGGACGACGAGACCGCCGTGGTGGTGCTGACCGGGGCCGATCGCGGCTTCTCCGCCGGCGGCAACATCAATTCGCTGATCGCCGGACTGGACGACCAGGCGCGCTGGCAGAACGGCATCAAGGAGGTGCGAGAGATCATCTTCGGCATGCTCGACTGCGATAAGCCGATCATTGGCCGGATCAACGGCCATGCCATGGGCCTGGGCTCGAGCCTCGCCGTGCTGTGCGACATCACCTTCATGGCCGAGAACGCCAAGATCGCCGACACCCATATCAAGCTCGGCCTCGTCCCGGGCGACGGCGGAGCCTTGCTTTGGCCGCTGTTGATCGGCCTGCCCAAGGCGATGGAATATCTGCTGACCGGCGACGTGATGACCGGCGCCGAGGCGGCGAAAATCGGCCTCGTGAACCACGCCGTGCCGTTGGAGGAGCTGGACGAAAAGGTCTTCGCCCTGGCCGAACGCCTCGCCTCAGGCCCGCTGCCCGCGCTTTACGCGACGAAGCGGACCTTGGCTTTGCAGCGCAATCGCATGGTGAAGGACCTGCTCGACGCCCATCTGGGGCTCGAGACCCTCACCCATCTGACCGAAGACCACCGCGAGGCGGCGCACGCCTTCCGCGACAAGCGCGATCCGGTCTTCAAGGGCCGCTAGCCCCTTGGCCATCATCGCGCCCGGCTACGACGTCGATTGCCTGGTGCCGGGATCGCCGTTCAACGGCGTCCACGGCCTGCGCTTCGGCCCCGATGGCGCGATCTATGTCGGCAGCCTCGCCAAGCAGAGCATCTATCGCGTCGATCCCGTCACCGGCGCCGTCAGCCTCGCGGTAGGACCGCCGCACGGCGATGCCGACGACGTCGCCTTCGCCCCGGACGGCACCCTCTATTGGACCGCGCCTGACAGCGGCACGGTCTTCGCCAAGGCGGCCGACGGACCGGCGCGCGCGGTGGCGACCGGTCTGCCCGGCATCAACGGCATCACCTTCCGCGGGCCTCGCCTCTACGCCTCATCAGTCTTCCTCGGCGACGAACTCTACGAGATCGACCCGGCGGGCCGGGTTCCGCCTAGAATGATCCTGGCGAATATCGGCGGCCTCAACGGCAACGAATTCGGCCCCGACGACAGGCTCTACGGTCCGCTCTGGTTCAAGGGCCAGGTGGCGCGGATCGATGTCGACAAGCCGGAATTGACCGTTCTCGCCGACGGCTTCATGCGGCCCAGCGCGGTCAAGGTCGCGCCCGACGGCAATCTCTGGCTCGTCGATGCCGGCCTCGGCCGCCTGTTCAACCTTGACCGCCAAACCGGCCGCACGATCCGGAGCGTGGCGCTCAGCCCCTCGATCGACAATCTTGCGCTGGACGGGCAGGGCCGCGTCTACGTCACCAACATGGCCGACAACGCGATCCAGCGGATCGACCCCGCCGACGGCTCGGTCCACGATGTGGTCCGCGGTACCCTCAGCATGCCCGGCGGCATCGCGCTGGAGATGCGCGACGGGCGCGAAATGCTGCATATCGCCGACCAGTACGTCTATCGCATCGCCGACACTGCCACCGGCGCGCTGCACGAGGTCGCCAGGCGCGGTGGCGGCGATAACAACATCCCCTCGGCTGTCAGCGTCGGCGACCGCTTCATCCTGCTGTCCAGCCTGCGCGCCCGCTCGGTCGAGCTGCGCGACCGGAAGACCTTGGAGCGGGTGGAGACGATCGATGGGTTCGGGTTTCCGTATCAGGCGCTCGAGCTGCTGGATGGGATTCTGGTGGCCGACCATGGTGTGGGGCTGGTGCTGATGACGGGTGAGCCAGGGGCGCGGTCCAGGCAAACGGTCCTTGCCACAGAAGGCGTGACAGCGATGCTGCCTACGCGTGACGGCATCTACCTCGTCCAGGCGGATGTCGGTCGCATCCTTTTCATCTCATCGCCTCCCCCCTTGAGGGGGAGGTCGGCGCAAAGCGCCGGGTGGGGGGTAATGCCGCCATCAGAGCAGACGCTGGGCGAAGGCGGCGACATCACCCCCCTCCCGTCAACGCTCCGCGTTGCCGACCTCCCCCTCAAGGGGGGAGGCGATGCAATCATTGCAGAAGGATTGGATAGCCCCGAAGGCCTCGCCTTCCTCGACACCAAAACCGTGCTCGTCGTCGAGGTCGGGAAACAGCGCCTCACCGCTATCGATCTCGAAACCGGCGCCCGTCGCATCGTCGCCGAAAACCTGCCCGTCGGCCAAGGTGGTCCTCCAGGCTGGCCCAAGGCCTTCGTCCCAACCGGCCTTGCCGTCGGGCAGGGCGGCGCCGTCTACATCGCCTCCGATCTCGATTGCGCGATCTACAGGCTGGCGCCGCGATGAATGACCCCTTGTTCCGCAAGCGGTCGCGGCCCGCGGGTAAGCTGGCCGAGGTGGTGGCGTCGAAGATCGAGCGCGACATTATCGACCGCGACTGGCCGGTCGGCACGGTGCTGGGGTCGGAAACCGCGCTGACCGCGCGCTATGGCGTCAGCCGCGCTGTGTTCCGTGAGGCGATCCGGCTGCTGGAATCCGATCGCGTCGCGCGGATGCGGCCAGGGCCCAATGGCGGGCTGGTGGTCGCCGCGCCGGAGTCCGAGGGCGTGGCGCATGCCATGGCGCTCTACCTGTCGTTCGCCCGGGTCACGGTGGGGCAGTTGCTCGATATACGCGGCCTGTTCGAGGCTCACGCCGCCGAACTGGCGGCGCTGAACGCCACCGAGGCAGACAAGGCGGAACTCAGGGCGCTGCTGGCCGACGAGCGCAAGCGGGTGGAGGAGGATTGGCGGGCGGCCAAGGACTTCCATCTGCTGGTGGCGCGCATGAGCGGCAACCCCGCCGTTCATCTGATCGCCCAATGCCTGGTGATGCTGACCGAGGAGCAGACGACGCCGACTCGCTCCCGCCCGGCGACGGCAAAGCGGGTGCATGAGGTCCATGCCCGGGTCGGCGCGGCCATCCTGGCCGGCGACGCGGAGGCGGCCCGCAAGCTGATGCTGGGCCATATCCATGCCCTCGACCCATGGCTGGGTGAGACGGGGAAGGCGGCCACTGCGGCCGAGTAGCCCTATCCCCAGCGGGCGTCCGCCAGTTCGCTCGCCGTCTCGGCGAAGCTGCCCAGTTCGCCTTGCAGCAGGCGCAGGCGGTAGGTCCACAGATGCAGCGGATATTCGTAGGTGACGCCGATCGCGCCGTGGAATTGCTGCGTGTCGTAGATAATCTGTGCGCAGGCCTCCTTGGCGTAAGCGGCGGCGGTCAGCGCGTCCTGCATGTCCTCGGTCGCGGCGGCGCGGCGGGTCAGCTGGCGGATCGCCTCGACCGCGACCGAACATTCCGACAGGCGATGCTGCACCGCCTGATAGGATCCGATGGCCCGGCCGAACTGGCGGCGATCGGTGACGTACTGGACGGCCAGGTCGACGGCGGCCCGCGCCACCGCGCCGATCTCGGCCGCCAATGCGACATGCCACCATTGGCGCAGGATCGGCGCGGTGCCGACGATCCGCTCGCCATCCATTTCAGGCGAGCGCAGCCGGCCCAGCGGATAGCCGAAGGGGGTCTTCAGCACCTCGATGTCGCAGCCGGTCAAATCCATGACGCGGACATCGCCGCCATCCGCGATCAGCGCGATACCTCCGCCGGTGAGATGGCGCGTCGGCGTTTCGGGCGATTGCATCAGCACGGTCGGCCGGCCCGCCGGGATGCCCAGCTTCGGTGCGACGATGGCGGAGGCGGCGAATTCGGTGACATAGGGCAGGGCGGCGACCGCCTCGGTCAGCAGCACGGCGTCGACTGCGCCCATGCCGTCGATGGTAGCGACTTCGCGGAAGCCGCTTTCGGTGAGGCGGTCCTCCAACTCGGCGCTGACCAGAAAATCCTGCGCCGCGCCGGCCGGCTGAGTGGCGAAAGGCGCGGTCAGCTTGCCGACGGCATCGACGAGGCCGGCCTGATCCGGTGTGAGGTCCAGGTCCATGGCTCAGCCCTTCGGCAAATGGAGATAGTCGCGGGAGACCAGGTTCAGCTGGATCTCCGCCGCCCCGGCGGCGATCCCGGTCGAGCCGGTGCGGCGATAGGCGGCCGAGATCAGCGGGTCGGCATACGCCATCAGGTCGTCGCTGAGATAGGCGCCCAGGAAATCCGCCACCTGCCGGTCGGCCGCGACCAGGGCATAGCGGGCGACGCTGGTGAAGGCGTCGGCCGGATGGCCCTTCACCCGCCCGTCGATCACCTTCAGCGCCAGGCTCTGCGCCGCGGTCAGCGCCGCATGGGCGCGGCCGGCGTCGGTACGCATGCTCTGCCCGCCGAACCGGCCCTTGTCCTTCAGCCGCTTGACCGCGCGGTCCATCGCCCGCATGGCCAGCGTGTAGCGCGGCTGGCCGATCCGTTCGTTGAACATGACCTGCCGCACGATGCTCCAGCCCTGGCCTTCGTCGCCCAGCCGGGCGCTTTCCGGCACCTCCACGCGGTCGAACACGGTTTCGTGCAGCGAGAATTCGCCCATCAGGTTGGGGATCGGCTTGGCGCGCACGCCGGGCGCATCCATCGGCACCAGGAAGACCGAGATGCCTTCATGCCGCACGCCGCCGGTGCGGGCCAGCATGAAGCAGTAGTCGGCCAGGCTGGCGCCGGACGTCCAGATCTTCATGCCGTCGATGACATAGCCGTCACCGGTCCGCTCGGCCCGCGTCGTCAGCGAGGCGAGGTCGGACCCGGCCGAAGGCTCCGAGAAGCCCTGGCACCAGATATGGGTGCCGGCGGCGATGCGGCCGATATGCTCCTGCTTCTGCGCCTCGGTGCCGTAGCGCAGGATGGCCGGGCCGACCCAGTTCACATTCATGTACTGGTAGCTCCGCGGGTCGCCGACGGCGAACATCTCCTCGCCCAGGATCCAATGATGGAAGGCGTCCACCCCGCCGCCGCCATACGCCTTGGGCCAGTGCGGGATCAGCAGGCCCTCGCGCGCCAGGATCGGGCAGAATTCGCGGGAGAAGCGCGAGACATAGGCTGAGCTTGTATCCAGCTTCGACTTGGCTTCCCAATCGGCCGGCAGGTGCTTTTCCAGCACGTCGCGGATTTTCTGGCGGAACGCCCGATGCTCCTCGCTCCAGTTCCAATCCATTGCGTCCACACCTTTCCCGCCAACCCGGCCCTTTGCGGCGGGTGGAAATAAGTATAAGGAATTACCCGTGGCCTTTCGAGAGTCAAATGGGGAAACGGAGGGTGACCCAAGTATGAGCGTGGCTGAGCCGAAGCCCGCGCGCGCATCGTTCGCGCCTTTTACGCCGCGCACTCCGGCGGCGGCGGAGTGCGCTGTCAGGCCGGTGCTGGACCGGCTGGCCGCCGAAACCCGATCCAAGATTTTCGCCCTGTTCGATGACGGCACGGAATGGACCTATGGCGGCCTGCGCGACCTGGTCCGGCGTCAGGCGGCCGCGCTTGCCGGGCTGGGGGTGAGGCCCGGCGATCTCGTGCTCAACTGGCTGCCCAACGGCCCGGCGCAGCTTCGCCTGTGGCTGGCCACGAACTATCTGGGCGCCGTCCACGTGCCGATTGCCGCCTCCTATCGCGGTGGCATATTGGAGCATGTCATCGCCAATAGCGGCGCGCGGCTGATGGTGACCGATGCCGCCCTGGCGCCGCGCCTTGCCGATATCGCGCTCGGCGGGATCGAGACGCTGGTCGTGCTGGGCGGGGAGCCGCCAGCCTTTGCGGATATCCGGGTCCTCGGCGCCGCCGCGCTCGATGCCGATGGTCCGGTGCCGGACCACGCGCCCCAGCCCTCTGACATCGCCGCCGTGATCTACACGTCCGGCACGACCGGCCGCTCGAAGGGTGTGCGCGTGCCCTACGGCCAGCTCTGGACCCTGGTCCAGGCGCAGCTCGGCTATATGACTTCCGACGACCGGATGATGGTGATGACCTCGCTCAGCCATATCTCGCCGATCAGCGGGGTGATGGCCGCGCTCTATCGCAACGCCTCTATCGCGGTGCTGGAGAGGTTCAGCACGGCCGATTTCTGGCCCCAGCTCCGCCGCACCGGATCGACCGCCGTTCCGGGCCTGGGGCCGGCAATCATGGAGTTCCTGGCGAAGGCGCCGCCCAGGCCCGACGACCGGGACAATGGGCTGCGCATCGTCAATGTCCGCGCGCCGAACGCGGCGGTGAGGGCGTTCGCCGAGCGTTTCGATGTCGATTATTTCGGCAGCTTCAGCATGACCGAGACCGCCTGTGTCACCATCACCCCGATCAATGCCGCGCTGGACCATAGCTGTGGCCGGCCGCGCCCCGGTGTCGAGGTTCGTATCGTCGATGCCGATGATCGCGACGTGCCGGCGGGGCAGGTGGGTGAGATCGTGGTCAGGACCGAGCACCCCTGGACGCTCAATGCCGGCTATCACAACGCGCCCGAGGCAACGGAGACGGCCTGGCGCAACGGCTGGTTCCACACCGGTGACGCGGCGCGGCAGGATGCCGGCGGCAATGTCTTCTTCCACGACCGGCTGAAGGACTGCATCCGCCGCCGGGGCGAGAATATCTCCTCCATCGAGATCGAGCGCGAGGCCTTGGCCCATCCCGCCATCCGCGACGCCGCGGCCATCGGCGTGGCCGGGGAGTTCGAGGACCAGGAGGTGCTGCTGGCGGTCTCACCGCGCGACGGCGCGTCGGTCGAGCCCCGCGCGCTCATCGAATTCATGATCCCGCGCATGCCCTATTTCATGGTGCCCCGCTTCGTCCGCGTTTTGCCTGAGCTGCCGAAGACCCAGTCCGACAAGGTGCAGAAACCGCAGTTGCTGGCGACCGTCGATCTCACCCAATGCTGGGACAGGATCGCGGAAGGCATTATCCTCAAAGGCTGAACGGAGCGCGCATTTGGCCCTGGACCTCACCTTCGATGCGGATTCGGTCGCAATCGCGGACTCGGTCGCCC
>Ga0207694_10001197_pt1 | contig 22503 bp, 23 predicted proteins | sample KBSC34metaG_FD_184353 | JGI IMG/M metagenome (GOLD analysis project Ga0207694, IMG submission 184353) | Corn rhizosphere microbial communities from Kellogg Biological Station, Michigan, USA - KBS C3-4 metaG (SPAdes) (version 2) | ecosystem: Host-associated > Plants > Roots > Rhizosphere > Soil... | reverse complement strand
CTTATTCAAGCGGACGCTCAACGAGGCCAACGTTGGCGACGAGGTCGAGATCGGCAAGATCGCCGGCACCTTCTTACTGCCGGAAGATATATCAAAGCCTATCGTATTGATAGCGCTAGGCATCGGAATAACACCTTTCGTAAGCATGCTGCGCTGGGCCTTTGAAGAGAAGATGGATTATAAGTTCACCCTTATTTACTCTGATAACGAAGTCAAATCCATGGCCTTTTTCGAAGAACTTAAGAAGATGGAAGCCGATCACGATAACCTCAAGCTGATCGCCAGCGTGACCCGCGACGAAGGTTGGGACGGTGAAAAACGACACGTGGACGGTGATTTCGTAAAAGAGTACCTTGGCCAGGATTTCGCGGACCACATTTACTATGTTTCTGGCCCGCCGGCTGTGGTGGAGGCGGTGTCCGCCAGCCTGAAACAAGCTGGCGTCCTCGAAAGTAACGTCAAGACCGACAGTTTTAGCGGCTATTAAAAACGCACCTTCTGGGTGCGCTTGGCGGGCCCGACCCATAAATTGCCAGTGGCAATTTATGTTTTCCCTTGAAATTATCGAGCGTAGGGAGGGAACGCCATTTTTGCTTTAGCAAAAATGGCGGGCCCGACCGGGATCGAACCGGCGATCTCCTCCGTGACAGGGAGGCGTGTTAACCGCTACACTACGAGCCCTCGTCAGAGTCGACATGCCGGCCTCCGTACTTTCGCGAATAATAAAAGTACTTTCGGCCTCAAGTCGCCTCTTCCTTTCAATTTCGCCAAATACTGCACTGCGGAATTTGGCGAAATTGTATAGAACAGAGGTTATTTTATCAGATGATAACCCTTAAGGGTAGTAGACGCACCTGAGGACGGGTGTTTGAAATCTAACAGTAAATATTTTATTGTTCGCTTAATATCAAGGTGTAATGATTAAGAAGATCAAGTCTTTAGACGAAGTACCGGTAGATATCGTAGAAGCTATTAAGCGCGGTTTCATACATCGGGGGTTTTTACCACGGAAGTATCGCCGTAACAGTCATCTGGCTGAACGGGAAGATTCAAAACAGCCGGAGGACAACGACGAGGACTCCAATTCCAAAGACGTCTCCCATCGCCAAGATGAACTGACGCCTGAAGAAGTCCATGAGAAGCTGATTGACATAACCCAGAAGGCCCAGGATGTCCTGTTCCAGGCCGACACGGTGTTCCCTTTCACCCTTTTTCCGGACACCGTGACACTGGACCGCGAAAAACTGACGATAGCTAACCGTGAATTCTTTAGGGTGGCTAAGATTATCACCGTGCCGGTAACTTCCATGGTCAGCGCCGAAGCCGACGTGGGGCCGTTTTTCGGCTCGATACACATGACTTCGAAATACTTCATAGATAATACGCACCACCTTAACTTCTTAAAACGCAGTGACGCTATAGAACTGCAAAGGCTGCTGCAAGGCTACATCATCGCCCAGGAGCGGGAAGTTGACGTATCAGAAATAGATAAGGACGACTTGAGGATTCTGCTGCACGACCTAGGCCAAGGTGTAAGCAACTAGAAATGAACGTAAAGGTGCGGCGGTTTTTGGATTTTGAGCTGTTTGATATAGGTGCTGGGGTCCTGCAGGTTAATGACGATATGCGAGGCGGTGACCGAATCGCCGGTAATGCCGGTAAGTTTTACTATCTGCAGGCTGGGGCCCTGACCACCGATGATCGGACTGGCCAGGATGGCTCCGGAGATCTGGTTGAGTTTCATCTGGAACAGCTGATCGACGATCTCCGGTGAGACGTTGGGATTGGTCTTAGTGATAGCGAAGCCGTAATCGCCGCCAGTCTGCTTGGCGGCCGGGTCATCCGATGAGGCCTTGGCGACGGTAGCGAAATCCGCCCCACCCTTCAGCTGAGCTAGGATGCTGGAGACTTTCTGATTGGCGGGTATATCCATCTTGGCCGAGACTTTCTGGGCCAGGATCTCCTGCTTTAGGCTGCGCTTGAAATCGTTGACCGACCAGCCCCAGTATTCGCGCAGTACGTCGGCGAAGACTTTGTTGTTATCGCCCAGACGGTTCTGGTTGCGGACTTCGTTGAGCCGGTCATTGACCTCTTTGTCGGATACGCTGACATGGTTCTTAGACGCCACGTCCTTTATATAGGCGTCATCGGTGACCTGCTGTAGAGCCTGCTTGCGGAAAGCCAGCAGCTGGTCGTGGTTGGCGCCGTTGAAGTTGCTTTGCTGTTGAGATTGATAATAATGCACGTAACGGCGCAGTTCGAACAGATAATTCTCGTAGGTTACGTAATGGCCGTCGGCCTTGGCGATCGGAAAAGGCACCACTTGGCTGACGCGGTACACGAAAGTGTTGTACTGGTAGAACTTGTACATCGCCAGACTGCAATAGACGAACAGGCCGATGAAAGCGGCGATTATCACGGAAATGGTGATAGTCACGATAGTACGGGTGGAATGCCGCAGCGGATAGATGTATTTACGGGCGCCTTTTAAGACTTCCTCGCGGTGTTCGCTGATGTTCTCGTTGGTGATGCGCGGCACGTCTTCCAGGCTCGGTCCGTCTGGGACAGTGGGATTGAGTGGGTTAAGCTCAGCGGCCCGTTCGACGACGTTGGCCGGCACCATGTCCTTGACTTCTTGGGCCTTTTTTTTGAACGGCCTGAGTTTCTTGGTTAATTTCCTTTTCGCCATGTATCTAAGCTTGTTCCAGTGTTTCCTCTCTTTGCGACGGCCGGGCGGTATGGTGGATTCCTAAATCGCGTAAAATATGCACCATCTTATTCTGGATCTTATCCGGATGGTGCACCTGTTTGATCACCAAGTCGCCCACGTAAGTTTGCACCACTATTGTACCAAACCTGAGTACTGTTTCCTCCAGTCCGGCTATCTGATAATTGATCATTTGGATCTGGTCCAAGCCGATGTCCACGACGTTGACCTGCAGCAGGCTGCGGGTCTGCTGGATAAGACGTTTGTCGGTCATTATATATACGCTGAAATACCATTTGACCCACCACGGGAAAATCAGCACGCAGGCGAAAATGAAACTGGCTAGCAAACTCGCGAAAAAGAAGGTGATGCTGGGCGGGTGGTTCTTATCGGCGTAGATGAGGATAAGCGAATAAAGCGGACCGGCTAGCATGCCGAAGGAAGCCAGTATCAAGCCCCTACGCATGACTATCGGGTGCTTGCGGAACACCAGCAAGGTGTCTTCTTCTTCGAACTGTTCCTTGAAGTGTCTTTTTTTGGGCTGCGCTTCCGGTGCCGCCCTCTTTTCGCTCATGCTATATATTGTAACTAAAAAAACCCTAAAGAGTTAGAATAGATTAGCGCCCCTGTAGTTCAATGGATAAAATAGCTCCGTCCTAAGGAGAAGCTAGAGGTTCGACTCCTCTCGGGGGCACCATAATCATTACTGTTATAATCGACTTATGAAAAACGCTCTATTTCTGTCCATTTTCATAATAGTGCCGGTAATAGTAGTGGCGATTTATTGGCGGCGGCGTGAAGAGGTTTTCGAAGGCGAGGTGGTTGATAAAGACGTAGTCGAGAACGTTAATAACACGATGCCAATGGACAGCCGCCCCGGATTGCACTTCGGAGGGCCATCAGGATTCAGCGGCACGACTCACACCTATGTAGTCAAAGTAAAAACCCTGGCTGGCAAGACCATTACCTGGCAAGTGTCCGAAGGAAAATACGAGATTATTAAGATAGGCGACCGGGTATCCAAGCCCAAGGGTACAACCGATTTACAGATCCTGTCATCAGCCGCCGCGCCTGCGTCAGCGACGCCGCCGAGTGATACGCCGGCCCAGCCGCCAGCGGCTATTATCAACTGACTTTTATGCTCACTGGGTCAGGTGTTGGTGGACCAGTTTATGCTCGTGCAGTTCCGAAGTTTTGAACCAGTGTTTGACTTCCAGCTTGGCTTCTTTTACGTCGGCCGATGCGTGAATCAGGTTGGCTAGCGGCGAGTTCTTGGAATTGACGTATTCGATGTTGGTGTGGGCGTAATCGCCGCGGATAGTCCCCGGCAAAGCTTTCTGCGGTTCGGTGTCGCCGACGATCTTGCGGATGATAGCTACGGCATCGATGCCTTCCAGCACCATGGCGATGACCGGGCCGCTCATCATGAAATCGGCGTTGCGGCGGTATACCTGCTCGCCGCGGCGGCTGATTATGGCGCCGATATCCTCGTAGTGGTAATGATAGTGATCCTCATCCGGACTGACCATCTTAAGGCCGATTATCTTGAGCCCGGCGCGTTCGAAACGCGAGATTATCTCACCGGCCAGGCCGCGGGCGACGGCATCCGGCTTGAGTACGACTAAACTTCTTTGCATATTACGACATATTTTAACAGATATAAGCTTGGCTGGATAGGAGTTGATACTGTTAAAATAAACTTATGGATTATGAAGATGCCGTCGCCCAGTTCCTGGAATACCTGGAGCTGGAACAGAACCGCAGCATGAAGACCATCCAGAACTACAGCCATTACTTAAACCGCCTGAGCGATTACGCCGGCGAGCTGAAGCTCAAGGACATCGATGTGGAGCTGGTGCGTAAGTGGCGGATGTGGCTGAACCGGCTGCCGACAGCCACCAACGACGACTTGTCAAAGACTACCCAGAACTATCACCTTATCGCGCTGCGGTCGTTTTTGCGCTTCTGCGCTAAACGCAACTGGGAAACTCTGCAGCCGGATAAGATCGAGCTGGCGCATACCAAACGGCCGCAGGTGACGTTTCTGACAGTCGAAGAACTGCAGCGGCTGACCAAACAGCCGGATATATCCAAGCTGAACGGCCTGCGGGACGTGGCCATCATCGAGCTGCTTTTCTCCAGCGGCCTGCGGGTATCCGAGCTAGTGGGACTTGACCGTGAACATATCAATTTAAAGCGGCGCGAATTCATGGTGCGCGGCAAAGGCCAGAAAGACCGGCCGATCTTCATCAGCGACGAAGCCGCTACCTGGGTCCAAAAGTACCTGGATATGCGCACCGACAACACCAAACCCTTGTTCATCCGTTACAGCGGGACCAAGAAAATTGATAACTCCGGTAATTTTTCCCGGCTGACGGCTCGCAGCGTCCAGCGGATGGTCAGTCGCTACGCCCGGCTGGCCGGGATTACCAAACACGTCTCGCCGCACACCCTAAGGCATAGTTTCGCTACCGACCTACTGATGAACGGCGCCGACTTAAGATCCGTCCAGGCCATGCTGGGGCATTCCAATATCGCCACCACCCAGATTTATACTCATGTCACCGACCCGCACCTAAAAGCCGTCCACCAAAAATTCCATAACCCAAAGCCCATAACTTAGATTACGCCAGGGATAAAACGGTGTTTGACCTTTTGGCAATATTTTCGATAGTCAGGATCGCGGGCCAAGTGGCGTTCCTCGGTGATGGAACGCATGAAGTAAACGAATGACCATACCGCCATGTTAAGGGCCGCGTAAATACTCATGGCCGGCAGAGCGGTGATCCACCAGAAGAGGTTCTTAGAAATATATGCTGGATGCCTGATAAACCGGTAAGGACCCCAGCTAATGATACCTCTATTCGTAAGGTTGGATGCCTTAGGGCCCAGCGCTACAGACGCGGAAGCGTAGACAGTAAACAATAGCAGTAACATAATTCGGACAACCATGGTGATCTTTTCCGATGAGAAATAAGCGTAATCATTAGCATACCAACCCACATAGTTGCCCATCACGGAATTGAAAGGAGGATAGCATATCAAAGCCACGAACCAGCCCAGGAAAGTCGGGTCGACTGATTTGACCTTGTTGCCCAGTAGCTTGGATTCGAGAGTGTAGCCAAAGCAGAAGAAACCGGTATCAACCAGAAGTAGGATACTGAACACGAAGGGATAGATGAAAGTATTGAATCCAGAAGCCGTGAATAGGCGCGAATCCCCATGAATGTTATTCCAGGAAGAGATAAGCGACGAGTAGTTAGCGAAGAGAAAGTTAAACATCAGCGGCAGGAAGAATAATTTTACCAGCGCGAACAAAAGAGCGATTCTTTCTTCCGTAGTGGGTTTGGGAATCGGATAGTTTGCCGTCTTCGTCAGATTCCCCAGATAGTTTGCGCTTTCTTTGGCCAGTCTCGCCAGGGCCCGCATTATAATCAGCCCCCTGCTGACCTGTATTCTTTTAACCGATATCCCCGTGTAGTAGATTAGCCCGACTAAGGAATATACGATAGCTAGATACAAAAATGTTTTCTGGGTATTGGCCGATAACAGCTGCCTATAATAAGGGTTGTTCCTATAGAACGCCAGGGCGATCCATATAAGGGAGGCCGATGCCACGTAGCTTTTAAGATTCGTCAACAAATTACGGGATATAAGGAACCAGTTGATCCCTGGCTTATTTGCAACCTCGGCGGCTTTAGACATTAGCAAAATTATAACATCCGTAAGTGTTGCTGGGCGAACCCGGACGGTCTTTTAGACCGTCCGGGCCGCCCATCGTCCTAGACGTTGAACTGCGTCATCTGGGCACAACCATTAGCCGTGCCCGGGAACTGGACGTCAAGGTTGGACCACTGCTCGGCGATGGTCAATGGAGCACCATTCACCTGCAGTGTGCCGTCCTTGGGGTGGACAGTTTCGTGGAACACGAACTGGGCATGACCGCCCCAGTTCGATGCCGCCTGTGGAAGCTGCACGCGAGTGAACCGTTCGTCAGGGACCGTCGTCTGCGGACCCACCGTATACGGATTCGACGAGGTGACATGCGGACCAACGCAGACCGAGCTGCTTCCCGGTGGGAAGTAGTAGATGATCAGCTCGGTATCTACCAGCATGTGATCCGGACAGGACCAGGAGGCGACGTTGTTCTGCACCCCCATCAGATGTGATCTGAAGATGATCCTCTCCGTGCACGTTCCCGACGGCATGATGAGCTTGGGCGGATAGACCGCGTTCCCAAGCTGCATCGGCATTCCACCGAACCGTGGCAGGCTCTTTGACGCGTAGGCCGGATCGTCAACACGGTATTCGCACTCGTACGAGCCATCGCCGCGCTGCGCGTCCGGATTGATTCCGCACACGTCGCTACGCGACGGCATGACCGACGGGTACCGACCGCACTGTAGTTGCCACCTACCCATCTGCAGTCGCGTCCAGCCGGTGCTCTTGGACTTGACGCCTACCGTCGTCTTCAGCGGCCTGACCGTGAAATCAGCCAGGACGTAGTACGTGGTGTTCAGCCGCGGCGTGAAAGCCGGGCCTCGGTTGCTCACGACGCTCCCGCACGCGGACTCGCCGTAGTCCAGTTGCTTGTAGACGTAGCTGACTCCCGTTGGGATAGCCCGCCCCGACTTGTAGCACTGGTGCTTGCTGAGCGTTACCGAGAAGCTGGGGCTGGGGCCCATCTTCGGCACCCCTGCCACGCAGCCATTGGCCACGGCTCCAAGCGAGTTCTTCGCAAAGAACCCCCCGGCTGCCGCAGTAATGGCCGCCATTGACACAACGGCCGCCAGCAGCAGCATGTTGCGTTTCACCTGAATCATCTCCCCCTATGCTCGGAGTCACCGCCATCCTTTAGCGGTTATTAACAGATGTCTGGTACAATTCAAAATCCTAAGGACGTAAACTCATAGTGCCATGAAAACGGCCTAAGGGCAATTGCTTATCCTTATTATTGGTCTAGCTGCAGACTGTCTATGACTTTTTGCCAAATAGCCTGGTTAGTTTGCCAGTTACTGCCTACATTGGAAACCAAGAAGTAGTAATAGCCTTTCTGGGTAACAGCCATAGCCACCTTTCCATACACCAAAGACGGCGTGTATTTATTGGTGTAACTCCTGTTGTCTATACCCGAGAAATCAGCTATCCAGGCGTTGGATTTTATATATTTAGTCGTAAGTTTAACGGTTTTCCCAAGCGACAATTTATAGCGTGGATTGGTATTAATCTGAGCGAACTGGCCTAAGGATGCCTGGTAAGTCTTATATGACGGGCTGGAGCTATCACCTAAAGCGCTATTGAAGTTGGTGTAAAACCCGGGCTGGTCCGTATAACCTGGCGGATTTACTATTACCGATGCCGATTCGTAGGCGATGGTTATAGTTCGTCCACCCGGCACTGTGACGTCGTGGACAAGTATCTGGTTGCTCTTACCGTCGGATGACGGCAAGGCCGCTTGTAACTGGATAGGTTTTTGGAATGTCATCCCTACCCCTTTGGTCCGGCTGGAAAGATGGTAGCTGTCCAGCTGGCTATATGTGAACTGCGAATAGCTTAGCGGATTACGCTGCAGCAGCCAGGCCGCCAGGCCGCCGCCGATGACCAGAACGGCGACGACGGCGATAGCCGTCAGTTGTTTGCGGCTAAGACGCTTCCATAGAGGGACGGCAGTGGCTGGCGCGGAACTGGTCACTGTTTCTCCCGTATCCTGTGCTTGTGTTTGATTATCTTTCATCACCCCCCCTTTAGCAGATTACGAATCCGAATGGCAGACTAAGTATCCCGAACTCCGGATCAAGCAGACCATTGGTCGGTAGGTTTATACCGCAGCCGCCGCCGGACGTGGTACTGGTAGACGATGTGGTGGACGTCGTACTGGTGGTGGAGGTGCTCGATGTGCTGGTAGATGATGAGCTGGTGCTGGTGCTACTGGTGCTGGTGCTGCCGCCGCCGCTGCAGGTATTGTAGAAGCTGGTACAGATCCCTCCGGAGTTCTGTGTGTGCCCGAAATTGTCCGTGCATGTAACAGTTATGTTGATATTGCCGGTCGGTTGGGTGCCGGGATACCAACCTAGGGTAACGTTCCACCAGTTATTTACCGGTACCGGCGGCGCACCAGCAGTTCCATCATAACCTTGGCTAAATGGGTCAACCTGACGGTAATTGGCAGAAGCACCGTAACCGGAAACCTGACAGGATGGCATATAACTACCGGCCCATGTATCAGTCGCGTTCCAGCTTATACAAATTATGTATGCGTGCAAGCCGTCATGACACTGCTCTGAAACGCTTCCTAGGTTACTGGAATTATATAGCTCACATTCCGCACCGGTGTTCCAGGCGCACACTGGACGCACGGTGATTATTCCAGTTGGAGGCGTACCGGTACTGCTACCCGTGCCTGTACTTGTGCCCGTGCCTGTGCTTGTGCCCGTGCCTGTGCTTGTGCCTGTACCTGTACTTGTGCCCGTGCCTGTACTTGTGCCTGTGCCGGTGGAGGTGCTGCTTGAACCACCACTTACGCTAACGGTAGCCGAAGCACTCGCAGTGCCGCCGGAATTATTACAGGTGATGGTATAGGTAAACGTTCCGGCCGCTCCATATGGGCCTTGCGCCTGGGAACCACCGCCTACGGCCTTGCTGCCACTCCAAGCCCCGCTGGCCGTACAGTTGGTTGGATTGTTCGTCGTCGTCCATGTCAGCGTCGAGGTCTGACCTACCAATACAGAGGTTGGATTCGCCGTAAGTGTAACTGTCGGAGCTGGCTGGATTGCATTGACCTGGGTGCTGCCGCTTCCGCTCTGTCCAAGGATGTCGGTGCAGACTTCAGTGAAGTTGTATGTATTAGCGCTACTGAAGGTGATGCTATGGCTGCCGGTCAGGCTTGTGCTGGTGTCGTTATCCCACGGAGAGCCGACGGCAGGTGAACTCGACCTGACACAGCTGGCGAGCGGGGCTGACGTGGTGACAGTCCAGCTAATCGTGGAGCTGCTTCCGACGTTCAGGCTGTTTGGAGAAGACGTAAGAGTAACCGTCGGTTTGGGTGGCAAGGCTATCGGAGAGTTATTGCAGGCCTGCCCTGTCGGCGTCTGGAATACGAAGCCGTTGAATGTTTCATAGCGCTTACATATAGCATTAGCCGACTGCAGGCCATACTCCGCGATATCGTGGTTGCCGGCAGCGACGCCGTTAGAAGAACCCGCCCCGCTGGCGCTGATGCCAGTAAGATCGACGGCTCCCTGCAAGCGTTTGATGGCCGTCCCGTCTTTGGCCGTAACATCCACTGTAGCCTGGGCGTCAGAAAAAGCTACCGTCACCGGACTACCTGGGGCCGAAACGTAATTAGCTTCGATGTTAAAGTCGGTATTGACATAAAGTGGCGTTACTCGGGCATAGAAATACGCCGCGTTCAGCGCCGCCAGCCCATTAATGATATTGTTGCACTGATATACTTTGGTGCCATTGAAGGTCCCGGGCGGTGTCGTGTTACCACAACGGGTGGATATTATCTGACCGTTACTGTTATAGCTCGTCGTTCGGAACGATCCGTTATCACTGGTCGGATACATGAAGTAGGTGTAAGATCCCATGACGTTATTAGCGGCGTTGATCGGATACAGTGTGACACGCAGTAGCGGCGGCGTCTGGCTAGTGTTCCAGGCCTTCTCGCTATAGAACTTACCGACATTAGCCGCCGGCGGAGGGACGGCGTTATTAGTGCCGCTGGATGCCTGCCAGCCGAACAGTATCTGGTCGACACTGAAACTGCTATTGCTTGGCAGTAATTTTATCACTTCGGAATTGTCGGCCGGCACTTGCTGATATACCAGGCTGGTGGGCGTACCATTGACCAGGATACAGGTGAATTTAGCCGTTTGATCAGTATCGCCAGACAGGTTACCTGAGTCATAGACATCTTTAAGGGGGTTATGCTGTGATGGGCTGCCATAATTGCTCGGCGGTATACAGGTGTTGCTGGTGGGCACCGTGCCGTCGGTCTGAAGTTGTTTGATCAAGGCTGAAGAGGCGTTGTTAAGAGCGGACTGGGCAGCGTAACTGGCCGCTGTGCTAAGCTGGTTATTCAAGGAGTTATTCTGGGCTCGGTCCATCAGTTTGGCGAAGCCGACGCTGATAAGGGTAAGTAATATAACCAGGACGCTGACGATTACGAATGACGCCAGACCCCTTTCGTCCTTTTTTATACCGACCGCGATTGATCTGATTTTTTTCACGGATGCAATTCCCCTTTGAATATACTAGTGCTTAATTGGTCGACTGCGCAAAACTTTTGTTGTGACGAGCTGCCCTGACAAGATGGCGGCGTAGTGCTGAAGTCCAAAACCGAATCATCGCCGTAAACTACAGCGACGTTAAGGTTATACAGGCCGATAGTACCAGATACAGGGCTTAAAGTCAGGCTGCCCACCCTCATTCCGTTACCCATCAATTGAGTCGCTGAAGCGCTTATGGCCTGCTTGGTGCCTGAGCAGTGCGTGGCGGTGTGGCTGGTAGGAGCGTTGGACGCGCAAGGGGCGGGACAGTTGCCGGAGCCTACCAGATCCTTGGCTAGGCCCATGTTAGCGTCCCCGCTCTGGACATCATAATTCGGCGCGCTGGTCGATATATAAGGGGCGGGATGACCGTTCCTCGGGTCGCTTGTCAACAGATAGTTACCGGAGGTATATCGGTAGGCGCCGGCACAGAAATAATTATATGGCTGGCTGGCCGTAGCTTGTGTAATGGGGATGGCCACGCTGGATGGGGTGGCTTTAAGGTTGCTGGTTATGTCATTCACTAATTGCCGGGTTGTATCCTGGGTCTGGGTGTTGGATACGCCTTTATAGAACAAATGTCCGATCTGTAAGAAGCCGGTTAGCGCTACTAAAAGGACCACCGAAAAAACGGCGGTAGCCACCATCAGCTCAACTATAGTAAAGCCTTTGCCGTGTGCGATATGTGTTTTTTTGTAGTACATCGCGTTCTTTGAAATTAACGCCTTAACAGGCCCCCGTCTTACGCTTAAATATAGCATAAGCGTATCTGATAATTTACGCAATACTCTCCGTTATGACGGCGCCTTGTAATAAAGCGTCAGATTATCGAAACCGGAGCCGTTAGGAGCTACCCAACTGGCGATGGCGGTGAAAATGTTCGATGCGTCGTATGTCATATACATAGAATAGATAGAGTCGTCATTAGCGGGACAGCTCCCGCCGTTTATATATTTGTCGACTGAACTATTGGATGTGGTACATATGGTACATTGGCTATTGCCGCCGCCCAGTGCTAGGAAACTACTTGTGCTCGGGTCGAAACAGAAATGCTGGTTTACGGCTACATTATTGGCCGCCAGTTGTGTAGTCAAAGTATTATTCTGCTGAAGATACTTAATCTGTTCTATCTGTTGCTGGGCAAAGCCTAGCGCTCTGTTGCGGTTACCGGCATCGGTGCCGACCTGCAGGCTGTGGGTAGTCGAGACATAGGCTACTGCCATCACCACGCCTAACACCGCGATACACATGATGACCTCTATGATAGTGTCGCCACGGGTTTTTCCAGTAGTAGTATTATGTTTATCGATTATCATTCCCGCCCGCTTTGGCCAAAGTATAGCATAACCGTTATCGGCTTACTATTCATGGTCTGCCCACCATAAGATATCAAAAGTCGCGATGTCTCCGGAGTGCACGGTGACTCTTATAAGATTAACAAGTCCCATCTTGGATCTGAGTTATTATGCCTTGAGTCGTACCGGATATGCTTAGGCCGAATTTCTTCGTATTATCGGCGTTCTGCACGCAGACCAGCCAACGGCTGATGGGCTGGAATCCTCCGGCGGAGCACGGCGAAGCCGTCTCGATACAATTTTTCACAGTCAACGATTGCGGAGCCGCGTTGTGCGGCAGACTGTAACCATATAGGTTCATCTGGGTGCCACCGGATACGTTATCGGCGCTAGCGTCAAGGCTGGTATAGAAGCCCGACATATACCAATCGCCGGCCAGCAGCGTACCGCCCGCATTGTAGGCCTTAACACTTTGGACGGCGGCGTTATAAGGGATGCTGTAGGTATCAGCCAGGATGAACTGGAATGAGGGGCTGGATATCGTCGCCGCGGTCGGTTGTGAATCAGTGATGCTGTTAGCTGAGTTACCATTGTTGTCTAACTGATTGCCGACGACAGTATATATATTTATATTAGAGCTGCCTTGGACCGCCTGCATCGCCCGCCCCAGGAAAATACACCCTTGCCGGCCGCCTAGGCCGCCGCCGGTAGTATCGAATGTCGGCGGATTAGAGGTGCTGTCATGAGGCGTGCAGCTGTAGTTACCGCTATCAGGAAAAGTGCCGGCGCTAACCTGGTTGGCATAATTGATTATCTTGGAATTGAAATCCTGGACGGCCTGGGTGAACTGGGTTTCTCCCTGCTGACCTTTGAAAACCGCGATCGCAGCGAATAAAAGGCTGGTGCTGATGGCCAGGACTATCAGGACTTCAACTATCGTGTAGCCGCTCTTAGCGGTCTTTATCATAAACCGAGTATAGCATAAGCGTCATCTGTTAACCGGTTAAAATGTCAGCCTGGTATACCAGTCTATAAGGCTTTGACCGTAAAACAGTACTACGGCCGTCGCGAGGATCAAGAATGGGCCGTAAGGCAATTTCGAACGTAGGTTCTTACTGCGGGTAGCCATCGAAGGCAGCATTATCAACACACCCATGACCGAGGCTAAGAATATCATCAGAAAACTTTTTACCGGTGTGGCTAACAGCGTGCCGGTGATTAAACCTAGGCGGATATCGCCACCGCCGATGAAGCGTTCGTCAATCTGGTATAGCAACCAGAATACGCCGGAAGCTATCCCCAGACCCAAGACCCATAATCCTAGCGCGCCGATCTTATCGCCATCGAAGCCGACTATATATACTATTCGACCGGCGATCGCCGCGGCCGCGGTGATATATACGATATTACTGGGCAGTATCATCCATTTAAGGTCGTATACGAAAAGCGCCAGCAGACCGACACTGCAGATCAGCCAGGTGGCGAGCAGAACTATCTGGCCATTATCAAGCGGCAGCGGCCATAACAGATAAGACAGGCTGAAAACCAAGCCGCCGGCGGTCTCTACTATGAAGGGCTCGGCACCTATTCGCTGGCGGCAATAGCGGCATCGCCCCCGTAAGGTTAACCAGCTTAAAAACGGCACCAGATCCAGCGCCGCCAGCTCATGGCCGCAATGCTCGCACTGACTGCGGTCCCTGACCCAACCTTTCTTATTATGCAGCCGCCATACCAGCGCGTCGGCGAAACTGCCAAAACATAGCCCGAACCAGGCCAAAATTAATGTAATTAAAATCATGTATGACTATACGCGCGTTAAGAATCATCAACGCAGTAGTCGGTATTATCCCTTTCCAGCCCGACTACTATAGCATACTGCCCGCTATTTGAATTAGGGCTAACAATCCCGTTGCCGGTAACCGAATCGCCATCGCACTTGGCGCCAAATACGATAAAAATTTCTCCTGCGTGTATAGTTGTGGTGATTGACGGTGATGGTGGATCGGGCCACTCAATAGGCACCCCATGCGAATAATCCGCGCCCGTAAGTATGGGCTGGCCGGTGGAAGGGTCTGTGGTATCAATGTTCCCATTTATGTACCGGCTAATGAAATCACTGTAACAACCATCCCTAGGGACTGGCTGGCATAGAGCGCTGTTATGAGGATAGGCAAATGTATTTGGCACGCTGAAGGGGTAAATCCCGTGGGTATTGGCCGCATAGGTATCTATTTGAGCCCCTACGGAGTTGGCGATGCTTTTCCGTTTTTGGTCCTCAGAGTTGCGCTGCAGCTGTGGCACCGCGAAGAACACGATGGCCATGATAAGGCCGGCGATGGCCAAGACGATCATCACCTCGATTATGGTGAAGCCGTAAGCTTTTTTCGCGTTCATAACTTTATAGTAAACATAAGCTAGTAAAAACAAAATAGGAGGCCGATCGCCTCCTATTTATTTGGTTTTTTTCCTACTTTTAGCCGTTATCTACGCAGTAATCGGTGTTGGTCCTGTCTAGGCCGACTACGACCGCATATGTACTGTTGCCTGCGCTTGCGACTATCTGGTCGCCGCTACACTTAGCTCCTACTGCTATATATAGCTGACCTTTGACCCATCCAGGAGCGCCTGGCGCCGATGTCTGCTTTGAAATGAATATCGGCATGGCGGCATTGGTCGCCGGGTCGTTGATATTCACGTTAGCCAAGTACCTGTTGGCGAAATCCTGGCAGGACTTCACACCGCCTCCGGTTGAAATCGGACAGTTAGCGGCAGCGGTCCAAGCAGCCGGCACTGCGGTTGTGCCGCTAGAGTAAGTGAACGGATACGCGCCCTGGTTATTACCCGAGTAGGTGTCGAGCTCCGCCTTTACACGATTGGCCACGCTCTGGCGCTGATTGTCTCGGGCGTTGCGCTGCAGCTGTGGCACCGCGAAGAACACGATGGCCATGATAAGGCCGGCGATGGCCAAGACGATCATCACCTCGATTATGGTGAAGCCTTGGGCCCTTTTATCTTTTACTAAGTTTTTCATGAAGCAATTTACCCCTTTATAGTGCTTATGCTTATCTAATATTTTTAATACTATCCGCTTACTGACAATATTGCAACAGTTATCAACAGGTTAGTGGCTGCTTAGGAAATTTTTGCCGGCCAAGCTGTAGATTGGAAGAAGTACCGCCGCTACGACTATAAGGGCCATGACGCCGACTATCACCATCAGCACCGGTTCGATTATCGTCGATATGGATTTGATCTGGTTATCAACCTCTTTCTCGTAATAATCGGCGGTTTTGGCCATCATACCTTCCAATGAGCCGGACTGCTCGCCGATCTTTATCATGTCCGGTACCAGATCTAGGAAATTGGGGTCGCCTTTCAGACTATCACTTAGGTTCTTACCGGTACGGACCTCGTCGGCCGCCCGGTTGATCGACGCCGCCACGTGCACGTTGCCGACGGCCGCGGCGGTGGTGTTAAGCATTTTTATCATCGGAATACCACTGCCGATCATAGTGCTGGCGGTCCGCGCGAAGCGCGCCATATACAGCTTTGAGAATAGATCCTTTACTGGAGGTGTGTGAAGTTTGATGCTATCGATTGTACTTTTACCCCCTATCGTCCTCACCCATCGGAAGCCGAATAAGAATAAGAAGATAACTATCGTCAACATCACCCACCAGTCATGTATCAGGAAGTGCGAGATATCGAGTAATAACACCGTTACGAAAGGCAATTTTGCCCCCGGTAGGCTGGCGTAAAGGCTTTGAACCTGTGGCAGGATAGTAGTTAACATGAAGATTATGACCGCGCCTAGCACCACCAATACCAGAATGGGGTAAATCATAGCTCCGCGGACCTTAGCGATGATCTCAGCGTCCTTTTCCTGCTGGTTCGCCAATCTTTCAAGCGACTTATCGAGCGTCCCTGACGTCTCACCGGCGGCTATCAGGCTGACGTAAACGTCATCGAATACTCGGGGGTACTTAGACAGGCTATCACTCAGCGTACCGCCGCCTTCCACCTCTCCAATGACACTATTGATTATAGACTTGAGAGCCGGGTTGCGGGTTTGGGTACCGACCGATTGTAAGCTTTGTACTAATGGCAAGCCCGCGTTAATCAAGGTAGATAGCTGGCGGGAAAAAATAACCCTCTGTTTCGTCGGTATACGGTTGCGGAATGAGCCGAGGCTGCTGCTCTGGGTCTTGGGCTTGATATCAAGCGGCGTCAGGCCTTTTTCTACCAGCAGCCTGGCGGCGCTGTTCTCGCTGTCGGCCTCTATGTCGGCGGTTACCTTCTGGCCTGTCTTGCTGTCGTGAGCGGTAAAAACGTAAGTCTGCATTTATTACTAATTCCTCATCAGCCGGTCGAGCTCTTCGACATCGACTGCCACGTTGCGGGCCTCGTCATAACTGATGATCCCGCCGTGCACCATATTGACCAGTGTCCGGTCCATGCTCTGCATGCCGTATTCGGCGCCGGTCTGGATGACTGCTTCCAGCTGGTAGTTCTTGCCTTCGCGGATTATGTTGCGCACGGCCGGCGTGGCGATCAGGATCTCAGCGGCCGCGACCCGGCCACCGGCCAAAGCCGGCACCAGACGCTGCGAGCAGATAGCCATCAGGATATTGCCCAGCTGGGCGCGGACCTGAGGCTGCTGGTGCGGCGGAAAGACATCGACCATACGGTCGATACTCTGTGAGGCGCTGTTGGTGTGCAAAGTGGCGAATACCAGGTGCCCTGTCTCGGCAATCGTTATCGCCGCGGAAATCGTTTCAAGGTCACGCATCTCGCCGATTAGTACGCAGTCCGGATCTTCGCGCAGAGCCGAGCGTAAGGCCGTGGCGAAGCTGAAAGTGTCGTAGTGCACTTCCCTTTGAGCGATCAGCGATTTATTGGATTTGTGAGTATATTCGATCGGATCCTCAACTGTGATGATGTGGCTGGCGCGTTCGGAGTTAATTTTGTCAACCAGCGCCGCCAGGGTGGTAGATTTACCAGAACCGGTGGGGCCGGTCACTAGGACTAGGCCTCTAGGATACTGCGTGAACTTATTTAGAACCGGAGGCAAGCCAAGATCCTGGATGCTTTTTATCTCATTGGGTATAAGCCTGAGGGCGGCGGCCATATTGCCGCGCTCGTGGAACGCGTTGACACGGAACCGACCCAGATCACCAAAGGCGAACGAGAAGTCGAACTCCTTATCACGCAATAAGATTTGTTTTTGATCTTCGTCTAATAGTGAGAATATCAAGCCTTCGACGGCTTCTTCGTTCAATATATTGGTCTCGCGCATCGGCGCCAGCCGGCCGTCGACCCGGAGCATCGGCGGCAAGCCTACTTGAAGGTGCAGGTCCGAAGCCCGGTTTTTTATAACTTCTTCCAACAGCAGTTCTATTTTCGGAGTCGCTGATTGCGGTGGTGTTGGTGGTTGCGGTGTTTGTGATTGCGGTTGCACTTTTTCCCCTTGTCTTTGCGGTGCCCTAGCTGTCGCCGGCTGCTGCCACCCTATTAACTTCTAGTAACGTGGTCTCGCCGGCTAATGCCTTAAGGTATCCATCCTGACGCATGCTTACCATACCCTGGTCTAACGCGGCCCTTTGTATGACCGAGCTGGGCGAGTGTTTGAGTATCAGGTCCTGGATCTGTTCCGTGACTTCAAATACTTCGTACAAGCCCATGCGCCCGTGGTACCCTGAAGGATTTTCGGGTGTTTCTTTACCCTTGACCAAAGTATAAGCGTTTTGCGTCGCCAGTGGCAAGCTCTTGTAACCCAGATCCTCCGCCACCTTGGTGACATCTTCTGGCCTCTTGGGTAGCAATGAACCTAACGCTTCTTTGACGGCTTGGGATTCAGCGATATTAGACTCGTATGTTTCCCCGCCCTCTACGACCCGCCGGACCAGCCGCTGACCAATGACGGTATGGACGGTGCTGGCGATCAAGAACGGTTCGATACCCATATCCAGCAGACGCGGCAGGATACCCGCCGCCGAGTTGGTGTGTAGGGTAGAAAACACCAGATGACCTGTCAGCGCCGCCTGCACCGCCAGATTAGCGGTTTCTTTGTCGCGGATCTCCCCGACCATTATCACGTCGGGGTCCTGACGCAGGATGGAGCGTAGACCGGTGGCGAAAGTCAGGCCAACATCGGCGTTTACCTGTATCTGGTTGATGCCGTCGACCTTATACTCGACCGGATCTTCTAAGGTCACGATATTGATAGCGTCATCTTTGATTTCCTGGATCATGGCGTACATGCTCGTCGATTTTCCAGAACCGGTGGGACCGGATGTTAGTATCATGCCGTGCGGCTGTTCCAATCCTTTGCGGATAGCTCTGAGCGATCGGCCGCGGTAACCCATATCTTCCAACTTCAAACTGGTGCCAGTCTTATCTAGCAGACGAAGCACTACCTGCTCGCCCCATACCACCGGGCTGACGGCCACGCGCATATCGATGGGCCGTCCATCGACCGATATGCTGAACTGGCCATCCTGCGGGATCCGGTGTTCGTCGATCTTCAGGTTAGAAAGTATCTTTATGCGGCTTACCAGCGGTGGCTCGGCGCTTTTTGGCAATCTCATTATTTCACGCAGCACACCGTCTACCCGGCATCGGATCTTTAATTCTTTTTCCATTGACTCCACATGGACGTCGCTGGCGCGGTTCTTAGCGGCGTATTCCAGTATCTGCGATAACGCGCGGCTGACCGGCGAGTCCTGGACGATCGTTTGCACTTTTTTGTCATTACCGGGCGATGACGCCGCTGAACCATCCTCTTTCTTTTCTGAGGTCAGCATGCCGAACCCGTGGTTACCCAGCACCTGCCCATACTGTTGCAGGATGTGCCTGATGCCTGATTCGCTGGCGGCATAGACCTTGAGCGGACGGCCTATCTTATTAGAAAGGAAATCCACCGCCTGGACGTTATCAGCGTCCAGCATGGCCACTACCAGGCGCTGCTGCATCTCTCCTAGCGGCACGGCCATGTAATGTTCGGCTACGTCTTGGGGTAGCAGTTCCAGAATCTTGCTTTCTATCCGCGATTTGCTCAGATTGACATAGGGAACATTATTGACACTGGCCAAAGCCTTGGTCAGCTGTTCGTCATTTATATATCCGCCTTTGAGCATCAGACTAAACATAGGCTCGTTCTTGCGTTCAGCCTCCAGCTTTATCTGTTGAATCTGGGCGGATGACAGTGATCCCTCCTTGACCAGTTCGTCTTCTACGCTTTGCTGGGTAGTGGGTGATAAGATATTCATCCCTGATCAATCCCCCCGCGATTACTGGTTGAACGGCTGATTATTCTGTGAGTTTCCTACCTGAACCGGCTGGGTGGCGTCAAGCGAGTTCTGATTCAAGAAAGTATTGTAGGCCGGGTCGTTATGGACGTCCGGGAACGAGGATTTTATAGGCTGCACCGTCGGCGCGGTAAGAGTGTGTTTCTTAGGCGAGCTGAATATCATGGATGAGAATATCAGTGAAATTACCGCGGTCACAACCGCGACCAGTATCAGTTTAGTCTTGTTATCGCCCTGCTTCATTTCACGGTCTCCGTAGTTATGTCCAACGTTTTACCGGGTTGGAAATATGAATTCATCGTAAAGCTGAACGTCATGCTGTCGGGTGTTCCAGAGACACTCATATTTGTAATATCGTACGGGCGGATAGACCTTTGCAGATCGGCCATGAGTTTTAGAAGATTGGCGTACGAAGCGGTGCCGCCTATCGGCACGTCGATATTAACCGGCTGCGGCGTGGCGCTGGGGCTGGCGCTAACGCTAACCACATCGTCCGAACCGCCGACACTCGGGTTGCTTATGCTGTCCGCCTGCAAAATCTTTGTCAGGCTGGTGACTAAAGCCGGGAAGTCATAACTGCTAGGCAGCGCGTCAAGCACGATGCGGGCATTATCGCCGTCCGGAGGCACGGCTCCGGCGCTAGAATCATTCTTGCCGCCGATAATGTTGATTGGACCGCTGTTTTCAAAAACATTGTTATATTGATCTTCCAATTGACGGGCCGCCGTAGTGTTATCACGCAGTTGCTTGACGGCCTTGTTGCGCTGGTCTATCACCTTCCTTTGGTAGTTGCCCTGGCTTAGAAGAGATTTGGCGCTCACTAAGCAAAAGACCGTTATGACAGTGGCCGCTATCACTATGAAAAAGAGTGAGTTCTGAGCTTTCTCGATCTGACCATGCAGATTCTTAGGTACGTTCACTTTCATTTCTTCGTCCCCGTGGTGTTGTTTGCCGGAGCGCTAAACAGTGTCGCCGGATCGTCTAATACTGAGCGTGTGGTCACCTGGTTCTTGACCGTGAGTATCGGCGACTGCTGCAATGGGTTAGCGAACAATAACGGGTCAAAGGTAGCCGATATGGTGAAGGTAGCTTTACCAGGGGTGATACCGAAACTGCCTAAAGTAACGTTAGAAAAGGCCAAATGCTGGCTATCATCACTATTAGCCTGATAAACGGCGAACTTTAGAGTGTCGATAAAGGTATTAATGGTCGCCTGCGAATCGGCTATCCCGTTGATGCTAAGGGTATTTGCCGAGAAATCAAGCGTCATGGAGCTGATAGTCGCAGAGGCAGGGGTCAGCCGGGGCATGTAAGTGAATATCCTAGAAGCGGCTACCTTAGATTGGTGCAATGTCGATAGCGTCTGCAGCTGGTTCTGCACCGTCAAGATCTTAGGCAGATTATTGATTCCCTTCAGCTGCTGCTGCGCGTTATTAATATCGCTGTTAGCCTTAGACAGCTGGGCTTTCTGCACGCCGTCTACGCTAAACAGGACCAGGATGAAAATAGCTATCGATATTGCGGAAGTCAGAAAACAGATCGTGACGACCGTCTTGCGGTTGCGCTGGGTATTGATGTAAGTTTCTTTGACATCGGGCAGCAGATTGAATTGGATAGTCGACATCTTATAAAGTCCTCTCCGCAAGACCTACGGCCACGGCGAAATGATTGGACAGCGCGGTTAATTCGTTCTGCTGGCCGGCTGGAAAACTGACATTGCGCCAAGCATTACCTATTTCCACGTTAAGACCGAACTTGTTGGCTACGTAAAGCGGGAATTCCGGCAGTGAACTAGCGCCGCCGGTAACAATGATACGGTCGATCTTTACGTTCATATAACGGCTTTCAAAGAATTTGATCGATTTGTCGATCTCGGCGATAAGGCTGTCGACCGTCGGGATGATGGCGTTGTATACCTGCCCTTCCAACTTATCCCTGCCCAGCCCGAACTTGAAAACGAACTGCTCCGCCTGAGCTTGCTGGACATTGAGTGTCTGCATGGCGGCTTTGACGATAGTATTAGTGCCGATGGGGATGGACCTTACCAGACGTGGAGCCCCTTGCATCGATATCAGAAGGTCCGTAGTCATTCCGCCTATGTCAAGTATCATGTGCGGCGTTTGCAGGTCGGAGGCGATCAGCGCCCGGCTTAGCGCCATGCTGTCAGGTTCAAAAGCGATCACGTTAAGGCCGGCGGATTCCAGCATCGCCAAGCGGTCTTCAATATATTTGTTGGGAACGCTGCTTAGCAGAACCTCTACTTTTTTAGCGTCTTTAGGCGATTGGCCTATGACCGCCCAGTCCATTTTGGATTCGGCGATCGGCGTAGGGATAATCGAATCGGCTTGGTATCTCAGGGTTTTAGAAGTCTCTTCCGGAGGTAATTTATCCCAATCAATAACAGTGGTAAACACCCTGTTGCTTGGCAGATTTACCGCTACGTTTTTCGAAGTGATTCCAGATTGCTGCAGCAGGTCGTGGATAACCTGAGCCACTTTTTGGCGGTCCACGCTGGCGTCGCTGACGGTCGAGGTATCGGGTATCGTCGTATAACCGTATCGTTCCAGGGCTTTAGTATTACCGGTGCCTCTAAGCTGGACGGCGCGTATAGCGCTGCTGCCGATATCCAGTCCAAAAAAGTCCGTTACCCCACTCAGTAAATTCATGATTTAGTCCGATTATAACAGCATAAGCGCTTAGTTTGTATCTTGTTTATCTTGTTTTTAAAGCTTATGGATAAATAGTAGCACTAATCCGTCCCCGTTACCAAACCGTTTAAGTCTCTTTAGAATACCGGTGGTAGGCTGATGATCCTGTCGAATACCGGCTGGTTGTTGGCGCCGCCGCTCACAGGATTAGAGTCCGGGAAGAACGCGCCGCCAATCACCATTTCCGGTGTGTAGTTAAATACCTCGCCCACACCT
>Ga0207694_10001195_pt1 | contig 22509 bp, 23 predicted proteins | sample KBSC34metaG_FD_184353 | JGI IMG/M metagenome (GOLD analysis project Ga0207694, IMG submission 184353) | Corn rhizosphere microbial communities from Kellogg Biological Station, Michigan, USA - KBS C3-4 metaG (SPAdes) (version 2) | ecosystem: Host-associated > Plants > Roots > Rhizosphere > Soil... | reverse complement strand
CGCCAGCGTGGCGACGCTGGCCGGCTGGGGTCTGGTCGCGCTGAAACTGAAGGCGCTGCAAATCGACTGCGAAATCTACGTGCAGGACTCGACGATCCGCTATCTCGCGCCGGTATGGGGCGAAATCGTGGCGCGGGCGGCGCTCGCCGAAGGCGAGTCGTGGGACGAGTTTCTTGCCGTCTTGGCAACTCGCGGCCGTGGCCGCCTGCGTGTGGAATGCCGCGTGCCGCTCGAAGACGGCAAGGATGCGTGCACGCTGGACGCGCGCTTCGTCGCAATCCGCAGCGCGGCTTGATCGCGCTCGCGGATTCCGGCCTCGGCGACATATAGAATGGCCGCAGTCTTTCACCGGATGCCCGCCATGCCGCGTATCGTTGCCCTGATGCTCGCACTCTGCCTCCTCGCCGGCTGCGCGGCGCAGAAATCAAAAGGCGACCTGCTCGAGGCGACGCTGGAAAGCTACGCTTCGACGATACGCTGGGGCAATTTCGAAGACGCGGCGGCGTTCGTCGATCCGGAAACGCTGAAAGCGCATCCGTTGACCACACTCGACCTCGAGCGCTATCGCCAGCTGCGCATCAGCGGCTATAACGCACAGCCGGCGCGTTCGGTCGGCACCAACGAAGTCGCGGTAGTCGCCGAGGTCGTTTTGACCAACAACAACACGCAAAGCGTGCGCAGCGTGCTCGATCGCCAACGCTGGCGCTACGACGAGAAAGCCAAGCGCTGGTGGCTGGTGACCGGCCTGCCCGACATCACCCAGCACTGATTTTTGCCTTGAAGCCGCGCTCTGACGGATAATCCGCGCCCGCAAGTCCTCCCGGCGCATGCCGCGCGTACCATCCATGTCCGATATCCTTCACCGTCTGCCGGAGTTCATCGGCAACCACCTCGTCCTCGCGATGCTGTTCGCCGGTGTACTCGTCGCCCTGATCGGCAACGAATTCTCGCGCCTGTTCCGCGGTTATCGAGAGTTGACGCCGGCTGCGCTCACGCAGCTGATCAACCGCGAAAGCCCGCTGCTCGTCGACCTGTCGGCCGCGGCCGATTTCGACAAGGCGCATATTCCCGGCGCACGCAATGTACAGGTGAGCCAGTTCGATCCCGAGAACAAGGACCTCGCCCCGGTCAAGGAACGCCCGGTGGCGGTGTACTGCCGCACCGGCACCGCGTCCGCACAGGCTGCGGCGCGGCTGGTCAAGGCCGGCTTCAAGCAAGTGTTCTGGCTCGGCGGCGGCCTCGCTGCATGGCGAGAGGCCAACTTGCCGGTGGCGAAAGGGCGCTGATCCTGCCGTTCGTCGTATCCGCGGGTGCATGCAAGCCGCCTGCATGGGATAATCCGCGGGTTTATCTTTGCGCTCGTCCCTGACCGCGAGAATCAAAAAGCGGCCATCCTTGGCCGCACTTTGGGGTATTCATTGCGATCATCCGTGATCGCGAGGATCAAGAAGCAGCCATCGTGGCTGCACTTTTCAAATTGGCTTTTTTTGGAGTGATCGAAAATGACTGACAATATTCCCGCCAACGGCGGCGCCGAAACCGGCGCGCAACTGCAGCTGCAGAAGGTCTACATCAAGGACGCTTCGTTCGAAGTGCCGTCCGCGCCGCAGATCTTCCAGGAGCAGGGTCAGCCGCAGGTGCAGTTGAACCTCGAGCACAAGGTCGGCTCGCTGGGTCAGGACATCTACGAAGTCGTGCTCACCGTCACCGTGACCTGCAAGCTCGAAGAGAAGACCGCCTATCTCGCCGAAGTGCAGCAGGCCGGCGTGTTTGGTGTGATCGGCTTCGACGCGCCCTCGCGCGACGCCGTGCTCGCCACCTACTGCCCGAACGTGCTCTTCCCGTATGCCCGTCAGGTCATTTCCGACTTGGTCCAGAACGGCGGCTTCCCGCCGTTCCTGCTGCAGCCGATCAACTTCGACGCACTCTACGCCGAGCAGCAGCGTCGCCAGGCCGAAGGCCAGGGTCTCAGCGGCAACGCGTGATTTTGCGCGGCATTTTTTGCGTTCATCCATGATCGCGGAAGTCAAAAAGCGGCCATCCGTGGCCGCACTTTTCAAATGAGCGATAGGCCCGCTGTTGCGGTACTGGGAGCTGGGTCGTGGGGTACGGCGCTCGCCGCCGTGCTCGCGCGCAATGGCGCGCCGACGACGTTGTGGGGCCGCGACGCGCAGGCGCTCGCGGCAATGCGTGCGTCGCGGCGCAACGCGCGCTACCTGCCGGAGATGGAACTGCCGGCATCGCTGCACTACGAAGCGGACCTTGCCACCGCGGTGCGTGGCGCGCAGGTATTGCTGATCGTCACGCCGAGCCATGCGTTTGCCGAGCTGATCGCGAACATCGCCGCCGATGTCAGGCAAGGCGCAGGCGTCGCCTGGGCAACCAAGGGTTTCGACCCTGGCTCGGGTCGTTTCCTGCATGAGATCGTCGCCGAGCGTCTGCACGGCGTGCCCGCGGCGATCGTCACCGGCCCTTCGTTCGCGCGCGAAGTCGCGCAGGGCCTGCCGACCGCGGTGACCGTGCACTCGGCGAGCGATGCGTTCGCGCACACTGTTGCGCAACTTCTGCACGCAACGAATTTCCGTGCCTATACCGGCAGCGACGTGATCGGTGCCGAGCTCGGCGGCGCGATGAAGAATGTGCTCGCCGTCGCCACGGGCGTCGCCGACGGCATGCAACTCGGCCTCAACGCGCGCGCCGGCATGATCACCCGCGGTCTCAACGAAATGCTGCGCCTCGGCGCCGCGATCGGTGCGCGTCCGGAGACGCTGATGGGCCTCGCCGGCCTCGGCGATCTCGTGCTTACCTGCACGGGCGATCTTTCGCGTAACCGCCGCTTGGGCCTCGCGCTCGGCCACGGCACCAGCCTGAAAGATGCTGTCGCGCAGATCGGCCAGGTTGTCGAAAGCATCGAGACGGTCGACACGGTGATGCGGCTCGCCAACGAGCATGGCATCGAACTGCCGATATCGCGCGGCGTGCAGCGCGTGCTGCACGAGGAAATCACGCCAGCTGAAGGCTTGCGTATGCTATTGGCTCGTGAACAGAAACCCGAATATCCTTCAGCTCAGCCAACTTAGCGCGAGGCAAGAATGTTTGTTCGCAGAGCCGCAATCAGAACAGCCATAGGCATGGCACTGCTGTTTTTTGTCGGACTGGTGCAGGCGCAAGTTATCAACTCGGTTTCCTTTGTTCCTGCGAATCCGAAACCAGGTCAGTCAGTGACGGCACATCTAATTGGCGAGAGCTTGTGCGCGGCATCCTCGCCGGTGCGCGCTGGATCGGTGGTTACGTTGACCCTGCTTCAGCCATGCGCTTCCACGTTCGACTTGGACGCAAACATTGGTTCGTTCGCAGCGGGAACCTATAGCTTCGCCATTCAAGTATGCACCGACGCGGTACCGCCTCCCCCCGCATCACCCTGCTCGGTCACTACGCTTGGATCGTTCGTCGTAGCCGATATCGGTACGGCCAGCGCTCCAGCCCTGTCCCCAACAGGCTTCGCGAGCATCGTCTTTTCCTTGCTCGCATCCGCATTTATCGCGTTGCGTCCGCGGGCTTCTACGCGCCGCCACCGAATCCCCGCTGGCGCCACGCTTCGTAGACGACCACGGCGACCGCGTTCGAGAGATTGAGACTGCGGTTGTCCGGTCGCATCGGCAGGCGCAAGGTCTGTTGCGTCGGCAATGAGTCGAGAAAAGCCTGCGGCAGGCCGCGCGTTTCCGGACCGAACACGACCGCGTCGTTATCGCCGAATTCCACGTTCGTGTACAGGGTACGCCCACGCGTCGACAACGCGAAGAGACGTTCGGGTTCGATCTTCGCGATGAAAGCGTCGAGGTCATCGTGCACGTCGATCGCGGCGAACTCGTGGTAGTCCAAGCCGGCGCGGCGCAGCTTCGCATCGTCGAGCTCGAAGCCGAGCGGGCGGATCAGATGCAGGCGCGCGCCGGAATTCGCGCAGAGGCGGATTACGTTGCCCGTGTTGGGCGGAATCTCGGGCTGGTAGAGGACGACATGCAGCATGCCGCGATTATGACAATTTCGCGCTTCCTGCACGGGCGACAAGCGCGAGGGATGTTGCGCATCCCCGCGCTCAGCGCATCGCGACCAGCCGCGGCTCTTCCTTCGGGCCGATCGTCACCGGTTCGCCGACGGTCACGCGTGCCTTGCCTTGCACCTGGGTGTAGACGACGCTGTCGTCGACGTCGTTCGGTGTGGCCGTAACCGTGATCGTGCCGAGCATCTGCATTTCCAGTGGTGCGCCGATAGCGACGGTGGGATGCGAGGCGGCGACGGCATAGGCGCTGACGGCAGCGCACAGCGCGATGGCGACGAGACCGCGGTGGATGTGGGTGGAAAGGTTCATGGTGGGCTCCTTCGTATACTTTGGTATTTGTGCAAAAAGCAAACCCTGTGCCAACGATGGTGGATTCGCATTTTGTTCGATGAGTTCGATGCGTAATCGAGGCTTTGGGTTGCACAAAGTTCCGCGATCGTGACTTCCGGCATGGCTGTGCGCAGTCTGCGCGGCGCATGCGCATGACTTGTGGCAGGGTGCACGAGTGTCCGCGGACAAACACTGTCCGTCCGTTCGCTGTTGCCGCTGACGTGAAGATCGTCTGACGCAAAAACGAATCGGCGAGCACGCGGCTCGCCGATCGTTGCAAACGAATTGTGGGCGCTTCTAAAAACCGTAGCGCAGTAGTTTTTTTAGAGTTGCCCGGCGCCGATCACTCGGTGGCCTGCGTCAGCGCGAAGCGCGCTCGATATCGGCGGAGGTCGGATTCGCATCGACCGCGATCGGGTTGCCAACATGCACGCGCGCGGTCGGGGCGTTGTCGGCATCGATCGATGTCGCAGCGCTGATTTCGATGCGGGTATGCACGACATCCAGCGTCGCCGGCTTGTCCACCGTTTCGGCGCGTGTGAGGGCGGTGACGCCGACCGCGGTGAACAGCGCGAGCGCGGCGACGGTACATTTGATCTGCGTGTTGAAGTTCATGTTTTTATCCTTGTCTTTGGGGCATTGGTTGTGTTGTTCGCCGGCGACGACGGCAATGCCCGGCCATTGCGAGGTTGGCCGCCTGGGTTCCGGTTGGGGAATCTGTGCGGCCAATGCTGGCCTTGAAGATCGGGCGCTGGAGGGACCCGGCCCTATCGCGCAATGGCGCTGGGACGGGTATGCAGGCGGATCGATGCTGACGAACAAATTTTGTTGCAGCGCATCATACGCAGGCATCCCTGAACCAATACCTAACTATCTGGTACAGTATTTATTCATGAAAATTCCCAAATCTATTCAATGGATTACCCCGCTTGCGCGCGAAAAATACCTCGTGAAACAAGACCGCCGGCCCTGACTTTCGGCCATTGCTCCGGTCGCCCGCCGTCGGTTAGGCTCGCTCACTTTTCGCCGCCGGAGGAAATGATGCCCGCCGCAACTTCGCGTTTTGCCCATGCCCCGATCCGCTTGTTCCGGACCGGTTTGTTCAAATCGACCGCGCTGGTGCTGGCGATCGCCGCGACCGGTTGCGCCACCGCTCCAGCGACGCACGATGCGAAACCCGCGAAGACCACGCAGACGGCCGCTCCGATGATCGATATCCCATTCACCAAGTTCCAACTCGACAACGGCCTGACCGTGGTCGTGCATGAAGACCACAAGGCGCCCGTCGTCGCGGTGTCGATCTGGTATCACGTCGGCTCGGCCGACGAGCCGAACGGCAAGACCGGATTCGCGCATCTGTTCGAGCACCTCATGTTCTCGGGCTCGGAGAATCACAAGGGCACGTATTTCGCGCCGTTCGAGAAAGCCGGTGCGACCGGCATGAACGGCACGACCTGGTTCGACCGCACCAACTATTTCGAAACCGTGCCGACCACCGCGCTCGACATGGCGTTGTGGATGGAATCGGACCGCATGGGCCACCTGCTCTCGGCGATCGGCAAGCCCGAGCTCGACACCCAGCGCGGCGTCGTGCAGAACGAGAAGCGCCAGGGCGAGAACCGCCCGTATGGCCGCACCGACCAGAACATTCTTTCGAACGCGTTCCCGGCCAACCATCCCTACCAGCACGACACGATCGGCTCGATGGCTGATCTCGATGCGGCTTCGCTCGACGACGTCAAGCAATGGTTCCGCGATTACTACGGCGCCGCGAACACGACGATTGTGCTCGCCGGCGATATCACACCGGCGATCGCGAAGGAAAAGCTGCAGAAATATTTCGGCGACATCCCGGCCGGCCCGCCGGTGCCGCGCCAGCAGCCTTGGGTGGCCGAGCGTGACGCCTCCACGCGCGGCACGCAGTCCGACCATGTCGCCCAAGTGCGCATCTACCGCGAATGGAATGTGCCGCAGCTCGGCGCGCCCGACAATCCGCTGCTCGAACTCGCCGCCAACGTGCTCGGCGGGGGCAAGACCTCGCGCCTCTATCAGCGCCTCGTTTATCAGGACAAGCTCGTCGACGACGTCTCGGTCGAATTGCAGACCTTCGCCCTGGTCAGCCAGTTCGTGCTCAGCGCGGACGTGAAGAAGGGCGTCGACCCGGCCAAGGTCGAAGCGGCCATCGCCGACGAATGGGCCAAGTTCCTCAAGGATGGCCCGACCGCCGACGAACTCGCGCGTGCGCAGACCTCGGTGCGCGCCGGCTTCATCCGCGGCCTCGAAGAGGTGGGCGGGTTCCGCGGCAAGGCGGTGATCCTCGCCCAGAGCCAGGTCTATCTCGGCGATCCCGCGGCGTACAAGAAGGATCTCGAACGCGCCGCGGCGGCCACGCCGGCCTCGGTGCTCGATGCCGCGCGCAAGTGGATCGCCAAGGGCGACTACACGCTGACCGTGCTGCCGGCCAAGCCGGGGACGGACCTCGCCGCCGAGGACAAGGCGGTGAAGGGCTTGTCCGCGCGCGATGGCAAGCCGGCGTCGGTCACGCCGCCGGCGAAGACCTACACGACCGCGACGAGCGACGTCGATCGTTCCAAGGGTGTGCCCGACGTCAGCCAGTTCCCCGAGCTGAGCTTCCCGGCCGTGCAGCGCGGCAAGCTCAAGAACGGGATCGAGGTGATCCTCGCCGAGCGCCACACGATTCCGGTCACGCAGATCCAGATGCAGTTCAACGCCGGTTACGCGGCCGACCACGGCAACAAGCTCGGTACCGCGAGTTTCGTCAGTTCGATGCTCGACGAGGGCACGAAGTCGCTCGATTCGGTCGAGATCGCCAAGCGCCGCGAAAGTCTCGGCGCAATCATTCGCCCCGGTACCGGCCTCGACACTTCAAACGTCAGCCTCAACGCGCTCAACGCCAACCTCGCGCCGTCGATCGACCTGTTCGCCGACGTCGTGCGCAACCCCGCGTTCCGCGACGCCGACATCGAGCGCATTCGCGCGCAGTGGCTCGCCGGCATCGCCCAGGAAAAGACCCAGCCGCAGGGCATGGCGTTGCGCACGCTGCCGCCGCTGCTCTATGGCGCGGACCACGCCTACGGCATTCCGTTCACCGGCTCGGGCACGGAAGCGGCGATCACCTCGCTCACCGCGGCCGATCTCGCCGCATTCCACGACGCCTGGTATCGCCCGGACAACGTGAAAATCCTCGTCGCCGGTGACACCACGCTGGCGGCGATCGTGCCGCTGCTCGATAAGGCCTTCGGCGACTGGAGCGCGCCGGCGACGGCCTTGCCGGCGAAGAACATCGCCCATGTCGCCGCACAGAAGAAGCCGCGTGTATTCCTGATCGACCGCAAGGATTCGCCGCAGTCGCTGATTCTCGCCGGCAGCCTCGCGGACCCGACCACGGCACCCGACTATCTGCCGATGCAGACTGCGAATTCGGTGTTCGGCGGCACGTTCACTTCGCGCCTCAACATGAACCTGCGCGAAGACAAGCGCTGGTCCTACGGCGCGCGTTCCTCGCTGCAGGACGCGCTTGGTCAACGCCCGCTGATCCTGCAGGCACCGGTGCAGACCGACAAGACCGCCGAGTCGGTGACCGAGGCGCTCAAGGAAGTGCGCAACGTCGCCGGCAAGAATCCACCGACCGAGGCCGAGATCGCCAAGATCAAGGCGCAGCGTGTGCGTGCGCTGCCGGGCAGCTACGAAACGACGGGCGCCGTGCTCGGCGCACTCGCCTCGAACCAGCTCTACGGCCGCGCCGACGACTACGTGCCGACGCTGAAGCAGAAAATCGAGGCGCAGACGCAGGCCGAAGTCGACGCCGCAGCGAAAACACTGTTTGTGCCGAACGCATTGACCTGGGTCATCGTCGGCGACCTCGCCAAGATCGAGAAGCCGGTGCGCGCGCTCAAGATCGGCGAGACCAAGGTGATCGACGCCGACGGCAAAGTAGTAAAGTAGCGCTAGGTCACTCCTCACTTGCACGCGATGGCCGGCCAATGCCGGCCATCGTTTTTTGTACGTTTCGCGCGAAAATGATCGATAGGTCCCGAGCATCATGAAAAACGCCGCATTCTCCATTTTTATACTTTCGCTTGGTCTGCTTCCGGCCGCCTGCACCTGGGTCGAGCCGACCGTCAGCGGCAACGCCGTGCGCGTCGCCTACGATGGCAAGGTTGCCGGCTGTCGCGACGCCGGCACGGTCGCGGTCACCGTCGCCGACAAGATCGCCTTCTACCATCGCAGTGAATACAAGGTCGCCGACGAGCTCGAGACGATGGCGCGCAACGAGGCCGCCAGCCTGCCGGCCGACACGATCGTGCCGCGCAGTGAACCGAAGGACGGCGCGCAGCGCTTCCAGGCCTACGTCTGCGGCAAGACCCAGTTGCGTCAGCGCGGTGAGATCTCTACGCCTGCGAGCCAGCCGACGACGACGCAGGACGGCGTGCAGACGTTTCCTGTCAAGGAGCATTGAGTTCCGCGTTGTTGCGCCACGCCTTGCGTGATCTCACTATGTTTGCACCACGCAACAATATGTGATGCAGTATCAACGTAATATCAAAGAACGAAACTCGGTTCCAATGTCAGGGTTCGACAATTTCAATTGGGGCCCGGCATACGCTTGTCCGCGAAATTCTGTACTTGCAATAATCGTTTTGGCAGATCTGAATCTGATCGATCGAACAGGGGGTATAAGGTGCTTAGGGGTTTAGTTAAATGGATTGCCGGAGCAATATCCGGTCTTGGGCTATGCCTGATTTTTTCCACATCAGCCCATGCTTACGTCTGGAATACCGCGGCCAGCAACGGACCACCAATCTTCCACTCTTCCGCAACCCTGCTTCGGTCTGGCCAGATATTGGTTGCTGGCGGCCTTACCTGCTGTACCAACGGATACGGGAATTCGTTTACAAGTCCGGCGATTTTCGACCCGACTACGGGTGCATGGAAGTCGGCGGGCGGAAACATCACGTTCGCCAGAACCGACCATACCGTGACGGTGCTGAGTTCGGGCAAGGTCCTCGTCGTTGGAGGCTGGACGGGATACGCCGAAGTAACCGAAACCTTGATATACGATCCGGTCGCTGACAGTTGGAGCAACGCTGCTTCGTTGAACAACGCGCGCGCCGGTCATACTGCTACCTTGCTCAGTTCGGGCAAGGTATTAGTCGCGGGCGGCTGGGGCAACAACTACACGACGGTATCTGCCAGCGCGGAAATCTACGATCCGGCGACTGATACCTGGACGATCGTCAGTAACATGACCACTTCTCGATACGGTCACTCTGCGACACTTCTGGATTCCGGCAAGGTATTGATTGCGGGGGGGCAGAACCTGACCTCCAGTTATTTCGCGAGCACGGAAATCTACGATCCTCAAACCGACACATGGCAAAGTGCTGCCTCCCTTCCGGCGGCGGCATTCGCGCACGCAGCAGTCCGCATGCCCGGCGGCAAAGTGATGGTAGTCGGTGGATTCAATGTTTCCGGTTATCAAACCAGCACCTTTCTGTACGATCCTGCTGTGAACACGTGGTCCAGCCTCCACGCAATGAACCTGTCGCGCGCGTCTCACACAGCGACGCTGCTGCCCTCCGGTCAGGTGCTCGTTACTGGTGGCGAGGGTGGCACCTGCTACGACCCGAAGACGCAAGCCTATTATTCATGCATACGAAACAGCGTTGATTTTTACGATCCAGTGCAGAACCGCTGGGCTCTCGGGCCGTCGCTGAACGAAGCGCGGATGCAACATTCGGCGGTGCTGCTCCACTCCGGCGCCGTGGCGGTTGTCGGGGGCGCGCAGCTATCCTTCGCCAATTTTCAGGCCAGCCTCGAAATCCTCGATACGGGTACGCCGAGCATTTTCACCTCGGTCGTTCCCGCGCGCTTGCTGGATACCCGCAGCAAGGCAGCGACCATCGACGGGGCGTACGCAGGCGGAGGCCCATTGCATGGGGGCGCCGAACTCAAGCTTTCCGTGACAAATCGCGGCGGGGTGCCTGCCAACGGTGTCGTCGCCGTGGTCCTGAATGTTACGGTCGTCAATCCGACCGACCTTGGATTTCTTACCGTTTGGCCGTCGGGCAGTATCCGGCCGCTTGCGTCCAACCTTGATTTCGAGCCCAACCAGACCGTGCCCAATTTGGTCGTCGCCAAAGTTGGAGCCGGCGGTCAGGTTTCCCTTTTCGGTTCGGCGGCAGCAACCGATCTGGTTGTCGATGTGGTCGGCTGGTTTCCGGCAACATCCGGATTCCTTCCTCTCCAACCCGCTCGTCTGCTGGATACACGACCATCTCAGGCCACCTACGATGGATTTTTTGCCGGAAAGGGAGCCCTTGGCCTCAACGAGAGCATTGACTTGAAGGTCTCAGGTCGTGCCGGCATTGCTCCTGGTGCTTTGGGCAGCGTGCTGCTGAACACTATCGCTACGAATACCACGTCGACGGGATACCTCGTCGTATGGCCGCAAGGCCATTCTCTTCCGCTGGCATCCAACCTGAATTTTGTGGCACAGCAAACCGTGCCCAATCTCGTGCTTTCCCAGATGGGTGATGCAGGAGAGGTCTCGATCTTCAATTCAGCGTTCGCCACGGATGTGGTGGCAGACATCGGCGGATGGTTTCCGGGCAATTCGGAACTGACTCCTCTTATGCCGACCAGATTGTTGGATACACGCGTTGGAATGCCGACGAGTGATGGCCAATTCGCGGGTTCCGGGGCGATCAATGAAGCCTCGACGCTCAAACTTCAGGTCAGTGGAAGGGCCGGTATACCTGTCAGCGGGGTGGATTCTGTCGTATTGAATGTCACCGTCGCCAACGCTACGACTATCGGATATCTCACGGTGTGGCCGACAGGTTCGCCGTTGCCCCTCGCCTCCAACCTGAATTTCACTCCCGGATCGACGGTGGCCAATCTGGTGTTCGCCAAGCTGGGGCCGGACGGATCGGTATCTATTTTCAATGGAGCGGGACCCACCCATGTTGTTGCGGATGTCGTGGGCTGGTTTCCACGAAGCCAATAATTTGCTTGTGATCCGGGACGTCGATTGACGTTGTGCGTAAAGCTGAATTGCGTTTTCCGCAGAACAAATTCGCGGTCATGCAGAGTTCGCTGGCCTCCGACGCCGGGCGATTGACGGCGTCGCGCATTCCCGCAATGATGCAGTGCAGCGAGCCGCTTCGGCTCGCTCACGAGGAACCGCGATGCTGCTGGCCGAACCTGCGCTGCTGCCGTCTGTTTCCGCGCATCAGCGCGTGGACGGCGCAACGCGGATCGAGTTTTCGGCGACCGGCGGCAAGACCCGGCTTGCCGATCTCTACCAGCGCGCACCGTGCCGCGTGCTGTTTCCCGACATCGATCCCGGCGAGCCTGTCCAAGCGGTATTGCTGACCACGAGCGGCGGCCTGACCGGCGGCGATCGCCTGCGGGTGGACTTCGCGGCGCATGCGGGCGCGCGCGCGACGCTGACTTCGCAGGCCGCGGAAAAAATCTACCGCGCGTTGCCCGGCGACGAACCCGCGCGCATCGACGTGTGCATCACGGCTGGCGCCGGCGCGCATGTCGAATATCTTGCCCAGGAGACGATCCTGTTTGACGGTGCGCGCCTGCGCCGCCAACTCGATGCGAACCTTGCGCCGGGCGCGTGCCTGCTCGCGACGGAAAGCCTTGTCCTCGGCCGCCGCGCCATGGGCGAATCGTTGCGCAGCGGTTTCATCCATGACGCCTGGCGCATCCGCCGCGGCGGACGCCTGATCTTCGCCGACGCGCTGCATCTGGACGGCCTGCATTTCGATGGCAGCCTCGCCGCACTGCGCGCTGCGCCGTTCGGTTTCGGCGCGGCGACGGCGTGCGCCACGTTGATCTACGCGGCCGACGACGCGCCCGCACTGCTGACGCCAGTTCGCACCCGGCTTGATGAAGCGGAAGTATCCACGATCGTGCACGCGACGACGCGCGAGCACCTGCTGATCCTGCGCCTGCTCGCCGACGACGCGGCGGAGCTGCGGCAGGCGCTCATACGCGCGGCCGGCATCGTGCGCTCGCTCGCCGCGGGTTTGTCGGAACGCTTGCCCCAGGTCTGGTATTGCTAGGCTGTTTTTGAAAAATGCGGGCAGGAGCCTGCTTTTTGATTTTCGCGAGCAAGGATGCGAGCAAGGGAAACTACCATGAACCACGTGAAAGCCGCCGACGCGATCAATCTCGCGGAAAAACTCGCCAAATTCTCCGAGCATTGGTCGCCGCGCGTCGTCGCCGAGATGAACGACTATCAGTTCAAACTGGTCAAGCTGCAAGGCGAGTTCGTCTGGCACGAGCACAAGGACACCGACGAGGTATTCCTCGTCGTCCGCGGTGAAATGCAAGTCGGATTTCGCGACCGTGACGTGACGATCCGCGAAGGCGAATTGTTCGTCGTACCGCGTGGCGTCGAGCACATCACGCGCGCGACGCGGGAATGCCATGCCTTGATCATCGAACCGCGTGGCGTGGTCAATACCGGCGAGGCCGGCGGCGAACTCACCGCACAAAACGACCGCTGGATCTGATCCCGACGATAAACCATGAATCTGACTCCGCGCGAAAAAGACAAGTTGCTCGTCGCCATGGCCGCAATCGTCGCGCGCAAACGGCTCGAACGCGGCGTGAAATTGAACTATCCCGAGGCGATTGCGCTGATCACCGACGCCGTCGTCGAAGGCGCGCGCGACGGACGCAGCGTGGCCGAGCTGATGCAGGCCGGCGCGAAGGTGCTCACGCGCGACCAGGTGATGGAGGGTGTGGCCGAGATGATCCACGAGATTCAGGTCGAAGCGACGTTCCCCGACGGCACCAAGCTCGTCACCGTGCATCAGCCGATACGTTGAGGCGACGACAAATGATTCCCGGCGAAATCCTCACCCTCGAAGGCGACATCACGCTCAATGCCGAGCGTGAAGCGATCGCGCTGAGCGTAGCAAACAGCGGCGATCGTCCGATCCAGGTCGGTAGTCACTATCACTTCTTTGAAACGAATCCCGCGCTGCGCTTCGACCGCGACCGCGCGCGCGGGATGCGCCTCGACATCCCTGCGGGCACCGCAATCCGCTTCGAACCGGGGCAAAGCCGCGAGGTACGCCTCGTGCCCTATGCCGGCGCGCGTGTCGCGATCGGCTTCCGCGGCGAGGTCATGGGTGCATTGGGAGCGGCGAAGCCATGAGCAACACGCTCTCGCGCCGCGCCTATGCCGGCATGTACGGCCCGACCACGGGTGATCGCATTCGCCTCGCCGACACCGAGCTTTTCATCCGCATCGAAAAGGATTTCACCGTCTACGGCGAAGAAGTGAAGTTCGGTGGCGGCAAGGTGATCCGCGACGGCATGGGCCAATCCCAGGTCGCGCGCGCGGACGGCGCGATGGATACCGTGATTACCAACGCGGTGATTCTCGATCACTCGGGAATCTACAAGGCCGACATCGGCCTGCGCGACGGCCGCATTGCGAAGATCGGCAAGGCCGGCAATCCAGATGTGCAGCCCGGCGTCGATATCGTCATCGGCCCCGGCACCGAAATCATCGCGGGCGAAGGCAAGATCGTCACCACGGGCGGCATCGATACGCACATCCATTTCATCTGCCCGCAGCAAATCGAAGAGGCGTTGTATGCCGGCGTGACGACGATGCTCGGCGGCGGCACGGGCCCCGCACACGGCACGCTCGCGACGACCTGCACGCCGGGACCGTGGCATCTCGCGCGCATGCTGCAGGCAGCGGAAAGTTTTCCGATGAATTTGGGCTTCTTCGGCAAGGGCAACGCAAGCCAGCCGAAAGCGCTCGAGGAAATGGTGCTCGCCGGCGCGTGCGGATTGAAGCTGCACGAGGACTGGGGCACGACGCCCGCGGCGATCGACTGCTGCCTTTCAGTCTGCGACGCGCTCGACGTGCAGGCGACGCTGCACACCGACACGCTCAACGAGTCCGGATTCGTCGAATCGACGATCGCCGCGTTCCAGGGCCGCACGATCCACGCGTTCCACACCGAAGGCGCGGGCGGCGGCCATGCACCCGACATCATCAAGGTCGCCGGCCTGCCTAACGTGTTGCCGTCGAGCACGAATCCGACGCGGCCCTACACGGTCAACACGCTCGATGAGCATCTCGACATGCTCATGGTCTGCCATCATCTCGATCCGAAAATCGCGGAGGACGTGGCCTTTGCCGAAAGCCGCATCCGCAAGGAGACGATCGCGGCAGAGGACATCCTGCATGATCTCGGCGCGTTCTCGATGATGAGCTCGGACTCGCAGGCGATGGGCCGCGTCGGCGAAACGATCATCCGCTGCTGGCAGACCGCGGACAAGATGAAGCGCCAGCGCGGCGCGCTCGGTTCCGACGATGCGCATAGCGACAACTTTCGTGTGCGGCGCTATATCGCCAAGTACACGATCAACCCGGCAATCGCGCACGGCATCAGCGAACACGTCGGCTCGGTCGAAGTTGGCAAGCTGGCCGATCTGGTGATCTGGTCGCCGGCATTCTTTGGCGTGAAGCCCGACTACGTGCTCAAGGCCGGCACGATCGCTGCTGCGCCGATGGGTGATCCGAATGCGAGCATTCCGACGCCGCAGCCCGTGCACTACCGGCCGATGTTCGGCGCGTTCGGACGCGCGCGTATCGAATCCTCGCTGCTGTTCGTCAGCGGCGCATTCGCCGCGAGCGATCAGGCGCGCAAGCTCGGCCTCACGCGCCCACTTGCCGCGGTGAAGAACACGCGCGGCGGCATCGGCAAGCGCAGCATGCTCCTCAACGATGCGATGCCGACGATCGAAGTCGATGCGGAAACCTATGAAGTGCGCGCCGACGGCGAGCTGCTGACCTGCGAACCCGCCACGGTGCTGCCGATGGCGCAGCGTTATTTCCTTTTCTGAGCGCACTGATGACCGACTTGTTCGCCCGCAACATTCTTCCGGCCGGCACGTGGAACGTCGCGAGCGCGGCCGACCGCATCACGCTCGACTACGAGGGCCGCCATCGCCGCCGTTATCGTTATCGTGCCGACGCTGGACTGGAGTTCGTGCTCGATCTCGCGCAGACGACGCTGCTGCACGACGGCGACGGCCTGTCGCTCGACGACGGCCGGATGGTGCTCGTGCGAGCGGCGCCCGAGGCGCTCGTGGCGGTCACGGTGAACGATGCTGATGCACTGGTCAAACTCGCCTGGCATATCGGCAACCGTCACCTGCCCGCGCAGCTTTCCAGCGATCGCATCCTGATCCGCGACGACGCGGTGATCGTCGACATGCTGCGCGGACTCGGCGCGCACGTGAAAAGGATCACCGCGCCGTTCACGCCCGAGCGCGGTGCCTATGCGCATGCACATGGCGATCATCAGGCCGCGGCGCACCCTTTCGTGTTCGCGAGTTCACATGAGCAAAGATAATTCGAATGCCGGCTTCACCGGCATGACGAAATTGTTGGCTTGGACCTCGCCGTCGTATCCCACCGGCGCCTTCAGTTACAGCCACGGCCTCGAATGGGCGGTGGAAGCTGGCGACGTGCGCGACGTCGCCACGCTGATCGACTACATCGACGCCGTGCTCGCACGCGGTGGCGGCTGGATCGACGCGGTGCTGTTCACGCGCGCGTACGAATGTGCGCACGATGCGACCGCCTTCGACGAGATCGCCGACCTCGCCGCGGCCTTTCGCGGCAGCGCCGAAACGGCGCTCGAAAGTCATCAGCAGGGCGCGGCGTTTCTCGCCGTCACGCGCAAGGCGTGGCCGCACGCGCAGCTCGATGCGTTCACCGAGCGGCGTGGCGACGCGCCAGTCGCGCACAGCATCGCGATGGCTCTCGCCTGCGCCGCGCACGGCATTCCGCGCGAACCTGCGCTGTCCGCGTGGTTGCACGCGGCCGCGGCGAATCTCGTCTCCGCCGGCGTGCGCCTGGTCCCGCTCGGCCAGACCGATGGACAGATCGCCACCGCGCGCATGGCGCCGCGAATCGCGACAATCACCACCCATGCGCTCGAAACATCGATCGACGAACTCGGAACCGCGACACCGCTGCTCGAACTCTGCTCGATTCGCCACGAGACACAGTACACGCGTCTATTTAGAAGCTAGGGTTTCTAGTGAAGAAAGAGACATATGAATTGTTCAAGCGTATCCATGAATCGAGAGGCATGGCTTGCGTGAGGCGTGCGAAGACGTTGAATTTTAGTTACAACATTTTCCATACAAATTTCCAGGAGCTGAAGAACGCGTGCGCGTTTATAGAGAGCCCAGACTCTGGACTTAAGGTCATGTCAAATCAAAGTGGCAGCGGAGTGCGGACACATATGGAGATCAATCGGCTTTTCCACAATTTTCTCGCAGGGGCACAGACTCTCGTCGAACACACCAGAAATTTTGTAAGGGAACACTATCCCTCGGGGTCGCTCAGGCTGGCATACGATCAAAAAGTGGAAGCCGATTTTTCTAATGATGGCCTTTCGCGCTTCATTCAAGACCTCCGCAACTTCATGCTTCATCGAGGCTTGCCAAACAACTCGATGTCCATTACAGCGCGGAATTTCCCTCTTTTAGGTCGAGTAGAGGTGGCATCTACCGTAGCTCTTTCTAAAAAAGACCTCGAAACTTGGAAAGGCTGGAAACCAGCAAGCTGGACTTTTTTGGCATTGTTAGAGGACCCGATAAAAATTTCGTTTTTGGCACTGCAATACGGCGACAAAGTTGCTGCGTTCCATGATTGGCTAAGCACGCAAGTCAAGAAATATCACGCTGATGATTTGCGAGAACTCGAAGTCCTCCACAAAGAGTACGAACGAAGACTTGCGAAAGAAGGCGAATCTTCAACCGAAGCGTAGTCCATAATCTACCGCTCAATATCAAGGCAATTAGCTACGTGACCACAAGCATAAATCATCAGAATGGTCCGCTCCGCGTGGGCATCGGCGGCCCGGTCGGTTCAGGCAAGACCGCACTGACCGAACGACTATGCAAGCTGCTGCGCGACACCTACAACGTCGCCGCGATCACCAACGACATCTACACAAAGGAAGACGCCGAATTCCTCACGCGCGCCGGCGCGCTCGTGCCCGAGCGCATCGCCGGCGTCGAGACCGGCGGCTGTCCGCACACGGCGATCCGCGAAGACGCGAGCATCAATCTCGCCGCGGTGGCCGAAATGAACAAGAAATTCCCGGGACTCGAAATCATCTTCATCGAATCGGGTGGCGACAATCTCGCAGCGACGTTCTCGCCCGAGCTTGCCGACCTCACGATCTACGTGATCGACGTCTCCGCCGGAGACAAGATCCCGCGCAAGGGCGGCCCGGGCATCACGCGCTCGGATCTGCTCGTGATCAACAAGATCGATCTCGCGCCGCTGGTTGGCGCCTCGCTCGAAGTGATGGATCGCGACGCGCGCAAGATGCGCGGTGCGCGCCCGTTCGTCTTCAGCAATCTCAAGATCAACCACGGCCTCGACGCGGTCGCGCGCTTCATCATCGAGACCGGTGGCCTGCCTTCCCGTCCTTTGCCGGAGCTCGCGCAATGAAAAAAACCTCACACTATCTTCTCGCTTGCGCACTCAGCGTGCTTGCAGCCAACGTCTACGCCCACCCGGGTCACACCGCTTATGGCGGCTTGCTCGCCGGCTTCGCGCATCCGCTGTCGGGCGTGGACCATCTGCTCGCGATGATCGCGGTCGGGGTCTGGGCAGCGCAGCTCGGCCCGCGCGCACTGTGGGCCGTACCGCTCGCCTTCGTGTCGATGATGGCGCTCGGGGCTGCTGCTGCGATGACCGCGCATGCCGGCATCGCCGCCGGCGCGATCGAATCGGGCGTGGCCGCTTCGCTGCTCGCGCTCGGTCTGCTCGTGTTCCGCGCGCAGCGTCTGCCGCTGGCTGCGGCGGTCACGCTGGTCGGCGTATTCGCCTGGTTCCACGGCGCTGCGCACGGCGGTGAACTGCCCGAGACTGCCGATCCGTTGCGCTATGCGATCGGTTTTCTCGCTGCGACCGCGCTGCTGCATGGCGTGGGCATCGTCTTCGGCACGCTGGTCCAGCGCCATGCGCCGCGACTCGGCCGTGTCGGTGGCGCGGCAACGGCGATCACGGGCGTAGCCGTGTTGGTTGGGGCAATTTAGCGAAGAATCACGGAGTGCAAGCCGCGATACCCGCCGGCGTCGTCAGGCGCTGCAAGGCGAACGTGAGCGCGTTGCCTGGGCCGAGCGCGATGGATGCGGTGCCGTTGCTGCAGGCGAGTTGCATGCTCAACGGGTAGGCGACCGACTTGTCGATCCGGGTCTTGTCGAATGCGCTGCCGAATTGCGTGCCGGTCGGTTCGATCAACTGCGCCGAATAGCCGCCGCTGCCATCAGGAGCGGCCGTGCCGATCATCCACGACTGTGTGCCGTCCGTATTGAGCTGGAAGTACAGCACTTGCAGACGGCTTGGGTCGGATCGCTCGACGAGGAAACCGTTGCCCGTGGTCACCGGGTCGTACCATGCGCCGCTGGCCTGTGCGATGGTGCTGGTCGAACCGCAGCCGAGGCCGTCGAGCTGCGAGAGCCTGAACAGCGGCACTTCCATCGAGCCCCAGCCGGCCGGCCCGTCCCAGCGCATGCCGCCGCCCGTGCAGGTGTCGAAACTCAGCGCGATGCGGCCCCAGTGCTGCGAGGTCACCTTGCCCTGCGCATCGCGCTGGCCGCGGCGCACGTCGGCGAATTCGATGCCGTTGCCGACGATGTCGCCCATGCCGACCACCCAGGCCTGGCTGCCGGCGACGCCGTTCGGCGGATAGGTGAAAAAGTATACCAATGCCTTGTTGCCCGGCAGGATTTCCAGCTCGATGCCTTCGCCGCTGCGCGCCGGGTCGTACCAGAGGCCGCTGTAGCTCGCATCGACGTTCTGTGCGGTCGATGCGGGCCGCGGCGCGACCTGGCTGTCGAAGCTCGGCGGCTGCAGGCTCGGATCGAAGCGACACGGCCCTGCCACGCCGCCGGCCACGGCGCTCTGGCAACCGGTCTGCAGGTCGGCGACGCTCGGTTGTTTCGCGCCGGCGATCCAGGCGCGCAGCGCCTCCCACGCGGCCACGCCCTCGGCCGTGTTGAAGCCGCAATGTGTCGGGCTGGACTCGTTGACCAGCGCGCTGGTCAGCTGCGTCGCCGGCAAGGTCGCGCGTAGTACGGACTCGTGCGCGGGAATCACGAGCTGGTCATGACTCGTGTGCATCGAGATCACTTTCGTCGTCGGATCGACCCGGCCGCGGAAGTCCGAAGCCCAGCGCAGGTAAAGCTGGGCGAACGGATCGGCGACTATGCGCGCGATGCCAGTGTTGATCGCCGCATCGGAATAGACGACGCCGGTCGTGGTGAACGGATTGATGCCGCCGAGTTTGTCCGGCGCGCGCACGAGATCGGACAGGCCGAACGTGGCATAGCCGAGGTCGGTGAGGAAGAAATCGTCGCTGGTGATGTGCGCGAACGTCTTCAATTCATTGAGCCGGCGCAGCATCGCGTCGTTCTGCAGCACCGGGGGCAGGTTGACGCCGGTACAGACGTTGACCGGCAGCAGCGTGCGCGCGAGCTCCGCCTGGTCCTGCAGATCGGAAAGATTGTCGGGAATGTCGTCGAGGTTGTAGGCCCAGGTCATCGGCGCGGCGCCTTTCGGCAGCTGGCCGGCGCTGTTCACGTCCTTGCACACCACGTCGTAGGCAAGCCGCGCGTCGATGCCGAAATCCCAGGTGCGCGAGCCGGCCGCAGGCGGGCAGAGAGAGAGCACGCCGGGCACCGGCGCGAAGCGCGCATCCTCGGCGAGCTTGAGCGAGACCAGGCCGCCGAGCGAACCGCCCCATGGGATGATCGCGCCGGGCGCGCCGACTTTCTGTTTGAACACGTCGAGCAATTGCGCGTTGTCGTCGGGCGCGTTGAACAGCGCCCACGCGCGCTGGCTGTAGCTCGACGCGGCGACCGCGTAGCCTTCCTGCAGTTGCAGTGTGGCGAGCGGACCAAGACTCGGATTCGGCTTGGGCGGATCGAACGACAGGCCGTGCTGGAACAAGACGAGGCTATCGCCCGCTTTCCAGCCGTCGGGCACCTGGATCTGGTAGTACGCGCCCGAGGCGGTTTGGCCGCTCAGGGTCTGCACGGCGCGCGCCGCATCGGCACAAGCGAACAGGCTGGCGAGTGTCGTCAAGCCGACTGCAAAACGATGACGCATCGCGCCGCCCCTCATGTCGTATCCCGATTCCATGGATCATCGTCCTTCATTGCTGAAACGCGGGTAAATCCAATGCGTTGACGCGTTCAGCTAGCATGCGTGTCGGGAGGAACGACGATGAAGATTCTGGTTACCGGCGGTGGCGGATTTCTCGGCAGCGCGGTCTGTACGCAGTTGCTTGCGGGCGGCCATATGGTGCGTTCGTTCAATCGTTCCGCGGCGACGACCGCAGCGGCGGGTATCGAACCGCGCCGCGGCGACATCGCCAAGCCCGACGACGTGCTCGCCGCGGCCGAAGGCGTCGATGCGATCGTGCACAGCGCGGGTAAGGTCGGTGCCTGGGGCCCGGCGCAGGAATACGATGACATCAATGTGCGCGGCACCGACAACGTGCTCGCTGCGTGTGCGCGCCATGGCATCCGCAAGCTCGTGCTCACCTCGAGTCCGAGCGTCGTGCAGCGCGGCAGCGATATCGAGGGCGCCGACGAATCGCTGCCGTATCCCGCGCACTTCGCCTCGGTGTACGCGCAGACCAAGGCGCTCGCGGAACAGCGCGTGCTCGCCGCGAACGGCGCGGACCTCGCCACGGTCGCGCTGCGCCCGCACTTCATCTGGGGGCCGGGCGATCCGAACCTGCTGCCGCGCGTGCTTGCGCGCGCGCGCGCGGGGCGGCTGCGCCTGATCGGCAAGGTCGACAAGCGCGTCGACATCGTCTACGTCGACGACGCTGCGCGGGCGCACGTGCTGGCGCTCGAACGTCTCGATGTCGGTGCGCCGATTGCGGGCAAGGCGTATTTCATCAGCCAGGACGCGCCGATCACGCATGCGCGTCTGTTCGGCGCGTGGCTCGCCGCCGTGGGGCTGCCACCGGAGACGCGGCGCATTCCAACCGGCGTTGCCCACGCGCTCGCCGCCACGCTCGAAGCCATCTATCGCATGTTCGGAATCCGCAGCGAGCCGCCGTTGACGCGCTTCATCGTCGAGGAATTTTCCACTTCGCACTGGTTCGACATAGCCGCGGCCAAGCGCGACCTCGGCTACGCGCCGCTGGTCGGTTTCGAGGAAGGCATGCGCCGATTGACGCGGCATCTCGCCGCCGCCCGCGCCTGAGCGCGCTGCGACCGGGCTACAATAGCGGCCTGTCTCCGCACCGCCGCACGATGTCCGATCCGCGCACGCCCAATCCGCTCCTGCAACGCCTCGGCAACGCGCTCGAATTCGCGCTCAACCGCGCGCTTGCGCTCGATGCCGAAACGCAGGCGCGCCTGTCCACGCTCGAAGGCCGGCGCATCGGCGTCGACCTGCGCGGTACGGGACTCGCGCTCGCGATCACGGTCGTCGACGGCAAACTCAACGTCGGCCCGCATTGGGAAAAATCCGGCGACCTGAATCTGCGCGCCGCGCCGGCGAGCCTGCTCGCCTTCGCCCTGCGCCGTGGCGACGATGACGCGGTCGCGCCCGGCAAGGTCGAGATTTCCGGCGACGCCGATCTCGCCCGGCGCATGGAAAAACTGCTGCGCGGTTATCGTCCCGACATCGAGGAGGCGTTCGCGCAAACCTTCGGCGATGTCTTCGGCGTGCCGCTTGCGCGCGCGCTGCAGCGCGCGTTCGCCTATGCGCGCGACTCCGCGCAGGCAACGGCGCAGGACACGGCCGAGTTCCTGCGCGAGGAAAGCCGCGATCTCGTCGCGCCGGCCGAAATGGAATCGTTTCTCGACGACGTCGATGCGCTGCGCGAACGCGCCGATCGGCTCGAGGCGCGCGTGAAGCATCTCGCCGCGCGCCATGGCAAGGATGCGGCATGACGACGCTGGGGCAACTCCCTCGCCTCGCCGGCATCGTCGCCACGATCGCGCGCTATCGGCTCGATGAGATCGTTGACGGATTTGAACCGCCGCGTGCGCTGCGCCTG
>Ga0207694_10001192_pt1 | contig 22526 bp, 23 predicted proteins | sample KBSC34metaG_FD_184353 | JGI IMG/M metagenome (GOLD analysis project Ga0207694, IMG submission 184353) | Corn rhizosphere microbial communities from Kellogg Biological Station, Michigan, USA - KBS C3-4 metaG (SPAdes) (version 2) | ecosystem: Host-associated > Plants > Roots > Rhizosphere > Soil... | reverse complement strand
TTTTGGACCTGCAGGTTAGTGCCCATCGCGCCATCGAAGACGACGATGCGTTCTTTTAGAGTTTCGAGAAGGTTCGACATAAGCAATAACAAAGGCCCCGCGCCTAACAACGCGGAGCCTTCAAAAACTTAACTCGAGCTGTTTAGCGGATTATTTTATGTGGCCGCAAGTCGCTTTAACTCACCACGCCAAATTGTCAAGGTGTATTGAAACACATCTTGATAATCCTGTAAATCCGGGAATCCTGTTGAAGACTCACTCAGACCAAAGCTCGGTAAGGTTCAGCGTGAAGCCTGGCAGCAGAGGATCAGCAGAAACGGTCTCAGGATTATCCAGAATAACGACTTCCTGATTCGGCTCATACACATACACTTTTCGCTTGAACGGATCGATCAACCAGCCCAGCGACATGCCGTTCTCCAGGTATTCAATCATCTTAAGGTTGAGTTCCGTAAAAGTGTCACTTGGAGACCGAAGCTCTACAGCAAAATCCGGACAAAACGGCATAAACCTCTTTCTTTGCTGTGCTGTTAGGCTGTCCCACTTTTCGAGTCTAATCCACGACGCGTCAGGCGAGCGGATCGCACCGTTTGGAAGTATGAATCCCGCGGTATTGCCAAAACAAACACTCGTCGGGTCCTTTTTACTCCAAGCCATCAGTTGATATGTGAGGTGAGCATTGCTTCTACCTGTTTCTCCACCTGTAGGCGGCATTGCTATTAAATCTCCGGTTGAGGTGAGTTCAAGCCGCAATTTTCCGTGCTTGCGACAGAGTTCTTCGAACTGTTCCAGCGTCACTCCCTTGGCGCCAATCAGCTCTGGCGGAATGTAAGCGTCGTCCTTGATTTGTGTGAGATTGCGGGCCATGTCTAAGCTCCTAATCGTTATCACGATGCTAGCATCCGTCCCCTTCCGCGACAACAGCTATTACTTGTCGAAAACGGCTATTATTTGTCGAAAACGGCTATATTGATTAACATCCTTCCATGCGACGCGCCATTTACCCCGGCTCCTTCGATCCAGTCACTAACGGTCACCTCGACATCATCGAGCGCGGCTGCAAACTCTTCGACGAGATCATCATCAGCATTCTCGTAAACCCCGAGAAGCAGCCCTTTTTCACTGTCGACGAACGGCGCGAGATGCTCAACGAAGTCGTACAGGACATCTCGCGTGGACGGTGCACGGTGCGTGTCGATTCCTTCAGCGGACTGCTTGTAAACTATGCCGTGGCCCAGGAGGCAGACGTGATCGTTCGCGGCATACGCGCGATTTCCGATTACGAGTACGAGCTGCAGATGGCGTTGATGAACCGCCGACTCGAGCCGGGGATTGAAACCGTCTTCATGATGCCGGCGGAAACTTACTCATACGTCAGCTCGCGTCTTGTCAAAGAGGTGTTTCAACTGGGCGGCACTATCACCGGCCTCGTCCCACCACTGATCGAAACGCGAATGAAAGAAAAGTTGAATCGATGAAAACCATGCCCGTTATGTCATCCTTCCCTGTTTCTGAAAATGTCGCCCGCATGCAGTCGTCAGCAACGATGGCGGCGATGGCGGCCGCGGAAGCATTGCGAGCCTCGGGCGCAAACGTGTGCGACTTCGGAGCCGGCGAACCCGACTTCGACACGCCCGACAACATCAAGCAAGCAGCCGATCGGGCCATGCGCGCAGGCCGCACCAAGTACACCTCCAGCGCCGGCATTCGCGAATTGCAACGCGCGATCATTGATCTTTACAAGCGAGATTTCGGCGTCGAGTACCAACTGAGCGAAGTGATGGCCACAGCGGGTGGCAAGCAGGCTATTTTCAATGCCGGCGTCACCTTATTGAATCCCGGCGATGAAGTACTCATTCCAAAACCTTACTGGGTGACTTTTCCCGAGATCGCAGTCTTCGCTGGGGCAAAACCGGTGTTCATCGAAACGGAAGAGACTGCTTTCGTGCTCACAGTCGATCAGGTTGAGCGCGCGATCACTCCAAAGACGAAGCTGCTGATTCTCAACTCGCCCTCAAATCCGTCGGGACGCGTCCTCCCGCCGGCAGAGTTTCGCAAGATCATGGAGCTGACGAGCGAGCGCGGGATCTATGTCATTTCGGACGAGTGTTACCTGCGCTTCGTGTACCCGCCGGCAGAAGTCTTTAGTGCGGCGAGTCTTCCGGCAGAGCTGAGATCGCGTTTGTGTATCGCGGGATCGTTTTCGAAGACTTATGCGATGACTGGATGGCGTGTTGGATACGCGCTCGCGCCCGCTGACTGGACCAAGGCGATGTTGAAAGTCCAGGGCCACTCAACTTCGAACACCAACACGCTCGCGCAGTGGGCCGCAGTCGAAGCGCTTACAGGACCGCAGGATTCCGTCGGCATCATGCTTGCCGAATACACAAAACGCCGCGCGTGGTTACTGAACGCACTGCAAGAGATTCCGGGTTTCAAGTGCAGCGAGCCCGAAGGCGCGTTCTATGCTTTTCCTGATATCCGCGGTTGTTTAAAAAAGGATCTGAAGACGTCTGGGGACTTCGCGCAGCAACTGCTTGAAGAGGAACACACTGTCGTCACTGATGGAGCGGGATTCGGAGCCGAGGGTTACATTCGGATTTCTTACGCGACGTCTATGGCGCAGATCCAGGAAGGCATTCAGCGGATCAAGCGCTTCGCCGAAAAATACAGGTAGACACAAAACCATCCACAGATTACGCAGATTCCTTGTAATCTGTGGATGGTGTTTTTCTTAGTACAGATTGAAGTTGTATTCCAACTGCATCCACATCGAGACCTGATGTCCGTCCTTCGTAGCAGGTACGAACTTAATCTGACGTGCCGCTGCAATCGCTCTCTCAGTTAACCCATACGGCAAACCAGAAACGGTCCTGATGTTCTGCACGCTGCCGTTTGAAGCAAACACCACTTTCAGCACCACCGTACCGGTAACCTGGTTCTTGCGTGCGTCTTCAGTGTACTGCGGCTCCGGCTTCGAGATTAGACGCGCTTTCGTCGTAACGTCTTTACCGGTGAAGATTCTGTTGTAGTCACCGCCGCCACCGCCGCCTGGTCCACCACCACCGTCGTTACGGTCTCCACCACCGATGTTGCCACCGCGGCCTGGTCCAAGACCGCCGCCTTCACCCGGTCCGATGCCGCCGCCAGTTCCAGTTCCAATACCATTTCCCGTGCCCGGACCTGACGAAGGATCAGTGCTCTTCGACTTGTAGTCGCCATACGGCAACACGCGCGCATCAGGCGGAACCAGCATCGGATCTGCAACCACTGTCGCAGCAACTGGCAACGCCGGGTTCTTCGGCAGCACTGGTTTCGGATCCGGCGCCACTACCTGAGGAACTTCCAGAGACGCCTGCGGAACCTTACCGAACGAGGCCGGCTTCGATTCTTCGCGGCCGCCGCCACCACCGCCAGCGGCTCGTTCCGGCTTCGGCTTGCTGCCACCACCGCTACCTTTGTTAAGTCCGGCAGTTCCCGGATCAGGTGTCGGCTGCTCGTCAGGAATGTCGAGCATCTGCTCGACCTGGAGCTCTTCAGTGTTCTGCGCGAGCAGTTCCTTTTGCTTGTTTCTGTAGTCGATGGCGGCAACGGTAAAGATAACTAAAAACAGAAAGACAAACGCCGAGATCATCGCGGCGACTACGCTTTTCGAATCTGACGGCTCAGCGCCCATCACCGCAGCGCCGCGCTCGCGGCCAAGCCACGTTGAAAACAGCGCCACGAGCAAACCACCAGCGATAATTGCGAAGACAATCAATCCCGCGCGCGACGACGTCCCGTGCGAGCGATCCATCAGCATGACAGCCACGACGAGTCCCACCATCGCAAGGACAGCCGCACCCATCGCCACGAGCACGTTCGGTTTGCCGAGAAACAGGCGTAACTTCTGGCCATAACCGACGAAGGCTCGCTTCGTGAATCCGAATGGATCACGTTTGAACTCAGGCCACGTCAGTTCATATTCGTGGGCGGTGTCTCTGACCTCGTGACTGAGACGAGCTATCAGACCCGAGTCGTCCATCATCGTCAGGTGATACTCGCCTCGGAGTGCGAGCGCTGAGGAAGTATTAGCGCCACCAACCCATTCTGGCTCGCTCTCAACCCGCGCCCCAGTAAAAGCCGCTGCTGATTCAGCCACCGTGTCGCGGTTGACTGTGACACTCGGATCGCGATTAACAGTCACGCTCGGATCTTCAACTGGCGGCGCGACTGCCTGCAGTGGTGTCCCGTCTACCGGACAAAAGCTGAACTTGTCAGCAAACTCTTCTTTACATACTGAACAGAACTTCATCGATACTACCTCTTCTCGCCTGTGGGGGAGCAGCACCGACTGAGACAGTCCGTCTGCACCAGAAAATTCTCTTGCAAAGCTCGTTTCGATTCGCTTGTCGAGAACTCTCGAAGGCCCTGGCGCGACCCAGCGTTCGAGCAGCGACTTGAGCTCATTGTCGGAAACAAACTCTTCTTCCGGCTCAACGCCCATCTCAGGCCTCCCTCAAAGTAACAATTTCCCGACCACTATTCAATTCCTGATTGCTTTCCAGATAGGGCCGCAGGATTCGTCTCAAACCCTCGCGCGCCCTGTATAAACGGGCCTTTACTGCTCCTACGTCGGCGCCTGCAATCTCAGCCACCTCGCTCATGCTCAGCCCTTCATATTCAAACAAGATCAGCGCCTCACGTTGCAGTGGCGGAAGACTGAATACCGCTTCCCTTACATGAGCCGCCAGCTCTTCGTCGAGCAATCTTCGCAGAGGCGCTCGACGAGTCGATTCTCGTGGTTCCTCAGTGACCTCATCAAGGCCGGTCTCGCGTCCCTGATCTCGAAAGTGTTTCAGAGCGAGGTTACGCGCGGCCGCATACAAGTAAGTCTTCAAGGAAGCCCGTTCCGGACGATAGTTCTCATGCTTGCGAATCAAACTGAGAAAGCAGTCGTGCGTAACGTCTTCAGCACTCTCAACCGAACCGAGCAAGCGATAAGCAAACCGAAAAATCGGTTCCCGGTATCGATCGTACAACTCCAGAAAGGCTGCCTGATCGCCTCCTCCCGCTTTTTGCAGTAAAACCTCGTCTGTGGTTCTCTCGGGCAATCAAGCACTCGATCCTGCAGGACTTGCTCCTGCTATAGTTACCGTGAACCGGAAAAAAGTTACGGATCCGGGTGAAAAACTTGCGCGGCCCCACTAAATATCGCAAATACGGGCGAATATTAATCCCACGAGGGCGGCAAGTACATAACTTTTGCATTATTGCCGGGTCAGATCGACCAGATCCCTTTGTCAATCAGGGCTTAGGATGCACTTTAAAGCCAAACGGTTGACGGGCAAACACACGGCATCTAAGATGTTTTGGTCCCCGTAGACTTCTACATTTTCCTAGATTATTAACGATGATTACTCGCGCAGCGACGCAACCGCGCAACCAAAAACTCAAATTTCGGAAACGAGCTGTGTGCTCTTCGCTGCGCCGTTGCGCCGCCGCGGGAGTGATTCTTCTTTGCAGCGCCCTGGCGACAACGCCTCTGAGCGCCCAGGCAACCGCTCAGCAGCCAGAGCGCGAGCAACTCCTGAACGGGCTGCGCCTGGTCTTCCTGTTGAAACCAGGCAGCCCTGAAGTCACCCTGAAGCTGCGCATCAATAGCGGAGCCGCATTCGATCTCTCCGGAAAGTCAGGACAGATGGCCCTGCTCGGCGACCTCCTGTTTCCCGACCCGGCCACAATCGATTACTTCACTGACGAGATGGGCGGCAAGCTCAATGTCAACGTGACTTACGATTCCACCACCATCACAATGGTTGGCAAAGCGGATCAGCTCGAGCACATCGTTGAAGTGCTACGCAACGCCTTGATCGCGACGCAGTTCGCGCCTGAGCTCGTGACAAAGATGCGCGACGCGCGCATCAAGCTGCTGCGCGACACGACGATCGCGCCCGCGGAAGTTGCTGACCGCGCGATCGCAGCGAGACTCTACGGAGACTTTCCATATGGCCGTCCTGCCGCCGGCTCGCCCGAAGACGTAGCGCGAGTGGAGCGCGCTGATGTGATGCTGGCGCACGACCGTTTTCTGAATTCAAACAACGCCACGCTAGCGATCATCGGCGGCGTCACTAAACAGCGCGCCATGAGAACGTTGCGACAGTTACTCGGACCATGGCGCAAGAGTGAGCAGATCATTCCGACCACATTTCGTCAGCCCAATCCACCCGACACACGAACACTGATAGTTAACGTTCCTGGACCAAGTGTCGAGTTGCGTCTGGCTGCGCGTGGTGTGTCACGATCTGACACTGACTATCCGATCGCCACAGTTTTGGCGCGCGTCGCGCAAAATCGCTGGCAGGCGAGTACTCCTGAGTTAGCGAAACAACCGGTTTTCGCCAGAAGTAATGCTTACGTCCTGCCGGGGGATTTCGTGATGGGTGCGACAGTCAACGAGCTGACTGCCGCCGATTCTCTTGCGAATGCGAAAAAAGTCATCGAGTCGTTGATGACCACTGCGGCGACACCCGATGAGATCGAGCGCGCCAAGAACGACGTGATCGGCGACGTCATGACGATTCTTTCAAAACCCGACGCTCTCGCAGATCCGTGGCTCGACGCCGATACATATCGCTTGAGTGCTGCTCAAGATCAGATTGCGCTGCTTAGAAACGTTACACCTGCGGATGTTCAACGTGTCGCCAATCGACTTTTCAATAAAACGATCGTTTCAGTTGTTGCAGGCGAGTCGGCGCCGCTCAAGGCCGCTTTACAGGGCCGTTACCAGTATGAAGTGCTCGGCGAGATTGCAGCGCCGGCTCCATCGCAAAAACCGCCAACGAAACCGGCGAATAATATCAATCCCAGGTAATCGCAAATTGTTTGCAAGCGTCTTGCAACCAAACCTGAATCAGATTTGGATTAACTAACGGTGCTTGATAACGGAAGGGCCGCGAGGGAGCATGCAGGCCGCGTTCGGGAGATGTTTGGAACGATCGCCGGCCGGTACGACCTCTTGAATCACTTGCTCTCCGGCAATACCGACAAACGTTGGCGCCGGATCGTAGCAGAAAGAGTACGCGACAAGCTGTCGTCGAGCAGCGCGCGGGTTCTCGATGTGGCATGCGGCACGGGCGATTTATCGCTCACGCTGTTTGAAATTACGGGAGCAGGAGTTGTTGGGACTGATTTCTGCCGGCCGATGTTGGATATCGCCGCCGGTAAGATTTCCGGTCGCATACGCTTAATCGAGGGTGATGCTTTGGACCTGCCCTTTCGAGATGGCACATTCGACGTGGCTACAATCGCATTTGGATTGCGAAACTTGTCGAGTGTCGAAAGCGGTCTGGCTGAGCTCTCAAGGGTCGTGAAACCGGGTGGCTGGGTGGCTGTACTCGAGTTTTCCAGACCTGCGAATGCGATGCTGCGACCTTTGTTTAATCTGTACTTCAGAAAACTACTGCCGTGGATGGGTGGCCTTATTAGCGGTTCAAGAAGCGCCTATATCTATCTGCCGGCGTCGGTCCAGAAGTTTCCGGATCAGTCTCAACTCTCGCTCCTGATGGAGCAGGCAGGTTTCGTTCAGGTTGGTTATGAGAACCTGACGGGTGGCATAGCGGCCTTACACATGGGCAGAAGGCCGAATTAAGTTTGTGGATTGGTTGCAACTTAGTTTGCAACCAGATACGTAGTCTCGGGGTACGGTTTGGTAAGCGCGCGGTTGTCGGGGCTGTGCGAGTATTCGAACCTACCCCGGACTACGTTTTTAGTTGATAGGCAAGATAAATTGGACAGGATTTACAAGATGTTTCAGGATTGACAGGATTCTCAATCTGTAAATCATGAAAAATCTTGTAAATCCTGTCTAACATACTGTTGTATCATGCGCGGCGGTGGGCCTGCTGAAACGACTGCTGATCCTTATACTCGTTGTTTGGACCGTCGTCTCTCTCGTTACACTCTTAATCGAGCTCGTTCCTGGTGATCCGGCTGTTGCTGTGCTCGGTGAACAAGCAACGCCGGAACAGTTTGCACAGTTTCGCGAGAAGCACGGTCTCGATCGTCCACCCTTCTTCTTCTCTTTTCCACGCGACAATAACGATCAGCGACACTTCGTCTGGCACGGCGTCGATAATCGCTACGTTGATTACTGGCGCTCGTTGTTGACTGGCGACATGGGACTGTCGTTTCGAAACGATCGACCTGTCAAAGATCTCATTCTCGAACGCTATCCAGCCACGATCGAGCTCGCCGTTGTCGCGATGGCGATCGCGATACTGATCTCGATACCGCTCGGCGTCATTGCCGGCACGCATCGCGGCACTTTAATCGACAACACCGCGTCAGTCATTGCACTGCTTGGCATTAGTCTGCCGAGTTTCGTGATCGGGCCAATGCTCGTTTACGTCTTCGCCGTGAAACTCGGCTGGCTCGCGCCGTCAGGGCGCTTTGATTGGAGTGACATCATTCTTCCCGCTTTCACGCTCGGCGCCGCATTATCTGCCATCCTGACGCGAATGGTGCGGTCGTCTGTGATTGAAGAGCTCGGGGAGGACTATGTTCGTACCGCGCGTGCGAAGGGTTTGAGCGAGCGAACAGTCGTTTACAAACACGTGTTGAAGAATGGATTGATTCCCGTCGTGACGATTCTCGGTTTGCAGCTCGGTGTTTTGCTCGCCGGCGCGATCATCACCGAGAAAATTTTTGGTTGGCCTGGCCTCGGATTGTTGCTCGTTGAGGATGGAATTGGGAAACGAGACTATCGCGTCGTGCAGGGTTGTGTGCTTGTCATCAGCATGACCTACATCATCGCGAACCTGCTCACAGATATGGTCTACCGGTGGCTGGACCCTCGGATCCGCGTTGGGTGACAACGAGTTGTTTCTCATCGGGCGCATTCAATGAAGTGACTTGGTTGACTACAACTGTAGGGGTGGCCCTCCGTGGCCACCCGTCGGCTAAATAATGAATCGATTAACAATCATTGGTGTGGTGATTGTAGTGGTGCTCGTGCTCGTCGCACTCTTCGCGCCGTGGATCGCGACGTACGACGTCGGTGCGACTGATCTGACAATGCGTTACCTGCCACCGTCCGCCGCGCACTGGTTCGGAACCGACTCAACGGGCCGCGATATCTTCTCGCGCGTCGTATTTGGCGCACGCATCTCTTTGCAAGTCGGACTTATCGTCGTCGCTGTCTCTGCCGTCATCGGCACCCTGCTCGGGGCCCTTGCGGGTTACTACGGCGGCTGGGTCGATCGCGTCGTCTCGGGTTACGTCTTCAACGTCTTCCTGGCATTTCCCGGACTACTGCTGGCCATCGCGATGGTTGCATTCCTCGGCGCAGGACTAAATAAGTTAATCCTCGCCCTCTGCATCATCGGCTGGGTTGGATATGCGCGTCTCATTCGCGGCCAGGTGTTGAAGGTTCGCGAATACGACTTCGTCCAGGCAGCGCGCGCACTCGGCGCGAGCGACGCACGCATTCTGCTGGTCCACATACTTCCAAACGCAATTCAACCGCTGATCGTGCAGGCGAGTTTGGGCATGGCCGGAGCTGTTTTATCCGAGGCGTCGTTGTCGTTCCTCGGTCTCGGCGTGCCACCACCCGCGCCGTCATGGGGCACAATGATTGAAGAAGCTCGCGATCTATCAACACTGCAAGCCGCGCCGCACGCGTTGATCTTCCCCGGCATCGCCATCGCGCTCACGGTGCTTGCATTCAACTTCATCGGCGATGGCCTGCGCGAGTACCTCGATCCACGCCAACGAGCTCGATGAGCGCAATCTCGATCCGCAACCTCTCGAAAACTTACCCCGTGCCATTCAGGCGACTGCGCGCGTTCTTTCGCCGGCCCGTGAAAGATCCTGTCGAAGCACTGCGCGATGTTTCGTTCGAAGTTGAAACTGGCGAGATCTTCGGATTGATCGGACGCAACGGAGCCGGCAAAACGACGCTGACGAAGATCGTCGCCACGCTCGTTCAACCGACAACCGGCAGCGTCTCCGTGCATGGTCACGACAGCGTCAGCGATGACGAGCATGTTCGACGCCATATCGGATTATCGACTGCTGAAGAGCGAAGCTTTTACTGGCGTTTGACGTCCGAGCAGAACCTGATGTTTTTCGCGCGGCTTCACGGCCTTTCCGATCGCGTTGCAAAGCAACGCATCAAGGACGTATTTGCAAAGCTCGAACTGGACGAAGTCGCGCGCCGCCGTTTTGGCGAGCTATCTACTGGCAACAAGCAGCGACTCGCAGTCGCCCGTGCATTACTCGCGAACCCGCCCGTGCTTCTGCTCGACGAGCCGACGCGTTCACTCGATCCGTTGGCGGCTGCGAGAATGAGAGACTTGATCCGCTCACTCGCAGGGCAAGCTCCGCCGGTTACGATTCTGCTGACGTCACACAATCTCGCCGAAGTGGAAACACTCTGCGCGCGCGTGGCGATAATCAGTCGCGGGCGCATTCGCGCCATCGACACGCCTCGCAACCTGCGCGACCTGACCTCCGGATCTGAAACGGTGCAAATTAGTCTTTCAAGCGGCGAAAAGATCTCGTTCACACGACAACACGACGACGATCTCCTCGACAAGAACATCAGAGAGTTGCAGACAGACGGTAAGCGCATCATTGATATTGAGACTGAGCGAGCCACGCTGCTCGACGTGTTAGAAAGGTTTGAAGCCGCGGATGAACAGTCTTAAGTTACTCCCCAGGAGAATCTTCGCCTTCGTAGCTCGCGACTTCCGCTTGTTCGTAAGTTATCGCATGCAGTTCTTCCTGCGCATACTCTCGGTGCTGACAGTCGTCACAACCCTCTTCTTCATCTCGAAGATCTTCGCCGGCTTTACCGATCCGCAGTTCACGCAGTGGCGCGATCCGCTCGCCTCATGGCTCACCGGCCTCGCCGTCCTCAACTACTTCATGACCGGCTTTTCAAGTCTCGCGAATTCAATCAGGCAGGAACAAATGCAGGGCACACTCGAGAGCGTCCTGCTGACGCCGATCAATCTCCCCACGATCATCGTCGCCAGCTCGGCATGGGACTTTCTCGAGACGACGTTCTTCTCGTTTCTGTATCTCTTCTTTGGTCGAGTGTTCTTCGGCGTGCAGTTTCGCGGCAGCTTCTTCCTCGCGCTTGTATTTCTTTTGCTAACGACAGTCGTGCTCGCGTGTTTAGGAATACTCTCGGCGAGTTTCGCGATGGTCTTCAAGCGGGGGGATCCATTTGGGATCTTTCTTGGCGCGGGCTCCGCATTATTTTCGGGCGTATTCTTCCCAACTCAATTATTAAGAGACTACGCCGGCTCAAAACTCGGCAACATCTCCCTCATCCTCCCCGCCACTCACGGCCTCCAGGGCATCCGCCAAGTCCTGATCGAAGGCCACACCCTGTCCCAAGTCACCCAACCCCTAATCACATTGCTGGGATTCCTCGTCGTCCTCCTTCCCTTCTCCCTATGGATCTTCGGCCGCGCCGTCCGGCGCGCGAAACGCGAGGGGAGCTTGATCCAGTATTAGACAGGATTTACAAGATTTGCAGGATTGACATGAAAATCCTGAAAATCTTGTAAATCCTGTCTATGACTTACTCATGATCACTGTGCTACCATCCGGACTGTGCAGCGCGGCGTCGCAGAAAGTGTTCTGGATCTGATAGGCCAGACTCCCCTTCTCCATCTTTCCCGTTTCGCACAACCACCACTCGCCGACATCTACGCAAAGATCGAATGGCTCAACCCGGGCGGCTCCGTTAAAGACCGCGCGGCGCTGGGGATGATTCTCGACGCCGAGGATAAGGGCCTGCTTAAGCCCGGCTCCACCATCATCGAGCCAACCGCCGGAAATACGGGCATCGGGCTCGCACTCGTGGGAGTCGCGCGTGGCTACCGTGTTATTCTCTGCGTCCCGCGAGGTTTTGCCGAAGAGAAGATGAAGCTGATCGAAGCCCTCGGCGGCGAGCTCGAATACGTCTCTCATGAGGTGGGCATGCAGGGCGCGATCGACCGCTGTCACGAGCTCGCAGGAACGATCGACGACAGTTTCGTGCCGCAGCAATTTGAGAATAATGCGAACCCGTGTTTTCATGAACTCACGACAGCACGCGAGATCATCGAACAGATGAACGGCGAGATTGATGCGGTCGTGATCGGCGCGGGGACTTCGGGTACGTTCTGCGGTGTCGCGCGCGCGGTGCGGAAGCACAATCGGAACGCGCTGTGCGTGCTCGTGGAACCGGAAGGATCGATTTACGGCGGCGGCCAACCCGGACCAAAGAAAGTTGAAGGCATCGGCCAGCGCGATTTTATTCCGAAGATCTTCGATGCCTCGTTGGCAGACGAGATCCTGATGGTCAAGGACGACGAGGTTTGCGCGGCGCTGAAGAAGATTGCCAAACTGGAAGGGCTGCTCGGCGGCTGGTCGTCGGGCGCTGCCGCCGCCGCGTCGTATAAAATCGCGGAACGACTTGGCCCTGGCAAACGCGTCGTCACGGTTTTTCCGGACGGCGCAGAGCGATATCGCAGCCAGGGAATTTTTGACGAGTAACAGATATGGGATTTGCAACTACAGCCATTCACACCGGATCAGAACCTGACGAAGCAACAGGCGCCGTCACCGTTCCAATCTATCAAACATCAACGTACGCACAGGACGCACTCGGAAAGAACAAAGGCTACGAGTACGCGCGTACACAAAATCCGACACGCTCCGCAGTCGAACGAAACATCGCCGCGATCGAAGGTGGACGTTTCGGTTTCGCCTTCGCTTCCGGCATGGCTGCAATCGATGCAACGTTGCGACTCGTCAAAGGCGGCGAACACGTCATCGTCTCCGATAACACATACGGCGGCACCGCACGTCTCTTCAATCGCATACTCGCGAACTACAACCTGACTTTCGATTACGTCGACACATCAGATCCACTGAACGTCGAGGCCGCGATCAAGCCAAACACGAAGATGGTGTTTCTCGAGACGCCGACCAATCCCGTGATGATCCTTACGGATCTGAAGGAAGTCAGCGAGATCGCGCATCGCGCCGGCGCGCGCGTCGTTTGCGACAACACTTTCATGTCGCCATACCTGCAACGTCCGCTCGAGTTTGGCGTCGATATCGTCGTGCACTCGACTACGAAGTATCTTAACGGACACTCGGACGGCGTCGGCGGCGTCGTCGTCCTGAACGATGAAGAGGACGCAAACTGGATCGGCTTCGTGCAAAACAGCGCGGGAGCGATTCTCTCGCCATTCGACTCGTGGCTCGTTCTGCGCGGCACGAAGACCCTCGCCCTGCGCATGGAACAGCACGACAAGACCGGCCGCGCCGTCGCCGCGTTTTTGGAAGAGCATCCGAAGGTGAAAAAGGTTTATTATCCCGGCTCCGCGTCGCACCCGCAGCACGCCCTGGCGCGCCGCCAGCAACACGGTTTTGGCGGCATGGTGTCGTTTGATGTGGGGTCGCTGGAAAACGCGCGCAAGGTGCTCGAGTCTGTTAAGCTCTGCACGCTCGCGGAGAGTCTAGGCGGCGTGGAAACGCTGATCTCGCATCCGGCGACAATGACGCATGCATCGGTTGACGAAGCGAAGCGGCAGCGATTAGGAATCACTGATGGGCTCGTGCGCATCTCGGTCGGGATTGAAGATACGGATGACATAATCGCCGATCTCGACCAGGCCTTAGGGCAACTTTAGAACAGGATTTTCAGGATCAACAGGATGGGTTACAATCTCCCGGTTCTCAGCCTTTATTTAACGACTTCCTATTAGCTCTCCATTTATGATTGTTGAGTTATACGCCAAATCAGACGTTGGCCGAGTTCGACGTGGCAATGAAGATAATTTCCTCGTACTCGACCTGTCGACCGAACAAACCTGGACCGGCGGCGCCGATGGCAATCCCCCACCCGAGAATTTGACCCGCTTCGATCTGGGCGACAAAGGCCTGGTCCTCGTCGTCTCTGACGGCATGGGCGGCGCACTCGCCGGCGACGTCGCGAGTCGCATGGCCGTCGATTCAGTGCGCAAGACGCTCGTCGGTGAAGGCGAAGCCGCCTGCGATCCCGATCTCGATCTGGTCGAGTGCCTCAAGACCGCCACACACCAGGCGAACACTGCAATCCATCTCAGAAGTCAGGAAGACTCGCGCTGCGCGGGAATGGGCGCGACGTTCACGGGCGCAGCGGTCCGCGGTGATAGCCTGGACTTCGTTCAGGTCGGCGACAGTCGCGGCTACGTGATTCGTAAAGATCAGATACGACTCGCGACGAAGGACCAGTCGCTCGTGCAGCAACTGGTTGACGTCGGACAGATAAGCGAATCGGAAGCTGAGACGCACATGTTCCGCAATGTAATACTGCAGGCACTCGGCGCGCAGAGTGAAGTGCAGCCGGTAACGGGCAGAATTCGTTTGCGGCAGGACGATCTCGTGTTGCTTTGTAGCGACGGGTTGTCAGGGAAGTTACGCGCGGAAGATATTCAGCACATCGTCGTCAACAGCAGGAACGATCTTTCAAAAGCGTGTGATGCGTTGGTTGAAGAAGCGAACAATCGCGGTGGTGAGGATAATATCACTGTCGTGCTGGCGCGCTTCTCCGGTGATGACCTGGAGGAGCCTTCAACTGATCGGATCACGATCGAGTTGCCACCGCTCGAAGAAGACAAGACGCTCGACGATACTTACGAAGCCGACACCGAACCACATTAGACAGGATTTACAAGATTTCTCAAGATGAAGAGATCTTGTTCATCCTGCAAAATCTTGTAAATCCTGTCTACATTTCCGGTGGAGATTTAGCCCGCCAATCAGGTTCAGCACCAATCCTCTTCACGTAAATCGACGCACCTTCGATACTCTCAACACAAACGCGTTCGCCTGCTTCCAACGGCGGCTCGCCGGGCGCGGGATACGCGGTCCACGTCGATCCAAACACTTTCACCGCGCCTTCCTGTAGCGCTCCCCTGCTCGACGAAACCACAGTACCGATCTTGCCCGGCAGCGCATCAACACCGCTGCGCAGCGATTGTCCGGTGTGCTCGCGTGAGAAGTATTTGATGAAGATCGTCCGCGAGGCGGCAGTCAACCCCATTGATACCACAGCGAAAATTGCAAATTGGATCGCGAGACTCTCAATCCCGATGAACCCTGCAAAGGCAGCCGCGAGCGCGCCGACGCCAAACCAGAGCAGCACGAAGCCCGTCGTGAAGATCTCCGCCACGATGAGTATCGCACCCAGGATGCACCATAGAATCCAGATCCAATCCATCGTCTGACTCAGCCCTTCGCCAGGTTCTTCAACACGAACCACACGTTCGCAGGACGCTCGGCCAGCCTGCGCATGAAGTAAGGATACCAGTGTTTACCATAAGGAACATAGATTCTTACGTTGTAGCCATCGCGCGCGAGCTGTCGCTGAAGATCGCGCCGGATGCCGTAAAGCATCTGAAACTCAAACTTCTCTTTTCCGATTCCTTCGCGTTTGGCGAAGTCGACCGTCGCGTCGATCATCTTCGGATCGTGCGTCGCGATGCCGTGATAAGTACCGCTGCCTAACAGCAGTTGCATCACTTTGACGTAGTTCGCATCGACGTCTTTCTTATCAGGAAATGCGACTTCCGGCGGCTCGCTGTAAGCGCCTTTGCAGATACGAATGCGCGCGGGCAGTTTCACCAGTTCCTGCGCGTCGGCGTAAGTTCGATACAGGTACGACTGCAGCACGATCCCGACGTCGTTCAGCCCAAATTCAGCGCGCAGTCGTTTGAAGATGTCGATCGTCACCTGGGTAACGTCGGCGCCTTCCATATCGACTCTTACAAAGTTCCCCCGCCGCTGAGCTTCTTCTACGACTCGCCGCGCATTTCGGTAGGCCAGCTCCGGGTCGAGTCCAAGCCCAAACTGCGTGAGCTTGATCGAGACGTTCGAGCGAATCCGACTCTCGTCGATCTTCGCGAGAATGTTCAGATACTCGGCGACTTCCCCCTCGGCTTCAGCAGCGCTGCCGACCGACTCGTTCAAGTGATCGAACGACGCCGTACAGTTTTCTGTATTGAGCTGACGAATAAAAGGAATTACTTCGTCAATAGAGTCGCCGGCAACGAAACGCGTGGTGAGCTTTTTGAAGAAGCGAAACCGTGTAGCGAAATCCTTTAACCCTTCCCGTTGGGACAACCAAAGCAGCGAGTCTCTTGTGATCATCTATTTCAGTCCGTTATCTGGTCCGTCCCTGTGGTATCCTTGGCGGCGCCTTTCTCCACCCAGCCAAGGAGGAGCATTTGCACACGAGCATCAAAACGAGGAACCAGCCCGGATGCGATTGAAGCTCGTAATCGCCGCTTCGGTGCTGGCGGCAGTTGCGGGCGCCGGCATCTGCATCGCGCTCGTGTTGGGTGTCTTCTCAGTGAAGACCCTGTCTAATCCGGGCCTGCTGGTTACTTCCACCCTCGTACTGCCAATCGCGACGATTGCGTTCGCTTCAATCTTTGTTTACCGCCACACAGCACGTCGTCGCAAGTTGCAGGCTTTTCTCACCGCGATCATCGCGATAATACTGACACTCACTTTTCTCATCGCAGCTTCGATACTGACTGGACGCTACCGGCCACTCGAGCCACGCCCGCCCGTCGAACACGTCGCTAGTTGATCGTATTCAACCCAATCTCTTTTTGCACTGGCCGCAGCGCGTCGATCACAAAACGTATGTGATCGTCGATATTCACGTTCAACTCTTCGACGCCTTGTTTGATGTCGTCGCGATTTACCGAACGCGCGAATGCTTTGTCTTTGAGTTTCTTCTTAACTGACGAGACTTCCATATCGTCGAGACTGCGCGAAGGCCTCACGAGCGCGCATGCGACGAGAAAACCGCAGAGTTCGTCGGTGGCGAAGAGTGCGCGGGCCATGTCTGTATCGCGCGGCACGCCTGTATACGTTGCGTGGCCCATGATGGCGCGAATCATTCGATCGGAGTAACCGCGTCCGCAAAGGATGTTCGCGCCGGTGAACGGGTGCTGATCGGCCGACGGAAACATCTCGTAGTCAAAGTCATGAAGCAGTCCGACCATTCCCCACTCGTCTTCATCCGCCGGGCCTTCGTTATAACGCTTCGCGCACGCGCGCATCGCGGCTTCGACAGCAAGCGCATGTTTACGCAGGCTGTCGCCCTTTGTGTATTCACACAACAGTTCCCAGGCTTCAGATCGGTCAGGCATGAGTGAGTTTTGTAGCACGCCTCAAGCCGGCACAGCAAGACGAGCCTAGCCACAAAACGACACAAAAGCGCAAAATGAAATTGCGTTTCTTTAACAGGCTATGCTCTGCGATAAATATGCGATAAATATTATTAGTGTGGGTTACAACCGTTATTTCTTTGTCGGGCGCGAGGTGCGCATCAATTTCGAAATCCCGGAATTCACAGCTATCTGTCCGTATTCCGACTTTCCTGATTTCGGAACAATTCGTTTTGGTCTACGTGCCGAACGAACAATGTGTGGAGCTAAAGAGTCTGAAGCTCTACATCAATTCATTTCGTCAGATCAAAATCTTTCACGAGCACGTGATCAACGTCATTCTGGAAGATTTCGTGCGAGCCTGCGATCCGCTTCGCGTTGAGATCGAGAGCGACTTTCACGTCCGGGGTAACATCAAAACCATTATCCGTGCGACCTATGAAAAGAAGTGATTGAAAGAAATAACCCAATGTTTGAACACGGCGGGCGCACTGTAAGAGAAGGTTAGCCACAAAGAGGCACAAAAGTCGTAAAGCTCGGGTAGTGGGGTATCAGTGTGTTGCTGGTTACTTTTTCAACCAGCGGGGGCAAGCCCCTCTTCCTGACTTGTTCTATTCTCAGTTGCGCAAATCGTCTAATAGAAACTTGAATCGAAAATAGAACAAGTCAGGAAGAGGGGCTTGCCCCGCTCTAATCGATCGTTGCGTGGATCCGCTGCAAGACACTAATACCCCAATACGAGAGTTCGCTAGTTAACTAGCAACTCGCTTTCGAGTGTGGCAATCTGTGCGTCATGAGAGTTCTTATGAAGCTACATATCTTTTTCAGTGTCGCCATAATCTTACTGGCTTACTCACATCAACCCACCCAGGCTCAGGAGAGTCGCGACCCAGATTGTCCGATCATCATTGTCTCCCAACTCGACCTGGGTTCAACAGGTTCAACTTGCACATACAAGGCGAGCATTCAGAACGGCGATCCTTCAGTGACTCCGAAATTTAAATGGACAATTTCGAACGGGAAAATTTCGGGTGGGCAAGGTACAGAGGAAGTCTCGGTTGAGGTTGAAGGCGACAACTCGTTCACTGTAACCGTCGAAGTAACCGGTTATGCGGCTAACTGCCAAAACAAGGCATCACATGCCTCGCTTATTCATAGACTGCCGGCAAGTAAATTCGATGAGTACGGCGATCTGGAATTTAGTGAAGAGAAGCTACGCCTTGATCGGTTTGCAATACAGTTACACAACGAGCCGGGCAGTAAAGGATACATCATCGTTTATGATGCGACCGAGACCCGCAAACCTTCAGCGGCCGAGCATGGCAAGAGAGCTAAGAATTACCTCGTCAAAGTGAGCGGCCTTTCGGAAGCACAAATAGTAGTGGTAAGTGGTGGCCAAAGAAATGAGCGACTGGTTGAGTTATTCATCAGTCCCGCTGGCGCACTGCCAGCCACCGCGACTCCCACTCGCTCTCCACAATAGTGCTTATCGTAATAGCTTCGCTTTATTCCTGACACTGGAAACCAGGATTTCCTTCATCACCTGTTCGTCAGCGCCGTGTAAGAGAAATCGCTTCGGAATGATGACCGATTCGTATTGGTTCAAGTCAAAGCGGAAATAGCGCGGTCGCTCTATGACCTTTCGCACATTCTCCCAGGCGACATGGATGAAACTCTTTCCACGCTTGACCTCAGCCTTCGCTTTAGCGCTATCAAAAGACGCCTGAAAATAATCTTTGAGTTCTATCGTCGTATCAATTTGAAGTGTTCTGTCTCTGGTTTCGAGCATACCTATCGTGCGGCGGTGGCGAGGTAGCCGGGGCGCGCGCGGATAGCTACGTTCTTTCGTGTCGTTTCCACTTTGATCTTTCGATAACGGTCGTCACGCTCTTTGTTGAGCGGGTAATAACCGAGCAGGTATTGCGTGCGTAGCTCAGCCGCGATCTGCCCGAACGCGTCAGGCAATGATGCGATTGTATCCGCGCGCAACAGCCGGCCACCAGATTTTTCTGCCAATTCTTTTAAATAACTGTCGGCCGTCGCATAAGCCATGTCCAGCATTCTCCCGATAGAGTCGTCGGAAGGACGACTTGTCGGCGCAGGTACGCCACTCCTCGAGTCAGGGATGCGCGGAGTCGTCCTATCGCGATCGGAAGGCATCGGCGCCCTGTCCTCAGGACCGCCAGTCGGCGCTGGGCCACCATTCGGGTCCGGATAACGGTTGCGCTCCTCTTCACGACGGCGGCGCATGATTTCTCCAGCCGAAGGCAGTCCGAATGGACCAGTCGTCCGCTGCGTGCCCGAAGTTGGCACGCCATCGCCGCCCGGAAAAGTCGGCGCAGTGGTTCCACTCGGCGGCGGCTTCCGGATCGTGTCGATTGTCGGCAGAGTCGGCGTGACTTGCTCTGACTGTTCTCGCGCCAGTCGTTCCGTGGTTGCGCGCGTGTCGTAGCGAATCGGATAGATGACTACGCCTTCCTCGTCGAGATAACGGACCGTGCCTTCGAACGTCGCTTTGTCGCTGTACCAATCCATGCCGTCACTAAACAGCACGATCGCTCTGCGGCCACGAATCTTCCGCAACGTATTCATCGCAAGGGTAACGGCGTCGTAGACCTTGGTTCCCTCGCCTGGTCGCGTGCTGTTGATTGCGGTGCGCAGAACCTCTCGGTCGGATGTGAACTCGTTTAAGTCGTTAACCTTGTCGTCAAAAGCGATGATCTTGACGCGATCGACGGGCTGCAACTGCTGCACGAAAGTAAACGCTGCGTTCTGAATCTGCCGGAGATGATCTTTTGTGCTGGAGCTGGTGTCGAGCATCAGCACGACATGAAACGGAGCGGCGACTTTGCCGAAGAAAGCGACTTCCTGTGGCACGCCGTCTTCCGAAATTTTGAATTCTTCCTTACTCAAGTCGGTGATGTAGAGTCCATCGCGGTTAGTTGCGATTATTGGGACGGTGACGAGATCGGTTTCGGTCTTGAGTGTCTCGAGATCTTCAGGCGGCTCTGGCGGTGGTGTCGCGGAGGGTTGCGGCGGTGCTGGCTGTTGTTGACTGCCTGGCTTCGATTGGGCGAAGACAGCGGTCAGCGCAAGCACGACCACCAAAAAAATGGAAAAGGCATGACGCGATGCAGGTGAAAGCATTCAGTCCCTCCTCACGCAAAACCCGTCAATCGAACTTTAGAAGAAAAGAGGCGCAGAAACCAGTCGGCGCTAGGATGTTGGCGTTGAAGATAACGTTTCCTTTGCGTCTTTGCGATCTTTGCGCCTTTGCGTGAAATCTTCATGAGCGCTCTAGTATTTTTTCACGCAAAGGCGCAAAGATCGCAAAGACGCAAAGGCGCGCACAATTCACTGTGAAGGCCTGAATCGGACGCGGCTAATGCGACGCTTCTCAACTCGCTCGACGCTGAACACGCCCGCGGCGTCTACGATCCGATCGCCGGGACGTAATAACCGCCCAGCTTTCGAAAGTAAATATCCGGCGATCGTCGTATAGCCTTCGTTCTCTGTTAGACCGATTCCGAAACGTTTGTTGGCGTCGCGTACGGCTAGCATTCCGTCGAGGATGTATGTCTCACCATCTTTCCGGATCTGCGCCAGTGTCTCTTCGTCGTACTCGTCGTTAATCTCACCGACGATCTCTTCCAGCAGATCTTCGAGCGTGAGTATGCCTTCGAGTCCGCCGTGTTCGTCGACGACAAAAACGAAATGGACCTGCGACGCCTGCATTCGCTTCAACGCAACGCCCAGCGATGCAGACGATGGAATAAACACGGGTGACCTCACCCAACGCCTGAGATCGAAATCTTCATCGTTTGTAACCCGCCCCATGTCGAGATCTTTGCGAAACAGCAAGCCGACAATATCGTCCAGATCTTTTCCATAAACCGGCAGACGCGAGTAACCGCCAGTGAGGAAAGCTCGCCTGACATCGTCGAGATTCGCCCTCACCGGCAGAGAGACAACGTGCGGACGTGGCACCATCGCCTCCTTCACCTCCGCGTCCGAGAAGTCGAAGACTTTGTGGATCAACTGCTGTTCTTCAGATTCGAGATAGCCACTCTGTCGCGATACATCGATCAGGTGTCGCAGTTCGCCTTCCGTGTAAACAGATCCATGCTCACCGCTCGGATGCAGTCCAAACATACGAACAACACGCGTGCCCGACCAATCAAGCAGTCGTATGGGCCATTGGAACACTTTGTAAAACGCCTGGAGCGGCCACGAGATAGCGAGCGCCACGGCTTCAGCGCGTTCGAGCGCCAGCGTTTTCGGCGCGAGTTCGCCCAAAACGATGTGCAGAAACGTGATGATCGAAAACGCGATCGCAAACGAGATCGTGTGCAGCGTCACTTCCGAGACGCGCCCTCTGAGCGGTTCTTCCAGTAGATGTGCAAACACCGGCTCGCCGATCCAACCAAGCGCCAGCGACGCCATCGTAATGCCCAATTGAGTCGCCGAGATGTAGGCATTCAGATTATGGAGCAGCGCGACCAGACGTTGCGCACGCACGTCTCCATTCGCGGCCATGATCTGAATGCGCGACCGGCGTACACCAACCAAAGCAAACTCCGAGGCGACGAAAAAACCATTCGCCAACACGAGCACAAGCACCAACAGAATGTAGAGCACGGTAAGCATCGGTTGTTAGTCTTTGTAAACCTCAGCGACGTGAGCTCTCGGGAAAATGAACGACAGCAAAATCGACAAACCAATCACGCCGCAGATGATTCCCAGCGAAACCCAGATCGGAAAATGCCCACCGAACAATTGATTCAACCAGACCATCTTCAAACCAACGAACACGAGAACGACGCCGAGCCCGTACTTCAGCAGGTAAAACTTGTCGACCGCGTCTGCAAGCATGAAGAAGAGCGCGCGCAGACCGAGGATCGCAAAGATGTTTGAGGTGAAGACGATGAGCGGCTCTTTTGTCACCGCAAAGATCGCGGGCACCGAATCGACCGCGAAGATGATGTCAGTCGCTTCGAGAAAGACGAGCGCAACGAGCAGCGGCGTCGCAAAGTGTCTGCCGTCGACGTTGGCAAAGAACTTTCCGCCTTGCAGTGTCGGCGTCACAGGAATCACGCGACGCAACAACTTGATCAGCAGGTTCTTTTCCGGATCGACGCCCTTCTCTTTCGCGAAGAAGATCTTCAAACCCGTGAAGATCAGAAACACGCCGAAGAACACAACCACCCAGTGATACTGCATGAGCGCTGCCCCAAGCACGACAAAGATCGCTCGAAAGATCAGTGCTCCGAGAATGCCGTAGAACAAGACCCGATGCTGATACTTCGCGGGTATCGAGAA
>Ga0207694_10001186_pt1 | contig 22567 bp, 17 predicted proteins | sample KBSC34metaG_FD_184353 | JGI IMG/M metagenome (GOLD analysis project Ga0207694, IMG submission 184353) | Corn rhizosphere microbial communities from Kellogg Biological Station, Michigan, USA - KBS C3-4 metaG (SPAdes) (version 2) | ecosystem: Host-associated > Plants > Roots > Rhizosphere > Soil... | reverse complement strand
CGGCGAGCAGATAGGCGCGATCGAGGATCATCTCGCGCGTCGCGGCGCCTTTGTCGGTAGCGGCTGCAATTACCATGCACGCAAAATAGCACGATCGTTCGTTCTTTTCAAGAACCGGAATCGACGCGACGCAGAGCTGCGCCGCCGTCGATGTTTGCCCGCGGATGTCTCCTCGGCTACTGGACCAGAACGTTCGTTCCGTCGTAGGACTGGTTGTTGGTATCGATCAGCAGCTGATGCGTGCTCGGTCGATAAACGGCAATGTGATCGCCGCCGTTCCAGTAGACGATTTCCGGAATGTCTCCGTTAACTCCGAACTGGACTATCCGCAATTTCGCCGGGTCGTAGTCCGCAAATCCGCCGAGATTGATAAACCAATTCCCGCTCGCCGGCCGGAAGACTGCGGGCAGCTTCGGTCCGCCCGCCGCCAATTGGATGAGTAGTGGCGTGTCGCCGGGTGTGCCAAAGCTGAAGTTGTACCAAGTGCCGTCGAATTGGCCGGGGTTGGCAACGACCTGCATCGCCGTTGCCGGGATCAGAGGCGTCCACGGGCCGACGACTTGGTAGTTCGACGTCCCGCCAGTCTGGTTGTCCAGATCCAGAAATACTTGATCGGTGCTCGGTCGGTACACGGCAATGTGATCCGATCCTTGGACGCGCACGATTTGTGGGCTGTCCCCCGGCAGAGCGAACTGCACAACTTGCGTCGTACCTGGAGAATAATTGGCAAAGCCGGCAAGGTCGAAGTACCAGTTCGTGTTGCTCGGCCGGTATATCAGCGGAATCGTCGAGCCGCTGAGATTCATCACCATGGGAACGTCGCCCGGCAGTCCGAACGAAAAGCCCGGCCAGTTGCCGTTGAACGTATCGGGTTTCGCAAGCACCGCGGCGTAGGGCGTTTCGCCGGCGATCGACGTGACGTTCGTCAGATGAAAATCCGCCGCGCAGGCGCCGCCGCCGATGGTGGCCGACGCGATGTAGTTGCCGACCGTAGAATTCGAGACGATCGCAGGCGACGTGGCGATACCGTTCGAAGCGGTCGTCGCCATCGCCGATTTGCCTCCGCCCGTGAAGGTGCCGCTTGCTCCGCTGGCCGGCAGTTGGAAGGTCACCGCAACTCCGGCCTGCGCCGCGTTATGCGAATTCGTGACGCTGACCGACAAGGGTTGCGAGAACGATTGCCCGATCGGCGCCGACTGGTCGCTTCCTGCATACACCGACGGTCGATTCACTGTCAGCCCGAACGCCGTGAGGTGCCCGGAACCGTCCACCACATAAAGCGACGAGCAGGCGACGACCGGACTCTGCCAATGGATGCTGCCAATGGTTGTGCTATTCCACAACTGCGCGCCGGTGATCGGATTGAGCGCAACAAGGTTGTTGCTGCCGGCAAAGAAAAGCACATTGCCCGCCACCAGCGGCGACGCTCCGGCGGTGTGGATGTTCCACTTCGTCGTCAATGAAGGATTCCCGCTGCCGTCGACAACGAGCTGCAGGCCGGAAGCACCGCTGGAGTTGACGACGAACACCCAAGTCGAGTTATCGGCAGGATTGACCCACACCGCAGGCTGCGTGCGCACGGCGCCACCCTGCGGCACGCTGATGATGGCGCCGACCTCTCCGCCGAGATTGCCGGGCCCGCCGTGACCGCTGAGGTTGGCAAGATTCAGCAGACGCAGCTGTCCGTCCTTGCCGCTCTGCACCGCCAGATGTTGCACGTTCGAATTCGCCGGCACCGGAAGAATCGCCGGCGCGGTGCTGCCGAGATCGGTGTCGTTGTTGTCCAGCGTTTGCTGATTGGTCGGCGTATACGCGTCCAGCGGAACACCTGCGTTGCCGACGCCGGCCGGACTCAACGCCAGGATCGAATCGCCCCAATTGTGCGAGGCCGCGGCGAACGGCCCGTTGCCCGATCCGACAAACAACCGGCCGGTACCGGCGTCGTAGACCGCTCCCGGCCGGGCCCATGCGCCGGACAGGCGCGAGGAGCAATCCGGCGACGCGGGCGATTCGACGAAATGGATCGCGCGATCGCTGCAGACCATGTTGAAAATCGTCTGGTGACCGTTGGAGAGATTGACCGTGGTCAGATGCCCCTGATAGTCACCGCCGTCGCCGTTGTGCGCACTGGTCGCGGCGTACAGATAGCTCGTTCCCGCCACCGTCGCCAACGCGAGCGCGGACGATTGTTTTTCGACGTCGGGCTTCGATGTCGACAATTGCGGCCAGCCGCCGGTCTTTACTTCGGCGCCGCTGCCGACCCGCAATTTGTGCAGATAGCCGTCGTAGCCGATCGTATAGATGTACTGTCGATTCGGATCGATGACCGGCGTCGAATTCGTGATGCACGCGCCTGCGGAGCATTGGCCGGAGCTGCCGTTGCTGGGAAAGCTGGCGGCCCATACCTGCGCGCCGGTGTGCGCGTTCAGCGCGAGCAGGTGCTCGTCCTGCGTGTTGAAGAACAGCAGATCCTGAAATCCCGCCGAGGTGTTCACCGCATCGAGGAAGACGATGGACCCGTCGGAGGCCGAACTCGACGGCGTGACTTGGTACAGCGACGCGAGAGTGCTCACGTTGCTCGCGTTGAGGGTCGTCTCCAACGTATTGTTGCCGCTGTGTTGCGGGTCGCCATTGAATTGGAGCCAGTCGTACGCTTGCGCACTCGACGCGGCAACAGCCAACGCCGCGACCGTGACCACCACAAGGGGCGAATGAAAACGAACGATGCTGCGGTCGCTACTGCAGGAATTCGGAAACTGCATATGCATCCCTACGCCGATGGAGATTTCTCGGATTCGCCCTGTGGGGCCAATGCTACTGATTTTCGCCGTCTCAAAACCGAGAAGCGTTTAGCTTTCCCGCAAGCTCGACAAGCCGTTCGCGTTGAGCGTAGCTCGCGCAGCGAGCGGAGTCGAAACGCCGCATGCCCTTCGACTTCGCGCCTTCGGCGCGTAGCCTGTCCTGAGCTTGTCGAAGGGCTCAGGGCGAACGGATTTCAAAGTAGACCACTACCCGCCGCCGCAGACCACCATGCCACAAGGCGTCGTACGTTATCATTACGCTTCTCAACGTAAGCAAGGACCGGACGATGCGCCCTTTTCCCCTGGGTGAAGAAATCGATCTGCTGCGCGACACGGTTGCCGCGTTCGCGGACAAGGAAATCGCGCCGCGCGCGACGGCGATCGATCACGACAACGTGTTTCCGTCCGATCTGTGGCGCAAGCTCGGCGACATGGGCTTGCTCGGCATCACTGTGCCGACGGAGTACGGCGGCTCGGGCATGGGTTATCTGGCGCATCTGGTCGCGATGGAGGAAATTTCGCGCGCCTCGGGCTCGATCGGTCTGTCCTACGGCGCGCACTCGAATCTGTGCGTCAACAACATCCTGCACAACGCCACCGAAGCGCAGAAGAAGAAATTCCTGCCTAAGCTGTGCAGCGGCGAATTCGTCGGCGCGCTGGCGATGAGCGAGCCGGGGGCGGGTTCGGACGTGGTCGGCTCGATGACTTGCCGCGCCGAGCAGAAAGGCGAGGTGTGGATCGCCAACGGCTCGAAGATGTGGATCACCAACGGCCCGGATGCCGACGTGCTGCTCGTCTATATGCGCACCGCGCATCGTCCCGCCGGTTCGCGCTGCATGACCGCGTTCCTCGTCGAAAAGGGCATGAAGGGTTTCAGCACAGCGCAGAAGCTCGACAAACTCGGCATGCGCGGCTCGAACACCTGCGAACTCGTATTCGACAATTGCGAGATTCCCGACGCGAACCGCGTCGGCGAGGTCAACGAAGGTGTGCGCGTGCTGATGAGCGGCCTCGACACCGAGCGTCTCGTGCTTAGCGGCGGCCCGATCGGCCTGATGCAGGCCGCGCTCGACATCACCCTGCCCTACGTGCGCGAACGCAAGCAGTTCAACGCGCCGATCGGTACGTTCGGCCTAATGCAGGGCAAGGTCGCCGACATGTATACGGCGCTGCAATCTTCGCGCGCGTACGCCTACATGGTCGCGCAGAATTACGATGCGAACGTGAAGTCGCGCATCGATCCGGCCTCGTGCCTGCTGCATTGCTCGCAGAACGCGGTGCAGGTGGCGCTCGAAGCGATCCAGGCGCTCGGCGGCAACGGCTACATCAACGAATTCCCGACCGGACGCATTCTGCGCGATGCGAAACTGTACGAAATCGGCGCAGGCACGAACGAAATCCGCCGCATGCTGATCGGGCGCGAGCTGTTCCACGGCAAATCCTGAATGCTGCGCGCGGTAACAGAAATTTACTTGCCCGGTCGGACTGTGCGCCGGCATCGCCGCGAACTTGCGCGCCGCAGCACAATGCGACAAAACAGCCGTAGGCCGCACTCGCCGCTCACTCTGCTTGGTATTTAGCATACAATTTGCATAGAAAAATGCCCGTCGATCTGCCGAAGCAGATACTTCTTTCGTTATGCGAGTTCGCGCCAAGCAATGATTTCGAACGCCGATGCCCCGGGTCCAACTCCGACATTGCCCCGCCCCAACCGGTCGATTCTGATCCTGGGAATGCATCGGTCGGGCACCTCGGCGCTGACTCGCGCGCTCAACATGATGGGTGCGTATGTCGGCGAAACCGAAGATCTCCTGCCCGCCCATCCGATCGACAATCCCTCCGGCTATTGGGAGCGGATTCAACTCGTGGTCGAACATGACCGCTTCCTGGCCGAATGCGGCCATGCCTGGGACAAGCTGGCCAATTTCGACGTCCGCCGGATCGACGCCGAGCGCAGAGAGAATCTGGCTGCCCGCCTCAAGGGGATCCTGGACGGAATTGCTACGCCGGATGCACCGCTGCTGTTCAAGGATCCGCGTCTGTGCGTGTTGTTGCCGATATGGCATACCCTGCTGGACGAACCGGTCCACATCGTTGCCGTGCGCGACCCGTGCGAGATCGCTGCTTCTCTGTTGGAAAGCCATCGAGGGACGTATACGTCGCATTTTCTCCTGGCGCTCTGGGAGAAATATTTGCGCGCCGCCCTCGAGGAATTACGCGGCAGACAGGCATTATTCGTCTCTTACTCGCGCCTGCTCACGGAGCCCGCGATACAAAGCACGCGACTTCTCGACGGACTAAAGCAATTCGGCATCAGCCTGCATGAGACGCCTGCCGCAGAGCTGAGTTCTTTTCTCGACCCTACCCTGCGGCGCAGCGCGGCCAAACCGCACATGCAGCTCAGCTCGACCCAGCAAGCTTTGTATTCTTGGCTGGATGCGCAATGCCGGGCGAGCGGACCTGTGCAAGTCGCCAATTTCCCGCAGAGCCCGGCGCCGGACGCCGAGTTGCGCGAGTTCGAAAAGGCCCTGCACGATCAGGCGGAACAGAGCCGAGCAGCCACGCTGAGCGAAGTCGCTGTGCAGATTGCAAAACTCGAATCGACGATAACTACCGGGGACACGCAACTGCTCGACATGCTGATCTCCCAGCAAGCGCAGATCGAGCAAATTCAGGCCAAAATCGATTTGCTCGAATCCGAGGCAACCCTCCTTCGACACCAAAGCGCCAGATCAACGCGAAGCGGGGCGGCATGAGCACGCCACCGCCGAATCGGTTGTCCGTCGAGAAGCTTTGACGGGCTTCGACGCGCAGTGAAACCCTTCTCGAAAATCTATTCGCGTCCGTCGGATTTTCGCAAAGAAGCCAGGTATTCCTGCTCTTGTTCCAACACATCCCTGCGACGCTCCCGCAACCGCCGCGCAGGTATTCCGGCGTAGGTTGCCCAGGGCCGCAACGGACGGCTGATCCGTGACATGGCTCCAAGGATCGAGCCCTCGCCAAATTTCGCTCCAGGCAATACGACGCTCCCGGCGCCAACGCCCGAATGGCTGGCGAAATGGACGGACGCGATGCGCGCTGTCTTGTCGCCGCCCGGCACTGTTGGATGGCTCAGAGTGCGTCCGCTGATATCTTCGTTTGACGTGTAGATGCCGACGTAATGGGAAATATTGACGAAATCGCCGAAGCTGATCGCCCCGTGTCCGGCAAGGACGGAGTGTCCGCCGATATGAATGTTGTTGCCGAACTCAACCCCGCCGCGATTGGAAATGATGACAAAGGGATCGATTCTGACGCGCGAGCCGAGCGCGATTTTGCGACAGTCGACGATGACGACCGTAGAGTGGATCAAGACGTCTTCGCCGAGACGGGCGAAGCCGAGAGATTCCAAGGTCTCTCGCGACAAGAATTGGCTGTTTAACCCCATCATCGTTTGAATGCGGCACTGCCGCGGTTTTCCTATTTCAGCGACTCTCGATATTCGTGCACCAGATCTTGCAGAACGATATTGGCCGGGTTGGAGAGCGATCGGGACAGTAAACCGTCGATGAGATGCGGCTGCAACTCCTCCCGACGGATTTCATCTTCCCTGAGGAAATGCAGCACGCGTATCCCCTCGATGGAAAGGGCATTCGCCTCGATATGGCCAAGGTCATTGGCCGCATTGTAGGCAGCGGGCAATACACCCGTGTTGATTCCCACCCTATGCGCGATGATGGTCACTGCAATTTGGCAGCGCATCAGGCTGTCGGTCATCGCCGTGACGCGGCGGGTAATGTCCGTCACTTCGGCCGCGAACAAAGGCAGTGCGGCCGCATTTATCGCAACGAAACCCAAGTTGAAATAGGCCGGAGCCTCCGGCAGGGTTTTGTCCGCATCCATCGAATAGCGATGGGTTGCGGCGGTCCAAGGAATATCGAAGGCCTCGAACAACCATGGCCAGAATTCCGGGCTCTTCGTCGACGGCGCTGGGCTTCCGGTGCCGAGCGGTGGCGGAAAATGCGCCATGTGCCCCTGCACCATCGGTGTATTCGATGGGATTGTCACGAGCAACGGATCGATATCGCGGAGCAACACCGTATCCGCATCCGAAAGAATGATCACGTCGGCGTCGTCGGCCGGAATGCCGAGCCGCCAGTTCGCCGTTCCCGCCCAGTGGAACTCGTCGAATATCTCGTCGGGGGTGCGCTCCCAAATAATGTTGAAATCTTCGCTCCACCGATTCTCGCGGCGAACGGCGTCGAGATCGCAGTGATCGCCGACGACGACTCGCAATCGAGCGTTCTGGTAGTGCGCGCCACTCAAACGACGAAGGCCGAAGTTATAAAAACGGACGAGAGAAAAAAATTTCTCCGTCGGAGATATGGGAATCCTGAACTCGATGCGTTTGCCAAGCGGAGGCATGGCTGCGTCTGCGGCTATCAACATCTGGCCAGCGCTCGGTCTAGGGATTTGAAAACCAAGTCATGAAGCTCGTTCACTTCGCCGCCGGCGCGCACAGGCAAAACGCACATCCGGTCCGCAAGATCTTCGGCAACCGGACAGGGTCCGAAGCATCGGGTTTGCGGCCAGCACGAAAGACTGGGACGGTAATAGCGCCGGATTTCTATCCCAACGGCGGCAGCGCAATCGACGAAGCGCTCCGCGAGCGTCCCATTGGGAAGCAGAACCGGGAACGACTGCCACGGCGACGCGCCGACCTCATCGGGATAGATCAGTTCCGGATAACCCGACAACCGGCTGTGATACATCGCGGCGCAGGCTTGCCGTCTTTTCAGCGCATCCGCAAAGCGGCGCAGCTGCGCGATCCCGATCGCGGCGTGGAATTCGGACAGCTTGCCGTTGAACCCCCAACTCGGACCCGCCGGCTGCGTATACGAATCCAACGCGAAATTCAGTGCCGCGCGCAGAGCGCGCTCGTGTCGATGATGAGCGAAAACCACCCCGCCTTCGCCCACCGCGAACGGCTTGGTCGCATGCATCGAGAAAACTTCGAAGACATTCTCGTCGAAATCCTCCGTTCGGCGCGCGACGCCGAGGCCCGAGGCGTTATCGATGACGGCGACGGCGCCCCACTTCCGGCAAACGGCGAGTTCGGCTTGCCAGTCCCTGCGAATGCCGAAAGGCGTCACAAGCATGACCAGGCGTGCGTCGGTTTGCGCAAACGCTCTTTCCAGTTGCGCCGTATCCAGGCCCCAGTTATGCGGGTTTACGTCGACGACCACGGGCGTCATTCCCGCCGCCCGAATCGCCCCCAGCGACGCAGGAAAGGTAAATGCCGGCAGCAACACGCAGCCGCTTTTCCCGCTGGCAAGCAATGCGGCCGACAGCCCAGCCGTCGCGCTGCTGCAGGCAACGCACGTTTCGTCCGCTGCGCCGTACGCCGCGCGCAATTCTCGTTCCAATCGGCCATTGAGCGGGCCGAAATTGGTGTACCTGCCGCTCGCGCCGATTTCCTCGAGCAAAGGCAGATATTCGCTCAGGTCCGGAAGATCGGGAACGACGAGTTGATATCGCTGGCAGGTCAATCGAAAAGCTCGCTCGATGCCCGTCGGAGGGCGCGCTTGAAAACCCCTGTCGCCGACGGCAGAGCCTGAATTACACAGACTCTGCCGATCGGGCATCGCCAACCGTTCTATTATTGGAACGGGTTCGTCGTGCTGAACGAGCCGGCACCCGAGACGACATTGCTCGGACCGAACGAAGTCGCCGTCGCTCCGCTCAGCACGCTTATCGCCGTCGGGCTGCCGCTGAATGTTGAATTGGCGGCGCCGATAACGTTGCCTGCTCCATTGGCCTGCACGGCAAAATTGGCATTGCCGTCGAGCGTGGTGTTCAGGATCGATGCCACGTTGCCGACGCCATTGCCCTGCACTCTTACACCACCCGAGTTTGCGACAGCGTTAGTCCCGTTCTGCGTGATGAAAGAGTCCTTGATGAAGACGCGTGCGCCTGAGGAACTGCTTGTCATCTCCACGCCGTTGGTCGCAAAGTGCCGAATCGCGCAACGAACGATATAAACCGTCTTGGCGGAAAGAACTTTTACGCCGTCGAGCCCCGTGTTGAGGCCCTCGATATCGAGACCTTCGAGCGTGACATTGTCCGTCGCTGCGGCGGAGATAATGATGGCATTCGTCCCCGAGACCAGAACACCGGCTTCAATAGAATCCGAACGGATCGTGATCGCTTTCGTGATAGTGACGGCACCAAATCCGCCGGGATCGAGAACGTTGATTTCGCCTCCGGGAGCGGTCTTGGAGATCGCGCCGGCGAATGTCTTGCATGGCGCAGTTCGGCTGCACGGATTGGCGTCATCGCCGACGCCGGAGACCCAAGTGCGGGTGGCCTGAGCAAAAGCCGACTCGGAAGCAAATGCGAAACTAAAACACAAGAAAATTGCCAACCAAAAGTGATTGTATTTCATAGCATTTCCCCTCTTGAGAGCCTGAATACAAGCAGCGACCAGTCCGATGTGGTCGCCATTGTTGCTCGCAGCATCGCCCGTAGTTCGCAGCGATCCGCTGCGCGCGACGAATATCATTGCACACATCGCCTGCCCGCACACCCATATTCGTCACACTCTCCTTCCCCACGCAAACCAAGCTGCGTCTCGCTGACTGCCGCGACTCGCCGCTTCGCGGCTTTGCCGTCCAAGTCGGCGGTGCCATAATGTTTGTCCGCGATTGCAGCCATCTATCCGTAACATCAAGGAAAATCACATGTCAGACATCGTCATCGTCGGCGCGAAGCGCACCGCCATCGGTTCCATGCTCGGCCAGTTCACCGGCGTGCCGACACCCACGCTCGGCGCCACGGCGATCAAAGCCGCGCTCGAGCAGAGCGGCGTCCCCGCGGCCGATGTCACCGAAGTGATCATGGGCTGCGTGCTGCCGGCCAACCTCGGCCAGGCGCCGGCGCGCCAAGCATCGATCGCTGCGGGCCTGCCGAAGTCGGCGGGCTGCACCACGATCAACAAAGTCTGCGGCTCGGGCATGAAGGCGATCATGCTCGGCAACGATTTGATCAAGGCCGGCTCGGCGGCGATCGTCGTCGCCGGCGGCATGGAGTCGATGACCAACGCGCCGCACATGGTGTCCGCACGTACCGGCCTGCGTTATGGCGATGCCAAGCTCGTCGACCACATGGCGTGGGACGGCCTGACCAATCCCTACGACGGCAAGTCGATGGGCGTGTTCGCCGAAGCGACCGCCGCGAAGTACGGCTTCACGCGCGAGCAGCAGGATGCGTTCACGATCGAGAGCGTGAAGCGTTCGCAGGCGGCGATTGCCTCGGGCGCGTTCGCCGATGAAATCGTGCCGGTCAAAGTGGCGACGAAGAAAGGCGACGTCGAGTTCGCGACCGACGAGCAACCGGGCAAATCGGACGTCGCCAAGATTCCGACGCTCAAGCCCGCCTTCGCAAAGGACGGCACGGTGACCGCGGCGAGCTCGTCGAGCATCTCCGACGGCGCCGCCGCAACGGTGCTGATGAGCGCCGACGAAGCGGCCAAGCGCGGGCTGAAGCCGATCGCGCGCATCGTCGCCCACGCGACCAATTCGCACGAGCCGGAATGGTTCACGACTGCGCCGATCGGCGCGATCCAGAAAGTGCTCGATAAGGCCGGCTGGAAGGTCGGCGACGTCGATCTGTTCGAGGTCAACGAAGCCTTCGCCGTCGTCGCGATGGCGCCGATCAAGGAACTCGGCATTGCGCACGAGAAGCTGAACGTCAACGGCGGTGCCTGCGCGCTCGGTCATCCGATCGGTGCGTCGGGCGCGCGCCTCGTTGTCACCCTGCTGCACGCATTGAAGAAGCGCGGCGGCAAGAAGGGCATCGCCGCGCTGTGCATCGGCGGCGGCGAAGCCACCGCGATCGCGGTCGAACTGGTTTAAGCTAGGGAATCATGCATCGCTGTCGGTCGAACGGCAGTCTTGCACTTCGTTGCACGTCCAACCAACCGTGGAGAGGGAGCATGAAGATCAAAGCTATTGTTGCAGTTCTGGCACTTGCCGTTACGCTGACCGCTTGCGATGACTCCAAGCAGAAAGCCGAGCAAGTCGCCGCGCAAGCCAAGATCGCCGCAGACAAGGCGGCAGCCGATGCCAAGGCCGCCGCCGACAAGGTAGCCGCGGAAGCCAAGGCTGCCGCCGACAAGGCCGCAGCCGATGCAAAGGCCGCCGCCGACGCCACCGCGGCGCAGGTGTCGAACGCTGCGGCCGCGACGAGCCAGGCCGTAGGCCAGGCCGCCGACGCGACCAAGGAAGCCGCTGCCAAGGCCAAGGATGCCGCCGATAAGAAGACCAACGGACACTGAGTCCGCGCCCCATCGATGCCAAACCGGCCGCCTCAGTGCGGCCGGTTTTGTTTAAGCTAGACCCAATCGCCTGCAGAGCACGTCCATGCCCGTCATCGAATCGCAGATCGACCCGCGCAGCGAAGAATTCCAGATCAACGCCAAGCAGCTGCGCGGTCTCGTCGACGATCTGAGAACACAGCTCGCACAGGCCGCGCTGGGTGGCGGCGAGAAGGCGCGCGCCAAGCACACCGAGCGCGGCAAGCTGCTGCCGCGCGAGCGCGTGCGTGCGTTGCTCGATCCGGGCTCGCCGTTCCTTGAGTTCTCCCCGCTCGCCGCGCACGGCATGTACGACGGTGCGGCACCGTGCGCGGGCGTGATCGCGGGCATCGGCCGCGTGCACGGCAGCGAAGTCGTCGTCGTCGCCAACGACGCGACGGTCAAGGGCGGCACGTATTTCCCGATGACAGTGAAGAAGCATCTGCGCGCGCAGGAAATCGCGCTCGAGAACCGCCTGCCCTGCATCTACCTCGTCGATTCGGGCGGCGCATTCCTGCCGATGCAGGACGAAGTATTTCCGGACAAGGAACATTTCGGCCGCATTTTCTACAACCAGGCGCGGCTGAGCGCGCTCAACATTCCGCAGATTGCCGTCGTCATGGGCTCTTGCACCGCCGGCGGTGCCTATGTGCCGGCGATGAGCGACGAGACCATCATCGTCAAGGAACAAGGCACGATCTTCCTCGGCGGCCCACCGCTGGTGAAAGCCGCGACGGGCGAAATCGTCGACGCCGAATCGCTCGGCGGCGCCGACGTGCACACCTCGATCTCGGGCGTCGCCGATCATTTCGCCGAGAACGACGCGCACGCGCTCGCGATCGCGCGCGACATCGTTGCGAGCCTGAATCGCAAGAAGCAGCTCGCCGTCGCGATCAAAGAACCGGCCGAACCGAAATACGCCGCCGAGGAAATCTACGGCTGCGTGCCGACCGACACGCGCAAGCCGTTCGACATCCGCGAGATCATCGCACGCATCGTCGACGGCTCGGAATTCCACGAGTTCAAGGCGCGCTACGGTAAAACATTGGTCTGCGGATTTGGCCACATATACGGCTATCCGGTCGGCATCATTGCCAACAACGGTATTCTGTTTCCCGAATCCGCGCTCAAGGGCGCGCATTTCATCGAGCTGTGCAATCAGCGCGACATCCCGCTCGTGTTCCTGCAGAACATCACCGGCTTCATGGTCGGCAAGAAATACGAGCAGGCCGGCATTGCCAAGGACGGCGCGAAGATGGTCACCGCCGTCGCCTGCTCGCACGTGCCGAAGTTCACTGTCATCATCGGCGGCAGCTTCGGCGCGGGCAACTACGCGATGTGCGGCCGCGGCTACCAGCCGAGATTCCTCTGGATGTGGCCAAACGCGCGCATCAGCGTGATGGGCGGCGAACAGGCCGCCTCGGTGCTTGCAACGGTGCGCCGCGACGGCATCGAAGCGGCCGGCAAAACCTGGCCGAAGGAAGAAGAGGATGCCTTCAAGACGCCCATTCGCGAGCAGTACGAACGCCAGGGCCATCCCTACTACGCCACCGCGCGTCTGTGGGACGACGGCGTGATCGATCCCGCCGACACGCGCCGCGTGCTGGGCCTGGCGATTTCTGCAAGCCTTAACGCACCGATCGAGAAGCAACGCTTCGGCGTGTTCCGCATGTAACCCCCTCCGCGCGGTCCCGCGATCGCGTCGACCGCTCAGGTCACACGGATTTCATATCGCCTTTCTAGGCTATGCCCATCGATGCTCGGGAGGCATCGGTGAAATTCGTGAATTTTTCTGCGGGGTAGGAACAATGAACGGGGTATCGGGATCGATCGCCGCGGCGATCGCGTTGGCTGTCGTTTTCTTCACGTCGGCGCCAGTGCACGCGGCACCGGACGCGGCCGCCGCCGCGCTGCGCACGCCTAAGCTGCTCGCGGTGCGCAAAGATCTAGGATCGCCGCCCGCCGGCGTGACCGATCTGAAATTTCGCGACATCTTCAAGACACCGGTCGGCGACAAAGGCTTGGAGCCGAGTGCGACTCTGCTCGCGCTGGACGGCAAACGCGTGCGCATGATCGGTTACATGGTTCGCCAGCCGTCCGCGTCGAAGGGCGCATTCCTGCTCTCCCCGTTGCCCGTCGAGATCAGCGACGAAGATGAACCGCTGGCCGACGATCTGCCGCCAAGCGTCGTCGCCGTGGAAGTCGGCGGCGCAGCGAACAAACCGATTCCGCTGCTGCCCGGCCTGATTCAGATCACCGGCGTGCTGCATGTCGGCGCGAAAACAGACGCGGCGAGCAGCCGCGTGTCGTCCGTGCAGATCGCCCTCGATGCTCACCTCGGCAAGGCTTTGCTCGGCGGCGCGCCTCCGACTCGGCCCGCGGCCCGCACTGTCCACGTTGACGTGCACTGAGCCGCACGAAATTTTCCTCCGTCTTCTTTTCCGCATCCCCTGCAGAGGTATGAGCGCCATGCGTACGCAACGTCTTATCCGCAACACCCTGAGCCACGCCCTTCTCGCCGCGATCGTGTTGACCGGCACCGACGCGTTCGCCGCGAAGATCTCGCGACTGACGCCGCCGAGCGAGCTGTTCGCTTCCGCCAACGCGAACGGCCCGGTGATCTCGCGCTTCCTGCAAGGCCAGCGCTTTGATCTGCAAGCGACCGTGCAGCCCGACGTCGGCCAGACCATCGTCGGTTTCTATTTCAGCGTCGACGGCCGTACCACCAATCCGCCGAACATCGACAGCAACTATAAGATCACCTATCCCCTCGCCGGCCACCTCGGTCGCGTCGATGAATCCGCTTCCGACGCATCGTGCATCGACACGACCAGCGGCAAAACCACCGGCAAGTCGGGCTGCAAGCTCGCGGCGGGACTGCCGGGCAACGCGGTTGTCGTCTCACAGCGCGCCTACGCCGCCTACGAGCCCGGCGTGCACGTGCTCAAGGTCGTCGCAACGCAGAGCAACGGCAGCCAAGTCAGCGCCGAAGGTAATTTCGAAATCGTTGCACCCGCGAGCGGCCAGACGAAGGCGAAGAACATCATCGTCTTCCTCGGCGACGGCATGGGCGCCACGCACCGCACGGCCGCGCGCATCATGGCCAAGGGCTACGCGCAGGGCAAAGCCAAAGCGCCGCTGACGATGGACACGTTCCCGTACACGAGCATGGTGATGACCTCCTCGCTCAATTCGATCGTCACCGACTCCGCGCCGGGCATGCAGAACTACGTCACCGGTAACAAGGCCGAGAACAATCAGGAAGGCGTCTTCCCCGACGACACGCTCGACCCGTTCGACAATCCGCGTGTGGAATATCTCTCCGAATACCTGCACAACTTGCAAGGCAAGTCGCTCGGCGTGGTGACCACGGCCGATGTTTTCGATGCAACGCCGGCGTCGATGGCGATTCACACGTCCGCGCGCGGCAACGGCACCGGCATCGTCGACCAGTTCCTCGACGACCGCGCGCAAACCGGTCTGACCGTGCTCATGGGCGGCGGCCGCAAGTGGTTTCTGCCCAATCCCTCGAACAGCGTGAGCCCGCAGCCGGTCAACGGTTCGCAACGCCGCAACGCGAACGACTATGTGCTGTCCGACGACGTGGTCAACGGTTGGGGCGTGGCGCGCGGCAAGCTCGATCCCGAGCGTGATCTGATCGCCGATTTCCAGAACGCAGGCTTCGCCTACGCACCGAACAACGCCGGCCTCAGCGATGCGTTCAAGCACGGCACGCCGGACAAGCTGCTCGGCCTGTTCGCCTATTCGAACATGAACGTCTCCTACGACAAGATCGCCGCCCGCCGTGGCGATTCCACCGTAGTCGACGCCTTCGGCTTTCCCGACCAGCCGCTGCTTGAGGAAATGACCGACAAAGCCCTGCAAGTGCTGTCGAAGAATCCGAACGGCTTCGTCGCGATGATCGAGGGCGCCTCGATCGACAAGCAGGCGCATTTGATGGACACCGATCGCTGGGTGCTCGAAGTGATCGAGTTCGATCGCGCGATCGCCGTGGCCAAAGCCTTCGCCGAGAAGAATCCGGATACGCTCATCATCGTCACCGCCGACCATGAATGCTCGGGCGCGGCCATCCTCGGCGCAGCCACCGCGAGCGCGGCGGACCTCAGCGCCAAGCCGAACGCGGGCACGACTGTCGTCGGCACCTACGAAGCGGCGAAGTTTCCGAAGTACAAGATTGCTGCGGATGGCTTTCCGCAAACCACGCTGATCGACAACAAAATGCTGATCGGCTACGGGGCGAATGCGGATCGTTACGAGACCTGGCTGCCGAATCTCTTCCCGACCAAGGACTCGCAGCAACCGTTTCCGCCGACCCAATCTCCGTCGGATCCGTCGTCGCGCAACAAGGACATCGGCTACTTCGTCTCCGGCCAGGTGCCGGGCGACCAAGCCGTGCACACCGCGACCGACATTCCGCTGTCGGCCTACGGTGCGGGCGCTACGCAGTTCCACGGCGTGATCGACAATACCGAGGTGTTCTTCAAGCTTGCCTCGGCGGCGCTGGCGCAGTAAGCCTCGCACCCTTCCGATGCCGGCGTGCAAAACGCCGGCATCCTTGCGCTAACCCGTCAACTCGAGGTCGGCTTCTTCATCCACCGCATCGGGAACAAACTCGCCGCCGCGGTCGAGCTCGGCGAACACGCCGCCGAGGCGCACGAGTTCGTCGTATTTGCCCTGCTCGACCAGTTGGCCGTTCTTGAGCACGAGGATGACGTCAGCGTTGCGTACCGTCGACAGGCGATGCGCGATGACGAAAGTGGTGCGATCCTTAGTCAGCGCGCCGAGCGCGCGCTGAATACGCGCCTCGGTGGCGTTGTCGAGCGCGCTCGTCGCCTCGTCGAGGATCAGGACCGGCGCGTCCTTCAGCATCGCGCGCGCAATCGACAGGCGCTGGCGCTCGCCGCCCGACAGCGAGCGGCCGCGCTCGGCGACCAGAGTCGAATAGCCTTCCGGCTTGACGATGATGAAATGGTGAGCCTCGGCCGCGATCGCCGCCGCTTCGATTTCCGCCTCGGTCGCGTCGGGATTGCCGATGCGCAAATTGTCGGCGATCGAACGATAGAACAGGCCGGGGTCCTGAAAAACGACCGCGATGTGCTCGCGCAGGGAATGCAGACTGACGTCGCGAATGTCGATGCCGTCGATCGTGATGCGCCCCGCGCTCGGATCGTAGGCGCGATAGAGCAGCGACAACGCGGTCGTCTTGCCTGCACCGGTCGGGCCGACGATCGCCGCGGTGCCGCCCGCGCGAATGCGAAAGCTCAGATGTTTGAGCGCCGGATGCGCAGCGTCGTAGCCGAACGACACGTTGTGAAATTCGACTTCGCCACGTACGTCGGCCGGCAACGACGGCGCACCGGGCTTCTCGTGCAGCACTTCCTCGGTGTCGAGCACGGCGAAAAAGTCGCGCAGCGAATGGGTTTGGAAGAACAGACTCGAAATGAAGCCGGCGAACTGTTCGAGGCGGCCGATCAATTGCATCGAGAAACCGACGAAGGTGACGATCGCGCCAACCGTGACCTCGCCCTTGCCGTTGAGCTGCGCGCCGAGCGCGAACATGGCCACGATCGTGATCGTGCTCATCGCACGGTTGGCGACCGACAGCCAGGCCCAGCCGCGCAGCACAGGATATTGCGCGGTGAGCACTTTCTTCACCATCGCCTTGATCTCGGCGACCTCGGCCGAGATGCGCGAGAAACTCTGCACGACCATGACGTTGCCGAATACGTCGCCGACGCGCTCCGAAATTTCGTGATGCAACTCCTCGACCTCGCCCTGCGCCTTGTGCGTGCGGCGCACAGCGATCGCGTTGAATATGGCAAAACTCGTCATCAGGCCGATCATCAATAGCGCGAGCTTCCAGTTCATCTTGATCGCGAGTGGAATCATCACGAAGATCGACAACAACGTTGTCAGATGGTCGCGGAAGAAGTTCAGCCAGATCTGAAACAGGTTGCTCGAACCGGCGTGCATGATGCGCAACAAGCGACCGGTGTGATGCTGACCATGGAACGCGAGCGGCAGCGCGACCGAATGCTCGAAGAACTGCGTGATGACGGCGAGGCGGCGGCGATGTGCGAGACGGTCCGCATGCAGCGAGACGAGCACGCTCGCCGCAACCCCGGCAAAACCGACTCCGGCCCACCAGACGATGAAATACCAGGCGTCGTGTTGCCCTTTCGCGGTCAGCGCGTCGACCACGCGACCGAACAGCCAGGGTTCGACAAAGAACACGCCGGCAAGGCCGAGGTTCGCCACCGCCAGCGCAATCGCCAACCATTTTTCCGGGGCAAGCAGCGCGAGAACGCGCAGGTAAATTTTCAGGATGCTCATTTTTCCAGTCGCGGAACCGGGCGGGCCTAGCTTAACTATTTCGGCAATCGGTATGGAACCTTCGATTCGAGGGCCGCTGGCCCTCGGCCAGGCTCCAACGATCTCGAAACGTCACATTCACTGCAATTATGTGTGTGATTGCAACAATTTCGAAAAATTTAACTGCGCAGGTATTACGAATTCTTCACCACTGGATGATTTGGCCAGGCGCGTGCACCGGCGTATTGGACCGGAGAAAGAATCGCGCCGACCGCGGAAACGCGATCGGCGCATTTTTGCCCACCCGGCACTGCCCGGCCCAATGACCACCACGGGCGACCGCGACAGGCCTCCAGGCGACCCGTTATCATGCGCCTCCCGTTTCCGCCGTCGGAGAACCGCGCGCATGTCCCGATCGCTACAGGTTTCGATCATCGGGCGCACGGCACGGATCACCCTCGACCGGCCGCAGACGCACAACGCCTTCGACGACGAGCTGATCGGCGAACTCACCGCCGAACTCGACAAGCTCGCACATGACAACTCGCTGCGCGCGCTTGTGCTGACCGGCGCCGGCGCCTCGTTCTCCGCCGGCGCCAATGCCAACTGGATGAAGCGCATGGCGGCCGCAAGCGAAGCCGAGAACCGCGCCGACTCCGAGCGCCTCGCCACACTGATGCGCACGCTGAATTTCTTCCCGAAGCCGACGATCGCCCGCGTCAACGGCGCGGCGATTGGCGGTGGCGTCGGCCTCGTCGCCTGCTGCGACATCGCCATCGCCGCCGCCACCGCGAAATTCGCCCTGAGCGAAGTCAAGCTCGGCCTCGTGCCGGCCGTCATTTCGCCGTACGTCATCGCCGCAATCGGTGGACGCCAGGCCCGGCGTCTGTTCGTCAGCGCTGAGGTCATCGACGCGCAGGAAGCACTGCGCATCGACCTCGTCCACCGCGTCGTCGCCGCGGACGCGCTCGACGACGCCGTCGCACGCGAACTCGATCTACTGGCCAAGGGCGCGCCGCTGGCGCAGCGCGAAGCCAAGGAACTCGCGCTGCGCATCGCCGGCGCGACGCTCGAGCACGCGACACAAGTCGACGAAAAAAATGCCGCACTGATCGCGCGCCTGCGCATCGGCGCGGAAGGTCAGGCCGGACTGAGTGCGTTCCTCGACAAGCAATCGCCCCCATGGATCAAGGAGACCTAGAGCAATGGCTGCCTCGAACAAGTTCGATCATCTCGGCTTCACCGTTTCCGACATCGCGCGCAGCAAGGCCTTCTACGAGCACGCGCTGGCACCGCTCGGCATCGGCCTGGTCTGGGAAGTCACGCCGGAGATGACCGGCGGCCACGCACACGTCGGCTACGGCCACGACGGCAAGCCCTACTTCTGGATCGGCAACGGCGACGGCGCGCTGCGCGGCAAGCTGCACGTCGCCTTCGCTGCGGCGAACCGCGCAGTCGTCGATGCGTTTTACCAGGCCGCGATCGCCGCCGGCGGCGTCGACAACGGCGCACCGGGCCTGCGTCCGCACTATCACACCCACTACTACGGCGCGTTCGTCCTCGATCCGGACGGCCACAACATCGAAGCCTGTTGTCATTTGCCGGAGTAAGGGAATGTTCGATCGCATCCTGATCGCCAACCGCGGCGAAATCGCATGCCGCGTCATCCGCACCGCCCGACGGCTCGGCATTCAAACCGTCGCGGTGTACTCCGAAGCCGACGCGACCGCTCAGCACGTGCGCCTTGCCGATCTCGCCTACCCGATCGGTGGGCCGCAGCCCGCTGATTCGTATCTGCGTGGTGATGCGATCATCGAAGTTGCGAAAAAATCCGGTGCGCAGGCGATTCACCCGGGCTACGGATTCCTCTCCGAGAATCCCGACTTCGCCGAAGCCGCGGAGAAAGCCGGCATCGTTTTCATTGGCCCGTCGGCCGCGTCGATGCGCAAGATGGGCTCGAAGGCCGGCGCAAAGGAACTGATGGCTGGCCACGGCGTGCCGGTCGTACCCGGCTACACCGGGGAGGATCAGGACGCCGCGCTGCTCGCGCGCGAGGCGCAGCGCATCGGTTTTCCGCTGATGATCAAGGCGGCGTACGGCGGCGGCGGCAAGGGCATGCGTATCGTGCGTTCAACCGCGGAATTCGCGGCGAATCTCGAATCCTGCCAGCGCGAAGCGAAAAGCGCGTTCGGCCGGGACCGTGTACTGCTCGAACGCTATGTCGAAACGCCTCGCCACATCGAATTCCAGATCTTCGGCGACCAGCACGGCAACGCGATCCATCTCAACGAACGCGAATGCTCGGCACAGCGTCGTTACCAGAAGGTACTCGAGGAAACACCCTCGCCGTTCCTCACGCCCGAGCTGCGCGCGAAGATGGGCGACGCGGCGATCGCGGCGGCGCGCGCACTCGATTACGTCAACGCCGGCACCGTCGAATTCATTGTCGGCCCGCAAGGCGATTTCTATTTCATGGAGATCAACACGCGCCTGCAGGTCGAGCATCCGGTCACCGAGATGGTGCTGCATCTCGATCTCGTCGAGTTGCAATTGCGCGTCGCCGCGGGCGAAGCGCTGCCGGCCTCGCTTTTGCGCAACAAATCGGTGCCGCAGGACGGCCACGCGATTGAGCTGCGCCTCTACGCCGAAGATCCTTCGCAGGGATTTTTACCGGGCTCGGGCAAACTGCAGCGCCTGCAACTGCCCGCACCGAACGCACACGTGCGCATCGACTCCGGCGTGATTGAAGGCGACACGGTGACGATCTTCTACGACCCGATGATCGCCAAGCTGATCGTCTGGGATCGCGACCGCCCCGACGCGCTGCTGCGCATGCGCGAGGCGCTTGCCCAATGCGCGGTCACCGGGCCGAAGTCGAACATCGATTTTCTCGAGCGCCTCGTGCGCCATCCTGCGGTGATCGAAGGCCGCATCGACACGGGCTATCTTGACCGCCATCTCGCTGAATTCCTGCCGGCCGATGCCGCCCCCGACACTGCGACATTGTTCGCCGCGGCTGCAGCCGTGCTGCTCGACGAGGAAGCGGCCGTGCCTCGTGTCGCGAGCGTGAGCGGCGACCCATATTCGCCATGGGCGCGCGCCGACGCGTGGCGGCTCGGCCATCCCGGCAAACGCATCGTCTGCTTCGCGCATGCCGGCGAACGCATCGAAGTCGACGCGTATGGTTCGAGCGGCCTCTACACATTGAATATCGGCGATGCGCACTGCACCGTAACGAACGCGCGCCTTGTCGACGGCGCCTTCAGCGCTGAATTCGACGGCATCGCGCGGCGCTTTCGCTGCGAGGTCGACGTCGACAGCGTGCTGCTGCACGACGGCGAACATCGTGCCCGCCTCGCACGCGTCGCCGCGTTCGCCTACACGAAGTCGGCGCAGGCCAGCTCCGACCGCATTGGCGCGCCGATGCCGGGTCGCGTCGTGCTGGTCAAGGTCAAGGCGGGCGACAGCGTCAGCGAGGGCCAGGAATTGATCGTCATGGAAGCGATGAAGATGGAGATCACGCTGAAAGCGCCGCGCGCGACGACGATCGAATCGGTGAATGCCACGCCGGGCGAATTCGTCGAAGCCGATGCTGTGCTCGTGCGCTTCAAGGCTTGATTGCTGGTCTATTCACCTTATTTCATCCGAATGAGTTCTCTACCTAACCAAGTCCGCATCGTCGAAGTCGGCCCGCGCGACGGCTTGCAAAACGAGAAGGCCATCGTGCCGACGCCGGTCAAGATCGAACTGATCGACCGGCTTTCGGCCACCGGCCTGCAAACCGTTGAGGCGACGAGTTTCGTCAGTCCGAAATGGGTGCCGCAGCTCGCCGATGCCGCCGAGGTTTATATCGACATTCACAAGAAGCCCGGCCTGCGCTATCCGGTGCTCGTGCCCAACCTACAGGGCTACGAACGCGCCCGCGAAGTCGGCGTCGAAGAAATCGCCGTGTTCACCGCGGCAAGCGAGGCGTTCAACCGCAAGAACATCAACGCCTCGATAGCCGAATCGCTCGAACGCTTCGCGCCGGTGATCGAGCGTGCGAAGGCCGACCAGGTCGCCGTGCGCGGCTACGTTTCGACGGTGCTCGGCTGTCCCTATCAAGGCGATGTACCGCTGGCAGATGTCGTGCGCGTGGCCAAAGCGCTGCACGGCATGGGCTGCTACGAAATTTCGCTTGGCGACACAATCGGCATCGGCACGCCGGCAAAAGCGCGCGCAATGCTCGCCGCGGTGGCGGAAGAAGTGCCGATATCGGCGCTCGCGATTCATTTCCACGACACGCGCGGACAGGCGCTCGCCAACATCCTCGCCTGCCTCGAACTCGGCGTCGGCGTGATCGACTCGGCCGTATCCGGCGTCGGCGGCTGTCCGTACGCGCGCGGCGCCAGCGGCAATGTCGCCAGCGAAGACGTGGTCTACATGCTGCACGGCATGGGTATCGCCACGGGCATCGATCTCGACAAGCTCGTCGAGACCGGGCGCTGGCTCAGCGCGCAACTCGTGCGCGACAACGGCAGCAAGGTCGGCAAAGCCGCGTAGATGCGCGCTACGCGCGCGACAGCTTGCGATACGCACGCGGCGTCATGCCGACCGTTGCCTTGAACTGGCGCGCGAAGGCGCTCTGGTCGGCGAACCCACAGGCCAGCCCGATCGCCGCGATGCTGTCCTCGCCGTGCAGCAGACGCATCGCTGCTTCGATGCGGAGCCGCGTCAGCGCCTGCTGCGGCGTGATCTGGAATACGTTGCGGAAATGCCGCTCGAGCTGAGCCAGCGACACGCCGGCCAATTCGGCCAGCGTCGACATGCGCACGTTCTCGGCGTAACGCTGTTGCAGATGATCGACGACACGACGCAGGCGGTCGTAGGTCGGATGGCGTCCGTCCGGCTGGCCGAGGTCGCGCGAAATGCCGACCACGCCGCGCACCTTGCCGCGCACGCGCAGAGGATGCTTGCGCGTCAGGCACCAGCCCGGAGCGCGATTCGGGAAGATATGTACTTCGAGCTGATCTTCGATCGTCTCGCCGCCGAGTACGCGTCGATCCTGCGCGGCATACGAGCCGTCCATATGTGCCGGAAACAATTCGGCCACGCCGCGCCC
>Ga0207694_10001180_pt1 | contig 22606 bp, 4 predicted proteins | sample KBSC34metaG_FD_184353 | JGI IMG/M metagenome (GOLD analysis project Ga0207694, IMG submission 184353) | Corn rhizosphere microbial communities from Kellogg Biological Station, Michigan, USA - KBS C3-4 metaG (SPAdes) (version 2) | ecosystem: Host-associated > Plants > Roots > Rhizosphere > Soil... | reverse complement strand
GCGTGTCACCGGACGCGCCGATGCCCAGGGCGGCACCGCCGGCGGTAACGCCTGGGGCGGTGACGGTGTTGCTGAAGGTATTGGTGCCGCTGAAGACCTGGCCGGAGCGGTTGAGGAGGGCGACGTTACTAGACAAAGCCGAATCAGCCACCTTACCGGCCGTACTTATGGTATTAAGTTTAGTGTCGGAAATATTAGCGCCAGCGGCTATGTCAGCGTTGACGATCGAGCCAGTTAGGTTCAGCTTGGAGTAGTCGATGGCGGCGGCGGCGGCGATGTCGATGTTGGCGATGGTGCCATCGGCGATCTTGATGGAGGTGACGGCGCTGTTGGCGATGGTGGCCACGCCGGAATGGCTGACCGTTAAGTCGCTGGACAGACTATGGTTTTCCCAATTACCCGAAGTGCTGTTATATATAAGGAAGTTCGTATCGGCTAAGGAGGTGATAGATAAAGCCGTGCCTTTCAGCTTATCGACGGACGTGGAATTATATGTACCGCTGACATCACCGCTAAAGGCCGTGGTTTGAAGAAGTACCCCCGTTCCGCCCTGCTGGAGGGTCGTAGCGTTTAAAGTTCCGGCGACCGATACGGTAGTGCCGTTATCAGTCAGTATGGAATCACCGATTGTGAAGCCCGAGCCGGTGAATTTCGCTAACTTGTTGGCCGTACCTGATCCACCGATGGCGCCGCCGGATACTCCCACGCAGTTGCCGACCGTAGTACATATATTATATGTACCGGCCGCGGCGGAGATGTCGAAGTTATAAGTTATATCGTGCGCCGCTATGCCGGCGAAGCCGACCGTCGTACTATTGGTGCCGTTAGTCACCACCCAGTCGGAACTAAAGGTGCCGGCCAAGTTCAGTGTATCGCCGCTGGCGCCGATGCCCAGGGCGGCGCCGCCGGCGGTTACGCCTGGGGCGGTGATGGTGTTGCTGAAGGTGTCGGTGCCACTGAAGACCTGGCCGGAGCGGTTCAACAAAGCCACGTTAGAAGATAAAGCGCTGTCGGCTACTTTTCCTGCCGTAGAGATAGTATTAAGTTTTGTATCGGATATGTTGGCTCCGGCAGCGATGTCGGCATTGACTATCGAACCGGTTAAGTTCAATTTGCTGTAGTCGATGGCGGCGGCGGCGGCTATATCGATGTTGGCGATGGTGCCATCGGCTATCTTGATACTGGTGACGGCGCTGTTGGCGATGGTGGCCACGCCAGAATTGGTCACAGTAAGATCAGAACTTAAACTGTGGTTCTCCCAGTTACCAGAGGTGGAGTTGTAAATCAGGAAGTTGGTGTTAGTCAGGCTGCTTATAGAAAGCGCGATGCCCTTCAGCTTATCTACGCTAGTAGAGTTGTAGGTACCGGAAACATCTCCGCTGAAGGCGGTCGTCTGCAATAGTACACCGGTGCCTCCCTGTTGTAGGGTCGTAGCGTTTAAAGTTCCGGCGACCGATACGGTAGTGCCGTTATCAGTCAGTATGGAATCACCTATGGTAAAGCCACTACCGGTGAACTTGGCCAGCTTGTTAACGGTGCCGCTGCCGCCGATACCCCCGCCGGACACACCGACGCAGTTACCGGTGGATGTACAGATGGTGTAGGTGCCAGCGGCGGCGGCCACGTCAAAGTCGTAGGTTACGTTAGCGGTTGGAACACCGGAAAAGCCGACGGTAGTGGTGTTGGTCCCGTCGGTCACGGCCAGGGTGGATGAATAAGTACCGTTAAGGTTCAGCGTGTCACCGGACGCGCCGATGCCCAGGGCGGCGCCGCCGGCGGTAACTCCGGGTGCCGTTATCGTATTACTGAAGGTATCGGTGCCAGTAAATGTCTGTCCACTCCTATTCAATAAGGCCACATTGGAGCTCAGGGCGCTGTCAGCTACCTTGCCAGCGGTAGAGATAGTATTAAGTTTTGTATCGGATATGTTGGCTCCGGCAGCGATGTCGCTGTTAGTAATCGATCCGCTCAGGTTCAACTTGGAGTAATCGATGGCGGCTCCGGCGGCTATGTCGATGTTGGCGATTGTGCCATCGGCGATCTTGATGGAGGTGACGGCGCTGTTGGCGATGGTGGCCACGCCGGAATGGTTGACGGTCAGATCGCTACTTAAGGAATGGTTCTCCCAGTTGCCGGAGGTGGAGTTGTAGATTAAGAAGTTAGTATCGGCTAAGGAAGTTATGGATAGGGGTGTGCCCTTCAGCTTATCTACGCTAGTAGAGTTGTAGGTACCGGAAACATCACCGCTAAAGGCCGTGGTTTGAAGAAGTACCCCCGTACCGCCCTGCTGGAGGGTGGTGGCGTTAAGGGTGCCGGCTACTGAAACGGTAGTTCCATTGTCAGTCAGTATGGAATCGCCGATAGTGAAACCACTACCGGTGAACTTGGCCAGCTTGTTGGCGGTACCTGATCCACCGATGGCGCCGCCGGATACCCCCACGCAGTTGCCGGCCGTAGTACAGATATTGTAAGTGCCGGCGGCGGCGGCCACGTCAAAGTCGTATTCCACGTTGCCGGTGGCGATACCGGTGAAAGCTACGGTAGTAGAGTTAGTCCCGTCGGTCACCACCAAGTTAGAGCTGTAAGTACCGTTAAGGTTCAGCGTGTCACCGGACGCGCCGATGCCCAGGGCGGCACCGCCGGCGGTAACGCCTGGGGCGGTGACGGTGTTGCTGAAGGTATTGGTGCCGCTGAAGACCTGGCCGGAGCGGTTGAGGAGGGCGACGTTGGAGGATAGCCGGCCATCATTCAATGTCCCGGTCGATACGTTGGAGGCATTCAGGTTGGTCAGGGCGTTGCCGTCTCCGGTAAAGCTGTTGGAGGCGTTATTAAAGGTGTTGATCCCAGTAAATGTCTGATTGCCGTTGAGCTTGGCGAGGTTGGAATCGTTAGACAGATTGGCCGAACTTATCTGGCTGCCGCCGACCTTGAACTGCCCTGTCACGTTCACGTTTGCGAAGTCAGGGCTGCTGGTAGTGGCTATATCCTGCGGCAGGCTTAAGGTCAACGTGTTCCCGGTCGGGGTGATTATCACCTGGTTTACCGTGCCGGCCAGGATTATGGCGCCGGTCAAGCTGTTAAGCGAAGATACGGCCGTTCCGGTCAGGCAGGTCGGGCAGCTCAGGTTGCCGGCGGCGTCCAGGCTCAGCGGACCGGAGGCCGATACGGCTACCGTACCTGTGGCGTTAGGGATAGTAATGGTGTGGTTAGCCAAGGCCGGTGCCGCGAATACCAACGTGTTGGTAAAGCTGCCGCTCTTGGCGCTTAATGATGTACTGCCGTCGCCCTGCAAGGTCAGCGTCTGGGTTGGAGTACCGACCGTAAGCGTCGCCGTAGGAGTTATGGTGTTGACACTCAAAGTTCCACCGATGGTCACGGTCGAGCCGTTATCGCTTATAATCGAATCGCCGATGGCGCTGCCGCTGGTGAACTTGGCTATCTTATTCGTGGTGCCGCCGGTAGTGGTCACGCCGCTGCCGCCCCCGCCGGTATAAGCCGCCAGACAGGATGGCGAGGCTGAAGTCGTACAGACTTCCGATCCGTTCACGAAGGCGCCGGCGGCGCTGACCTCGAAGTATTTGGTAGTTCCGGCGTTATCCGTAACCTGGAACAGGTCAGTGCCCAGCGGGCTGGCGGCGTCCTGTACCGATAAGGGGTTGTTCAGCAGTGAGAAGACATTATCTCCGGTGAAGGTCTGGTTGGCGTTCAGTAAGGCGACGTTGGCGCTCAGCCGGCTGTCGCTAAGCGTACCGCTGGTAACATTACCGGCGTTCAGGTTGGTCAGATTGGAACCGCCGCCGGTAAAGCTGTTGCCGGCATTACTGAAGATATTGGCGTTGGTGAAAGTCTGGCTGGCATTCAATAGAGCAACATTTGTACTCAATCTGGTATCGCTAAGCGTCCCTATGCTGACATTGCTGGCATCCAGATTAAGCAGCGCGCTACCGTCGAGGGCCGGTAAGTTACCAGATCCATCCAGTAGCACCAGCTGGTTCACGCCGTTAAACGTATTCCCTTTAAGGGTAACGTTAGAACTTAGCCTGGTATCGCTTAATGTGCCGCTGGCAATGTTACTAGCGTTAAGGTTGGTCAGATTAGAGCCGTTAAGTATCGGTAAAATACCGAAGGCTGTTAGTTGCACCAGCTCGTTAGCCCCATTGAAGGTGTTGCCAGCCAGAGTAACATTATTACTCAATCGAGCGTCGTTCAAAGTTCCGGAAGAAATGTTGGACGCGTTGGTGTAAAAGCTGCCGGCCTGGCCGTTTAGCAAGGCCGCGTCAACGTTAGTGAGTCCTGAGCCGTTACCTGTAAAGCTATTGCTCAGGCTACTGAAAGTATTGTCGCCGGTAAAGGTCTGGTTGCCGTTCAGTTTTGCCAGGTTGGCCGCGTCAGACAGATTCGATGATGATATCTGAGACCCGTTCACCTGGAATTGTCCGTTGGTGTTAATGTTGCCGGATACGTCTATGCCGTTGGAGCTGACGGCGAAGTAGGTGGTGCCGGCGCCATTACTGGTAACTTCGAAGAGGTTCACCCCTATCGGCGTGGCCGCGTCCTGGATTTGTACCGCGCCGTTAACGCTGCTGAGTACTATGTTAGCCGGATTGGAAGCGTCATAGATATCCTGCAAGGTAGGAGTAGTACTGCCGGCTATCACCACGCAGGTACCACCGGTGACTATGCCGTTGACCACGCTGCCCTGCTGCAGCAATTCATTCGGCGCGCAGGACAGATTGGCTCCAGGCGTGCCATTGACGCTGTAGTTGGTGGCATTGATGCCTCCGGAAGCCTGTATCTGGTTATCAAACGTATTATTCCCCGTGAATGTCTGGTTGCCGTTAAGCCTGGCTACATTGCCGCTCAGCCGGGCATCGCTTAAGGTGCCGCCGGTTATGGCCGAAGCGTTCAGCGCGGATAGTCCGGAGCCATCACCGGCAAAGACGTTACCGGCGGCAGTGAACTTATTTATGCCCGTAAAGGTGTTATTGCCGTCCAGCCTGGCCAATCCGGTCAGGTCGATATTCGTCTTACAGCCGGAACTGGTACAGACCAGCACGCCGCCCAGCGTCAGGCCCTGACTAGTAAGGCTGTAGCTGGAACCTGTAAGATCGCCGCTGACCTTAAGCGGACCATTGGCGATGGTGGTGCCGTTTATCGTCACTGTCCGTTTGGCGGTATCGGCAACCAGCAGGTCGTTCCCGCCGGCATCTTGGATCTTGAACGCGTTGGCCGAATTGACGGTGCTTTGGATCAGCACGTCACCGCTGGCGACGAGTTTCTTACCGTTGGATATTTCGGTATTGAAGTTAAGGCTCAGGCTTTGTTTCTGATCGTTGGCGACGATGTTATTACCTACCCCGCTCAGATTGGCGAAGTTTGAGGTATTGAGGTTGGTATTATTGCCTTCACCCTTCTTTTGGGCAGTCAGGTTACCTAAAGCCACGCCCGCCATAGTGAAGAAGATCAGGAACAGGACCAACAGTAGAACATGTTTAGGGTTCTTGAACCACTGCCAACGGCCTAGGTCGTAGTGCCGGTCATCCTCAATGTTCAGCCTGGTATCTACCGTATCGCTGAGCAGGGCCTCGGTATTGGGCGTTATAACGGCCGGGCTCTTCAGATCGGCGGGTGCGATATAGCGGTTGCTCACACCTTCTGTCCCCTCGGCCGGAGGGCGGAACTGATTATCCGGGTTCATACCGTGTCTCCTAGCACCGACTTCGGCTTGATCCGTTCGGTATAAACCGGTGGGTAATACTTCAGCTCATAGTTAGCGGCAACCATTTCACGGGTACGCTGAAAACGCTTCCGGCATTTAGCCGAACAAGTCTTTGCGTCAGCCCGTCCAAGGAATGGCTGAAGGCAACCCATGCAGAGTTTATGCTTTGAGCGAGGCACTTTTCCCTTTTTATTGTTTTTTTAAGAAAACCCTTACGCTCAATTATCCCTGGTAAGTGTGACAGCGTCAAGGAGTTAAAGTGTGACAAAAAAGAGTAATGGACAACAGCCTATCACAACGATAAGTTTAATTAATATTGTAGTTAATAAGACTACTATATTTATCTTTTAAGGTGTTAACTCAAAATGTTACTTTAGATATTCTTATTATTTATTGTTAATTATTGTAGCTTTATTAACAATTAGCTTATATTCCAAAAAGAGTTATCCACAGCACGAATTCCTAATTTTAGCCCAAGAATCACCAGTTTATAAGTGGGTGTTGGCCGTGTATATCTTTTATTCGATCACCCAGTAGTAGAACCAATCGACTTCCCCTGCTCCGGCAGTCCCGCCGTTATTGAACTTGACTGTGATAGTGGTGGTGCTGGAGTTTGAGACGTATATTTCGCGGGTTGCCGACGTGCCAGTGCCGCCATCCTTTGTTTCAGCCACCACTACGATCGATTTTGGAGCCGCCCCGTAAGCTTTATTGAACGTTATGACGGTATCACATGTCGTGCCAATCGGATTGCCGGTGGTTATCCGGAAGGCGCCGGCCGAGTCAGTTGACCCGGCGCTGACCGCAGCCGTGGGACTTGTCCCGCAGTTGGTCGGCGTACCGATGGTCGGAGCCGTAGTCTGAGTTGACTTGAAGTGGGTATTAGTAAGGGTCAGATTGCCAAAGGTAGTAGTATCGCCGCTGATAGTGATAATCCGGCTAGCTGATTGCAGGGTTTACTAGATTGTGGCTTTATTGAGCCACAGTCACGCGAATGTAGGCCGGAGGGTACGAATTCGCTCCAGCTATTCCGCTGCCGGCATTGAGTGTGCCGGTGCCGCCGGTATCCCAGCCTCGGACGGTGATAGTGTGCGAACCGGCGGATAGTGTCACTCTTGTCCTGAAAGCTACCTGCCCTGTATCACCCGTCGCGTTGGCAGCCCACAGGTGACCAAACTGCTCCGTGCCATCCAGCCACAGGCCTAGCCCTATAGTGTTAGCAGTATTCATATTTGGCACATAAACTTCGACCAGGGCTACTGTGCTGCCGTCATAAGTCACAGACGTAGAAGTTATGGCAGTGTTGGCCCCTGCCTCGGTAGTAGAGCTTAGGGATGCATTGGAAGTTATCTGGTCGTAACTTAACTCATAACCTGGAGCGAAGGCGCCGAACGTCGCCCAAGTTCCGTTCGTACATGCCCGGAAACGTTTAGTGTTGCTATTGTAGTAGATAGCGCCATCAGAACAGGTAGGATCGCCGCTGGTATTCTTGGTGCCAAGCACCAGCAGTACCGGGTTAGCCGAAGGCGCACCAAGGGTTATCTTGCTGTTGGTAGTATCAACCGTAAACAGGCTGGCGCCGCTGGCGTTCTGGATTTGGAAGGCGGTGGTGGAGTCGACTACATTCTGTGCTGAGGTGGTGCCTTTTATCGCCAAACTGGAGTTAGTCAGTGATGTCCCCGCCACACCGGTATCTGTAAATGGCGAGGCTGAAGTAGTCTGGTAAGCGTTTTCTGCGCCGCTGGCCGTACCACGGTAAACCCTGTAACTGGTTGCGCCTGTCACCGCTGACCAGCTAATGGTCGCGTTATTGGTATTGGTCGTGGCGGTATTAGAAGCCGGGGCGGCCGCCCCTAAACTGCCATCGGCCACGGTGTCATTGAAGGTCGTAGTTGAGTTGTCGGCTATAGTGGTAACCAGTAAGTAGTTACCCGTATCGCCAGATACAGTACGATATACCTTGCGCTGGGTAGTGCCGGTCGGGCCAGTTGGTATCGCGGTCAAAGGCACTGTCTGGGTGCCTCCGGTGGTGACATTGACCTGAGACGAGACAGTTCCACCTGTAGTTTCACCGTTAGCCGTCACGAATGTAACTTTGTAGCTGTGAGTGCCAGTTGTTACAGAACCACCGACCGAAGGTGTACCGACTGTCGCGGCTCCAGGCGCCGACAGTTTAGTAAACGACTGGCCGTTTATAGACACTTCGCTTGAAAGTGGCGTCTCGCCGTCCACTGTCATGGCCGAAACCTTATAGTAATAGGTAGTCCCGGCCGCACCGGATAATGTACCGCCTGTGTTAGACCCGGCGGCTGCTCCCGGTGAAGCCGGCGCGCTTAAACTGCCGTCTACGAACCGTCCGATTGTTATCTGGCTGTTGGTTGTATCCGCGTTAAGCAAGCTGTCGCCGGTGGCGTTCTGTACCTGCAAGGTAGATGTGACGTTGGTGGTAGCTTTGAATATCGATGTACCATCAGTTTCTAGGGTGGCGCTTGGCGCTACGGTCCCAATGCCGACGTTCCCGCCGTTGAATACCGCCGCATTACTGTTAGGAGCGTTAGTTCCGACGGTTATATCATCTACATATATATAGTCGCAGGTATCGCCTGTATTCCATTGGAATGTATGAGTTCCGGCAGAAAGCGGATAAGTATACAGAGTGTATGGTATTGTACCGCCAGGCAGCGCTATCTTGGCTACGCCGTCTATCCAAAAGACGTTCCAACCGCCCCAGAAACCATGCAGCTGGGCCCAGAAGCTGATATAACCAGCCGAGCCAAGTGAACGAGTCAGAGTCATTGTGTCGCTTGGATTACCACATGTATCACCCCACCATCCGTAACTTCCAGTGTGCGCTCCAGCGGGGGAAATTTTATTACCACCGCTATGGCTAAGGGCGCCATAGGTGCCGTCTTCGAAGCCCCAGGTAAAGTCCGGCGCCGGGGGAGAAGCCACCACGTCCAGTGCCGCTACGGGCGCTGAATTATTTATACCGACGTGACGGTCGGTTGAATCAACCCTTAATATCGAATCACCCGTAGCGTCTTGGACATCCAAAGCACTGGTAGAGTTGCTGGCGTTAGTGAAGGTCACCGCACCTTTGACGGTCAGGTTTCCACCGGTCGTATTGGTCGTAGGAGGCGCTATAGCGCTGCTCCAGGTATAGGTAGAACCATTATCCACTAATGTCGTCACGCCCGCGCTTACGCTGTTAACGAACCAGGTTGTGCCATTGGTCGAACGGTAAACCTTATACCCGGAAGCATTAGTCAAAGCCGCCCAGGTCACAGTATTCTGGCTGGTCGACCCGCTTGTGGTAACAGATGTGGGGTTGGTAGCGACCGCCGCGGTAGTGCCATTGGCATTTGACGCCGAGACCTCATAGTAATAGGTGCCGGCAGCCAGGCTGCCACCTGTCGAAGAACTTGTAAGTGTCGGCGTTGAAGTTATGTTGGATAAGCCGGACACAGTCAGGTTACCTTGGGCAATGGTGGCCGAATTGGTTATCGGATCAACCGTCAATATCTGGGTGCCTGTACCATTTTGGATCTGGAAGGCGTTTGTAGTAGTCGGCAATTTGAACGTAGCCGTGCCATCGACCTCAAGAGTTGATCCAGGAGTAGACGTACCTATTCCGACATTGCCATTATTAAAGGCGGCGGCGTAAGCCGACCCGGTGTTCATAGTCAGCTTAAAGTCATCTATATACCAGTATGCGGGCTGGGTGTTATTGAACGCCCAGGTATAAGTATGGCTGCCGGAAGTTACAGAGTAGCTATAGAAAGTCCATGGCGTAGTAGTGTTTGGCGACCAGCTTTGCTGGGTAACACCGTCGATCTTGAAGGTAGAAGGCGTGGCGCAGCAGCCGGACTGGATATTAGACCAGAAGCTCACCGTACCTGCGGTATTCATCGTTTTGGTCACCGTCAGCGTCCCAACGCCACCAGTAGTTGCACCGATACTATAGGCTCCGGTGTGCGGATTCGTGGTTGATGCCGTCCATAGCGCGCCGCTAAAGTTGCCGGTACTACCGCTTTCAAAGCCCTCAAAGTAGCTTACCGCCGACGCCGAAACGTCGAGCGTCGCGGTGGCGGCCGTATTGTTGATGCCGATAACTCGGTTCGTCGTATCAACGTTAAGTACCGAGACGCCACTGGAATCCTGCACCTGAAAGGCGCTGGTGCTGTTAGCCGCGTTCTTAAATAATCCGGTGCCTTCTACATCTAGGTTAGCCGCCGGAGTCGAAGTGCCTATCCCGACCGCGTCAATCGTAGAGTACGTATGTACCGTACCCGCTGTCCCGGCCGCTCCGGTATCAGTAAACGGCGAAGAAGTCGATGTGAAGTAGACGCTTTCCGCACCGGCTGCCGTGCCTCGGTAAACCCGGTAGCCGGTAGCTCCGCCGACGGCCGTCCAGGTAACCGTGGCGTTATTGGTATTGGTGGTAGCAGTATTAGTGCCTGGGTTAGCCGGATTGCCGGTATAGCTGGCAGTATTATCGGTCAAAATGGTGGTTGTATTGTTGGCCAGAGTCGTCCCCGCCGTCATCCTTAAGCAGTTGGCGCCGGCATTATCGCAGCGGTAAACGTTTCGTCCGGTGGTTCCTGTCGGGCCGGTGGGGATAGCCGTCAGGCTGACCTGCTGGGCCGATGGCGACACGACAGAAGATGCCGTTCCGGCCGTCGTTTCGCCGTTAGCAGTAATGAAGGTGACCTTATATGTATACGAACCAGTTACGTTACCGGCGGCACCAACTGCCGCGTTCGGCGCACCCGGCGCGGACAGCTTTGTAAAGCCTTGGCCGTTTATGGAAACTTCGCTGCTGCCTAGCGACTCCCCTGTCCCGCTCATAGCGGTTATCTTGTAGTAGTAAGTTGTGCCGGCCGCACCGGAAAGGGTTCCGCCGGTGGTCGCTCCAGCTGCTACTCCCGGAGAGCTTGGCGCCGACAAATCCGATAGAGATAGCCCGGATTGACTAAAGCTAATCTGCATATTGGTACTGTCTATATTCAGTAAGTTAACGCCAGAGCTGTTCTGCACCTGGAAGGCAGTGGTCGAATTAGTCCCTTTAACATTCACGCCGGTGGCCGTATTAATCTGCAGGTTATTGATACTTTGGATATTGGCGTCCGAGTAAACCGTACTGCCGGCGCCCGTTACGACTCCACCCAGGAAATAGCCCTGGTAGAATGAATTTTGGTTGCGAGTAGAACCTGTAAAGTTAGTACCGTCCGAACCTAGATACTGGACGTTGTATTTGGTAACAGTCCGAGCATTCTCATAAGTTACCGCTGGGTCGACTGTCAGACTTGTTGTGCCGCCGCCGGCTGTTATGCGGGTGAAGTAGTCCTGGCCGGCGTTGTCGATGAATATGACGTCTCCGTTAGCCAAGCTATTTACAGCCGTCAGGGTAACAGTGGTAGTGTTGGTGCCGGTACCGGAAGTGGTGGCGGTGGTTGCCGTAGCTGTGGCGTTGCCAACTGTGTTTTCACCAACGGTTATTTTACTGGATGAAACGTCCAGGAAGGCCGAGCCGCCATTATTCTGGACTGAGAACAGACTGCCAGTTATCGGTGTGGAATTATCTTTGAGAATAACCCCCCCGCCCTTTGCGTTGCTCAGGTTCAGTGTCTGGTCAGCTGACGTAGAACCGGCGTTATAAGAAGCCGAAAGGGTCCCGGCGCCGCTACCGGCGCAGTTTACCCACACGCTGTTCTGGAAGCAGCGGAAAGCGTTCAGGCTGGTGTTGTAGTACATCGCCCCGTTCACACCTGTTGGGTCGCTAGCATTGTTATAGCTGTCCAGCACCTGTAGGACGGCTGTAGCATCAGTGGTAGAACTGCCGATTTGGATCAAATCGTTCGAAGTAGTATCTACCGTTAAGAAACTGGCGCCGCTGGCGCTTTGGACCTGGAAAGCGGCTGAGCTGTTAGTGCCGACCTTATTCTGCAGGCCGCCAGTAGACGTAAGTTGGTTCGCGTAAGTGGTGCTGGTAGAGGTATCGTGAATCGAGCTGGCTCCTGTTCCAGAGTAAGTATTGTTGGCTACATAGGTATTGGTTGGTACGGGCGAACCGGTAATTTCAATGGCGTAGCCGGTGCCTGCCGTATCAGTGATTACGTTGTCAGTTACCGTATTCTTATCGGGGGTGGTGCAGCAGCCGGCCGAAATTTGGATGCCGTCACTAGCGCCACCGCCGCCGTTATTGTGGATACGGTTGTCAGTTATCTGGTTCTGACTGGAAGCGTCAACCATCACCCCGTTACCACCGTTAGAGTTAATCTGGTTACCGGATATGATGTTTTGGTTAGAGCCCAGGCCGTCCAACTTGATGCCGTCATTGCCGTTCGATGTAGAGGTGTTGCCGTTGATAGTATTGGTGCTGCCGGTAACCTCTATGCCCCAGGCCAAGTTGCCGCTGGTAGTATTGCCGGAGATCTGATTGGAGCTGCCGGCGATCGAGATGCCATCACTGCTGTTGCCGGTAGTACGGTTTCCAGTGACGCTGACACCGCTGCTAAAGACATCTATACCGTGACTAGTATTGGAGGTCGCGGTGTTACCGCTGATGCTGTTGCCGCTGGCTTGGACATATACTCCATCACCGCTGTTGCCAGTAAAGGTATTGCCGGTAATGGTATTGCCGGTACTTAAAACCTTTATACCTGCGCCAGCGTTAGAGATGAAAGTATTGCCGCTGATGGTATTGCCGGTGCCGGTAGCCAGTTTAATGCCGCCTTCGCTGGCGTTACCCTGGAACATGTTTCCGGTAATCGTGGAGTTGACTATGCCGAAGCAGTCGATACCCTGGTTACCGTTACCGGAAATATCGCTATTTGATACTAAAACGTTAGTGGTGCCGGTAAAACCAATGCCGTAACCGCCGTTATTGATCAGATTAACGTTCTTGATGATGTCATTGCTGCCCGAAAGAGTGAAAGCGGTGCCCAGGAAATTCTTAGCGGTAACACCGGAAAGAGTGTAGCCCACCACAGCCGAGCTACCCGAACCGGAGCCGGACGATGATATGCTGACGCCAACTTGATTACCGCTGGAGTTATTGGTCCGGTTGCCGTCCAGTATCAGGTTTTCAACTCCGATATTGCTGATTGAGCTGCCGCTAATAAGATTAATATCCGCGTTGATACTATTTTTAAGCTTCAGTACCGTACCGTTGCCGGAACCCGCCAGCTTAACATTGGCCGCCAGATTAATCGAGCCGTCGACTATATATGTGCCCTCTTTGAGGTATATAGTTCCGCCGGTCGAACTGATGGCCGATATAGCCGTATTGATAGTGGTTTGAGCCGATGTACAGCTGTTGACCACGTAGTCGGCGTTAGTATCTTGCGAGGCGACCGGCACCGACCCGCTACAGCCGGCCGGACTGCCCATGGCCACTACTTTGGTCTGGCTGGTGGAACCAGACGGACAGGTACTGAATTTCAGCAGGCTATTGGTAGTCGTAGAACCAGTATCCGACAGGACGCACTGCCCCGCACCGCTGGCGCCGACCGTCGGCAGTTGAATTGTTACTGAACTAGCCGGATTTGAGGCTTGAGCCACAATCGAGACGGTGTTGGACCCGGCATTATTATTAAACACCAGTGTGCCGTTTAAGCTGCTGGCCTTACCCAGCACGACCTGATTGCCCGATGTATCAACCGACAAAATACTATTTCCGGCGGCATTTTGGACCTGGAAGGCAGTTGTGGAGTTGGTGGCATTCTGAAATAGCCCAAAGCCATTGACCGTCAGGTTGCCGCCGCCATCGGTAACAGCCAGAGGCGTCCCGGATGTCGTCCAAACGTAAGTACTGCCGTTATCAGCGAGCGAAGTAGCCGTACCCGGCAGCGTATTCACGAACCAAGTGGCGTTGTCTGTGGAGCGGTAAACAGCGTAGCCTGTAGCCCCGCTTACCGTACTCCAGCTTAGGGTGTTTGAACTGACACTGCCGCTGGTTGTTACTGACGCCGGACTGGAAGCCACCGCCTGGGTAGTCACACTGCCAGTGATGGCCGCCAGCTTATAGTAGTAGGTCGCCGCCGCCAGGCTACCGCCGGTACCACTGGAAGTAAGAGTCGGCGCGGCGGGCGCAGCTAATGTCGAAGCGCTCAGATTTAAGGAACCACTGATCCCCACCTGACCGGCCACCTGCAGACCACCTCCGACGCTGGCGCCGCCCTGCACCGACACATTGCCGCCGATCGAGGCGTCGGCGCCCACCGTTAGGCTGGTCGTCTGAGTACTACCGGCCTGCAATGTCTGACTGTAGGTGCCGCCAAGATCAAAGATCTGGAAGGCGGCGGCGCCGTAGTTGGTAGCGTAAGCGTAACGTCCCTGGATAGCCATCGCCGAAGGATTGGTGCCGGTGTTGGTGGTGCCGATAAGCGCCGGAGCCGCCGGGTTGGAAACGTCAAAGGTTTGCAATGTACTGCTGCCGAAGTTGGAAGCATAGACGTATTGGCCGCTGACAATCGGCCTGTAAACCGCTGATGCGCCGGCAGCGCCGGTGCTCACCGAACCGGTCAGGGACGGAGCCGCCGGGTTGGAAACGTCATAAATCTCCATATCGGCGCTGGCCGAACCCTGGTTGGTAAAGACGTAGGCGTAGCGGCCTTTGACCGCCACCATGGTCTGCTGGGCGGTGACAGTCCCGCCGACGTTAGTTTTTGAAACGCTCACGGGGTATTTCGGGTTCGCGACATCGAATATCTGCAAGGTGGCGCTTCCGCCGTTGCTGCGGCTGGTAACGTAGGCATAGCGTCCCTGGACGGCCAAGTCATTGGGGTTGGTCGTCAAGATGCTGCCTGCCCGCGCCGGCACGGCCGGATTGGACAAATCATATATCCCAAACGCCCCGCCGTTATAGGTCATGTACAAGAAGTGGCCCTGGGCCACCATGGTCACCGGTATGGTCGATGGCAAACCACTGACGGTGCTGGCCAGGACTGGTGAAGCGGGGTTGGATAAATCGAAAGTTTGCAGGTTGTTGGCGCCTGTGCCGTTATCGACATAGGCGTACCGCCCGGCTATGACGATGTAGAGAGGATGCGTGCTGGTTGAAACGGTTGACATCAGCGCCGGCGCCGCCGGATTACTGGTGTCAAAGGTCTGCAGCGTGTTGGCGGAATTGTTGATTACGTAGGTGTAGTTGCCGCTGACGGCGATTCCATAGGGGTTGTTGTTGGTCGATGTAGTACTTACCGCGGCGCTCGCCACGCTGCCGCCGACGTAGAGCTGGCTGGTAGTTGTGCCCAGATTGCCAACGTCCACGCGGCTGTTGGTGGTATCGACATTCAGAACCGGCGCGGTAGAGCTATCCTGAACCTGGAAAGCGGCAGTAGAATTAGAGGTGTTTTTGGCCAAAACCGCGCCGTTAAAGGTCGCGCTGCCGGTCACGGTTTCATTTCCGGAGTTAGTTACCGTGCCGCTGGCCTGGGTCAGCTGCGAGTCGCCAATCGTGAAACCGCTGCCGGTAAACAGAGCGATTTTCCCGGCCGTGCCGCTGCCACCGATGGCGCCGCCCGACACTCCTACGCAGTTGCCGCTGCTATCACAGACCTGGTTGCCGTTCTGATAAACCGCGCTGCCGTTTATAGTGCCGTTTACGCCCAACGTGTAGCTGCTACTGGCTTGGTTGATAGCGATCCGATTAGTCGTCGTGTCAGCGACCAGCAGATTGCTGCTGCCGGTACTGTCCTGTATCTGGAAAGCCGTCGCCGAATCAGCCGTAGTCTGAAAGACGTTATTGCCGCTAAAGGTCTGGGTAGCGTCAAGCAGCGCCACATTAGGGCTGAGCCGGCCATCGTTCAGCGTGCCGGTACTTATATTAGACGCGTTTGTATAATAGCTGCCAGCCTGGCCGTTGAGCTTGGCGGCGTCGACATTAGTCAGCCCTGTTCCATCACCCGTAAAGCTGTTCGAAGCGTTACTGAACGTATTGGCTCCCGTAAAAGATTGTGTCCCGTTGAGTTTAGCCAGGTTAGAGTCATTGCTTAAGTCGGCGCTGGATATCTGACTACCGTTGATTTGGTATTGGCCGCCGCTTGAAACATTGATATTGGCGAAAGTCGGACTGCTGGTAGTAGCGATGTTCTGGGGCAGGCTGAATGTCAAAGTATTGCTCACGGGTGTAATGGTTACCTGATTAGCCGTGCCGGCCAAAGTAATGGCGCCGCTCAGGGAATTAACTGATGATACGCCATTCCCGCCACCACTGGTCAAACAGGTCGGACAGCTTAGATTGCCGGCCGCGTCCAGCGCTAAGGGACCGCTGGCGCTGACCGCCACCGTACCGGAAGCGTTCGGGATAGTTATCGTCTTATTGGATACGGTAGGCGCGGCGAACACCAGATTGTTCTTTATACCACCCGCCGTCGCCGACAGACTGGTGCCGCTATCACCCTGCAAAGTCAAAGTCTGGGAAGCTAAGCCGATGGTGAGAGCCGCCGTAGGCGAGATGGTGTTGACAGCCAGCGTTCCGCCGACCGTCACTGTCGATCCGTTGTCGCTTATTAATGAATCGCCTATCGTGAAACCGCTGCCGGTAAACTTGGCGATCTTGCCGGCCGTCCCCGATCCACCGATCGCCCCGCCGCCGCCTGTGCCTACGCAATTGCCGGAGGCCGTACAGACATCGTTGCCGTTGAACTGCAATGCCGTAGCGCTGACAGTAAAGTACTTCGTCGTACCGGTGTTATCGGTCACTTCGAACAGGTTCGTCCCGAGCGGCGAAGCGGCGTCCTGCACCGCCAGACCGGCGGTGTTCAGGCTGAAGACATTGTTCCCGGTGAAAGTGTTACTAGCGCTTTTGAGCGCCACGTTAGAACTTAATCGGGCGTCGTTCAAAGTGCCGGACGATACGTTCGAAGCGTTCAGAGCGGTCAGCCCGGTGCCGCTCCCGGTAAAGCTGTTGCTGGCGCTGGAAAAAGTATTGTTGCCGCTGAAAGTCTGGTTGGCATTGAGTTTGGCCAAGTTAGCATCGTTGGATAGGTTGGCGCTGGAAATCTGTGAGCCATTTATCTGGTAGGTGTTACCCGTTGATAAGCTGATATTCCCGCTGACCGTCACCGTGCCACCGGACTGACTTAGCAGCGAATCGCCTATCGTAAAACCGGAGCCCGTGAACACGGCCAGTTTGCCGGCCGTCCCCGATCCGCCGATCGCCCCGCCGCCGCCTGTGCCTACGCAATTGCCGGTAGCCGTGCAAACCGCGTTCCCGTTCACTTTGGCGCCGGCCGACGATACTTCGAAATACTTGGTGGTCCCGGCGTTGTCGGTCACCTGGAACAGGTTACCGGCCAAAGGACTGGAAGCGTCCTGGACGCTTAACGCCGCGGAGTTCAGGTGGAACGAATCATTGCCCAGGAAGATATTGTTAGCGCTCAACAGAGCGACATTAGAGCTAAGCCGTGAATCATTCAATGTACCGGAGCTTATATTAGAGGCGTCCAAGGCTGTAAGATTCGAACCGTTGAGTACCGGCAGGATGCCGCCGGCCGTCAGCTGGACCAGCTGGCTGGCGCCGTTGAAAGTATTGCCCTGCGCGGTTACGTTAGCGCTTAGCCGGGCGTCGTTAAGGGTACCGCTAGATACGCTGGAGGCATTGAGCGCCGTAAGTCCGGAGCCGTTACCGGTAAATGAGTTACTGGCGCTGGAAAAAGTATTGTTGCCAGTAAAAGTGGTATTACCGTTTACCTTGGCCAGGTTGGAATCGTTGGACAGGTTGGCCGAACTTATCTGCGAGCCGCCCACCCTATATTGGCCCGTCGTATTCACGTTGCCGGTTACGCTTATACCCAGGTTATTGACCGCGAAGTATAAGGTAGCGTCACCGTTGCTGCCGACCTGGAAAAGGTTGGTCGCCAGGGGGCTGGAGGCGTCCTGGATATCGATGACACCGCTCGCGTTACTCAACACGACTCTGGCCGGAGCCGAGGCGTCGTATACGTTCTGCAGAGTCGGCGTTGTTCCTCCTGCCACGGTGACGCAGGTGCCGCTGGTAATGATTCCGCCGCTGATGACGGCTTGCTGTAATAATTCGGTCGGACCACAGCTGAAGCTGCCACCGGCCGTGCCGCCGACGCTGAAACCGGCGGTCGAGTTGACGTTGCCAGCTACCTGCAATGGCGCGTTGACGGTCACGTTAGAGTTGAAGGTCGTGGCCGCGCCGAAGGTCTTAGCGCCCGAGATCGTCTGGTTGGTATTGAGGTACATCAGGTTGGCGACATCGATAGATGGGCTGCTCGGCGTCGGCGGCGGACTGCTGGAACTGACGCAGCCGTTAGCCGTACAGACCAAAACCCCGCCAATCGTCAGTCCTTTGTCACTCAGCGCGTAACCCTGCGTGGTCGATACCAGCTGGCCGTTGACGCTAATATCGCCATTGACGCTAAGCGACACCTGCCCCGGAGGATTGTCACCGATGGTTATCTTCTTGTCCTTGGTATCCGCCACCATGATGTTGGAGCCGTCACTGTCCTGGATCTTAAAGGCCTGGCTGCTTTGGTCCTGAATCAGCACCTCGCCAGTGGCGGACAGGTTCTTGCCGCCGGCGATAGTGGTGTCGTAATTGATGTGAAGATTCTGGCCGGAAGTACTCAGCAGAATATTGGACTGCACGCTAGGCGGTCCGGATGTGCTGTTAGTCTTCGCCGGTCCCTTTACCGCGTTATAAATGGCGTAGGCGCTGATGGAGCCGACTGAGAGCAGGAAGATTGCGCCAATTACGGCTAAAACGAAACGGTCGACGTTTATACGCACACCGTTCTTGCCCGGATCGTCCGGGTTATATATTCGGCTATGGTCACCGCTCAGACTGGCGCTATGTTGGTCCAGCCAGGAATCGAACTGTTCAGTGTTAGCGGGCGGCGTGGCCAGTTCCACCGGAGCTATCTGGACGCTGGTCGGCAGATTGTCAGCGCCTATGGGTCGGTTGGAATCTTCAGGTATCATAGCCTGCTTCCTCCCTGCCGACGGGCCGCGGCGACCTTGGTTGGCGAGAAACTAGCGCCGAACACATCGGTCTTGGGTTGATCCAAAATTTCGACTCCCAACCCCTCCGATGTCCGGGCGCGTTGTAGCCGCTTGCGGCAGCGCTCGCCGCAAGTCTTAGCGTCCCGGCGCCCTAAAAAGAGCTGCTGACACGAAGGGCATAGTTTCCGAAGCCGTTTGGCCATTGTTTTTGTTTTGTTTTTGTTTGAAGCTTTTTGTTTTTTTAAGCTTGCATTAATTATCCTACTTGAAACCGGACACCGTCAAGAGGAAAAAGTGTGACCCTTAAGGTGTTATTTGTCCCGTTTTATTAACACTATTGAACGTAGTTATAAAGTCTACACGCGTCACACTTAACGTGTCGTATGTGTGACAAATGGCCATGCTTTCATCGTAGATATATTTACAATAAGCATTTTAGTTATCCACAGTCGCCGCTAATTGATGGGGAGCGCATTCCGTCACGAACGGCCGGTTATTCGCATTTTCTAAAATGTTTCTGCTTGCTATTCAGATATGTTGACCCCATAATCTACAGGTCATGCCCTCACCGGAGTCCCCATTCCAAAACCCCAATAGTTACGAAAACCAGATCCAACGTTTTTGCGAAACTATAAACAGAGCTTTATTGGTTGGCGCCCAGCTAAGACGGTCGCCGGATGACGAAAGCCTTATCAGCGAGTTGTCCCGGCTGACTTCTTTCATAATACCCGAGAGCTTCAGCCACCATTTCCCTATAAGACTCGTGGTCCCAAATGGGGCCGATGCCATAGTCACGAAAAATTATACCGATATAGTGCAGGAACACCCTCGGGAGTTCCTATCCGACCACTTGAGCCGTATCGATGCCGGTCAGGTGGATTTCCAATCACTAGAGAGACCCTTGGAATTTCTTACCAGTTACGACTTCGACCTCAAGGCCGAACCCTACGCCACCTGAAGACTTCTTTTAATTGAATAGGGCGTATGCGCCAGGACCGAAAACAGCGATGACCGAGGCCATCGCCAGCAGCGTGAGGTCGTATTCCCAGCCGCCCTGGGCGGCCCAATACGGGCTTTTCCACTTGAAGATGTGCAGCCGGATGGTCCCCAGCATCAATATCATCACGGCCATAGCGGCGAATTGCGCCAATACGCCCAGCGTCATCAGCGCCGAAGCCGACAGTTCTATAACCATCACCAGGTAGGCCGCCGGTACCGGCAAGCCATTATTTTTGGCGAATTTATGGATATCGCGCCGCTTGTTCCGTGACGATACGAAGAACGTAATCGCTAATATTATCCTTAGCAGCAGAAGGCTCAAATCCTCGGCGGCCCCTGGCAGTTGAATCATGGCCTTATTTAATCAAATACTGTCCGGTTGTGCTATATTAGCCCTATGGTAAGGCGGTCGTTCGCTTTAAAGACTCTTATGGTGTTACTGATTTTACTGGCGGCCTATCTTATAACCAATCTTTTCGCCGGTAATAAGACCCTGAGCGATTACATCTTGGCCTGGGCCGGTTTCGTAATACTGCCGATAGTAGCCACTGTCACGGTGTTAACCGCTCCTAAACTGCAGCAGATCAGCAAAGTAATTATCATCACCGGCGTCTGGGTAGCCTGGACTTCCCTGGCGGGCATCGCCACCTTCGCCACTTATTTTTACTGGTATAACAGCTCCTATTACGGCTGCACGACTTACTTGGGCGGCTGTTGCAATGGCCTGTGTAGCGGCGGCTTTATCAATCAATAACGTTATTCAGCGCCATTAAAATTGATTAAAATATTGAAAACGGCAGATATCGCTATCTGCCGACCTCGGTATTTCCGGGGATTTCTTGTCCGTTAGGGCGATGGACTTCGCTGAGCTGCTGTTGCGTCACCAGTTGATCCGGAAGCAGGCGCTCATGGCCCTGTTCTGCCAGTAGCCGCTGACGATCGCCTGGTAGTGCAGCGTGCTGCACACGTACCCGGTGTACTTCCAGGAGTTGATGTAGATGACATTGCCGCCGCTGGTGGCACAACATCCACTGTGGTACGGACCGTTGATGGTCTGGTACCAATGCCAGCCGGTGTCGAAGAACTCGGCCGTGATGTACCAGTTCTGTATCTGGGTGCCGCCTCCCCAGTTGCCGGTAACGCTGTTGACCCAGTTACCGCCTCCGGAAACGTATACGCAGTAGGTCGGCGGACCGTTGTTCGGATTGCCGAACGCGCAACCCCACGCCCAAGCCGACGCCTTCGTAGCCGCCGCCAGAGCCGCCAGTACTAGCAGCAGTGTCGCAGCCGCCAGTGCGGCGAACCTACTCTTCGTTGGCAAAGCGCACCTCCACGCTCACAACAGAGAGATATTCCCTGTATGAGCTGAACTATACGATTTTTTACTGACATGTCAATAAACAGACAGTGTGATATTCATTACAAAAGATAAAGCCCCACCTTTCGGTGGGGCTTTATATAATTTGGCGTCGTGCTATTTTCCCAGGGCTAAAACCCAAGTATTGTAACCGCTGATAGGCTTAACTGCTGTGTTCGGTATGGGAACAGGTGTTTCCCTATCGCCATGGACACCAAAGAGGCAGTCCCAACTTGTCAGGCTGTCTCTACGGTCTCCATATTCTCCACGTAAAAGTCTCTCGCAAAGGACTTCTACCAATCTGATTCTAGGCGGCCTTTCTGATAAAGGGCTTAGAACCGACTTTGTTGTTAAGCAAACGACTATTTGTGGCAGTTAACAGATTAATCTTCTGTTTACTGCCTGGTAATCATATCACACATAAATCTGCGCGCAAGTGAGTTCAGTCACTTAAATCGAATCCCCCACGAAAATTATTTCGCGGGGCGATTTGATGATCACCAACAGCTAGTCAGGATTCGCACTCTCACATTCCCAAGAACCAAGCGGAAAACCGCCCAATTCTTGGAACGTAAAAAGTCGATCGGGCTATTAGTACGCTTCCGCTCCATACATCGCTGTACTTCCACGTTGCGCCTATCAACCAGGTAATCTTCCTGGGCCCTAACATAGGGAAATCTTATCTTGAGGCTAGTTTCGCGCTTAATATGCTTTCAGCGCTTATCTATTCCGAACTATAGCTACTCGGCAATGCCCTTGGTAGAACAACCGATACACCAGAGGTTCGTCCATCCCGGTCCTCTCGTACTAGGGACAGCCCCTCTCAAATTTCCTTGCGTCCACAGCGGATATAAACCGAACTGTCTCACGACGTTCTGAACCCAGCTCACGTACCTCTTTAACGGGCGAACAGCCCGACCCTTGGAAGGTGCTCCCCCTCCAGGATGAGATGAGCCGACATCGAGGTGCCAAACAGCGCCGTCTATGTGAACTATTGGGCGCTATAAGCCTGTTATCCCCGGGGTAACTTTTATCCGTTTGCGCTGTAGATACCACTCTCAATGACCTAAAAGGTCAAAATCAGCGGATCACTTACTCCGACTTTCGTCCCTGCTCGACTTGTAGGTCTCGCAGTCAAGCTGGCTTATGCGTATACACTACCGATACGATTTCCATCCGTACCTAGCCAACCTTTGAACGCCTCCGATACTCTTTAGGAGGCAACCGCCCCAGTTAAACTACCCATCAGACACTGTTCCCGGACCAGTAATCATCCACGATATAAAGCTTGCTGATGTTTTCCGATAAACGCTGCCCGGCGCGTCAGCCCGAGCGCGATAGCGCGTTTAGAGGAAAATGTCAGCGAGATTCATGAACAATTAATGGCCCGGGTAAGAATAGAGAATATACAAGGGAGGTATTTCACCGGTGGCTCCACCCAAGCTAGCGCCTGGGCTTCAAAGCCTCCCTCCTATGCTACACATGTATATCCCCGATCCAATGCCAAACTGTAGTAAAGCTCCACGGGGTCTTTTCGTCCTGCTGCGGACAAACAG